>Ga0210060_1000002_pt1 | contig 216160 bp, 202 predicted proteins | sample Joice_CattailNLB_FD_184871 | JGI IMG/M metagenome (GOLD analysis project Ga0210060, IMG submission 184871) | Wetland microbial communities from San Francisco Bay, California, USA, that impact long-term carbon sequestration - Joice_CattailNLB_D2... | ecosystem: Environmental > Aquatic > Marine...
AGGTCACGATGGCGACAAGAACTGCCAGCATCCCCCAATCCCGATATGCACCCTCCAGACGCATTTGAGCGGGTGCCGCGAAAATCCAGATCAGCAGGAGCAGTGGATTTAGGGTTGCGATGATCAGCGTTGCGATCGGAAGGTAGCGCCCCTCGTCAAGCCGCTGATTTTCAATCAAGAGCCCGAATGCCAGGGCAAGCGCCGGCAATAGCGGGCCAAGGTAATGGGTCCGCTTGGACGCAAACAGGCAATACACAAAAAACATGGTCACGGCTGAGATCAAAAACAATCCGAGCGGTCCGCGCCGTTGAGCCGGGCTGGCCTTCCTCCAGCCTAATGCTAGCAGGGGAAGAAAAACTATAACTGGTCCAAGCAGCTCGGGTAGATGAAGAAAGTAAAAATAAAAAGCCTCGACGTGGATCGAAGATTGATCGGTAAATCTATGCACCAGCACATCCCGCAGCGAGGGCCACTCGACCCATACGTAGAGATACCACCACAGCGACAGACAAAGACTCACCGGCAGGGTGACAATGTAACTGACCCACTTGATATCGCGCCAGCACCGCGAGTATAGGACATAGGCGGCCAGCGAGCTGACGATGTTGATGACCACCGCCGGTCCCTTCATGAGCACCCCAAAGCCCAGAAAGACCTGGAAGGCCAGGACAAAGCGCAAACCTGGTTCGCTGTTATCCAGGGACCGCCAAAACGCCCACAGGCATAGTGTCGTCGCCAATGTCAGCAGCATATCCTGCTGGGACGTTCGGCCCAGCAATACGAAGTACAACATCCCCATCAGAATCAGAGCGGACACAAAGCCGGCGTTCGCGTTGGCGGCCCTCCTTCCCATGGCGTATACCAGGAGGATGCATACCAGTGCCGCCAGCGCCGAGGGCAGGCGGGCGGTCCAGGTATTGCGAACGCCCGTCAGTTTGTAAACGGCCGCTATCAGCCACCAGGCGCCCGGCGGACGGTTGTCGATAAATGGCCGGTCTAAAATGTGCGGGATCAGGATGCGCCCGGTTGCCACCATGTCCCAGCCGGCGACGGCAGACTCCGACTCCAACCCGTTCCACATGTCTCTGTCGCCCAGACGGTAAAAAATGACCAACGCACCGAGGATCAGCAAATAAAAAATAAAGCGGATGTGACGCTTTTGTTCTGAGTTCTGTGTCAATGCCAATTCTGTCATAATTGAAACCACTTTTATCCCGGGTTTCTATCGTACCCGGTTTTCTTGATTAGAAGATCATTTTAGCCTGGGATTATCCTGCAATTGTGCGCCTTGCAAAAGATATGCTGATTGTCGGTTTCGGTAGGGGTACCCAGAGACGATAATCCGCCTGAGATTTACATCGATCTGCTGAAGATAGGATTCTTCGGGAACAATCAGGTAATGATTGGCATTTTCGAGAAAGTGGTTGGCGTCGGCCAGTTCAATTTTTTCCACTGGCCGCCCGAGGTGGAATAAGAGGGCAGGATGATCGTCAAGGGTCCCTATCCGGGCGTTGGCAGGCACGACCTGGGCTACCTTCTCGGCAAACGCCCGGGAGAGTATTGTGTTACCCGCACGCTGATAAATATCGCCCACAAAAAATGCCAGCGCAATGATACAGCTTATCCAGGCTATTTTCCAGGATGCCCTTCGTCGGCCGGCACGCAACACCACCCAGGACCAGGTCACGGTGGCGACAAGAACTGCCAGCATCCCCCATTCCCGAAAGGCACTCTCCAGACGCATTTGAGCGGGTGCCGCGAAAATCCAGATCAGGATGATCAGCGGATTAAGGGTGGCAATAATCAGGGTTGCGATCGGAAGGTAGCGCCCTTCGTCAAGCCGCTGATTTTCAATCAAGAGCCCGAACGCCAGGGCAAGGGCCGGCAACGCCGGAACAAGGTAATGGGTCTGCTTGGACGGGAACAGGCAATACACAAAAAACATGGTCACGGCTGAGATCAAAAACAATCCGAGCGGTCCGCGCCGTTGAGCCGGGCTGGCCTTCATCCAGCCTATCAGCAGCAAGGGAAGAAAAATGAGAACCGGCCCCAGCAGTTCGGGAAGACGAATAAAGTACCAATAAAAAGCCTCGACGTGTTTCGCAGATTGGTCGGTAAATCTATGCACCAGTGCATCCCGCAGCGAGGGCCACTCGACCCATACGTAGAGATACCACCACAGCGACAGACAAAGACTCACCGGCAGGGTCACAATGTAACTGACCCACTTGATATCGCGCCAGCACCGCGAGTATAGGACATAGGCGGCCAGCGAGCTGACGGTGTTGATGACCACCGCCGGTCCCTTCATGAGCACCCCAAAGCCCAGAAAGACCTGGAAGGCCAGGACAAAGCGCAAAACTGGTTCGCTGTTATCCAGGGACCGCCAAAACGCCCACAGACATAATGTCGTCGCCATTGTCAGCAGCATATCCTGCTGGGACATTCGACCCTGCAATACGAAGAACAACATCCCCATGAGGATCAGAGCGGACACAAAGCCGGCGTTCGCGTTGGCGGCCCTCCTTCCCATGGCGTATACCAGGAGGATGCATACCAGTGCCGCCAGCGCCGAGGGCAGGCGGGCGGTCCAGGTATTGCGAACGCCCGTCAGTTTGTAAACGGCCGCTATCAGCCACCAGGCGCCCGGCGGACGGTTGTCGATAAATGGCCGGTCTAAAATGTGCGGGATCAGGATGCGCCCGGTTGCCACCATGTCCCAGCCGGCGACGGCAGACTCCGACTCCAACCCGTTCCACATGTCTCTGTCGCCCAGACGGTAAAAAAGGACGATCGTACCGAGGATCAGCAAATAAATAATAAACTGTATGTGGCGCCTTTGCCCTGACTTCTGTTCCACCATGGATTCCGGCATAGATGAAACCACCTGACTGCAATTGCCATTGAATTGCTTTTTATGGTTATCCCTAAAGTTCAAGAATAGGATATTCAGAGATTGGATCGATCTCCCCGCTAAAGCTATCCTTTTCCCACTGGTCGGTCAACATTTTGATGACGTAGGGGTGGTTTTCGAAATTGGACGGCAACAGCCATTCCCCTTCACGATGGTTTAGGGTTGACACATCCCTTTATCAGAAGCTTAGCGGAGAATTATGGTTGTAAATAGACCTGTTGCGGCTGCCATTCTGCAAAAAAATTATCCATGGCAGTTGTCGGGCCAAAAGGCATATGGCCGAATCGGAGCGACAATTGCTTTTTAGCCCGGGATTTGGGCTCTCGGTCAACGATTACCTTCCATAGGGCGGCGGCCAGACCGGTGCGATCCGCACCGGCTTTACAATGTATCAGAACCGGGCGCGGCGCGGTTTTCAAAATGGCGATAAGCCGATCAATTTTATGGCTCGAAGGCTTCCGTTCAGCCGACAGGCGTAAATCGTAATGCACAATATTTAATTCCCGGCAAACTTCTATTTCGTCTCTGTAATTGCGATCAGAGGAATGACTGGCCGCCAGGTTCAGGATGCTTTTTATATTGTATTTCGGAAGGTAATATTCAAGCTCGTCACGATCCAACTGGGCGGAGCGATAGGCTTGGCCGGGGGTGATCACATGAAAATTGCCCTGTTCCTCCATATAGATGAAATAACATGCAGGTAAAAAAAGAATTAAGATTGCAATACTCGCGGTCCACTTGAGTTTTGGGGGTATCCGAACACCCTGGGTCTTCATCCAGCTCATACAAAGGTCCTCCCAAATTAAATAATGTAGCCTGACGTCTTTTAACTGAAGGCGGCAGGTGTGATACAAGTTTTCAAATATTGTTTTTGCCGGGGATAGGGGCAGATTTTCGAATAAGTCTGGCAGGGCTTTGCACCGGTAGGAAAATCGGCTGATAAACCGGTCAAAGTTTTTTGCCGGACAGCGGTAAATCCATGTCAAGAGATTTACAGACGGCCCGGATACCCTTGATAGGGCAAGTTGTCCGATCCGGCTGATGCTAAACCAGGTTGCTTGATCCATGTATTTGAAAGTATCTGCCAACATATCTTTATACCGCATCTTTATACCGCATCTTTATGAAGAATCGGTGAAGATCGCCGCCTGATTATCGATGTATTTCCGTCCCAGTAATTCCGCTGGTCAAAGATATTTCCGCCGATCTGAGTTTTTTCCAGCCGGATGGCTGAGCAGGGTCAGGGTAAACCGGGGAATTTGTTGCCGGGTAAGCGTTTAGGCCTTTCCGTTTTAATTCATTTCGGGCGGATTCAGCCAGGTAGGAACCTGGCAGCGTGCTGCCCAAAATGGCAAAAAAAAAACAAAATTGCTGAGCTGCTGCATGGTTTTCTCGACCTTAAGGTGAACCTCACGACAAGCCGGGAAAAACAATATCAATCTGGGTCCAGCCGTCCGGTTCACTTTTTATTCGGATACGGCCGCCGTGAAGTTCAACGATGCGCTTGACAATGGTCAGGCCGAGCCCGGCACCGCCAAATTGGGGTGAACGGGATTTTTCCACACGGTAGAATTTTTCAAACACGTGGGCCAGGTCCTCAGGCGGAATCCCACTGCCGGTGTTGGACAGGGACAGTTCAATGTCGCGGTCTTTTCCGGATGCATTAATTCGGATGCTGCCCCCTTCATGGTTGTATTTGACGGCGTTGTCGACCAGATTGATCAGCATCCGCTGCAGCTTTTCCGGATCCCCCCGCATTAGGAGCTTTGGCGGAATGTCTCCGGCAACCTCTATTTTTCGGGCGGTAAAAACATCTTCATAATCTTCCAGGATGGATCGAACCAGCTTGGCGAGGTCAAATCCGTCCGTGCTTATGGTTTCCTGCAACTCAAGGGCCGATAGATCCAGCAGGTTTTTTACCAGGCGGCTCATCCGGCGCAGGATGTCCGTCTGACGGATCAGCTGCTGCCTGAGGCCATCCGGCAAGTCCGGGCGCTGGACAGCCTCCTCCAGCGAGAGCAGCAGCATGGTAATGGGGCTTTTCAGCTCGTGGGAGGCATCGGCGATAAACTGTTTCCGGCGGTCGAAAGCCTCCTGCAACCGGTCGAACATCCGGTTAAGCGATTCGGAAAGCCGGAAGATTTCGTCGTGGTTTTTTCCAAGCGGTATGCGCCGGTTCAGCGTCTGATCATTGATATCTTTGGCCAGGCGGTTGATGGTGCTGATGGGTTTTAAAATTTTGCCGGCGATCACATAGCTGATTCCAATCAGCAGCACGGTGGCCGCCGCCAGGCCGGCGGCAATACCCTGTATGAGATCTAGGATCTCCTCATCCAGTTTCTCGATGGGCTTGCCGATCTGGACAATATAAGCCGCGCCCTGCTTTTGGAAACGCAGGGTTTTTACCCGAAACGTCACCTCGCTTTGGGCATCCTGGTCCAGATCGACCTGTTCTTTAGCAACGCTGGTTCTGACCGTGTAGCCTTTGCCCTTGTTGTAAAGCGGCAAATCGGCATAACGGCACAGCCGGCTCTGATAGACAGCCTGCATGCGTTGATCATATATTTTGATCCAGTATCGCTGGCCATCAAAGGGCAAATCGTCGCCGGCGGAATTTGTCGATTGCATTGGTGCAGATTGGACCAGGCGCACCATCACCTGGGCCATGGTTTCCAGCTCCCCGTCAATCAACCGGAACGGCTGCTCTTTCATCTCTTCGAAAATAATAATGGAAAATACGAGGCTGGCCAGGACCCCGGCGCCGGTGATCCACAGCGTAATTTTATTGCGGATTTTCATTGCGGGGTTTCCTCGATGATGAAACCGATGCCGCGAATGGTACGGATGATTGTTTTCGCATCGGCATCACCGAGTTTGCGGCGCAGGTTTTTTATGTGCACATCGATAAAATTGGACATCGTAAATGGATCGAATTCATCCCCCCAGACATGCTCGGCCAGGGTGAAGCGTGAAACCGCCCGGTTTTTGTTGTACAGGAGAAACTCCAGGATAGAAAATTCTTTGGGCGTCAGTTCCACGCGGCGGTCCTTTTGGCGGACCTCGCGGGTTTTGGTGTCCAGGGTGATGCCCCTGATAACCAGCACGGCATCTCCCTGTTCGCCGCCGCGCCTGAGAAGCGAGCGGATTCTGGCCATCAGCTCTGCCATGGCGAAGGGTTTGGCCAGGTAATCATCGGCCCCGTAATCAAGCCCCTTGATTTTTTCCTCCACGGCCCCCCGGGCGCTCAGCATGAGCACCGGAGTCTGGATTTTCGCCCGGCGCAGCTCCTTTAAAACAGCTAACCCGTCAATTTTGGGAAGCATGATGTCCAGCAAAACCAGGTCATAGGAATTGTCAAACAGTTTGTCCAGGGCGGCTTCGCCGTCAGCGGCCGTATCCACATCGTATTTTTGCCGGTTGAGCTCCCGCCGGAGCTGGTCAAGCAGGTCGGGTGCATCATCGACCATTAGAATTTTCATTATGCCCTTCCTGCCGGCATTGCCGGTCCCGGGAATGAGCGGGCTCTGACGGCGTCAGACTGGGAACCGCCTTTTCGTCCGCAGGCCGCCTCAATTATGAAGAAAGGCGGGCTCTGGTGAATATAAAACTATTGAACAAAACTGAGCGTAAAAGTACTGCCTTTGCTTACGGTACTGGTGACAGTGATAAAACCATTCATCGCCTCTGTGTAGGCCTTTGCCAGACAGAGGCCCAGGCCGACCCCGCCCTGGGGTCGGCTTCTGTCACAACGGTAAAAACGCTCGAATATATGCGGCAGATCGTCGGCGGAAATACCGACACCGGTATCATTAAATATAATCTGTATCTTGCCATCATCGGCTGTGGCCGAAACGGCAACGGTTCCCTGCTCAGGGGTATATTTTATCGCATTTTCCAAAATATTGGTAACGATTCGCTGCATCTTCTTTTTGCTGCCTTGAAAGGGCAAAGCCTCTGGAAGACTGGATGTCAATTCGATTCCATTTTGGTCGGCGATCGGACGGAACAGCTCACAGGCCTGCGATATGATTGTCACAACATCAAACTCTTCATCAGTGGTGCCGTTGACGCCCGCTTCGGCTTCCGTGATGTCCAGCATGGTGTTGATCATGTCAATCAGACTGTCGCATTCCTCGATTGTATTGATAGCCATTTCTTTGTAATCATGAATGGATTTCTCATCCGTCAGAGTCATTTCAGCAATGCCGCGAATTCGGGCCAGTGGACTTCTGAGATCATGGGCGATGTTGTCGTTAATCTCTTTCATGGACCTTAACAGAATCTGGATGCGATCCAGCATTTTGTTGAATGTGGTGCCCAGCCGTTCGATTTCCCTGTACCGGCCCTTGATTTCAACCCGCCGGTCATAGGATCCCTGCGCTATTTCCTCAGCTGTCTGGGTGACATCCGCCATGTCGGTTAGAGCCCGCTTTGCCAGATACCACCCGATAATTGCCGAAGCAGTTATCAGGAAACCGGTCAGTATCGAAAACAGGTTGCGGAAAATTTCCAGATATTCACCGGCTTCTTCAAGGGATTCGCCTTTTTGCAGAATGGTGTCGGGCCCGATGACGGCAGAGACCATACGGGCCTTATCATCCTCCTCCGGTCGTTTAATGGTCTCGAATTTATAGCTGATTTTACTATTTTTAAATTCCTCAACGATAGCGGTTTTATCAACGGGATTCCATGGCGACATGTCCGATGCGCCCAGAACGTTACCCTTAAAATCGATAAGGCGATAAAATTCTTCCTCCGGATTATCCGACGCTGTTTCTTCAATCAGTTTTTTTTTGAGGCTCACCAAACCCGATCGGGCCAGATGTTCGGAATAGTATGCGGTATCGTCCATCAGTTCTTCATCCATTTGTTCCATCGTCACCGAATAAATCTGGTAGTAAAAAACCGAAAAGCTTATGATTGCCAGCAATGTAAAGGTCAGGGTGTACAGAATTGTCAGGCGAAATAAGAGGGAGTTCCCCAGAATTTTAATTTTCCTTAAGAACATATCCAACCCCCCGGACGGTATGAATCAATTTTGCGTCAAAGTCTTTATCAATTTTATCCCGCAGATAACATATGCGGGCTTCGACAACATTGGTCTGGGGATTAAAGTTGTAATCCCAGACATGTTCCATGATCATGGTTTTGGAAACCACCCGCCCGTTGTTGCGCATGAGGTATTCAAGAAGGGAAAACTCCAGCGGCTGCAGGTCAATTTCCCGGTCGGCCCTGAGAACTTTGCGGGTGACCAGGTTTAAAGCCAGGTCGGCAACCTTGATTTCGACCGGAGAATTGCTGCGGGATGATCGCCGCATCAAGGCCTGCACCCGGGCCAAAAGCTCGGAAAAGGCAAAGGGCTTGACCAGGTAATCATCGCCGCCGGTTTGCAAACCTTTTACGCGCTCGGTTACCGAGCGTTTGGCGCTTAAGATGAGCACCGGTGTGTTGATATCGTGGTTGCGCATTTGTTTAATAATGGTCAGCCCATCGACGGTCGGCAGCATCAAATCGATAACGGCCAGATCATAGGGTTCGCTTAAAGCAAGGTGTAAGCCGTCCTCGCCGTCAATGACATGATCCACGGCAAAACCGGCTTCTTTCAGGCCGGTTGTGACAAACAACGCGATCTTTTTGTCGTCTTCTACTAGCAGTAGCCGCATGGCATAATTCCATCATAAAAAATTAGGATAAGAGTATAAATTAGCCCTGAACACTTATTCGACGCTGCTTGCTAAAATTCGAGAGCCAGCTGGAGCTGGAGCATATTTTGTGAATCAGCGGCTTCGCTGCCTTTTTCCTTTTCATATTTTGAAAACCGGTATTCAAAGGAGAAGATAGCATCCTCTAAAAATGATATATCGACAACGTCTATAAAAGAGTAGTTGAATCCGGCAATAAACCGGTAATCAAGAACGCCGTCCTGATCGCCCGGGTTATCATCATCGAAAACCGCATAGCGTGTAGCCAGCTGCAACGAATCCAGCACGTCAAACGCAAGCCCCACAACAGCAGCACTCTCCCTGTTTTCCTCGCCGTTTTCTCCTTTCTCCCGCTGCAGGGCGGTTATATATTCAGTGTCCAGGATGAACTTCCAGAAATTCAACGTGAAAGCACCGCCGATAGATTCGTTGCGTCTGCCGTCACCGGGTTCGCTGTCGTAAAAAGCGCTCACGGTGATTGTGTCTCCGACAGGCGCCAGCGTGACATTGGCGATATAAGAATCAAAGCGATCTTCTTTATGGTGCTCGGAACTGAACTCGTGGGTATCAAAATCGTGCAGGTTCTCCGCGATGCGCGCATCTTCATAGATTGATAATGAGATATCCAGCCCAAAAAAATCCGGGGCAAAGCCAAGGGTGGCGCCCAATTCGTCGATCTCGTATAAATCTTCGGCAAGGGTGCCTTCAATCAGGCGGTCTTCGAAAACACCGAACGGCATCACCGTTTTACCGCCGATAAAATACAACGGTATCCATGGTGCTTTCAAAGTAGCAATGGCCTCATCCAGGTGGAATCTTTCGGAGCCATCGTTCCTGCCAACATCCTCAAATTCCAGCACAACTTTGGCCTTGCTCCACTCGTTAAAAAAAACTCTGAGCGCGATGGCCACCGAACTTAGAAAAAAATCAGAGCTGCTGCCGCTAGCATCATCATCTATATCTTGCACGTCAAGATATTCATAGTTAAGTTCGACAAAACCATTCAGCTCGATCTTTTCACGGGACTTTTGCTCAATGCCTGGACCTTGCGCGCCTTCCTTTTCCTCCTCCTCTTTTTTTTCTTCTATTTCTTCAATCATTTTTTCATGTTGCTTGATACCCTGACCGTCTTGATTGTCTGCTGCCTTTGCCGAATGTATCAGCCCCAGGATCAAAACAAACAAAACTGAAAACACAAACCCTCTGTTGGCCATGTTTTTAATTTCAGGTAATTTATTTGGGATTCAAACCGGCTGCAACTTAAGCAGCAACCAAACCGGGCCCCTGCTGACGAGCAACTCACCGCCCGCGCCGGGCACGTATTTTCAGAAATTTTTAGATCTCATTAACTTATAGTCATACCATTTGTATCTAAAAATTTTTATGTTAGCCATAAAATAATTACCTGAAGCTTACACAAACATTACCATTTGATAACTTTGCTCAGTGATGGCTGAATTAATGTTGAAATCGAGACCATCGCCAAGCCGAAAGACGAGTATATGACCGACGAATACTTTGAGTTGGACCTGCCGGTGGCACCGGCCGTAATGCTGGGTAATGAAATCGTCGTGGAAGGCACCGATGTTTCAGAAGTCGACCTTGAAAAAGTCATCTGCAGACACCTCGGTCTGCCGGAGCCTGAACCGCAGGAAAAAGGCTTCTTTTAAGGTACTAACCGTTGTTGTTCAGGGTAGTGCAGCATCCTTGATTTTGGAAATACCGGGGATCAGCGTTGTGGTGCTGTTGACGCCGGGCAGCTGGCGGATTTTTTCGTGCACGAACTGGGAGATAATTTCAGCATCCGAACTGAGTAGATCCCGGGTCAACACAACTTTCACCAGGATATCCACGTCGCCGTGGACCGAATGGATTTCACGGACCGGCTCCAGTTCGTAGAGTTTTTCCATCAGTTTAATCTCTTTTCTGGCCTGCACGTTCATCAAAATAAAAATCGTGATGCCCTGTTTCATTTCCGGATATTCGGAGTCTTTTAACTCGCCCATTTTTTTTCGAAACGCCTCCATGTCTTTTTGAATCAGCTTATCTATCCCAATGCCGTAACGACGCTTGCGGCCCTCTTTCCACTGGTGAAGGGTAATATAGGCATACAGATCAGCAATGGTCCGCTCAGGAAAAGATTCCCCCAACCGTCCATTTTTGATGATGTTGCAGAGGGGACGATAGATGGTTTTATGCCAGTCCAGGGCCGCATCTTCAAAGGCAACCTCCTTCTCACTGCCTTGCTGCAGAAATTCCCGGTGCTCTGAAATTTGATCCAGCAGATGGGCATATTGATTGACTTCGGTTACATTTATTTCAACCGGCAGCCGGGTGCGGTCGGCAAATTCGGCGCGCTCACGAAAAAGAATGTTTTGCAGCGAGTCATCGGTGGGGACCAACTCGACAATATGGGCCAGAATTTCGTCCTGGCCGAGCTCTTTGGCTGCTGAAATCCGATGATTGCCGTCCAGGACATAAAACTCATTTTTGATCTGGTAAAGCTTTACCGGCCCGAGATTGCGGCCCTGTCGCATGGCATCCTTGATCCATTGCAAGCGCTCCGAGGATCCTGCACGCCGCTTTAACCTGAACTGGCTGTCAAAATCCTTATAGCGGCCGACACTGCCCACAATCCGATCCAGGGCCACAGATCTGATTCCCCGGTCATGCGAATCATAGGCCGATTCAGCTTTCTGCTGATCCTTGAAACTCTTAGTTTCCGGGGCTTCATCTGCCGGGGGTTGAAAGCTCCCAAACCGATTCAGTGTTGCGCTAATTTTCGATTTCCAGGATGTTATACCCATACGTGTTTACCACTTTGGTCTTACCGACCACCGTTACCCGGTCGGAAGGGTCGTCAAATGCTCTGTGAATGTGCCCATGGATAAAATATTTCGGTTGGTATTTTTCAATCAGCCGGCGAAAGCATTCAAATCCCCTGTGACAGGGGTCTTCCGCATCATGAATGTGCCGGGGCGGGGCATGGGCGACGACCACATCAACCCCGCCCCGCCACCAGAGTCTGGGCCGCAGCCGGCGAATGATGGATCGCATCTGATCCTCGGTGTACTGATACGGTCCCCCATTGTACCAATGCGAGCCCTCCAATCCAAGAATATTAATCCCCTCAAACTTTAATAGCCTGCCGTGAAGATTTAAACCGCCCCCCGGCGGCTTGGCCTCGTATCGAATATCGTGGTTGCCGCCGACATAGTAAAGGGGGGCTTTCATCGAATCGACCAGAAAGGAGAGGTATTCCGGCGGAAGATCGCCGCAGGAAATAATCAGATCGATGCCCCGAAACTGCCCGGTGTCTGACGGCTGCTTCAATGTCGGCTCAATCACATCCGAGACGGTTAGGATTTTGATTTTGTTCCTGCCATTCAAGGTTTCTCACCGCTTAATTACTTTATCCGGCTGCCAACATAAAAACGGTCCAGCTCAATTGTCCAATGTTAAACCGTACTTAAGGCAGAAACCACAAAAACGCAATCTCAAAGTAAAGCGCCGTGCGGTACACGGGTGACGAACCACGGTCAGGGTAATGTCGACAGACAGCTTGCAAAATACAAAAATTGTGAACTTTTCTTCCCAAAATTAGGGAAAAATTTTCACTTTGTTGTCCAACTTAAAAAGCAATCTACTGTAATTACACGAAATATTAAAAAATCAGCCTGAGCATGATTTTTGCAGCAAATTTTACGATACACCCTAAGGAGAAAATCAAATGTATTTAAAACATTATGGCTTGGACAGAAAGCCGTTTGACATAAGCCCCGACCCGTCCTTTTTGTGGCTGAGTGAAAAGCATAAAGAGGCACTGGCCCACCTGAAATATGGAATCATAGACGACAAAGGCTTCCTGGTTTTAACCGGTGACGTCGGCACCGGCAAGACCGCTTTAATCCATTACCTCATACAGTCGATCGATTTGGCGACGATCGTGGTCACTATTCCGGATCCGGATATGAACAGGCTGGACTTTTTCAACTTCCTGGCCAGCGAACTCAAAATGAGGCAATCGTTTAAGTCCAAAGGAGAATTTCTGATCCATTTTAAGAAATTTTTGCTGAAGGCCTTCTCCGCCTACCAGAAGGTGGTGCTGATCATTGACGAAGCCCAGAGACTCAACCATGAATTGCTGGAAGAGATACGCCTTCTGGGCAATATCGACCTGAGCGGGCTCATGCTGCTGAACATCTTCTTCATCGGCCAGAACGAATTTGCATCCATGCTAATGGAAGAAAAAAACCGATCCACCCGGCAGAGAATTTCAGCCAATTATCAAATTGGTCCCCTGTCGGCAGATGAAGTAGAAGAGTATATCAGGCACCGTCTCCTGGTGGCCGGCGCGACCAAACAAATTTTCAAACTGGATGCAATTAATCAGGTATATCATTACTCCAAGGGCTATCCGCGTCTTATCAACGTTATCTGCGACCGGGCCTTAATGACCGGCTATAGCAGCGGGGAAATAATGATAACCGCCGGCATGGTTAACGAATGCGCGCAGGAATTAAATGTCGCCCTGGGAGACGTTGCCGGTCCCGCCAGGCATGATGAAATTCCGGACTTGATGCCCGAAAAAAATTTCCGGGTCCAGAAAATTGATAACCTAAAAATTGCCGTTGGAAACCAGGTCCTGGAAACAGAGGCGGATTACCAGAAAATTGCAGCCAGCAAAGAAATCCCTGATTATCATGAATTAGACTTTATTAAGAAAGAACTGGCGCTTCAGAAAAGTGACCATCTGAGGCGAATGGTCGGTATCACCGCCGGTATTATTATCGTTTTCTTATTGCTCGCCGGTGTCGGTTATCGGTTTCGCAATGGTATGTTGAACAATTCCCCGTCGATGGCCGCCAATAATGCCGCAATGGTTTACAGGGAAGGTCTTTTGAAGGTTCCGGCTGCCCGAAAAATATTCGATATGGTCGATCCTGCCAAACGTCCCGGGGCTATGAAGGCCCTGTCTGGAGATGAGCAGACGGGCATCGAGCCGGAGCCGTCCAAAAATTTAGGCACCCTGACCCCCACCCGGGAAATTCTGCCGGCCGAAGATAGAAAATTTCTTGTTTTTTTCCAACACAACTCAAACCAACTGCCGCAAGCGACCCTTGACACCCTCAACCACATCATTGACCTGGTTGCCAATTTTCCCGTCGCAACCGTAACCATTTCCGGCTACACGGATTCCCAGGGCGATCCGTTGTATAATGTGATGCTTTCAGCAGAACGGGCCAATCGGGTAAAAACCTATCTTGTGGAAAGAGGGGTGCCGGCCTTAAAAATCAAAGCCCATGGATTGGGTCCTGAAAATCCCATTGAATCCAATGCAACCCTGGAGGGAAGAAAAAAGAACCGTCGTGTAGAAATTGAGTTAAGCCTGGAAAACCATGAAGAAGGGCAGCATCTGACCGCTCATCTTGATAATACACAGAATTGATTCGTATTCCGAAGATAGCTTCCGGGAGATATTCTTTTAATGAAGGGGTCAAGTCTGCTCTTGGCTCTTAGTCGTCGATAATTGCATTTAATCAGTTTTTTGATAATTTTTACTACTTTATCCAGTGATATTTCTACTCTGACAGCGGTTTGCGGGTCTTGAAGCTGTGGGCCAGGGAGCACAAAACCGGCACCACGATCAAGGTCAGCAAAGTGGCAAACCCCAGCCCGAAGATCACGGCCACCGCCATGGGGCCCCACCACTGGGAAGACTCTCCGCCGATATCCCAGGCCAGTTTGCGAAAATCAAAACTGATGCCGATCGCCATGGGAAACAACCCCAAAATAGTGGTGATGGCCGTCAGTATCACCGGCCGAAAGCGCACCGCACCGGCACGCATCAGGGCCTCCATGGAAGATATCCCTCGGGCCAGAAGCTGATTGTAGTAGTCAATCAGAACAATGGCATTGTTGACCACCACGCCGGCCAGGCTGATGACACCGATACCGGTCATAATAATGCCAAAGGCGGTGCCGGTAACCAGCAAACCGATAAAAACCCCGATCAGAGAGAGCAGGACCGACGTTAAAATGATGAGGGGCGTGATAAAAGAATTAAACTGGGTCATCAGAATCAGAAGGATGATGGCAATACAGGCAAAGAAAGCCTTGCTCAGAAAGGCCTGGGCTTTAGCCTGCTCTTCCTGCTCGCCGCTGAAACGGTAGTGATAGCCCCGGGGCCAGGTCAGGTTGGTTTTAAGGCGTTCATCGATCTCTTTGATGACGTCGTTGGCCAGGCGGCCGGACACGTCTCCGGAAATGGTCACCACCCGCTTCTGATCCAGCCGCATGATGGCGCCGATGCCGCTGCCCAAAGAAATTTCCGCCAGGCTGGTCAACGGGATGGGCTCTCCCATGGGACCTGAAACCGTGATCCGCTTGAGGTTTTCAATGGATTGCCGATCGCGTTCCGGCAACCGGGCAATAATATCATATTCATCTTTGCCTTCGCGATAGACACCGGCCTTGACCCCGTTGATGGCGGCTTTGACCGTGTAAGCAATCGTGTAGGTGTCCAGACCCAGCAGCGCGGCCTTTTCCTTGTCCACCCTGACCCGGATTTCCGGCTTGCCCTTGACAAAATTGTCCTTCAAATCCACCAGTCCAGGAATATTTCTGATTTCTTGGCGCACCCGGGCGGCCAGCTCCCCCAGGATCAGAATATTTTCGCCTGAAATTTCGATATTGATGGGCTTGCCGGTGGGCGGTCCTTCTTCTTCCTTTTCAACCTGGACCTCGGCGCCTTTCATGGTTGCCAGAATTCGCTGCCGCACTTCATTGACAATTCCAGACGAGGGCCGGGAACGCTCGTGAAAATCCTTGAAATCCAGCACCACCCGGCTAATGTGGGTCCCGGTTCCGCCCTGGGAAAAAGGATCTCCGCCCAAGGCCCCGATATTGGAAATCACATAACGGATGTCTTTATATTCGGAAACTATCTTTTCGGCTTCGGCCACCAGTTTGTCGGAAGTGTTCAAATTGGTGCCTTCCGGTGCTTTGATGTTGACATAAGCGCGCTTGGGTTCGGTTTCCGGAAAAAATTCGGTACCTTTGCCGAACAGAATAAAGCTCGCCATGGCCGCAATCAGCAACAGAATACTGGTCAGGACCACCACCCATCGATGGCCCAAACTCCATTGCAATAAATGCAAGTATATCCGTTTTAAAAAAGGTTCCTGGGCCCGGGAATTTTTTTTCTCCGGCCTGGCAATTTTGACTTTCTGGTAGCGGGCGGAGAGAACCGGATTGATGACCAGGGCCACAAACAGCGAGGCGCTCAAGGCCATGATCAGGGTCATGGGCAGATAACCCATGAATTCTCCCATGATGCCCGGCCAGAACATCATCGGTAAAAAGGCACCCAGAGTGGTCAGGGTGGAGGTGATCACCGGCCAGGCTACCTGATCGGTGCCGATGCTGGCCGCTTCCCGGCGGGATTTACCCTGCTGCATGTGCCGGTATATATTTTCCACAATCACGATGCCGTTGTCTACCAGCATGCCCAGGGCCAGGATCAATGAAAACAGGACCACCATATTCAAGGTCACATTAAATCCGGTCAGCAGGATAAAGGTGATGAACATGGAATAGGGAATAGCCAGGGCAACGAAAATGGCCGATTGACCGCCGATGAAAATAAAAATAACGGCGATTACCAGCAGCAGGCCGGAAATGATATTGTTTTCCAGATCGGCCACCATCAGCCGCACATCGTTGGACATATCAGCTGTCAGGTCAATTTGCAGGGTCCGGGGCAGCCGGGGGCGCATTTCCGCGACGACCCGTTTGACTTCGTCGGTTACCCGCACGATATTTTCGCCGCTGCGTTTGGACACCGCAATCGTGACACTCTTTTCGCCGTTGATCCGGCTGCGGGTTAAGGCATCTTTATGGGAATCTTTTATGGTCGCGACGTCGCGCAGGTAAACCGGTTTGCCGTCGCGCACAAAGGCGACAATCGAAAAAATTTCCGACGGGTGCTTGAAGTCCTCCGGAACCCGCACCAGATATTTTCCTTCACCGATATCCATACTGCCGCCGGGCATGTTCACATTTCCCCGGGTCACCGAGTTGATGATACTGGAAAACGGCACGTTGTAGGCCCCGACCCGGTCAAGGTCGAATTCAACGTGGATTTCCCGCTCCAGCCCTCCGCTGATGCGGGCTTCCAGGACCCCGGTGATGGACTCGATCTGGTCCTGGATGTCTTCCGCCAGGTTCTGCAGCCGGCGCAGGCTGAAGGGCCCTGAAAGGACCACCCGAATGACGGGCATATCCGAAAAGTTAACCTCCTGAATGACCGGATCATCAGCCAGGTCGGCCGGCAGGTCGTTTTTGGCCTGATCCACCTTGTCCCTGACCTTCTGCACGGCATCATCCAGATCGACCTTGGGCAAAAACTTAATGGCTACCGTGGAAAGACCTTCGGCTGATGTGGAACGAATTTCTTCGACATTATCAATCCCTTTGAGTTTGCGCTCGATGGGAATGGTAATCAGCTTCTCCATGTCCTGGGGTGCGACGCCTTCATAGGTGGTGGTAACAAATACATAGGGAATCGTAATATCCGGAAATGATTCGCGGGGCAGGGTGGCATAACAGTACAGGCCGGCAATAACAATAATTACCAGAAGCGCCATAACCGTTGCCTGTCGTTTAAGGGCAGCCTGATTGACAATCATTTAACAATCACTTTCATCCCGTCTTCGACTTCGGTATGCCCTTTAACGATCAGATGATCGCCGGGGTTCAGCCCGGTGGTAACCTGCACCCGGTCGCCTTCAATCACCCCGATGGAAATGGTGCGCGATTCGGCAACGCCGTTTTTTTCAACAAACACAATTCGCTCTCCGCCCTTGTCCACCAGGGTAAATAGCGGGGCAGCGACGGCATCGGCAATAACCCGGCGGACAAAGGCCACCCGGCCGATCATGCCCGGCCGGATCGCATGGTCGGGATTGTCGATGATCGATCTTACCAGAAAGGTCTTGGTGGCGGGATCGGCTTTAAACGACACAAAATCAACGGTTCCAATGATGGTGCGGCCTGGAAAGGCATCGATTTTAACCGGCGTTGGCTGACCTTTTTTTACAAAACGAACATCGAGCTCCGGCACCCGGACGTTGATTTTGATTCGGTCAATATTGACGATATCAACAATGGGTTTGCCGATATCGGCATATTCGCCCTCATCTAAATACAAATAGTTGACAATTCCCGTTATGGGGGATTTCGGAAACCCGTGATTGTACCTGACCTTGATTTGCTCAAGATCGGTTAAGGCCAGGGTGCGCTGGGTTTCGCTCTGATCGAGTTCTTCCCGGGCGATGATCTTATTTTCAAAAAGCCGCAGCCGGCGCTGGTACAAGTCGTCGGCCAGCTCATAGGCAGCTTCCGCGTGCTCCAGGGAAGCCTTGAGGGCCGAGACATCGATCTTTATCAGCAGCTCCCCCTTGTTGACTTTTTGCCCCTCCCGGGGGCCGATCCAGTCGACGCGGCCGGCGGTGCTGGCCGCCACCTTGACATCTTCGAAAGCTTCGCTTTCACCGGGCAAAAAGATGACATCCCGTATGGCAACCGGTTCGACTATCTCAACCGAGACGGGTATGGCAGCTGCCAGCGATGTGTCCTCGGCAATGGCCATGCTTTCCCGGTCTTTACAGCCCGTAAAAGCCAGGGCGGCGGCAATCAAAGCCGTTACAACAGTCGTCCAAAGCGTGATTTTGACTTTCATTTAAAACTTTTCTCCCTGCTTAAACCCTGAAAGGCGAGCCGCAACAACCGCTCGGGGCGCTGCGGGTCCGCCAGTTCAGGCAATACCTGATTCATGTTTAAACTGAAATCAATCAGGCTCAGCACCAGAAACGCAACCTCATCTTCATCCGCCGCTTTGACTTCTCCCACGGTTAATCCGCTGGTATATATTTGTTTAACGGCGTCGAACATGTGGCGCTGGTATTTAGGAAAATCATATGCCGGCGCGCCCTGGGGCGGGCCGTACATAAGGCCGTGAATCATCTTGTACAGGTTCTGGTATTCTTCCACGCCCGCCGATATTCGGCGGTAGAAATAAATGAACCGATCCAGGACCGTGCCCGCAGTTGCAAAAATTTCATTCAATATTTCCTGCTGGGCATCTGCCGCCCATTCCAGGATGGCATAAAAAAGCCCCTCTTTGCTCTTGAAATAATAATACAGGACCGGTTTGCTGACCCCGGCGCGGTCCACAATTTCCCTCACCGAGGTGCCGGCATAGCCCTTTTCCGCAAAAAGTTCTGTGGCCGTTTCCAGAAGCCTTTGCCTGGCATTGGGTTCCTGGGGGCTAATTTTATTTGTTGGTTTCCGCACCGATGCATCCATATTTAATGCCATCTAAGTTCTCAAGACTGTCGGGAAGGCACAGTTTAATTGAAGCCTATTTATGGGTCAACATCATTTTACCTACCGGTAGGTATATTATAACAACTTTTGAATTTTTTCAAGAAAACTTTGACTCGATCAAGCTGTTTAGGACACACAATTTTAAACCCGGGGACCATATAAAATATGGCTGCAGATTGGCTGGATCTGCCGGCCTCCGGGAAAATATACCTGTTATGACGGCTTGATTTTCTCAAAAGGATGCATAGTTTTATTCTAACATTGCTGACGAGCAGCAATGGGTCTGTAACTTAAAAAAGCCAGCAAAGGAAAAATATATCATGAAAAAAATGCCGAAAAGAGACACCACCGGTAAGTGTGAAGGTGAATGCCGTGACCGCGTCAAGGAAGGTGAGGAAGAACGTCAGGAAAGCATTAAATCAAAACCTTACAGCACGCCGAGCCCCAAAAGTCCCGCCTGGACCAAGAAAAGAAAGGAACAGCCGGGGGTTATGGGTGGACGTGTATAATTTTTTTTAATCGCGGCCGTGCACTGAAAAACCTTAAATTTTTGCCTGACCAACATTAACTTAAAACGACAAAGGAGGGAATTTCCCTCCTTTGTCATTGGAGCGCTGCCAGAAAAGAAAACATGAAACGATGGTGGATTGAAAGCCTTCAGGGATGCCCTAATGGTCTGCCGGATTACGCTTAAGTATTTAGATCAAAAGACCGATAGAAAGGACAATATCAACACGAATCCGCGGGAGGGGGTATCATTATGGCAGCTTTGATTTCTTTGTTCGGTTTATTGCTGTTTTTTGCGATCGGTGCCTTTGTCATATATCTTTTAATCAACTTTATTGAATACCTGAAAAAATATCATTCTGATCGATGGGCGCAACTCTCCTTCGAACGCCTTTTTGGAATATCCCAACAGGATCTTTTCTTTTATCAAATTCACCCCCTGAAATTCATACCCTACCTCTTCAACAAAGAAGACTCCGATGATGCCAATGTGGCAGCCTATAAGAAACGGATCCAGCTGTCCTTCTTCGGGGTTTCAGCAATGTTTGTAATTTACTTTTTCATTCCTTATATCGGCTTTTAAGGGAAGTCCAAGCTATCGGTCAATTTCTATAATATCCCCCTCCCTCAATCCCTCCGACACGACTGCCTTCGGCATGAGTTCAGGCCGAATGAAGCTCGGCAGAGGCCACCAAGAGAGGGGGGCTTTGTTCCTCTCCCTTCAAAGACTGTGTCGCAATTGACAAAACGGCGCCTAGCAGTCTTATTGTTATTCCGGGCTTGACCCGGAATCCAGTGCTTATTCAATGGGTTAGGATACTGGATGCCGGATCAAGTCCGGCATGACGGGCAGAAATTAAAGGGAGAAAATTATAGATATGAGTTCGATGAAACCAGCCGATGGATGTAGATTAATTTTCAGACAGACTCAGGAAACACAAGACGAAGCGCAAAGTTATAAACGCTATCGACAAATCAGGATTACGCACTACTATAGAATTACCGATCACAATCCTTAGAAGCTGTTTCAGAATATGGTTTTAGAGGGAGAATGGCCATGCATTTAAAATTGGGTGACTTTATCATGGGCATGGGCAGAGAATTTGCCACCGAGGCCATGGATATCTCTGAAAAATTGTTTCTCAGCCAAGGAGAAGTTCTCTTTAACGTGGGAGATTCAGCAGGTCATTTCTATGTTTTGCTCAAAGGACAGATCCAACTCCGTTTAGGCAAAGCCGGACCGGTGGTGTATCAGGCCCGGCATCCGGGGGAAATTATTGGCTGGTCATGCCTGATAGGACGGGAAGCCTATTCCGCTTCAGCTGTAAGCACGGAATCCACGAATTTACTCAGATTTGATCGGGAAAGCTTTCTCAGGATCCTGACTCAAAATCCGGCCAATGAAGCCCTGCTGTTCAAAAGGCTGGCAGAAATGCTGGGCAACCGCTTGCTTGAGCTCTACCCAACGATTACCTGATTTTGTTGACAATTGTTCCCAAGCGCCTTAAGTTTACAGGGTTGCTGCAAAAGTTTATACCGCTTTTCAAAAATTAATTCCGAGAACGGAGATGACAATGTTCGAAACCCGTGAACAAGTACTTGAAAAAATAATGGCCCAATCCAAACCCAGCTGTCCGCACTGTGGGGTAGAAATGAACCTGTGGGAGGTGCCGCCGATGAACGTCGGCGACGGCCTCGGCTGGGGTGCCCCTTTCCTTTTTTTATGCTTTAATGATGATTGTCCATTGTATCAGGAGGGCTGGGGGCACATGAAGGAAACTTATGCACACACCGCTTCCTATCGCTGTATGAACTATCCGGGCACCGAGCAATACGAGCTTATTCCGGTGTTCAGCAACCAGGGCGGTCGGGGCCAGATTATCGATGAAGAGGCCCTGATCGAGCAGGAAGCCATCAAAGAGGCCATCAAAAACGGTTTTGCCATGCTGGCGGAATGCTATGTCAGAAAGGATGACCCCTCCGTTCTCACCATTTTGATGGATCCGGCCCACCCGAATCGGGTGCGCCAAAAAGCAGCCGAAATGATCGGGGACATCGGCGATGTGGAAGCTATTGAACCTTTGCGCAATGCCAAGTTCGGCAATGAACTGGTCCAAAAAGAAGTCGACGCGGCCATTGCGAAAATACACCGGCGAAATTTTACCCGCGAGTGCCCGTTTTGTGCCGAAATCATTAAAAAACGGGCCAAGGTATGCAAGCATTGTCAAAAAGAAGTGGGCGGGGAGTGATCTCCAAAGGGCTGATTTGAAAAGCCTCTGGTATCAGCGCTATTTCGCCTGCTTGGCCTTATTTACCGGAGCTGCAAGATGCCTGTCTTCCTTGAATTGTTTTAGTTTTCTCCACAAAGCTGCCCGGCTGATGCCCAATAGCTCGGCAGTTTTGGATTTGTTGCCTCCGGTTGCCTCTAACACCTCGAGAATGTATTTCTTTTCCCTCTCAGCCAAGGTCAGAAATGTTCTGGTTGGATCCAAAGGTGAAGAATCAGCTTTGTGAAAGCGTCCGGGTAGATGTTTCAATTCTACGGTATTGCCATCGGCGAGGATGACGGCGCGCTCGATGATGTGTTCAAGTTCGCGGACATTTCCGGGGAAATCATAAGACATAAAGGTGGAGATAACTTCCTCTGAGATATATTCAACAGCTTTTTCAAATTCTTTCGTAAATTTTTGGATAAAATAACTGCATAGGGGTGGGATATCGTCCCGGCGCTCCCGGAGGGGGGGGATGAACAGTTCAAGTACATTCAACCGGTAGTACAGCTCGTCTCTGAATTTTCCCTCTTCAACCAGTTTACTGAGGTCGTAACGGCTGGACGCCAGTATACGAACATCAAATGGAAAATCATTAACATCATCCTGCAGGGATAAATTCTTACTATCGATTATCTTCAACATTGAAAGCTGCATCTTGGCAGACATAGCTTCTATCTGATCCAGCAGAATGGTGCCTCCCGAATCAGGTCCGATAATGGCTGCGCTTGTCCGGGAAGCTCCGGACGGGGTATCATTGCCGTGGCCGATAAGCTCTTCAATGAGCAGATCATTGCTGAAACAGCCGCAGTTGATTGCCACAAACCGGCTGTTTTTGCGGGCGCTTGAATTGTGAATAATCCGGGCGGCCAATTCCTTGCCGGTGCCTGTTTCGCCGCGAATGATCACCGTGCAATCCAAAGCCGCCAATCTTTCGATATCTCTCCTCAATTCCTGCATCGCCAGGGTCTCGCCGATTATTCGGAGCCGTCCGGCAGGAGAGGTTTCATTATTTTTTCTATCGCTTACGGGAGTTGCCGGCCTAGTGGTTAAGGATTTGGGGTCGGACAGTATCTCGATAGTGCCCGTATCGGGAAAATCTTCCTGATCATCACTGCCGGCGGCCGGGGTTGCCGAGGGCGGGCGGATAACGATGGTGTTGCCGCTTCGATTGCTCCTTTTAACAAAGTTCCAGAATGATTCCATCTGGTCCTTTTCGAAATAGTCGGCTTTGAGGGCTTCGGTTGCCTGTTTGACTTTCTCACTGCCATGTCCGGTCAACAGAACCGTTCTTAATTCCGGATAGATTTCCCTTAACTTGGTGAGAGTTACAAGCCCGTCCATATCAGGCATTTTTAAATCCACGATCGCCAGATCAATGCGGGTGTTTCTCGCTAGCTCCAGGGCTTGGCGACCATTTGTTGCTTTGAGCGGATCGAAGCCTAGTATCCTCAGGCGTTGTGCAATGGAATTTAAAAAATTTTCCTCATCATCCACCAATAAAATTTTCAGGGGTGTGGTGGTCATTTTTTCAAATTATTTCTTTTTGTCATGATGCGATTCGATATCGACGGCATCCTCTAGGTCGCCACCGGTAGCCATCCCGGCTGCCGCCATGGAGGTTTCGAGGCCTTGCAGCACCTTTCTTACAAATCCCCAGAATTTACCCATGTCCTCTTTTTCAAAGTAGGATGAGCTGAGTGCTTCCGTGGCTTCTTTAAGCTTTTCATCTCCATGGCCGGTTAAAAGAAGCGTTTGGATATCGGCATCAATTTTTTTAAGCTTCTTAATCACCACCAGACCATCCATATCGGGCATTCTCTGATCAATGACCGCCAGATGAATTTTAGTGGTTTTTGTAATATCAATCGCCTCCTGCCCATTTAATGCCGTATAGGGCTCATAGCCTTTCAGCCGGATCCGCTCCGCCAGGGTATTGAGGAATTTCGGGTTGTCGTCCACCAGAAGGATATTGATGTTGCCTAACGGCAGGTTCGACAAAAAGGCCCAGAATCTTCCCATGTCCTGTTTATCAAAATAGGTTGAATTAAGGGCTTTGCTGGCTTCTTTGAGCTTTTCATCGCCATGGCCCGTCAACAGGATCGTTTGGATATCCGGGATTAACCCTTTCAGTTTGGTGATAACCACCAAACCCTCCATATCGGGCATTCTCTGATCGACCACGGCCACATGAATAGATTGCTTTTGGGCTATCTCCAGTGCCTGCTTCCCGCTGGAAGCTGTAAAGACATTAAAGCCTTTCAGCCGGGACCTCTCAGCAATGGATTTTAAGAACTTTTGGTTGTCATCTACCAGCAGGATGTTGATTTCTTTTGCTTTCATATTTCACCTTTCTTCAATCCCAGATGGAACGATCTGGGTTAAGCCGTTTCGCGCTATAAACATCCGAAAACGACCCAATTTGTGGTTGCACGCCCGGGCCATACCGGACCCTCAATGGCCCCCGGCGCCCAAAATTCCGGACGCTGCCACGGACAACACGACAATTTCCAGGACAGCGATAGCCGCATATATCCAGTCTTTTTGACGGCTGTAGCCCCTGACCAAAACCAGGTAACAGACAATGGTCATCAGAGCCAGGAACGCAAAACCAAGGTAATTGAGAAAGTCCCCTTTGGACAATAAGGCGGTCCACCCCCACCCGTGGGGCGAATGGGTCATTTCCAGATATTCACCGACGCCCTTACCCCAAAGCTGGGGGATCAGAGACATGTCGACATGGTGAGGCAGTACGCCGGTCACATATATCGCGTAAGTTGCCACAAGGATAAAAATACCGGTCCATACGCCGATAATCAGCAAGTTGGCATAGATGATTTGTTCCTTTGAGGGTTGGAGGTCTTCTCTATTTTGGGTATTCATAATTTGCAACTCCGTATGTTATAGTCTTTTTTATTATCCTAACAGCCCAAGGCCCAATCCTTTGTCGATGGCTTTAAGGCCTGCAAAAAACAGCACGGCAATCACCATGTAGCGAATCATTTTGGGCTTGGCAACGGCCAGAATCTTGACGCCGATCAGGGAGCCCAGCATCAAGCCGACAATGGAGGGAACGCCGATCAGGGGAATGACACAGCCCCTGTTCATGTATATCCAGGCGGCCGAGGTGTCGGTAATGGACAGCAAAAACTTGCTGGTAGCCACCGATACCTTCAGAGGAGCACCCATCAGAAGGTTGAGCACCGGCACGTTGGCCCATCCCGCGCCCAGTCCAAACATACCGGCCAGCAGACCGACCAGGACAAACATACACAGGCCCAATAAAGTTCGATGGGTTTTCCATTCCACGCTTTCGCGCGCCCCATCGTCCCAATAGGCCCCCCTCAGTCCCAGGGCCAGCCCGATGGCATCCTGCTTGTTCACCACCGGCTTTTCTGTATTCTTTGAAGCCAGCAACAGGATGGCGATGCCCACTATGGTCACCCCCAGGCAGACTTGAATGATATCCGGATTCAAAGACGACAGGTAGAGCCCCAGCATGGCCCCAATAATGGAAAAGGTGGAGGCAATCAATGCCACCGGCAGGGCAAGCCGCAGGTTGGCCAGGTTGCGCCGCAGCAAACCCGGACCCGCCGCCAGGGCACCGGCAAGGGCCACCATGAGCCCGACGCCTCTGACAAAATCGATATGGAATGGGAAAAATCCGCTCACCAGAGGTACATAGAGCACACCGCCGCCCACACCGGCCATTACCGCCAGAATTCCGAGGACAAGACAGAAAAAAAATAGTATGATCGGCCAGAACCACCAGGGTTTAACGGTGGCGTCAACTGCTGCCTGTTCGGCAGCATAGGCTAAGGCCGGACAGCTGAAGATGAAAACCATTAGGGATCCAAACAACCAACCTGCTGGGCGCATTCGAATGTTTGCCATTTAATCAACCTTTCAAATAAGTGTTTACAAATGAAACGTATTTATATATAAATCCTCTATAAATTAATAAATTAGAACAGTCAATCAAATTATGTAACATTATGAAACAATATCATCTATTAATCGTGGATGACGAAAAACGGTTTGCAGATATGCTGGCCAAGAGGCTGGATCTTAGAGGCTGTAAATGCGACGTTTGTTACAGCGGGCAGGAAGCGCTTAATATCTTGGAGCGCAAGAAGTTTTTCCTTATTTTATTGGATCTTCACCTGCCTGATATCTATGGCAGCGAAGTCCTGAGCCGGATCAAAGAGATTGACGATACCACGCCTGTTATTATTTTGACCGGTCATGGAACAGAAAAAGATCGACGGCAATGCATGCAGCAGGGCGCTTACGCTTTTATGCACAAACCCCTGGGGATTGAAGAACTGTTGTCCATTTTGGCACAGATCGGGGAGATGGCGGCATGATTGAGCGACTCCATAGAGCATGGGTGCTGATATGGCCCGAATTTCATCGTCAAAATAGGGAACACCTGGATTCGTATTTTACATTTTCAAATTACCGCAAGATCTGGGGTATCGGCATTTTTGTATTGGCTGCCTCCGCCTTGCTGCCGCTGATTGCAGTTACCGTTATTCATTCCCAGCTCATTCAAAAATCCGTTGATTCGGAGCTCATACTGCGCACCGAACGGCTGACGTCCAATGCCAGACGCGCGGTAACCTTTTTTCTGGAAGAGCGGCTGAATGCCCTGCGATTTACCGTGAATGAAATCCAATATGCGCAACTGACGAATCCCGATCATCTGGCGGAGATTTTACGAAATCTCAAACTGGGATTCGGCGGGTTAACCGATCTTAGCGTGATTGACCAAACGGGCATCCAGATTGCTTATGCCGGGCCTTTTAAACTGAAGGGTAAAAACTACAGCAGCCAGCCCTGGTTCGTTGAATGCCGGAATTGTAATTTTTATGTCAGCGAAATATTTCGCGGGTATCGTGACCTGCCCCATATAATCATTGTGGCAAAATCATTCCGCTCCGATGGTACGTATTTTCTTTTACGCGCCACGCTGGAAACGGAACGGTTGATACAGACGCTGTCCTCGTATGAGACCGGTGCCTATGCGGATATTTTTCTCACCAACCGATTCGGTATCCTTCAGACCCCTTCAAAATACTACGGAGACATATTTGAGAAGATAAACCTGCCGGTGCCGGATTATTCAGCGAGGACCCAGGCACTCTTGGGCACCGATGACCAGGGGCGATCGATCATCACAGGCTATGCGTTTATACTTACCCACAACCAAGTTGCCGAAACCCCGTTTATTCTCATGGTGATCAAACAAAAGGCCGGGATGGTGGGCGTCTGGCAGGAGTTGCGCTCCAACCTCAACTGGTTGGTCGGTTTGGGCATCATGGTCATCATCATTGTCATCACCTTGACCTGCACTTACATGGTCAATCGGCTTTATGGCGCAGACAGGGCCAAGGCTGAAACCATGGCCTTGATGGAACAGAACAACCAACTGGCTTCAATCGGCCAACTGGCAGCCGGCGTCGCTCATGAGATTAACAACCCCCTGGCATTGATCAACGAAACCGCGGGCTATGTCAAAGATCTGTTTATTATCAAGAAACAGTATCAAAAAGATGAAGAATTGCTTGAAAACATAGATTATATTCTAGAAGCCGTCGAAAGGTGCGGTACGATTACAAAACAACTTCTCGGGTTTGCGCGCAAATTTGACGTCAAAATAGAAAAAGTCAACTTGAAAGAGGTTATATCAGATGTACTGATTTTTCACAGAAAAGAGGCTGAATATCGAAATATAAACGTCCATGTGGACGTGCCGGAGGATATCCCCGAAATTGAAACCGACCGGGGCAAGCTGCAGCAAATTCTGTTAAATTTGGTGAATAACGCCTTTCAGGCCGTGGATGCCGGCTGCTGCCTGGATATCGATGTGGCGTCCGGCGGGCCTGATGAGATCTGCATTACTGTAAGCGATAACGGATGCGGCATGCCCGAGGAGAATCTGCAGAAAATATTCGATCCTTTTTTTACGACCAAAGAAAGGGACCAGGGAACCGGTTTGGGGCTAACCATCACCTACGGATTGATCAAAAAGCTTCACGGAGACCTGGCGGTCGAAAGCAAAAAAAATGTGGGCACTACCTTTATTATTACCCTTCCTGTCAGCATCGAGGAGGAAACGGGGGACCATGAAAATTCTTTTAGTAGACGATGAAAAGAAATTTGCAATGATGCTGGCCAAAAGGCTGGCATTGCGGGGCATTGACGTCGACTATGTGTTCACGGGTGAAGAGGCCCTGGAAAAAGCAAAAACGAATAAATACGACGTGGCCATACTGGATGTCAAAATGCCGGGCATCGGAGGGATCGAGCTGGAGCGAAAATTAAGCCGGCTGGCCCCCGAAATGAAAATTATCTTTTTGACCGGCCACGGGTCCGAAACCGACTTTGAAACCGGATCGGCTGAAGCGGCCTACTATCTCACGAAACCGCTCCAAATTGAAAAGCTGATCGAAATCCTGAATGCGGTGACGGCATAAAACCGCCCACAGCGGTCATACGGCTGAGCATTCCAGGAAGAGACATTCGCAAATGAGGTTTTTTCACCCCCTTCAGAGGTTGCTCAAAAACTGGGAGGCAGCATGAACAGCGCAAACGACTTTCAAAACAATCCAGATCTGGCTTTCTTCGGAAAAGTCAATGCCAGCATTTCCCACGAACTGAAAAATATTTTGGCAATCATTTCAGAGACGGCCGGTCTATTAAGTGATCTGACGGAACTGCTAACCAGGGGTGAACATGTTGATCTGGAAATGCTTATGACCTGCAGCCGAGATATTGAAGAAGAAATTCAGCGTGGATTTGGCACCATTAAGCAAATGAATTCGTTCTCCCATAGCGTGGATGACCCCCTCAAAAGCGTCAATCTCACCGAAGTCATCAACCTTGTATGCAATCTTGCCGGATTTTTAAGTTTTGCCAGCAAGGTTCGGTTTGATCCGCCCCAGGATGAAGCAGCGGTTGTATTGACCTGCCCCTTCCGACTTCAAAGCCTGGTATATCAGACGCTTGTCTTTGCGTTCAGGTCGGTTGGAGCGGATGGAGAAATTCAGGTTACGGTAAATCAGGAACCAAACGGCAGCGCACGGGTGGCTTTTTCAGGTCTGGGAACCAAGGGCGACCTGTCATTCCCATCGCCGGAAACAAAAAATATTGCCAAGTCAATTGGTGCCGAGATCCGCATGGCAGACGATTCCCGGGCAATCGATATTCTGGTGTCCCAATTCAGCGAAAACTCAGCTTAGAATCATTTTGACCTCTCAGGGACCGAATCCGCCAGGAAATAGAAACCTGATTTAAAGGAAACCAGTCCTTCGGCAAGAACTATTAGAACTTTAATAAATGGAGGATGTCATGAGCAATGAAAATAAGATAAAGCTGCTTATGGTGGATGACGAAGTTAAATTCTTAGAGTCGATTTCCACACGGCTTGCGCTAAAAAACTTTGATGTCACCACGGCTGTCAGCGGCAAAGAAGCGATAGAGTCCGCCGAGAAAGGGTTTTTCGATGTCGCCGTAGTGGACTTTCAGATGCCGGGAATGGATGGCGTTCAGGTGCTTAATGCATTGAAAGAAAGACACAAGTATCTTGAAATCATCATGCTGACCGGTCACGCCACCGTCGATTCGGCTGTGGAATGCACGAAACTGGGTGCGTTTAAATACCTGGAAAAGCCTTATAAGTTTGAAAAATTGGTGGAGGTCGTCAAAGAGGCTTACGAGGCAAGACTTAAAAAGAAATTCGAGCATAATAAACAGCGAATGGAAGAGATCCAAAAGTTATCGCTGCGCGAATCCCCTTTGGGACTGCTGAGGACATTGGCGCGACTGGATGACGAGGAGAAGTAGATGGTCTGGTTATCGGACGAAAAATTCTTAGGGCGACGATTTCAGCATTTTTGAATTATTTCTTAGCAAATTGGCTGAATTCAAAAAAATAAAAAGGTAAAATATGAACGTACTAGCACTTAATTCCAGCCCCCGGGGAGAGGGGCAAAGCAAAACCAGCCTGATGCTCACTGCCCTGGTTGAAGGCATGCAGGATGCCGGTGCCGAAGTTGAAGTCATTGAGTTGCGCCGCAAGACCATAAAAAATTGTATCGGATGTTATACCTGCTGGACCAAGACCCCCGGCAAGTGTATTCATAAAGACGACATGACCGCCGAGCTTTTTCCCAAATGGCTGGCATCCGATTTGGTTGTATACGCCACACCGTTATACAACTACGGTATGAATGCAGTTCTTAAAGCGTTCATCGAGCGGACCCTGCCGTCGATGGAACCTTTTTTTGAGGTCCAGCACAATCGAATGTACCACCCGTTGCGATTCAAAGTCCCTGCAGTCGTCCTGCTCTCCGTGGCCGGCATGCCCGACGAGGGGCATTTCAAGGCCCTTTCGGATCATATGAACTATTTAACAGCACCGCCCGGCCGACGGCTGATAGCTGAAATCTACCGCACGGCTGCTGAAACGCTGACCCACCCAGCCTTGAAAGACAAGCGCCGGGAGATTTTGGAGGCCACCGCCCAGGCGGGTCGAGAACTGGTGCGGTCACAACAGATTGCACCCGCAACACTGGCAATAGTAACCCAGCCGCTGTCGGACCCGCAGTCCTTCGCCCACCTTGCCAATGCCTTCTGGAAAACCTGTATCACGGAAGGTGTGACGCCCAAAGAGTTCTGGAAAAAAAACCGGCGGCCGCGCCCCGATTCTCTGGAAACCTTTATGCTCATGATGCCATTGGGCTTTAAGCCCAATGGTGCCAAAGACCTCAGGGCCACCTTGCAGTTTGTGTTTAGCGGAGAAGTTGAAGGCGCCTGTCATTTCGTAATCGTTGATAACACCATCACCGCCATGGCCGGCAGAGCTGCAAAACCCGATCTGACAATCACTTCCCCCTTTGAGGTCTGGATGGATATCATGGCGGGCAAGGCCGATGGGGCCCAGATGCTGATGGAAGGAAAGTACATCGCCGAAGGCGACATGGAACTGTTGTTGAATATGGGCAAGATGTTTGGGGAAGGCTGACAGATGATATGTTGGGCCTGTTGACCCGTTTGCCGGTTAAATATTTAAAACCGAGAGAATACCTTTTCTAACGGGCTAATTCCAGCTGTTAGCGGGCCTAACGGGGCTAACCTATCCTAGGATTGGTTTTTAACCTTCCTTTGCACGTTCACGTTTTCAATGTCGTAGGTCCGAAAAATCAATTTTTCGCGCTCCAGGCGTTCTTTGGGAAAACCCACTGGTGCATAGGATTTTAATTGCGTGAGTGCCTGCTGCCTTGTGGGAATGGCATTCAGACCGTTACCGATCTTTTTGCCGGACACCGTGTCCAGCACGATGGCCGTCCGGCCGTCGGAAACCACCGCCCGGGGAATCTGGTATTCCTCCAGCAATCTGGCAGCCGCAACAATTTCCCTTTCGCGGGATCCTAAGGATCCGGCGGCACATTTGATGACCATAAAGGGCATTTGTCCGCCGTCTGCACTTACCACCAGGTCGATCTGGGAACGGTAAGGCTCGCCGGCAACGGTGATGGCAATATCGACATCAACCTTGATAGCTTCTTTCAGATACCCTTTTTCCCCCACCAATAATTTCTCCACTGCCTGACGGTTTTCTTCCGCGCCGACATTGGGCACCTCCCGGCCGGTGACAAAATCCGTGATCATGGTGTAAGGCCTTGAAATTTCTGCCATATGAATCTTCTCTAATTTTTCAACTTATTTTCACCGCTTTTTCATAGATTCTAATCTAACAGTACCGCCGGCGTGCTGTAAAGACCATTGTGTACTTTAACCGATCGGCGTAATTACAAATTAAGGAAAAGTATCGGATCTGGGCAGCTTGGATTAAAGCAATTTTTGATGTTTTTTGCAATTGTTGCTATGATAGCCCCAATTAATATTATCTAATTAGCCCGGGGAGTAACATTCTCATGCAAAAAGATATTTCCCTTAAATTAAGCATCTGTGTCGGACTATTCACGGTAGCAATTTGCGCAATTACCGCATTCTATAGCTATCACGCCTATGACTCATCCCGGGATATACAAAAAGCGCATCAACAATCCCTCGACACACTGCACCACAACGTCGCCCGACTCGAGGCAACACTTACGGAAATCAGCCATAAACTTACACCTGCTCAGGATCAAACGGACAGGACAGCCGTTGACCTTAATTTAAAAAAATGGAAATCCCGCGGCTCACAACCCTCTGCCTCGCAGATTCAGACCCTCCAGCAAATGGAACAAATCCTGAACTTAACAGGCCTGTCGCAGCTGGCGGAAAACGAGAATGTTGACCCGGGCATTCTCCAACAAATGTATGACGAATATGCCCAACGCAACCAAATCGTATCTTACCGCCAACAGTTGCTGCAAAGGGATGGCGAGCGCCTCGGTGTTGATAAAAACAATTATGGCGAGGATCTCATGGCGCTGTATGAACTCGCACGGCTTCGCAGGGGATCGGATACAGACCGGGAAATCCGCGAAAAGGCATTTGAAGAAATGCTTGAAAAATACCCCGATGCCTATGCAACGGCCAAGGTCATCGCCGAACGCGCGGTGCGATCAGCCTTCAGAAGCAATACAACCGCGGTGGAAGAATACTACCATCTGTTGCGCCAGAATGATAAATTCTCAACGGTTACAACCGACCGCGGGATGGAGGCAATGCCGAATATTGAGCATTATCTGGCCCAGCAGTATCTGCGGGAGGGGCGCATTGAAGATGCCCGGGCGCTGCGGGACTCACTCGAATTAAACTTCTCCGACAGTTACATCCTTTCACGGGCGCCGGGCACCGGGTGGAAGTGGTTGCCGGTTTCTCAAGTGCTGTCAGAATTGGATCAGCAGATAAAATAATTTTCATGCAAGCTTCAGGTTATGTATCGGCAGTCTTTGGGGGGGTATGAGATTTTCCGGCGGCCTTTTTCAAAGCAGGCGTCTCGATTCTTTTGGCATCCACCCACAGTCCCTCCAGGTCATAGAATTGACGCATCGACTCATAAAATACATGGATGATCACATGCCCGTAATCAAGCAGTATCCAGTGTCCGTCTTTAGAACCTTCCACGCTGAGTGGCTTTATATTATGCTTTTTCAAGTCCGTTTTAATAAAATCGGCCAGGGCGCCTACCTGCCGGTTCGATCGTCCACTGCAAATGATAAATATATCTGCAAATGAAGTCAGTTCGGCCACGTCCAGGACGACCACATTCAGTGCTTTTTTACCAAGGACAGCCTTGACATATAGATCCAGGGTGGGATCCGTTTTTTTTGTCATAAATAAATTCCTTTAGTTCTAATATATTCTGCTACCTTCTGCGGCACTAAATAGTTAATCGACCGGTTCTGGCTGACCTGGCGGCGGATGTCGGTTGAAGAAATATCCAGGGCCGTTACCTCAAAAACATAAATCGGTTGTTGATGTCTGGCGAGGTAACCGGACCGGGAAGCTGAAAAGGAATAGTCCGCCGATAATTTAGTGGAAATGTAATCATCCATGATTTTCCAGGGAATCCCGCGCATCCGGTGGTCGGCTTTCGGCCTATTGATGACAATTAAAGGAATCTGCACCAACAATTCCCTGTAGGATTTCCAGGTATCGATCTCAAGAAAAGCATCCAGCCCCATGATCAGATGTAACCGGGTTTCAGCAGGCAGTGTCTGTTTGAAATGCTGCACGGTATCGATGGTATAAGACGGGCCGGACCGATTCAACTCAACATCGCAGACCTTAAGGCCGGAATCGGCCCCAAGGGCCAGGCTGAGCATATGCAGGCGGTCGGCCGAGGCCGCCAACTCGCCGGACCCTTTGTGAGGCGGCAATGCTGCAGGAATCAGGAAGATCTCATCCAACCCAAACCCTTCCCTGACGTCCACAGCCGCCCGCAGATGCCCCAGATGAACCGGATTGAATGTCCCGCCGAATAGGCCTATGCGCATATTCTCATATCCATAGCTTGGCTAAAATTTTCAGGGTCTTTAGCCTTTTAAATCAATTCGGCTTAAACCCATTAGCTATAGGAGCGTCTCGCAAGGCGAGACTTGAGGACCGGCCATTCTGGCCTCGAGGTTAGAGGTAAAAAATCCGCGATACCTGCCCTGTTCAGGCCTCAAACCTTAAGCGAAGCGATCCTCACGCGGAGTGATCTTTGATCACTCCCTGATTTGACCATTGCCCTTTACTACGAATTTGGTTGTGGTTAATTCCTCCAGCCCCATTGGTCCGAAAGCGTGCAGTTTGGAAGTGCTGATGCCGATTTCTGCGCCGAGTCCCAGCTGTCCGCCGTCATTAAACCGCGTTGATGCATTCACCAGCACCACGGATGAATCGGCTTCTCGCACAAACCGGTTGGCGCGCTCATAATCGCGGGTGACGATGGCCTCTGAGTGGTTGGAACTGTAAGCGGCAATGTGGGCTAGTGCCTCATCCATATCTTTAACCACCCTGACGGCCAGAATTAAATCCAGATATTCCGCCGGCCAGTCGGACTCCTGGGCCTTTTTGGCATCGGGCACTAGGCGGCAGGTCTCGGCACAACCTCTGAGTTCCACCCCCGCCTCTTTAAACCGCCCGGCCATGGCCGGCAAAAATGCTTCCGCCACCGACCGGTGCACCAGCAGGGTCTCCATGGCATTGCAGACACCGGGACGCTGGACTTTGGCATTAAAGCAAATATTTTGGGCCATCTCCAAATCAGCATCGAGATCTACATAAATATGGCATACCCCTTTGTAATGCTTTAACACGGGAATTTTTGAGTTCTCCACCACCGAACGGATCAGCCCTTCACCGCCCCGGGGAATGATAAGGTCAATAAAGGCTTCCTGGTTTAGAAGCGCATAAACCGCCTCGCGTTCCCTAACCGGCACCACCTGAACTGCTTTGTCCGGCAGTCCGGAATTTTCCAGGGCCTGTTCGATGATGGCCGCCAGCGCCTGGTTGGAGAAAAAGGCCTCTGATCCGCCACGTAAAATGACGGCGTTGCCGGCCTTCAGACACAACCCGGCAGCATCGACCGTCACGTTGGGCCTTGATTCGTAGATAATGCCGATAACCCCCAGCGGAATCCGCATGCGCGCTATCTGCAGGCCGTTGGGCCGAATCCAGGTCGGACCCATGGTGCCGACCGGATCATTTAAGCCTGCAACCTCATTGAGTCCGGCCATCATGGCCTCGATGGTCGCATCCTTAATGGTCAGCCGATCGATCATAGCGCCGGAAAGCCCCATTTCTTCGGCCCTTGAAAGATCTTTTTTGTTTTCTGACCGAATGAAATCAGCTTCTTTTTCAAGTCCGGCGGCAATGGCGAATAAAGCTGAATTTTTTTGGCTGCTGGAAACACGGCCCAGTTTATGGGCCGCATCCCGGGCCGCCTTGGCCATGTCCTTTATGGTGGATTCGATGGTCATTGCTGATTACCCGATTTAAAGCTTTATATGGTATTTTTTATACTCGATGCTGGTTTCTGGTTACTAGTTTCGCTTTAAGCGGTTGGAGGTTTGAGGTTGGAGGTTGGAGGACTGAACATTCTGCCTTTCAGCCTCAAACCTCAAACCTCTCGCCTCAAACCGCGCAGGCGTTTACCTTTGAGTAGAGTCGGCCACCGTGCCGACCAGTTTCAGGAGCCAGATACTAGTAACCAGAGATCAGTACCCGTATTCATACATCAATCACCGCTGTAATGGCAAGGTTATCCCGGTGAATGATCTCATCGTAAGATTTGTGCCCCAGAACCTGTTTTATGCGATTGGATTTGAGGCCCATGATTTTTTTGATTTCGGAAGAACTGTAATTGACCAGGCCGATTCCCAGAATTTCATTGTGCCGGTCTACAAATTTCACCGGCGCACCAACCCCAAAATCATCCGTCACTTCCAGAATACCGCTGGGCAACAGACTTTTGCCGTTCCTTAAAAGCGCGTTGGCGGCACCGGCATCTATTTTGAGAGTTCCCTGGGGTTTTAACGAAAAGGCGATCCAGCACTTGCGACTGGCCAGCCGTTGTGTCTTGGACACAAAAAAGGTTCCGTGTTCTTGTCCGGCAAACAGGCTGAGCAGAATATTCGGTTTATCGCCCCGGGCAATCACCATGGGCACACCGGCCGAATTAACCTTTCTGGCGGCTTTAATCTTGCTGATCATGCCGCCGGTGCCCAGCGCGCCGGGAATTTCTCCGGCATAGCGCTCGGTATCTTTGGTTATGCGGGTAACCCTGGTGATCAATTCGGCTTCCGGATACACCCGTGGATCCTGGGTATACAGACCGTCGATATCCGTCAGGTTGATCAGAACATCTGCATCCATCAGGAGGGTGATCATCGCGGCCAAATTGTCGTTGTCGCCCAGTTTGATCTCCTCGACCCACACGGTGTCGTTTTCGTTAACAATGGGTACCACCTTCCAGGCCAACAGGGTGTTGAGGGTGTTGCGGGCGTTTAAATAGCGCTTGCGGCTGGAAAGATCTTCGCTGGTCAGTAAAATCTGGGCAACTTTCTGACGGTAACGACCAAAAACCTTCTCGTATTCCATCATCAGGCCGGCCTGACCGATCGCGGCCACCGCCTGGCGTTTAGGAAGCTCATCCGGTCTCTTTGCCAGACCCATTTTTCTAACACCTGAGGCCATCGCGCCGGAGGACACCAGGATCACCTCCAGGCCGTTGTCTATTAATTTACAGATTTGACGGGCAATAGACCGCATGGCCTTTAAATTTAAACCATTGTCTTCGGTCAACACATTACTGCCCACTTTAACCACGGCCCGTTTGGCCCGTTCAAAACTCAATTTATGGTTTGTTGCCATTACTCTGGTCCCGGGTAAAATCTTCAATATAGTTGATCATCATTGCGGTCAGTTTATCAACCCCTTTGCGGGTAACAGCCGATATTTGAATCACATCCCGATCTTTGACGGCAGCCTCAAAAGCCCTGCCCGCTTCGTTTGTACCGGACAAATCTATTTTGTTTAAAACCACGATCTGGGGCTTTTCCATCAGCTGCGAACTGTAATTGGCCAGTTCCCGATTGATGATTTCGTATTCTGTCAGAGGGTTTTGGGGATCGACGGTTGAGATATCGATAAGATGGACCAGAACCCGGGTACGTTCAATGTGGCGTAGAAAGCGTATGCCGAGTCCCACCCCTTTGTGGGCCCCTTCAATCAGGCCGGGTATATCGGCCACCACAAACGGTTCCCCCCAGCCGGCCTTGACCACACCGAGAGTCGGCGTCAGGGTGGTAAAAGGGTAATCCGCAATTTTGGGGGTTGCCGAAGAGATGACACTGATGAGGGTGGATTTGCCGGCGTTGGGCAGGCCGATGATCCCCACATCCGCCAGCAGTTTGAGTTCGAGTTTGAGTTTTAGGAAATTTCCAGGCTCACCAGGTTGGGCAAACCGCGGTGCACGGTGGGTGGCGGTTTTGAAACGGGTGTTTCCCCGGCCGCCACGACCGCCATTAGCAATGATATAGGTTACGTCGGGCTGGGTGAAATCTTTTATAACTTCATTGGTTTCTTCATCGGTGATGAGCGTTCCCGGCGGAATTTCGATGATAAGATCATCGCCGTTTTTGCCGGTTTTCTGCTTCCCCTGGCCGGGGGACCCATTTTGGGCTTTAAACTGCCGTTTGAATCGAAACGGATATAAAGTGCGGCGGTGCGATGAGCTTTTAATAATTACATCACCGCCCTTCCCCCCATCGCCACCGTCGGGGCCACCGCGGGGGATATATTTTTCTCGCCGGAAACTCACACATCCATGACCGCCGTCTCCGGACTGAACGGTAATGAACGCTTCATCAAAAAATTTCACTCTGTATAAACACTGACTTTTTTGCGCGAACGTCCATACCTTTCGAAGGTAACTCTGCCGTCGATCTTGGCAAACAAGGTATAATCTTTACCCATTCCAACGTTTTCACCGGGATGGATACGGGTTCCCAGCTGTCGCACCAGAATATTGCCGGCCTTTACCGGTTCGCCACCATAGCGTTTGACGCCGCGTCGTTGTCCATTGCTGTCGCGACCGTTTTTAGAACTGCCGCCTGCTTTTTTATGAGCCATTTTTAAACTCCTAATCGATTAGAGGGTGCTGCATTTTTGGCCTCAGCCTTTTTAGCTGTCTCTTTCTTGGGCGCTGCTTTCTTGGCAGCAGTCTCTTTGGGTGCCTCTTCCTTGGCCTCGGTTTTGGGTTCGGCGGCTTTTGGGGCTTTGGTCCCCTGGGCGTTGATACTGTCTATCTGCACCGCTGTAAATTCCTGGCGATGCCCATTTTTGCGGCGATAGCGTTTGCGCCGTTTGTATTTAAAAACGATAACCTTTTTGGCTTTGCCCTGTTCCACGATGTGTCCCTCAACCGAGACACTATCGAGTAACGGCTGGCCGATGCTGACGTTTTCTCCGTCAGAAAACATCAATACCCGGTCAAAGGTCACGGGACTGCCAACATCCCCGGAAATCTTTTCAACTCTCAGCACTTCGCCCTGCTGGATTTTATATTGTTTACCGCCTGAATTCACTACCACGTACATCGGATTGGCCTCCTGTCACCTATATTTTAATTGCGCTTTCAAAATTTGCAAATATTAATCTTTTCAACATGTTTGTCAAGAAAAATTTACACTATATGGAGAACGATAGGGCTATTTTTTATAAACAGTTTACGCCAGCCGGTATATTGTATATTGAGTCTTGCAATTTGTAATAGAAATGGACATATCATCTATCGTTCATATATTTAGCTTATTATCTATTCAACCGCAAACCGGAGACATTTTGAACACTACCATCCATCATCAACTCATTCACTGGGATACGGCGGCCAAGAAAGAAAAAGATAAAGACCTCCTCGGCGAAGAACCGCTTTCGATTCGTATCCAGGGAAATCCATACTCGGTTATGATGCGCACACCGGGAGACGAAATTGCCCTGGTGGCAGGATTCTGTCTGACCGAGGGCATTATCGATTCAGCGCAGGATTATGTATCGCTCGCTTTCTGCGACGGCGAGGAGACCAACGTCGTCGCGGTCGCCTTAAAGCCTGACAGGCGGGATAAAATATCCAAAATTTTGGATCGCAGAGGGTTTATCAGTCAGACAAGCTGTGGTCTTTGCGGCAAAGAAATCATCGAGGATCTTTTTCAGATCATCAAGCCCCTTGAAGATGACGTGAGGATCGACATCAAAAAGGCCCTGTCCTGCCTTGAAAATATTATCCAGCACCAGCCGTTGCGCAGGCAAACCCGCGCCGCCCATGCCGCTGTTTTGTACAGCTCGCAATTTGAATTTTTAGCAGCCGCGGAAGATGTCGGGCGCCACAATGCCCTGGATAAAGTTATCGGCAACGCATTGCTAGGCGGCATACTTGACCAGGCCTGTCTGTTGATCCTGTCATCCCGTATCAGTTATGAACTTGTCCAAAAAGCCGCCCGGGCCCGCATCCCCATCATTTTTGCCATATCACGCCCTACAGCTCTGGCGGTGCAACTGGCTGCCAAGCTCAATATTACCCTGGCGACACTGGCGGACGGTCCCGGTTTATACATATTTTGCGGCGCCCAACGCCTGATCGAATAAGTCCTCTTTTAAAGCCGCCTCTTAAAAGCTGCCTTAAAAAAGCATTTTAGGATCGACCGATCCTTAAGAACACTCTCATCTAGGCCCGCAGCCTGATGATGACGACAGCGGCACCACTTCCGGTGGCTTGGGTGGTTCCTTTTTCGCGCGCTTTAGACGTGAAGAGATTTGGTTATAAACCGGTTTGATGGATAACAGCACCACCACCAGCGCCCCGGCCCATTGCAACCAGAGTGGAACTACCTCAGAGGCCTGTCCCACGATGGCCTGAGCTGAAAAACCCCAGTACCCATAAATTTGATCGACCACCAGCCCGAATATCACGCTGCAGACAGCAATCGACGACAGATAAATAGCTGTGGCACGTTTGCCCAGGGTGCCGACCAGCACCGTCAGGGAAGCCAGGTTGGTCGCCGGACCGGCCAGCAAAAACACCAGGGCCGCACCCGGGCTGACACCTTTTAAAATCAGCGCGGCCGCGATGGGAGTAGAGGCCGTAGCACAAATGTATAAAGGGATACCGATGACCAGCATGAGCAGCATGGCCGGCAGGCCCGATCCGAGATAGCGGCTGAAAATGTCATCCGGAATAAGGACTGTGATGACACCCGCCAGCAGAAGTCCAAAAAGAAACCAGGCGACTATATCGTTCCAGAGATCTTTAAAGGCATATCCGAATCCGGCTCTCAGTTTTTCCAGGAAGGTGTGGTGCCGGCTGTGTTCTTCTGGATTGCAGTTGACGCCATCACAACAGCCGTCCACCGGGCATCTGAGATCCGGCATGATTTCCCGGGCTTCTTTGTGGTAACTGAAAAGATTTTCGGATAGGCCGGCGACTACGGCCGTAATAAAGGCGACAACCGGCCGCGCCACCGTCATAATGGGATCCAGCAGGGCGTAGGTGATCGAAATGGAATCCACGCCGGATTCCGGCGTTGAGATTAGAAAGGCGGTGGTGGCGCCCCGGCTGGCACCCTGTTTCCGCAGCGACACGGCTGCCGGTAATACACCGCAGGATCACAACGGGATGGGAATGCCCAGAAAGGCTGCTTTGAAAACGGAGGCAAAACGCCCGCGGCCGAGGTGTTTGACAACCGTATTGGGATTGAGAAAAACCCGCAGCAACCCGCTGACGAGCAAACCAAACAAAATGTAAATCGAGGCATCAAGCAGTAAATGCCAAGAAGTTGCAAATACGTTAATGATAAAGTTCAAAATCTAATTTTCTCCTTTTTCTGGTCTCTGGTCCATAAAACATATGGGTTCCGAGTTGCGTGTTGCGCGTTGCGAGGCGAAATACTGACAAATCTGAAATGCGTACCCCGAAACTCGCAACTCGCAACCCGTAACGCGCAACTATTCTTTAACATGCTCCAGGCCGACATCCAACAGCCCCGACACATGCTCATCATCCAGGGCATAATAAATAATCGGTCCATCCCGGCGGCTTTTAACCAGAGCCAGGTCTTTGAGGCGGCGCAGTTGATGGGATACAGCCGATTCGCTCAATCCGGTGAAAGCCGCCAGATCACACACGCACATCTCAACATTTCTAAGCGCCATGACCATTTTGAGTCGGTTGGGGTCTCCCAGCACTTTATAAATCAGCGACAGTCGCTCCAGTTCGCGTTCAGAAATCATCTCTTTGCGCGTTTTTTTGACCCTGTCAATGTGAACAACCCTCACCAGGCAGCCATCTTCTTCTAAAATTTTGGCCCGTACGTTTCCCATATAACCCTCTTTTGTATTATATGAACATATGTTCATATAATACAAAATCAAGGGGCATACCGTCAAGCAGTTTTTTAGAGCGGTTGTCAAAAATCAATTGGTGACTGCTTTTTGACAACCACCCTAGAGGATGATGGTGGATATTCCGACATAATTATGCATTAGATGATAAATATGTCTAAAGGTTTCCGCATATTTACCGATACTTTTATTGGAACGTTCCGACGAAGCCTGTTAAGGGCAAACCACTTGAAAGAGTGGGGCGCAAAACTTCCGGCCCACTTTCGCTATTCGCGAAAAGGGCAGCGGGGTTGCCAGGGGAAGTTGGAGGGGAAAACCCGTCTCTGTAACCGGAGACGGGTTTTTTACTTTTTTAACATTAGTTTAACATTCCCCTAACTTTATGATAACAAGAAGAAAATAAACTGCTCACTTTATAGGGCCAATGGTGCGATCCTGCGCAGTGTGGCAACCATAACGCTGGTTTTAATAACTTGACCAGAACGTGATCTGAGGTTTTGACACCACTTCTAAAGTGTGAGCGAAATTTATGGCTAAAGAACGAATTCTTGTTGTCGACGACGAAGAAGATATCCTGGAGCTGGTAAGATATAATCTGACCAGGGAGGGCTATCGCGTGGTCGGGGCTTTGTCCGGCGAAGCGGCCTTGAAAAAAGCCCGCCTCGAAGCGTTAGATCTAATTGTACTGGATTTAATGCTGCCGGGAATAGATGGGCTTGAAGTGGCGAAAAAATTAAAGGCCAACGAGAAGACCCGACATATTCCCATAGTGATGTTGACGGCCAAAGGTGAAGAGGCTGATATTGTCACGGGTCTTGAACTGGGCGCCGATGATTATATCACCAAGCCTTTCAGTCCCAGGGTGCTGCTCGCCAGGGTTCGCACTGCCCTCCGACGCACGACCGGCAAGCTGGAAGACGATACCACCGTTGTTCATATACGGGAGTTGGAAATTCATCCCGGCCGACGCAGTGTGCTCGCCGAAGGCAAGCCGGTCGATTTAACGTATACCGAATTTCAGGTGCTTTATATTCTGGCCCGGCGCCCGGGCTGGGTGTTTACCCGCGGCCAGATCGTGGATGCCGTTCGCGGGGATGATTACCCGGTCACCGATCGCAGCGTGGATGTACAGATCGTGGGGCTTCGTAAAAAGCTGGGCACCTGCGGGAAATATATTGAAACCGTCAGGGGGGTCGGTTATCGATTTCGGGAGAATCCATGAAAAAACGTAAAAAATTTATATGGCAGATTTTCCCGTCTTTCCTACTGATCACCCTCCTTGCCCTTCTCGCCGTCAGCTGGTATGCGTCCAGCTCGATGCGCCATTTTTTTCAGGACCAGACCGCTGTCGACCTTAATGTCAGAGCACTTCTTCTGGAAAATCAGGTCAGCGCTCATCTGTTGCCCCTGGACCCGCCAGCGGTGGACGCGGTATGCAAGGCCATTGGCAGACTGTCCGCAACGCGCTATACCGTCATTATGCCTTCCGGTGAAGTGGTTGGAGATTCCCGGGAAACGCCTCGTCTAATGGACAATCACGCCAGCCGTCCTGAAATCGTCCGGGCATTGGCCGGCGAGACCGGCAGATCCATGCGATACAGCAAAACGCTGCTGCAATCGATGATGTACGTGGCACGGCCCATCAAGAAAAATGGCAATATCCTGGCGGTTATCAGAGCAGCGATACCGACGACGTTCATTGAGCGCGAGCTGAAGTTGATCAGGCTTAAAATGGCTCTGGGCGGGCTACTGATAGCCCTGCTTGCCGCCGGGATCAGTTTGTTGATATCCCGCCGAATTACCCGCCCGATCGTAGCGATGAAAAAAAGTGCCGGCCATTTCGCCGGCGGAGATTTCAGCCACCGTCTGGCAGCACCGGATTCTGAAGAAATGGCCGGACTGGCCGAAGCGCTCAACCAGATGGCCTCCCAGCTCGACAACCGCATTAAAACCATCATCAACCAGCGCAATGAACTTGAAACCGTGCTTTCCAGCATGCGGGAAGGTGTGGTTGCCGTTGACAATCAAGAGCGGGTCATGTCCATGAATCAGGCGGCAGCGGTTCTTTTTGAATGTGATCGTGTCCAATGCCAGGAAAAAAGCATTCAGGAGGTCGTCCGCAACCTGCCGTTACAGCAGTTTATCCGCAAGGGCGTTTCCGGCCGCGAGCCTGAAGAAGATGATATTGTCTTATACCAAAACGGCGAGAAGATTTTGAATCTGAAAAGCTCCCCGTTGATGGATGCCGGAAAAAAACAGATCGGTACCCTGGTGGTTATCAACGATGTCACCCAGCTGAGGCGTTTGGAGAACATGCGCAAAGACTTTGTCGCCAATGTATCCCATGAGATTAAAACCCCCCTGACGGCCATAAAGGGATTCGTTGAAACGCTTTACCAGGGTAATGTCGATAAGCCGGAGGAAACCGAACGGTTTTTAGGCATTATCCAAAAGCATGTCGACCGGCTGAGCTCTATTATTGACGATCTGCTGTCGCTTTCCAGAATTGAGCAGGAAAATGAAGGGCAGGTCATTCAATTCGAAAAAAAAACTATCGTGGATGTTTTCCGGTCGGCGGTTCAAATATGCCGACCCAAAGCGGAAGAGAAAAACATAGACATCAACATTACCTGCGATGAGCACCTGGAGTCCTGTTTCGACCCCACGCTGTTTGAGCAGGCAGTCGTCAACCTGCTGGATAATGCCATTAAGTACAGTGAACCGAACAGCGCCATTCATTTATCAGCAAACTTAGACGACTCGGAATTAACGATCATCGTTGCAGACCAGGGCATTGGCATTGCCAAAAAACACCTGCCCCGGCTGTTTGAAAGATTTTATCGGGTCGATAAAGCCCGCAGTCGCAAGCTGGGCGGCACCGGCCTGGGGCTTGCCATTGTCAAACACATCGCCCAGGCCCACGGCGGACAGGTAACCGTGAAAAGCACACCCGGCAAGGGAAGTACCTTTACCATCCATCTGCCCAAAAATTAACCGGAACAACTGACCGGCACCCGCGACGAAAAATTGACTGCCCTGCGAAAAATCCGTGATCAGGTTAAAGCAAAAATATTTGACTGGGTGAAAACGGTCTCCCTGATCCATACGCCTTTTGATTGTGTCAGCAGTTTCGCCTCTATCCGAAACGACCGGTGATGTAATCCTCGGTCAATTGGTGCCTGGGGCGGGTGAAGATCCGATCGGTGGATCCAATTTCGATGAGGTCGCCCAAGTGAAAGTAGGCTGTGCGCTGAGATACGCGCGAGGCTTGCTGCATGGAGTGCGTAACGATGGCGATTGAATATTGCGCACGCAGTTCATCAATCAAATCTTCGATGACAGCCGTTGCGATGGGATCCAAGGCAGAGCAGGGCTCGTCCATCAGGATCACTTCCGGGTTCACGGCGATGGTGCGGGCGATACACAAGCGTTGCTGCTGGCCGCCCGATAACCCCGTGCCGGGTTGTTCCAGCCAGTCTTTGACTTCATTCCACAATCCGGCTTTTATCAGTGATGTCTCAACGATTTCATTGAGCTCTGATTTGTTCCGGGCCATCCCGTGTATCTTGGGCCCATAGGCGATATTTTCATAAATCGATTTGGGGAAAGGATTCGGTTTTTGAAAAACCATCCCAACCTGGGCCCGCAAGGGCACCACGTCGATGTTTTTTCCGTAAATATCAACCCCGTCGAGAGCGATCTCGCCGGTCACCCGGCATCCTTCAATGGTATCGTTCATTCGATTCAAACATCGGATGAAGGTTGATTTCCCGCAACCGGAAGGACCGATCATGGCAATCACCTCGTTGCGTCCAACATCCAGGGAAACGTTTTTGATGGCGTGTTTCGATCCGTAATAAACATTGACATTGCGGCAGGTCATGCGCGGATTTTCAACAGTTATATTGCCGACCGTTTGACGATTTTCGCGGTCGACAAGCACCCGGCCTTCCGGCTTGCCGGCTGCGGGTTTTTTAATTTCCTTGGGCATATCTCCCACGATGCCTGTTTCGTCCAATTCTCTTAATGAAATCATCATCTTCCGATTGTTCCCGGCCAAACGAATATTAGAAGTTCTGCGTAAATAAGTAAAGAACCTTTTTCGGCTAACCAAATACAGGTCTTTTGTTTATTTAAAGTGAGCAGGCCGGATGTTGATGTAATCCAGCCTGCCCGCAAAACCTATCGCTTTTCTTTACTTTACAGACTGCAGTGTCTCCATTTTTTCGACCACCATACGGTACCTGGCGCGCTCGGCATCCGGCATGGGGATCAGACCTTTTTCGCTGAGATAGCCCTCAGCACCCCAGGCTTTTTCACTGGTGAATTCATTCAAATATTCTTTGATTCCGGGGATAACGTCAGCATGAGCCTTTTTAACATAGAAAAAAAGCGGCCGCGACACCGGATATTTTCCGTCGGCAACGGCCTCGAAGGTCGGTTGTACACCCTCCACAAACGATCCCTGGATTTTATCCATGTTCTGATCCAGGAAGCTGAAACCGAAAATTCCAACAGCGTTTGGATTGGCTTCAAGTTTCTGTACAATGAGATTGTCATTTTCACCGGCTTCAATATAGGCCCCGTCTTCCCGAATGGTTTGACATGTTGCCTGCATTGCCTTTTTATCCATCGCCTTGAGCAACTTAAATTCCTCGCAGCCGGCATCCATGGTAAGTTCCACAAAGGCGTCCCGGGTTCCGGAAGTCGGCGGCGGTCCCAGGACCTCAATGGTTTTGGCCGGCAGCGCAGGATTGACATCCTGCCAGGTTTTGTAGGGGTTGGGGATCAGCTTCTCCCCGCCATTGGGATCCGGAACTTCCTTGGCCAGGGCCAAAAAGATGTCCTTGCGTGTCAGTTTCAGCGGAGCGGCTTGCTTGGAATTGGCGAACACAATGCCGTCGTAACCGATCTTGACTTCGACGATACCTTTGACACCGTTTGCCACGCAGGTATCGTATTCGGATTTTTTAATGGCGCGGGAAGCATTGGTAATATCCGGGTTTTCGACGCCGACACCGGCACAAAACAGCTTGAAACCGCCACCCGATCCGGTGGACTCGATCTTCGGGGTTTTGTAAGCGGTTGATTTACCGAATTGCTCGGCCACAACCGTGGCAAAGGGGTAAACCGTCGAGGAACCGACAATGCTGATGTAATCCCTGGCGGCTAAAGCGCCGGTCGTTCCGATCGATGCCGCCATAAATAATGCCAAAATTATGAACACCATAATTCTTTTCATAGTAATCTCCATCCTTTCTGTTCTCATAAAAATATTAGCTTAACGAGTCATTGAGAAACTGATCAGTTTCGATGCTGCCCAATGGTAGGCGTTGATTGTTAGCCCATCGTTAGCTTCATATTCATCTTTGGTTAGAAATATGTGCTTTTTGTCTGTGAGAGAGCAGCTGTTGTTCCGACAAATAAAAGCCCGGCTACCAGCGTCTTTCAAAGCGCCGACGCAAAATGACGGCGGCAGCGTTCATGGCAATTAAAAAGGCCAGCAGCACCATGATGGCAGCCGAGGTGCGCTCCACAAAAGCCCGTTCCGGGCTGTCGGCCCACAGAAAGATCTGGACCGGCAATGCTGTGGCAGGATCCGTGAACCCGCCGGGGATTTCAACGATAAATGCCACCATTCCGATCATCAGCAGCGGTGCGGTCTCGCCCAGGGCCCGCGCCATGCCGATAATGGTGCCCGTCAGGATACCGGGCAACGCCAGCGGCAGCACGTGATGGGCAACCATTTGCATTTTGGATGCCCCCACACCCATGGCCGCTTCGCGAATAGAGGGCGGAACCGATTGTAAGGCCGAACGGCCGGCAATAATAATGGTCGGCAGGGTCATCAGGGTCAAGACAAGGCCGCCCACCAGGGGGGCCGAGCGCGGCAGCCCGAAAAAATTGAGAAACACCGCCAGACCGAGCAGGCCGAACACAATCGAGGGCACTGCCGCCAGGTTGTTGATGTTGACTTCGATCAGATCGGTCCACCTGTTCCTGGGGGCAAATTCCTCTAAATACACGGCCGTCGCCACACCGATGGGAAAGGATAGTAAAAGGGTCACAACCAATATGAGAAAGGACCCTGCCACCGCACCCCGGATGCCGGCCAGTTCGGGTTCGCGGGAATCACCGGCCGTAAAAAAGATCTGGTTGAACCTTTTTTCGATTCGGCCCTCGGCCGCCATCCGGTCGATCCAGGTCAATTGCTTATCTTTTAGGCGCCGCTCGCTTTCCGGGACATTGCGGTTAAAATGCCCCTTGATGAGCATATCCACATCATCGTCAGCCGGAACCCATACCGCCCGAGTTTCTCCGATAACATCCGGGTGCTCGAGCACGATGTCGCGCAGCAGGAAAGAAGCACCTGAACTGATCAAACCATAAAGCATCCGCTTGTCCTGGCGCCCGCTGACGTCGGGAAAAGTTCTCCGCAAAGATTGTTTAATCAAGCCCTGGTAATCGGCGCTGGCCAGCGCATCCTGATGCAGGATGGCCGGATCAAAAAAAACATCCAGCTGGATGAATGTCTGCTGAAAGGCCGAGTAGCCCTTGCCGACAATGCTGAAGAAAAGCAATGCCAAAAACAGCAAACTGACCATGATGGCTGAAAAACCATACCAACGGAAACGCCGTTCGGCCCGGTAACGCCCGTCCAGACCCCGGTTGACGATATCGATTGTTCTTTCGGCTTGTTGGGAAGCCCCCGGAGTTGCCGTCTTCGAATTATTCATATTGCTCCCGGTATTTGCGCACCACATACAGGGCGATGACGTTTAAGATTAATGTGACAATGAACAGCAGCAGCCCCAGGGCGAAGGCCGCCAGGGTTTTGGGACTGTCAAACTCCTGGTCGCCGACCAGCAGCGTGACGATCTGCACCGTTACGGTGGTGACGGTTTTCAGCGGGTTAACCGTCAGGTTCGCAGCCATACCGGCCGCCATGACCACAATCATGGTCTCGCCGATGGCCCGGGATACGGCCAGCAGGACCCCGCCCACAATGCCGGGCAGCGCTGCCGGTAAAACAACCCGCTTGATGGTCTCGGACTTGGTTGCTCCCAGGCTGTAAGACCCATCCCGCAAGGCCTGGGGCACGGCATTGATAAAGTCGTCGGAAAGAGAAGAAACAAAAGGAATAATCATAATGCCCATCACCAGCCCTGCCGCCAGTGCACTTTCCGAAGAAACCCCCAGTCCAAGCAAGGAGCCGGTGTCGCGGATGAACGGCGCGACGGTCAGGGCTGCAAAAAAGCCGTAGACCACGGTTGGAATGCCCGCTAAAATTTCAATCAGCGGTTTGGCAATTGTTCGAAGTTTATTGCCGGCATATTCAGACAGGTAGATCGCCGACATCAGACCGACAGGAACTGCCACGACCATGGCAATGGCTGAAATCAGGGCGGTGCCCATAAAAACCGGCACAGCGCCGAAAGCACCCGACGAGCCAACCTGGTCGGCGCGGATGGCCGTCTGGGGACTCCACTTCAGTCCGAAAAGGAAATCGCTAACGGGTATGACGTTAAAAAAACGGATGGCTTCGTACAACACAGACAGGACGATGCCGATGGTGGTAAAAATGGCAATGGTCGAGCAGGCAATCAGGCCATACTGCAGGGCCTTTTCCACTAGGTTGCGGGCCCGCAGGGTGGGGGTAATTTTGGCGTTGACGATCACCAGGCCCATAATGGCGACGGCAATGGTTATCACTGCCAGGGCCGCCTGGCCGGTGGCCTCCAGACTGCGGTAGTGGTCGGCTGCCGCCTGCATGGTCGGATTCACCTCGCCGGAAATGATGTTGCCTTCGACCAGGTTTTTGATGTCGTTGACAATCAGATCTCGGCGCGCTTCCGGCAGATTGCGGATCTCGACCGGTAAATCGGCCACCACCAGACCGGTGATGATTGTGGGTTGAAAGACCAGCCAGCAACCCAATAAAACGAGGGCGGGCAGGCCGCACCAAATAGCGGTCAAGGTACCGTAATAGGTCGGGCGGGAATGTAAGCGTTTGGACTCGGCCGCAGTGCCCGCAAGGGAGGCGGCGCGGCGGCGACCCACGTAATAGGCAGCACTGGAAAGTGCCAAAAGGATGATCATTAAAGTGCCAGGAGACATGGATTCGTATTTGTTTTCCTTTAAATTTTGCCCACCGGTTCTGAACAGTGGATCAAAAAATTTGGTTCAAGGGTAATGCCCACGTGTTAACGAACTGTGATGATTGTGTTAGAATTATGTTAGATCATTTGATAAACAGGCCCTGGACGCTCAGATGATCGGGCAAAAAATTTATACTCCGGCGAAGGCCCTTGGCGGCGATTTTTACAAAATCTTAATGTTATCCTAACAAACCTCTAATAATTAAGGCAGAATATAGCTTTACAAAATAAATAATGATACTGTCGACCTGAGGTTTGTTTTGATATAATGCTAAAAACCATTAATTTCGATTGCATACCCAATATAATTCAGGATGATGACATGGAGCAAAGTATAAGAAAGCACTTTTCGCGCGAAATGGCGAATATAAAAAAGCAGATTCTCTCTCTCTCGGCAATGGTGGAAGAAAGGGTGCGGCTAGCCCTTCAGGCCGTTGAAACCAACGACGGCGAATTGGCTCAGAGCATCATCAAAACCGACTATGAAATTGATGAGATGGAAGTTGAAATAGAGGAAGAATGTCTAAAGGTTCTGGCGCTGCATCAGCCGGTCGCCGTTGATCTGCGCTTTTTAATTGCCGTCATCAAAATTAACAATGACCTCGAAAGAATCGGGGATCAGGCCGTCAATATCGCAGAGCGGGTCGAAGTTACATCCAAACGCGAGTTGCAGGACTTTTTCTATGACTATACCGCGATGGGAGAAAAAGCCCAGAGGATGCTAAAGATGAGCCTGGATGCCCTGGTAAATATGGATTATGATCAGGCTTTGGAGGTGGTCAAAATGGATGACAGCGTCGATCAGATTAAAAGCGATGCATACGATCGTATCAAAAACGCGATGGGCAAGCATCCCGATAAAATCGGCTATTTAATCAACTTGCTGCTGGTTTCCCGCCACATCGAAAGGCTGGCGGATCACACCACTAATATTGCCGAGGAAGTCATCTACCTCATCGAAGGCGAGATTATCAGGCATGCCCCGTACGATCAGGACTGAAGCGAGAAACTATCTTAAAAAGTTGAATCTTTTAGCCGTGTTCAGCCCTTGAGATCAACCAGCAAAGGCGTTATAAGGGCAGGATCCGCGGCCACCCGGTTACAGCCAGTCAGAAAGTATAAAAAAGATTGACAGCCTGGATTTTAGTGTGTATATGCACTAATTATGATGAAACAAAACACGGAAAAATTAAAGGGAATCTGTAACAAGGTGGCCGAAAGCTGCATTGGCATGCGAGTGCGCAGAGCGGCCCGGGTGGTGGCCAATCATTACGATAAGCATTTGAAACCGACCGGGTTAAAGGGAACTCAGTTTACCCTGCTGAACACCATTTTTATGAACCCGGCAGCCAGCATCGGCCGATTGGCGGACATTCTGGGGCTGGACCGCACCACCCTGAACCGCAACCTCAAGCCTCTGGAACGCAATGGACTGATCCGTTCGGGTTCCGGCAAGGACCCCCGAACCCGAACGCTTGAATTAACCAAGGAGGGTACCAAAATACTCCAGAACGCCCTTCCGTATTGGCTGGAAGCCCAGTCAGGCGTCATGGAAACACTGGACCGCCGCATCATGCGGTTGATGGATGATTTGAGTGAGCTTGAGAAATTGGGGAAGCTCTCAGGGGCTGACTCCGAGATTCTTTAGCTGGATTCCCAGCAGGGAAATATCATCTTTGGGCGCAGTCGTATTGCCAAATGCCATTAGGAAATCAAACGCAGCTTCAATCAGATCGTCAACCGGCTGATCTTTAAGGGCGATTAGCTGTTCGTGAAACCGCTTATTGCCATAAAACTCACCCCGCCTGTTCTGGTATTCATAGACGCCGTCGGTATAAAACACCAGCGTGTCTTTCACCCCGATTTTTTCCTGTTCCTCTTCATAAACGATGGGCTTATCCTTTGATAGCCTCAAATCGATAGTTCCGATGGGTCGTCCGCCTTTTTTTAACTGGATCAGGGTTCCGTCTTCACGCAAGATAATAGGCGGCGGATGCCCGGCACTGCTGGATATCAAAGTGCCGTTTTTGACATTGAGAACGACATAGTTCATGGTAAAGAAATTATTGAACCGGTCAAAAGGATATTCCCGGTCGAGAAATTTCAATACTTGCGCCGGGTTGCGTATTTCCTTTTCAGCAGAGGTATCGTCCGGTTTCATCCTAAGATTGCCGCTCTGGGGCAGCAAATATTGATATACGGTCACCGCCACCATTGCCGCCGGAACACCGTGTCCGGCCACATCAATGATATAAATAGCCCAGTGATCATCATCGAGCTGAATGATGTTAAAAATGTCGCCGCCAATTTTATCACAGGGTCGAAAGCGCCAGGCAACATCCAGGATCTCACCGTAATTTACATTGGCGGGCAACAGGCTCTTTTGAATCTCAGCCGCAGCGATAAGATCGTCTTCAAGGCGCTCCTGTTTGTGGGTTAACTCTTGATTCAGCTTTTTAAGCCGCAGTTCCGACTCAGCATACTTGGAAATTAACTCTTGCAGGAGCCGGTTGTTGATCTCGTTATCGGTAACCGTGGCCCGATACTCTATAAGCTGATGGATAAGTGAAGATATTAGCGGATCCTTGTCTTTCAACAAATGCAGATATTTATGGATGTTATCTTCGATTCGCATTGTATGTCAGGCCTGTTTCTCGGTTATCGATCTGTATTTTTGAAAGTGCCGTAATCAAATTGATAGGCTTCGTCTATCATGCCGTCTATGCCGACGTCTTTTAATGAAGCCAGAAGATTAAATATATAGTAAAGGATGTCCTTGTTGTCGATAATGCTGCCGTGCTGCGGTGCCAGGATTTCAAACGGAATTTTAGCGATTTGCTCAAGGGAATATCTCAAGGCCCTAGTCGAGGGCATGATTTTGCGGTGGAAATTTAAAATATCATTGATCGGACAATTGGGAAGCTTTCTGGAACATTGGGACAAATTTCTGCATTCAATGCATTCGGCCGCCAGCTGCAGAAACAATTGCCAGTTGACGCCATAACTGCCGAAAAGATCGCTGGTGAAAAGGACCCCGCTTTGGGGATCAAAGGTCATAAAACTGCCGGCCGAATGGGAATAGGGCGTTTTGATAAACTGCAGCTTGCGACCGGAAGAAAATGCATACTCACATTTTAGTTTGCTCAGGGATACCAGGGCTGAGGATATCGAATAGTGCCGGATAAACATCATGTTTTCTGAAGCTGAAATTATTTGCAGATCCTTTTGCCGGATGGCGTCTTCAAAATTTGGAGCGCTGCCGCACAGATCGGGATCATAGTGCTGGTAGATCAGGGCTTTGATCTGCTGGGGGACGATACCGGTCTGCAGTATCTTTAACATGACCGTGCCAAAATCCGGCCGACTGCCGCCGTCGATGACCGCAGCTTCATCTCCATCGACGATCAGATAGGGGTTGCAATGCAACCCGGACGGGGCATCGTAGAATCCAACCCAGAAGATTCCCGGTGCAATTTCGACAGCGCTCTCATAATCCGTATCTGCATGATTTGATTTCGGCATGCTCTGTTTCCCCGGCATTTAAAAGTGTATATATCTTTATATCATATCCACAATATTGCATTTGACAAGATCGTATTGTCAAAACAGGGTATATTCGTGTTTTTGTCATTTTTAAGTAATTGGCCGAGACCAAAAAGGGCATTCTGCCGCCAGAATGCCCCCTCATCATTTGTTTGATTATCGGTTTAATCGTGGAGTTCTTCCTTCACCCCCACCGCCATCTTAAACAGCGCTGTCAGGACCAGGAACCCCATTGCCCATACGCCCAGGGCAATCAAAATTTCAGGCAGCGAGGGAATATACTCGTTGACTTCATGCAGCGGAGAAGGGGTAAAACCGCCGGCGATCATCCCCAGTCCCTTATCGATCCAGGTTCCCAAAAATATCAACACACACGCTACCGCCAGCACGCCTTCATTTTTGCGGGTAATGGGATTGACCGTCAGGATAATACCGATCAGCATCAAGCCCATGGAAGTCCACATCCACGGAACATAGGCTGCGTGTCCTTGCAACCCGATAAACAGGTATTTGATGTGATCCATGTGCTCGGGGATATTGCTGTAGAAAGTAACGAAGACCTCACACAGAAAGAAAAATACATTAATACAGATGGCATAGGCCACGATTTTTGCCAGAGATTGAATCTGTTCCCGCCCCGGGTCAAAGTTGCTAACGCGGCGGATGATCAGGCAGCATAAAATCAGCAGGGCCGGTCCGGCGGCAAAAGCCGAGGACAAAAAGCGCGGGGCCAGGATGGCGGTCATCCAGAAACCCCTGCCCGGCAGGCCGCAGTACAGGAAAGCAGTAACCGTGTGAATGCTGACGGCCCAGGGAATCGATATATAAATCAGCGGTTTTAACCATGCCTGATAATGGACCTGGTTGCGCTCGGCCTCCAGCACATTCCAGCCGATAATAATATTCAAGAACAGATACCCGTTTAGCACAATGGTGTCCCAGAAAAGAACGGATCTGGGCGAAAAATAAATAAAAACATTCAATATCCGCGTGGGTTGACCGAGGTCGACCAGGATAAAGGTCACACACATGAGAACCGAAGCAATCGCCAGAAACTCACCCAGAATGGTTACCCGGCCAAAGGCTTTATAATCGTGCAGATAATAAGGAAGGACCACCATCACCCCGCCGGCGGCTACGCCGACCAGAAACGTAAAATTGGCGATGTAAAATCCCCAGGAGGTATCCCGGCTCAACCCGGTGATACCCAGACCGAAATCGAGCTGTCTCAAATAAAAGAGAAAGCCGACGCCGACGATGACCAGTAAAAAGGTCATCCATCCATAGTATTTTTTGCCACCTTTAATCGCTAATTCAAGCATATTCACCTCACACTATGTAATAAACAGAAGGCTCAGTGCCCAGTACCTGTTTACGCCGAATGGTGTAATTGGCTCGGATGAGTTCACGGACCTCGGATTGCGGGTCATAGAGATCACCGAAGGTCAACTTGCCTCCCGAGGCCTCCACACAGGCCGGCATTTGCCCCACGGCCAACCGTTCTGCACAGAAATTGCACTTTTCAACCACACCCTTCATCCGGGTGGGATATTGGCTATTGATCTTTTTGATGAAGGGGCGCGGATCCCGGTAGTTGAAACTGCGGGCGCCAAAGGGGCAGGCCGCCATGCAAAACCGGCATCCGATGCAGCGATGAAAATCCATCAAAACGATTCCATCGGATTCACGCTTAAATGTTGCCTTGGTCGGGCAAGCACGCACGCAGGGCGGATTTTCACAGTGGTTGCACAAAACAATAAAAGGCCGGTGTTCGACTTCCTCGCTTAAAAACCTGCCGGCCTCGCCGGGAAAGGCGTTGTGGTAATGTGTTTCCCAGATCCATTTAATTTCATGGCGCTTGTTTTGAAGATGGGGGACGTTGTGAATTGTGTCGCACACCGCGGCCAGGGGTTCGACATCAGCGGCGGATTTGAATCTCCGCGTATCGATGACCATCGCCCATTGTTTGGCCGTTAAGGCCTTTTTATCCGGTTTGATGATTGGCTCGGGTTCTTCAGTATGCCCTGCTTCTTTGGCAAAGGCATTTAAAACCGGCGTGGCCGTCAGCGCCAGAGACGAAAGGCCAAGCAGTTGCAAAACGCGTCGTCGGCTGCTATCCATCACGTTTTCTCCTTCGGGTTATCAATATGGCAATTCCAGCAATAGGGCCTGACCGAGGCATAATTGTGACATCGGTCGCAAAATTCCGCCTTGTTTGAGTGACAATCCAGACAGGTTTTGGACAGACTCATATTGTATTCTTTACCGCTGGGACTCACGTAAATCCTATCACCCCGCCGTACCACCGAATCCCGCCAGACATCCAGCAGCTGCATGTGCCCGGCCTTCATATACTCGGTGGAGCGCACACAGACCTTGGCCGCTTTGGCTTTGGCTGTCAGCTCGAGTTCGGGTACCGGAGCGGCCTTTCCCTGGTTATACCAGAAAGGAAAAGTTGCGATTATCAGAAAAATAATTACACCGCCAATGATAAATTTTTTATCCTTCATCAGTTTCTTCCTCCGAATCACTTGCTAATCCGGGAATATCTTCACCGCGCAAATCGGTGGTCCTGTCATTTTGCCCTTCCAGATTCAGGGCGTTGGCCACCAGTTCATGAACGCCGCAGACATCCACGTCGGGAACCCAGTACTCCATCAGGGCCGGTAAAGCAGCCCGGTCAATGGCGCAGATCGTGGACAGCATGTTCACGCCGTGTTTTTCGTGCACGTAGTTGACGGCATTGGCCCTGGGCAACCCGCCGGTCAACCGTAATTCCATATCTTCTCCGGCATTTAATCCGGAACCACTGCCGCAGCAGAAGGTTTGCTCACGAATTGTATTGGCCGGCATATCGTAGAAGTGGTTGCAGACATTTTTGATCACATAGCGCGGCTCGTCAAATAACCCCATGCCCCGGGCGGGGTTGCAGGAGTCATGAAAGGTAACTTTCAGGTGATCGTTGCGGCTGGGATCCAGATCCAGTTTGCCGTGTTTGATCAGATCGGCGGTAAACTCGGTAATGTGCACCATTTTGGTGGATTTGGCGTTCTCAAATTTGGTCCCGGTGATGGGATTCACCGGTTCTTCCAAAAAGTCGGCCGGGCCGTTCATGGTATCCATGTACTGGTTGATCACGCGCCACATGTGACCGCACTCGCCGCCCAGAATCCATTTGACGCCCAGCCGTTTGGCCTCGGCATACATTTTGGAGTTGAGCCGCTTCATGGTTTCATGGGAGGTAAAAAAACCGAAGTTGCCGCCCTCGGACGCATAGGTGCTCCAGGTGATGTCAAGGCCGTATTTTTCCTGTAGATAATGAAACAGCACCATATACCCGGCACAGGTGTATGTACCCGGGTCGGCGAACACATCCCCGGACGGGGTAATGAATAAAATATCGGCGCCCTTTTTATTGAATTGCGGCTGCATCCGCACACCGGTAATTTCCTCAATATCATCGACAAAAAAGTCGAGCATGTCTTTAAAGGCGTGGGGCTGGATCCCCAGATGGTTGCCGGTGCGATAGCAATTGGCCACCGGGGTTGCAATCCAGTCGATGTTCAGCCCGATCAAATTCAGCAGTTCCCGGCCCATGATGGTAATCTCGGCCGTATCGATCCCGTAAGGGCAAAATACCGAGCAGCGCCGGCATTCCGAACATTGGAACAGATAGTACCACCACTCTTTTAACACATCCAGCCCCATGGGCCTGGCACCGTTGAGTTTTCCCAGAATTTTGCCGACCCGGGTAAAATCATTGCGATAAACAGAGCGCAAAAGCTCGGCTCTGACCACCGGCATGTTTTTGGGGTCGCCGGTACCGATAAAGTAGTGGCATTTGTCAGCACAGGCGCCGCACCTTACGCAAATATCCATGAAGACCTTAAACGACCGAAATCGTTCGAGGCGTTCCTTGAAGCCCTGGTGGATGATATCCTGCCAGTTTTCAGGCAACGCCCAGTCGTCTTCCACCGGATTCCATGGCCGGGCGTTGGGCAGGCCGAGATATTCGACACTTTTAGGATTAGCGGCATAACAGTACATACCCTTGCGAATATTGAGCGGGGTTTCCATCCAATCCATATTTGGCGGTCGGTGATCGATCTGAATCAGTTGTTCAGGTTTGGGTATTTCTTCTGCCATAGTTTTCTCCTTATTCTTCCGCTGGCTTTTCTTCTTCCGCCGGCTCCTCGGCCGGAACGGGTTCCGGCATCTTATCAACCGGCAAACCGGCTTCGATCATTTTTTCTCTGAATTCATCTTCGTATTCTTGGTAGGTATGAACCGGAACCGGGTAATTCCATGGATTAACATGCCTTCTGGCCCGTGTGTCCGTGGTCAGGTTGCGGGTTGGACTCAGAAAGACGCCGCCCAGGTGCATTAATTTGCTGAAGGGAAAATAGGCCAGCAAAACACTGACAAAAAAGAGGTGGGCATAAAAAACGGTGCCGACACCTGCGGGAATAGCCGGCTGAAAGGTTACCAGCCCCATGGTAAGTTCCTTGACAGCTGTCACGTCGACCTTAAGAACATAGCGCATGAGTATCCCGGTCAGCGCAATGCCGAAAATAAGAAACAGCGGGAAAAAATCGGCCGCCAGAGAGATATATCTGACCTGGCGGATAAAGAGCCGCCTGGCAAAAAGGTAGGTCACCGCAACTAAAAGAACGACACCCGACAAAAAGACCCCCGGCAAACCAAAATAGAAATTCGGGTATAAGAATTCAATTTTAAAAAAACTGTCCACATTTTCCACCAACGCGACCAGAAACGGCACCGGTTCTGTAAAAAACCGCAGATGCCTTACAAGGACTGTCAGAAAGGCGTAGTGAAAGGCCAGGGCCCCGACCCACAAAAAGATTTCGAGTTGGTAGGAAATTCGTGGGCCTTCTTTTAACCGCATTCGCGTATTGCGGAACAAGGATCGGAAAGTCAATATTTCCAGGGCCATACGCACAACCACTTGCCATTTGGTGGCAGGGCAGTCCAGCTGGGAATGTTTGATCCAGGGAAGCGATTTTTGCTGACCACCGGTGGTGGGGATGCGAAAGGGTACCGCCGAACGCGACCAATCAACGATTTTGTAGACAAAGCCCACAAAAAACGTCAGTAAGGCCAGATACGGAATGATGATTCCGAAAACAACCTGCAGCCCTATCGCTGTACCCGCCCAGGCGATTAAAAACAGGACGATAACAGCGATGAGTGATAACATGTACCTTGCATTCATTGACCTGCACCTCGCTTGGAGACTTCACGTCACCAATATGGACCGAAGCCTCAATTAGTGTTCTACCAGTTTTAAAAAATTTTATAACGAAGAATTTCAATCGGGGGAAAGGCCCAAAGCAATCATTTTCTGGGTAATTTATCCCTTAGAAGTGGTTTCAAAACCTCAGATCACGCCCAAAGACAAGGCGCGGGTTGATGAGAAAGCGCAGCATACACGGTAGTATGTGAGCATTTCGAAGAAACCCGCAACACCGTATTTGGGCGTTAGATGGGGTTTTGAACCACTTCTAGTCTGGAGATTCCACTACCAGACCGGCTCTTTCAAAGGCACTAAATGTCCGGTTGCGGGTCTCATTGGCACTGATTTGATAAACCTTTTCCCTGCACTGCATATATATATCAAACGCCATCAAACAAATCAGGTCGATTTTGGATTCAACGTCAATAAATTCAGTCGCTAGGCGGCTGTCTTGAAGTTCTTTTGCAAGATATTCTCTAAGGATCCTTTTTAAGGATAAAATGAATGCGGTGGCTTGAGAGGGTGTGAAACTTTGAATGGCCCGGATTCTGATGATGGAATCCAGGTGTGAATTGAGGGTCTGAGGATCCATGGTGTGAATGAGTTGCTCGAGGATGCCGTCAAGGCCGTTCAGCATCGTGTTGCCAACCGGGTTGGCAAAGGGATCCGTTTGGCTTTTGAGGAACTTAGCGGTATCAATTGCATAGGTTTGGGCGGCCAGATTAAACCATTTCTTGGTGATGGCGGCTTTGTTTTTTTCTAATATTTTTTCCAAACCCTTTTCCATAAAAACTCCTGGCGGCCTGGAAGATGGTTCGATACCCGAGCCCGAATAAAAGGTACGAATAAAAAAAGAAGCAGGCCGAAAGGGTTACGTATAAACGACTTCGATTTTCCTGTCAAGGATATTTAGAATTGCATTTTTACAAGATCAAGGTAGTGCCTAACCAATTTGAATTAATTGGTATTTGGAATTTTGGTCATTGGGATTTATTTGAGATTTGAGTATTGATGGTCTCGTAAAAAGTCCGAATTCGTCATGCCGGACTTGATCCGGCATCCAGAACGTATTGAAATCACTGGATTCCGGCTTTCGCCGGAATGACGTAAATGAACTGAAGATGACTTTTTACGATTTCATCAGTATTGGTGCTTGGAATTTTGTCTATATCGTTATTGAAGGTGGGGCTGAAAAAAAGAGTCTGATTTGCTAAGGTTGCACAATTCCCAACAAGAGCGCCTGGTCATCATCAGCATGACGCTTGCCGGCAAACTGCTCGACATCTGCCATGATCGCCGCAACAACACCCTGGGGATCACTGGTACTGTCGGTGGCAAGCGGCTTGAGCAGTCGCTCTTCACCGTAAGTGTTCTCCTCCATGTCGAAGCGCTCGGTGAGCCCGTCGGTGTATACGAGAAACCGATCGCCCGGCTCCAGTTTGGCTTCGGTTACCGGAATCTCTATTTCATAGGGTTCTATCCCCAGAGGATATACGCCCGGGCAGGGGAGCTCAATGGCCCTTTGGTCCGAATTTCGAAAAACCATGGGCAGCGGATGGCCGGCCCGGGCAATCCGCATGGTTTGCGTTTTGGCATCGTAATGGGCATAGAGGGCCGTCATGAAGCTGGGGTCGGCCACCTTGCAAAGGTGTTCGTTGAGGTAGTGCAGCACTTCAGCGGGGTCGGCGGCCGACCCGGGATAGGAACGGAAAAGGGCACAGGTCATGGCCATCAAGACGGCTGCAGGGGCGCTGTGCCCCTCGGCATCGGCGATGAGAAAACCCCAGCAGTTGTCGGGCAATTCGATGATGTCATAATAATCCCCACCGGCGTAACGGCTGGTTTCATAGTGCGCACCCAGCTTGAACCCGTCGATTATCGGCAGCTGTTTCGGCAGAAGTTTGCGCTGGACCTCAGAGACCACTTTCAGTTCATGCTCGAGCTGATCTTTCTGGCTTTCGACTTCCCGCTTTAGCCGATGAATCGTCAGGTGGGTGTTAACCCGCGCAATCACTTCGTTGGGTTGAAAGGGTTTGGTGATGTAATCTACGGCCCCCAAATGAAACCCTTTTACCTTGTCTTCGGTATCGCCCAGGGCGGAAAGAAAAATCACGGGGATATCAGAGGTGGCCGGGTTGGATTTTAACCGGCGACAAACCTCGTAGCCGTCGATATCGGGCATCATGATATCCAGTAAAATAAGATCCGGCAACGCCTTGCCGGCAATGGTAAGAGCTATTTCGCCGTTTTTAGCGATCAGGAGCTTGCAACCAACCCCTTCCAGGGTTTGAAAAAGCACCTGAAGGTTTGTCGGGTTGTCATCTACCAGCAATATTGATTCGGCAGCTGAATTCTTATTTTCCATCCCATGGACTCCCGCAGTTTATTGGCCCGGCCAACTGGAAAAACCGGCGCAGAAAACCTGGTGATATTTGGTGTTACGAAACGATTTCGATTCCTGATTCAACGGAGTCGGCAATGGGAATTAACGATTGGAAACCGCTGACCTCGAAAATTTCTTTCACAAATTCATTCAGGGCGCATAGCACGATTTTACCGTCTCGTCGTCGCATTTCTTTGGCGGCACCCAACAAAACTCTAAGGCCGGCGCTGCTTAGATAGTCCAGTTCTCCTAAATTGAATAACAGCCGCTTCGCCTCTCCCCCAAGGGCATTCTTAACGACTTTTTCTGCTTCCATAGAAGAATCTGCATCCAGTCGTCCCTTAATAGCGATAGAGACAATCCCATTTTCCTCTTTCTGAATAATTTCCATTTTACGATCCCTCTGATTGGTAAATTTATTCGATCCTGCCGGTTTCTGCACATAAAGGCGTATAAATTGTTATTATTAAAACATTTCCGGCAGTAAATCAATACCGTATTTTCCGCCAGGATATCTTTGATGAGATGATGTTGTTTCTTATTAATGGTTCGGTCAATTTTTCGATTGACATCCATATCCATTCCCTATATTTAGTTCGTATACAAAACTTCTTAGCGATACTTCAACAGCATTCGACAATAATCCGAATTTGAAAGTAATAAGTTTGGGTTTCGGTTATAGTGGAATGTTGGAATGCTGGAATATTGGAATCTTCACCGAATTAAATACGCTAAGGATTCTTCGTATACAAATAAAATTTGCTAAGAAGTAATTTTAGAATCGAGGAGAACAAAATGGACCCGTGGCATAAAACATCCTGCGTAATGTGTGCCCAGAATTGCGGGCTTGAAGTCAAGGTGGAAGACAATAAAATGGTCCGTGTTCGACCGGACGAGGACAACCCGCGCAGCCAGGGCTATGCATGCCGCAAGGGGCTCAAGGTTGCCCACCACCAACACCATGCCCAGCGCCTTTATCACCCCTTAAAACGGGTGGGAAACAACTTCATGAAAATTTCCTGGGATCAGGCCATTGCCGAAATCGCCGAAAAGCTTTCTTCGGTCGTCAAGACTCACGGCCCCAAATCCTTTGCATATATGGGCGGTGGCGGCCAGGGCTGTCATTTCGAGGCGGCCTTCGGGGTCCGGCTGCTGCGCGGCATGGGCTCTCACTACCATTATAATGCCCTTGGACAGGAGCTCACCGGACACTTCTGGGCCTGGGGTCGGGCCACCGGCCGCCAGTATCTCTTTGCCGGTCCGGACCATCACAATACCGACGTTCTCATGGCCTGGGGTTGGAACGGCCTGATGAGCCACCAGATGCCCCAGACAAGGCGTTTTTTGACAAAATTTGCCAAGGATCCGGATAAAGTGCTGGTGGTCATCGATCCCCGTCTCTCCGAAACCGCCCGGATAGCCGACATCCATCTGCCCGTCCGTCCGGGCACCGATGCCCTGTTGTCCCGGGCCATGATAGCAATTATCCTGGAAGAGGGCTGGCAGAATACCGGATATATCGAGAAGCATGTGAATGGATTTGACAGTATTCGTCCCTGGTTTGAAGGGTTTGACGCCCGGGCAGCGGTAAAGGTCTGTGAGCTTGATTATGAAAAGGTCCGCGACGTCTGTCGCCTGGCGACCACCCGTAAAACCTCCATGCATCCGGATCTGGGCGTTTACATGAGTCGCCACAGTACGGCCACCTCCTGCCTGGGAATTATTCTGCTGGCAATCTGCGGCCACATCGGGGTTCCCGGCGGCAATGTCATCCCGGGGCATCTCATGCCCATCGGGTCGCATTCCGATGAACGCGAGCCGCGCACCTGGCGCACCGTGGCCACTGATTTTCCGGCTATCATGGGGGTATTTCCCCCCAATGTCGTCCCCGAAGAAATCTTAAACGATCATCCCGAGCGGTTGCGGGCCGTACTTTGCAGCAGCTCCAATCCGCTGCGCTCCTATGCGGATACTACGGCTTATGAAAAGGCCTTTTCCCAATTGGAACTGCTGGTAACCTGCGAGCTGGCTATGACCGAAACCGCCCGGCTTTCGCATTATGTTCTGCCGGCCCGCTCGGCATATGAATCCTGGGACGGGACTTTTTTCGCCTGGAACTATCCGGAAATTTATTTCCAGATGCGGCCTCCCATCATCAAGCCCGCGGGAGAACAATTGGAAGTCAGCCAGATCATGGTTCGACTGGCTGAAGAGCTGGGGCTTGTGCCGGAAATTCCCGTGGAACTTTACGAAGCCGCCAAGAAAGATCGACTGGAGTACGGGATGGCACTGATGAACTACATTCAGGCTGAACCGGGCGCAATGAAAACCATGCCGTTTATCTTGGCCAAGACCCTGGGCAAGGAATTGGGTTCGGCCAACCTTGCTGCCCTGTGGGGGCTGCTGAATACCCTGCCCAAACATGCCCGGGAAAATGCAGCCCGGGCAGGCTTTACACCGGGGCTGACGTTGGGCGAAGAACTTTTTCAGGCCCTGCTCGATCATCCGGAGGGAATCTGGATCGGCCGCTGTGAAACCGAAAAAAACCTGGACACCCTGCGCACGGAAGACGGCCGCATTAACATCGCCTATCCGGAAATGGCCGGATGGATTCAAAGCATCGATGGGGCGTCGGAAGCCGCCGCCCTGGATGAAAACAAAGAATGGCCGCTGATACTGATTGCCGGACGTCGTACGGACATGAATGCCAATACCCTGATGCGGGATCCGTCCTGGAACGAATACCGGCGGGCCTGCACCCTGTCAATGAATCCCGCAGATGCTGAAAAGCTGGGTTTTGAAGACGGGCAAGTGGTAAACATTTCGACCGCGGCCGGCAGCGTGGAAATTGAACTGGAAATTACAGGGGCTGTCAGGCCGGGCCAGGTAATGATCCCCCACGGCTTCGGCCTGGACTATGAAGGAGAGGTCTACGGCGCCAATGTAAACCGGCTGACCAAAAACACCCACCGCGACAAGCTGGCCGGCACCCCGCTGCATCGCTTTGTGCCTTGCCGGGTGGAGGCAATTTGACCAAACAGCAAAATTTCAGGAACATTGTGCAGGTATTCTTAAAAAGGACATCTGCATTAAGTGCCAAAAGGAATAATTGAAAGGAAACCATAATGGAAGACGAACAAAAATCACCCTATGACAGTCATGTCTTTGTATGCACCAATGACCGCGGCGGTGTCCGCAAGTCCTGCGCTGATGGAAACAGCCAGGAAACCAGAGCCCGACTAAAAGCGGAAATTAACAAACGGGGCTGGAAGGGTCGGGTGAGGGTATCCCAATGCGGCTGTATGGGACTTTGTGCCAAGGGACCCAATGTGTTGATCTACCCGCAAAAATCCTGGTTTCCGGCTGTAACCAGCGAAGATGCAGACGATATTTTAACCAGAATAGAGTGCATGCTTGAGAAATGAAGTAAAGTTGTTTAAATCCCAAATTACTGTGGACATTCCAATATAGAAGGAGATTGAGATGTATTTCGACAAACCCGGAAAAGACAATACCGATCAGACCCTGCAACTTGCCGCTGAAAGGGCAAAAGAACTGGGAATAGATGAAGTGGTCGTGGCAACTACCACCGGCAGAACCGCCTATAAAGCGATGGAAGTATTCAGGGGGAAACGGCTGACCGCAGTCACCTATCATTGCGGCTTCAAAGAACCCTTTAAAAACCCTATGGCCGATGATGTCAGAAAAGACATCGAAGGCAAAGGCATCCGGGTCATAGCATCCAGTCACGCTCTCTCCGGTATCGAACGCTCGGTGGCCCAAAAATACTCCGGCGTTTATCCCGTGCTGCTGATTGCCGATACATTGAGGCTCCTGGGCCAGGGCACCAAAGTGGCCGTGGAAGTTGCCGTCATGGCGGCGGATGCCGGCGCACTGAGCGGAAATGATATTATATCCATTGGAGGGTCCGGCGGCGGGGCCGATGCAGCTCTGGTTTTAAAGCCGGCGCACCAGAACAATTTTTTTGACTTGAGGATTAGAGAAATCATTTGCAAGCCAAGAAACTTCTAATTCAGCCGAATAGTATACATTTGGGATTTGCAAATTTTAGGATTTAGGGGCTATAATAGCGAATACAGTCGCCATTGGGGAATGGCTGTCAAATTCCGAACCCTTCTAAACTTAATTTTCAGCGTAATCCCATGTTCTTTATCGTCGGCATCTCCCCAAAAACGAAGATTCTGGACAAAAATCCCAGGCGCTGCCCCGTTTGCGGCCTGCATCAGGCCTATAGCAAACGCATTGATCATTATTTTCAGATCTTCTTCCTTCCGGTGGCCCGGATCAAAAAAGGCGAGCCCTTCGTCATTTGTGAACGCTGCCATCGGACTAAAAACGAATTCAGCCGCGAACATTCGCCCTATCAGGAGGAAACCGGTCTTCTCTGCAAGTATTGCGGGAGACCGACCGACAGAGGATTTTACTACTGTCCCTATTGTGGGAAGAAAGTATAGTTGATTGGTTGAATAGTTGATTAGTTGATTAGAAAATGAGGAACAGTAGGGTCGGCCACCGTGCCGACCTTTTTGGTTTACAGGACCCCTATAAAATTGGATCATCAACTGCAAAATAGCGACGGGCGCGCTTTAGAACGCCACATTGTTCTGGTGGCTCCGGAAATACACTGGAATACCGGTAACATCGGTCGCACATGCCTGGCCACAGGTACTTATCTGCATTTGATCAAACCCCTGGGTTTTTCCCTCGACAGCCGTGAAATACAGCGCGCGGGTCTGGATTACTGGGACAACGTTCAACTGAGGCTCTGGGAAGACTTTAGCGGATTTGAATCGAAAATGGCACCCCACCAAGATGAGGTGGCGGTGTTTTCAAAGAAAGGGGCCGCCCCGTTCTGGTCAATGCCCGCACCAGGCCGGCTGTTTTTAATATTCGGATCTGAGACCAAAGGACTGCCGGAAAACATTCTGCAACGGTATGCCCATGCCACCTATCACATTCCCATCACCACCGATACCCGGTCGCTGAACCTTTCCACCGCCGCCGGTATTGCTCTTTATGAAAGCCTGCGCCTGGCGAAACCCTTTCACGGCTGGCCTCAGAAAAAATAACGGGGAAAGTTCATAGCCTGGAGTGGCTAACTCGCAGTAAAAGGGATTTCACTCCTTGTTTTCGCCATCCAATACCGAATGCGGATCCAGGCAGCATCTGCATGCTTGTTTCCTTATATACCGGCTATTTGACAGAATTAAGAATGTGTTTATATTCTTGACGCAAATTTCAGATCAATTACAGGGTGAGAAAATGCGATTTGACAAATTTACCATAAAATCCCAGGAGCTGATTCAAGAAGCCCAGAACCTGGCATCCCGTTATGGCCATCCGCAAATTGAGCCCGAGCACCTTCTGGCGGGGATGCTCCAGGAAGCCGATGGCATCGCCGGTGCCATGCTTCGTAAACTGGGGGTTTCGTTGGGAGGCTTTTCCAGAGAAATTATGGCGGCTCTTGAAAAACTGCCCAGTGTCAGCGGTGGCGGTATGGGCGACGTGTATCTATCGGCCCGATCAAAGGCGGTTTTGGAAGCTGCATTTACCGAAGCCACCAAAATGAAAGACGAATATGTCAGCCTCGAGCATATTTTTCTGGCAATTGCTGATGAAAAATCCGGGAAAGCCGCTGCGATTTTAACCCGCAACGGTATTACCCGGGATTCGATTCTAAAAGTGCTCATGGATATTCGCGGCAACCAGCGCATCACCGATCCGAATCCGGAGGAAAAATATCAGGCCCTGGAAAAATTCTGCCGGGACATGACGGATCTGGCCCGCCGGGGCAAGGTGGATCCGGTGATCGGCCGGGATGAGGAAATCCGGCGCATTGTCCAGGTGCTTTCCAGGCGGACCAAAAACAATCCGGTGCTGATCGGGGAGCCGGGGGTCGGGAAAACCGCCATCGTCGAGGGTCTGGCCCAGCGGATCGTGGCCGGGGACGTATCCGAATCCTTGAAAAACAGACGCGTGATGGCCCTGGATATGGGCGCATTAATTGCCGGCGCTAAATACAGGGGCGAGTTTGAAGACCGCCTTAAGGCCGTTTTAAAGGAAGTCGAAAGTGCCGAAGGGGAAATCATCCTTTTCATCGATGAGCTGCACACGGTAGTGGGCGCCGGGGCTGCCGAAGGGGCCGTGGATGCTTCCAACATGCTCAAGCCGCCTCTGGCCAGGGGCACCCTGCGATGTGTGGGCGCCACAACCTTGAACGAATATCGCAAATACATCGAAAAAGATGCGGCCCTTGAAAGACGGTTTCAACCGGTCCTGGTCAAAGAACCCACGGTGGAAGACACCATATCCATCCTGAGGGGTTTAAAGGAAAAGTACGAAGTTCACCACGGGGTCAGGATCAAGGATTCGGCCATTGTGGCGGCCGCAACCCTTTCCGATCGATATATTTCAGATCGTTTTCTGCCGGACAAGGCCATTGACCTGATTGACGAATGTGCTTCCAAGCTGCGCATCGAAATCGACAGCATGCCGGCGGAGATTGATGAAATTCAACGCCGAATCACCCAGGCGAAAATTGAACGCCAGGCCCTGAAAAAGGAATCCGATCCGGGTTCCAAAGAACGGCTCAAAAAACTGGATGCCGAGTTGGCCGATATGAACGACATCCTGACAGGGATGAAAGGTCACTGGCAAAATGAAAAAGACATAATCCAAAGCATCCGCACGATCAAGGAAGAACAGGAACAGCTGAACACTGAAGCTCAGCTCGCCGAGCGCAAAGGAAATCTGGCCAGGGTGGCCGAGATCCGCTACGGCAAGGTCGCCGAACTTGAAAAACGCTTGGAAGAAGCCAATCGCAAACTTTCCGAGCTTCAGGCCAACAGCAAGATGCTCAAAGAGGAGGTCGACGATGAGGATGTAGCGGAAGTTATTTCCCGTTGGACAGGAATCCCGGTGACAAAAATGCTCGAGGGCGAGAGGGAAAAGCTGGTGCACATGGAAGAGCGGCTGCATCAACGGGTGATCGGACAAAACGAGGCCGTGGAATCCGTTGCCAATGCCGTGCGCCGGGCACGCTCCGGGCTGCAGGACCCCAACCGCCCCATCGGCTCCTTTATTTTCATGGGTCCGACCGGCGTCGGCAAAACCGAGTTGGCCAAAGCCCTGGCAGTCTTTATTTTCGACAGTGAGCAGGCCATGGTGCGCATCGATATGTCGGAATTTATGGAAAAGCATGCCGTGGCCCGACTTATCGGCGCACCGCCGGGCTATGTCGGATACGAGGAAGGCGGTTATCTCACGGAAGCCGTGCGCAGGCGCCCCTATTCGGTGGTGCTGTTCGATGAAATCGAAAAGGCCCATCCGGAGATTTTTAACGTGCTGCTGCAAATTCTGGACGACGGTCGCATGACCGACGGCCAGGGACGTACCGTGGATTTCAAAAATACCATTGTGATCATGACATCGAATATCGGCAGCCAGTGGATTCAGGAACTGGCCGTCAGCGATCGGGAAGAAATGGAAAAAAGGGTGACCGAAGCCCTGCGCGCCCATTTTAAACCCGAATTTTTAAACCGGATAGATGAAACGATCATTTTTAAAAACCTCACACAGAAGCAACTTATTGAAATTGTTTCAATTCAAATCAAAAAACTTCGCGATCGGCTGGCGGCTAGAAATATCGATTTTATGTTATCGGACCGGGCCATGTCACTTATTGCCGAAAAGGGCTACGATCCGATTTACGGTGCCCGGCCGTTGAAGCGTGTGATCCAGCAATACATCGAAAATCCGCTGTCCATGGAAATTTTGAGAGGCAACATACTGGAAGGGGCCCGGATAAGTGCCGACGTTGACAACGACCAGATTGCTTTCAAAAGCGTATAAACCTGATAAACTTTTTTATATTGTAATATCAGGTGACTCGTCGTAAGATTCCTCCGCCCAAGCCCGGGAACCTATTTTTTTATGAATATGTTAACTTATGAAAAATTGCGAAGTTTTTATGATCAATTTTCAAGAAATGATCATGTTCTCACCGTGATCAATGCCGATCCGGACGCCATTGCCAGTGCCATGGCGGTCAGCCGGCTCCTGTGGCACAGGGTTTCCAATGTCACTATTTCCAATGTAAACACCATCAACCGCCCGGATAACCTGGCGATGGTGCGGCTTTTGAAAGTGGCCATGATTCCCTTTGCCGGGATTGATACCGGTCAGTACAACAAAATCGTTATCGTGGATTCCCAGCCCGACCACAATGAATGCATGGAACACCTCCAAGCGGATGTCATCATCGACCACCATCCGGAAACCAATGCCAAAGCACCCTTTCTAGATATTCGACCGAACTACGGTGCCACCGCCAGCATCCTGACCGAATATCTGCAGGCCGCCCGCATTAAGCCCTCGGTAAAATTAGCCACCGGTCTGTTTCAAGCCATTAAAATAGATACCAACTCGTTTAAAGGGCAGACCTTGATAGAGGATGTCCGTGCATTCCAATATCTTTTTCGCTTCGCCAATATGCACCTGTCCCGCCGAATCGAACAGGCTGATTTGAGGCTCAGTTTTTTAAAATATTTTAAAATAGCACTGAATACCATGCGGATGAGAAAGAAACGGGTATTTGTGCACCTGGGACCGGTGGTCAATCCGGATGTCTGTGTTATCATCGCTGACTTTTTTATGAGAGTAATTTCAGTCAGCTGGAGTATCGTCTCCGGCACCTGTGATAATAAGCTGATTGTTATCTTTAGAAATGACGGCATTCGCAAAGACGCCGGCAAAGTGGCCAAAAAAAGCTTAGGTCAATTCGGCTCGGCCGGCGGTCACCGGAACATGGCCCGTGCTGAAATAGCGCTGCCTGAATTGCAGGAACATGTCGACCACCAGGACCACAAAAAGTTTTTACGATGGTTGATTACCAGGGTGGAAAGGCGGGCGGGTAAGAATTAGACCGATGCCTGTCGCAGGTTTCAGTGCTCAGGTGTCAGTGCCCGGAACTCATCTTCCTGAAACCTGGCACCTGAAACCCCAGCTTCTTCCCAAAATATCGACCTTATTTCCACGCTCTAAGGGCCCGGAATAGGAAATGCCTGTGAAAAAACCCGACATGATCGTAACCGTCCTTGGATCCGGCACCTGCGTTCCTTCCATTGAACGAAGTTCGTGTTCAATCATGCTGGAAGTGAGCAACGCCAGACTGCTGTTTGATTCGGGTCCGGGTACCATGCGACGGCTTCTGAGGACCAACACCACCATTTTTGATGTGGACTATATTTTTTTCAGTCACTTTCATCCGGATCACAGCGCCGAGTTAGTGCCATTTTTATTTGCAACCAAATACCCGGATATGAGTCAACGACAAACGGTTCTAACCATCGTTGCCGGAGGCGGTTTTAGAGATTTTTTTGCCGGACTCAAAACCGTATACGGCAAATGGATTGAACTGGATCCGGGACTGGTGGAAATCATTGTGATGAGCAACCAGTCTGCCGATTCACGCCGGCTAAATGATTTTACCGTCCAGTCCGCACCCGTGGAACACAACCCGGAAAGCATCGCTTATCGGATTACAGGTTCCGGGGGACGTTCGGTTGTTTACAGCGGCGATACGGACTACAGTGAAAATCTTATCAAGCTTTCAAAAAACGCTGACCTGTTAATCTGCGAATCAGCGCTGCCGGATGATTATCGAATGAAGGGCCATCTGACTCCCTCCTTAGCCGGTGATATCGCCACCCGTGCAGGCGTCCGCAAGTTGGTTTTGACCCACTTTTACCCGGCATGCGACCAAACAGATATAGAGCTGGAATGCCGCAAAACCTATGACGGACCCCTGGTGCTGGCTGAGGACCTGATGCGGATTGAAGTTAATGGGGTTAATGGTCCATCGTAACATACCTAACCCAAATTCGCCGAAAGCGAAGATCCCAAAAGGACCAATCACCTAATAACGAATAACTGATAACAATTATGCGTTACTACCCTGTACATCTGGATATCCAAAACCGCAACTGCCTGGTTGTCGGCGGCGGCGGGGTGGGAACCCGCAAGGTCAAGACACTGCTGGACTGTGGTGCCCGGGTGACCGTAGTCAGCCCGGAAGTTTCCCCGCAACTGCGGGATCTGGCAGCATCCGGAGATATCATCCTGAAGGAGCGATCATACCAATCCGACGATCTCAGCAACATGTTTCTGGTCATCGGTGCCACCGACGACGAGAAGCTAAACAAACAACTCAGCAGCGATGCAGACCGGCTCAATACGCTTTGCAACATTGCCGATCGTCCTGAAGTCTGTAATTTCATACTCCCTTCGATTGTTCACCGGGATGATTTGGTCATTACTGTTTCAACCTCCGGTCAAAGCCCGGCCATGGCAAAAAAATTGCGCAAGGTCCTTGAAAATCAGTTTGGTAAAGAATACGGAATTTTATTGCGGCTCATGGGCGCCATCCGCAAAAGGCTTTTACAGAAGGCTCACGCGCCCGAAGTCCATAAGCCTCTTTTTGAACAGCTGATAAACAGCGAGCTGATTGTGATGATCCAAGAGGGTGAGGTTGAAAAAATAGATTCACTGCTGCTCGAAGTATTAGGCGAAGGCTACAAATTTGAGGAGTTAATGCAAGAGTAAAAGGTTCAGCGTTCTGGGTTCAAAGTTTAGGGCTCATACGAAGGTGTCAGGTGTCAGAGGTTATATAAGCACTTGCGATTGGTTTGCGGTCTCTGTTGCGCGTTGCGTGTTACGTGTTGAAAATCGGACTAAACCGAAATCGCATGCCTCTGTTTTCTGTCTTCTGTCCTCTGTCTTCTCAATCCTGGCACCTGAACACTGAAACCTTTAAGACTTAAACTCTGAACCCGACCAAGGCAGGATAATGGAAATTTTGATCATTATTACGATTCTGTTTTACACGCTCAGTACCGCAGCCTATTTTGCTTTTTTGTTTCTTCAAAAAAATGTGGCCCAACGAATCGGATACTTTATTCTTCTGGCCGGGTTCCTATGCCATACGACAACCATTATTTACAGCTTTATAAAAATCGGTCATTTACCCGTCGGCAATTTAAAGGAGACGCTGTCACTGGCTGGCTGGGCCATTGCGGGTGGGTTTCTGATATTTCAATACAAGTTTAATTTAAAAATACTGGGGATATTTGCCGCTCCGATGGTTACACTGATCGTGGTCCTGGCCACTCTGGTCTCCAGCGCGCCCTATCAGACAACTATAATATTTAAAAACTTCTGGTTGATCTCCCACGTAATGGCCATCTTTTTCGGCGAGGCTTTTTTTACACTGGCAGCCGGACTGGGGGTGCTATATCTTATCCAGGAAAATGCCATTAAAGCCAAAAAACATCAATTCTTTTTTAAGCGATTACCGTCCCTGGACCGGTTGGACTCGACCGGATATGCCTGCATCGTGGTGGGATTCTCCATGCTCACCCTGGGACTGATTACCGGCCTGGTGTATGCCAAAACATACTGGGGCCGATTCTGGAGCTGGGACCCCAAAGAAGTCTGGTCCGCCATCACCTGGATATTTTATGCCGTCCTACTGCATGAAAGACTGACGGTGGGCTGGAGGGGTCGAAAATCGGCCATAATGGCCATCCTGGGATTTGGCGTGCTTCTTTTTACCTTCCTTGGTGTCAATCTGCTTCTGGAGGGGCATCATGGGGAGTTTACGAAATAATGATTGGCGGTTTGCGTAATTGGGAGTTTAAAAACCAATTATCCAGGTTTCAGTGTTCAGGTTTCAGGTGTCAGTAATCTCCTGTCACACCCCTGACACCTGAAACCCGACACCTGAAACCTTCACGTAGTGAATGCTGTATTTTTAAGAGCTTCAGCACCCGGATTCCATACACCAACATGAACGAAATATTACTCATCGGCATCAACCATAAAACGGCTCCGGTGGAGCTAAGGGAGTGTATTGCCTTCACAGAGGATGAGTCGGAATCTGCCCTGGGGGCACTTTGCCGCAAACCCCCTATCAAGGAGGTCCTTCTTTTTTCCACCTGCAACCGGGTTGAGGTGCTGGTGGTTACCGCAAATAAAGCCGTGGCCATTGATGCGATCAAGGACTATATTGCTGAAGCTAACAAAATTCCACGCAAAGAATTTGAGGATTCTCTTTACATCCACGAAGGTGACGAAGCTGTTCGCCATATTTTCAGAGTCGCTTCCAGCCTGGACTCCATGGTGGTTGGAGAACCTCAGATTCTCGGTCAGGTAAAAGATGCCTACCGCATGGCCACGGAGGCCAAGGCATCCGGTGTTATTTTAAATCGTCTTTTGCACCGAACTTTTTTGGTTGCCAAAAGAATCCGCACCGAAACCGGCATCGGCGACCATGCGGTATCCATCAGTTATGCAGCCGTCGAACTCGGACGAAAAATATTCGGATCCCTCGAAGGCAAAAATGTGCTGCTGGTGGGCGCCGGTGAGATGGCTGAACTGGCTGTGGAACATCTTATCCGGAATAGAGCGGGAAAGATTTATGTGGCCAACCGCACCTTTGAAAATGGTGTTGAGCTGGCCCGGCGCTTTGACGGTCAGGCCATCCGATTTGAAGAGATTGCGGATTCCCTGAAACGGGTAGACATTATCATCAGTTCAACGGGTTCACCGGACTACGTCATCACCCGGGATCAGGTCAAAGGCGTTATCCGGATCCGGCGCAATCGGCCCATTTTCTTTATCGACATTGCCGTGCCGCGGGATATAGACCCCCGGGTGAACCGGCTGACCAACTCATATGTGTATGATATTGACGATCTGCAAGGTGTTATCGAGGAAAACATTGAAGATCGTCAACGCGAAGCGATCAAAGGCGAAAGAATTGTTGATGAGGCCGTCATTCGCTTTCGGGAATGGTATGCCGGTCTGGCGGTCGTGCCCACCATTGTGGCATTGAGAAGTAAATTGGAATCGATCGCTGAAACCGAAATCAAGAAAACACTGCAATCCAACAAAATCCCAGAATCAAGCATCGGGGCGATTCAAAAAATGGCCGGCTCTTTTATCAATAAAATCATGCATGATCCGACGCTGTTCTTAAAAAAAGACAGTATGCCCGGTGACAAGTCAAAACATATCGACACTGTCAGAAAACTTTTTAAATTGGATGAATAAGTTTGTCCGCTGTCCGTCGCCCAATGTCCGTTGTAAAAATAGCCTTAAAACCAGCTTCAAGCCATTAACAACGGACGACTGACAACTGACTGTATTTGCGGAGGAAATGATATGAAAAAAACAGCCTTTTTGTTCCCCGGTCAGGGCTCCCAGAGCATGGGAATGGGGGAGGAGTTTTACCGGGAATATGATGTCGTCCGGGAAATTTTTGACATGACGGAGGAAATTTCCCGCATCAATATCTCTAAACTATGTTTTAAAGGCCCGATGGAAGACTTGACCATGACGGTTAATCTTCAGCCGGCCGTAACGGCGGTGAATCTGGCCTGCCAGGCGGTAATCGAAAAAGAAAATGTTGAGTTTCACTATTGCGCCGGCCACAGTCTGGGTGAATACAGTGCACTTTCAGCAGCCGGTGTCCACTCAAAAGAAGACACGGTCCGGCTGGTTTTTAAAAGGGGCGAGCTGATGCACCGCGAAGCGACCCGAAATCACGGGGCAATGCATGCTATTGTGGGGCTTCCCATTGATGATGTTGCCGATCTGGTCGCCGCGGTTCAAAAAGATGGGCCTGTATCGGTTGCCAATCACAACACCGAGCTGCAGATCGTAATCACCGGAACCCCGAAATTGGTGGCGGCGGTGTCTTCTCAGGCAGTTAGCAAGGGTGCCAAGTCTGTTCTTCTGAAAGTAAGCGGCGCCTGGCACAGCGAACTGATAAAGGGTGCCGAAGAAGAATTCAAGGCATTCCTTGATACCATTCCGTTTAATGTGCCTGAAAAATCATTAATTTTTAATGTCACCGCAGATACTTCGAATGATCCAGACGAAATCAAAGAGGTCATGGGCCGGCAGCTGTGCAGCCCCGTGCGCTGGTATGATACCATTACCAAACTGATGGATGAAAACGTGGAAATCTTTGTGGAAGTCGGTCCCGGCAGGGTCCTTGCCGGACTATTAAATAAAATCCTGCCCAGGGATTATCCGGCCAGAATTTACAATGTCGCCAATATGAAACAGCTTGAAGTATTTCTTAAAGAATATTAATGAATCAGGAGAAGCGAAGTCATTAGGTGTTTCGTGTTTGGCATTAAATTTTTGCGCTATTTCAGTATGTTAGAATGCTAAACGCAAAATGCAAAACCCGCTCATAAAAACCACCTTTTTTGACTTTTACGAGGTTAAAAATTTTACTCTTTACAAGGATTTTGGGTTGTGCTAACAAAATCCATTTTTAGAGATGAAAAATAACGGGATTTTCATGAGGTCTGATCATGAATAAGAAAGACAAAAAGTTCTTTAAAAATTATCTCACCGAACGGCTTGTGGAGCTTATAAACCAGGCTGGCAATACGGTTTCCGGTATGACCGAGACCAAGGAAAATTTTCCGGACCCCACGGATCGAGCCGCCCTTGAAGCGGACCGCAATTTTATGCTCCGAATCCGTGACCGGGAAGCCAAATTGATCAAAAAGATCAAGGAAGCCCTGGAGCGGATTGAAAATGATACCTACGGCATTTGCGAATCCTGTGGCGAAGATATCACGATTAAGCGGCTGAAAGCCAGACCTGTAACCACGCAATGCATTGATTGTAAATCCAAAGAGGAGGCTTTAGAGAAAGCCCTTGGATTATAAGCAGCATGTGGGAATCGACCTTCACATTCATTCAACGGCATCTGACGGCACATTTACGCCATCGGAAATCGTTGCCCATGCCATAAAGCTCAAGCTAAAGGCCATCGCAATTACGGACCACGATACGCTGGCCGGTTCAAGCGAAGCGTTAAAAAGCGGTATTCCTGCCGCTCTTGAATTCCTGACCGGTGTAGAAATCAGTGCGGCCCCCCCTCCGTTTTATCACCATGCCGGAAGTTTCCATTTACTGGGTTATGCGATTCATCTCGATGATCCGGAATTGAATCAAACCCTTGAAAAACTTCAGCTGGCCAGAAAAAACCGCAACCCGGCAATTATAAATCGTTTGAATGAATTGGGAATCTCCATCCGCCTGGAAGAAGTTCGCGAAGAAGCAGGAGATGTCCAGCTGGGAAGACCGCACATCGCGCAATTGATGATCAGAAAGGGCGTGGTTTCATCGATAGATGAAGCCTTTGATCAGTTCCTGGGCACAGATAAACCCGCTTATGTGGATAAATATCGTGTCCAATGTTCAAAAGCGATTGACGCCATACTGGGGGCCGGCGGCATCCCGGTATTGGCCCATCCGAGTTTGCTGGAATATGAAAGTGAAAACCAGCTTGATGACTTAATCGGCCAATTAAAGCAGATGGGAATCCAGGGTGTGGAAGTATATTATCCGCGGCAGACTGCGGATCAAACCCGCCTTTTTGCCGAACTGGCACAGCGCCATGATTTGCTGATGACCGGCGGAACCGATTTCCACGGCGGCATTCATCCTGACATCGAAATGGGATCGGGAAAAGGCAACCTGTCTGTTTCCTATGAACTATACCAGAAGTTAATCCGGTATAAAAAATCAACAACACTGGAAAATACGTAACGTATGAAAAGTTTTAAAATGATTTAGTGTTTATGGCGGGGCGAAGCCCCAGGCGTTAAAGGGCAATCCTATGGAAGCAAAAGATCCCTCGGGAGTAGAGCAGCATTTACAATATGAATTCAGCAATAAAGATTTACTGCAAAAAGCTTTACGACATAGTTCTTACGTCAATGAGCTGGCGGATCAGAATCTGAAGGATAATGAAAGACTTGAATTTCTCGGAGATGCCGTCTTAAACCTGATTGTGGGCCACATTCTCATGCGCCGTTATCCGGACATAAAAGAGGGTGAACTCTCCAGGATGCGTGCCAATCTGGTCAATGAATCCCAACTTGCAAAAATGGCGCTTTCATTTGATCTGGGTGCCTATATTCAACTTGGAAAAGGAGAAAACCAAACCCTGGGCCGCGAAAAAAATTCCATCCTGGCGGATACCTATGAAGCCCTGGTTGCCGCCGTCTACCTGGATGGCGGATTCGATGCCGCCTTCAGTTTCATCGAGACAAACTTCTTGCCATTGATGGATCGTTTGCATTCAACTGCCAACAATTATGACTATAAAAGCCAGCTGCAGGAAATGGTTCAAGTCGGTCACGGGGCAATGCCGGATTACAAAATCATCCGGGAAGACGGTCCGGATCACGATAAAACCTTCCGGGTTGAATTGAAAGTACTCGATATAGAAACCCTGGGAACCGGAAAAAACAAAAAGGCCGCCGAACAGGAGGCCGCCCGCAAAGCAATGGAGATTCTTAACAAAGAATCTCAATGAGCGTCCCGCTTGCAGCGAAACTTTAGGATCTCCGCCGGCGGCGGAGGTCCTCAAGCCACGCCATATGCGCGGCGATCCTCCAACGGGAAATGGGATTTTGTGCTTATCATGTTAAAAGGGCCAAACAGACAAAATCAACCCAAAAATCATCGGCCGTTCATTATCCCCATTTTCCTTCCCCACGCCGGCTGTCCCCATCAGTGCGTTTTCTGTAATCAGGTTTCGATTACAGGCGCAAAACATGAGGCCCTGGAGCCGGACAAAATCCGTATTCGAATCCGTGAATTCTTAAAATATAAAAAAGAAAACAGAAAACCCGTCCAAATTGCTTTTTTCGGTGGTAACTTTCTGGGTTTAAAACAGGAAGAAATTAAATCCTGCCTCGGCCTGGCCGGTGAGTTTGTCAGCCAGGGGCTCGTGGACGGTATCCGGTTTTCTACGCGTCCCGACACCATCGATAAAGGACGTCTGGATATTCTTGAAAATTATCCGGTCTCTACAGTTGAACTCGGCGTTCAGTCCATGGATGATCAGGTGCTGGCGCTGACCGGGCGGGGGCACAGTGCTTCAGATACCATCCGGGCGGTCGAAGCCCTCAGAAAGCGGCAGTTTGACATCGGATTGCAAATGATGGTGGGATTGCCGGGAGATAATGAAGCTCTATCATTGATCACCGCCGAAAAAATAGCTGCATTGCGACCGGAATTTGTTCGCATATATCCGACGATCGTTATGAAGAACAGCCAACTTGCTAGATGGTATCAAAATGGAACCTATGCTCCGCTTTCCCTGGAAGTAGCGGTAACCCGGGTTAAAAATCTCTACCAGTTTTTTAGCCGGCACAACATTAAAATTATCCGCATGGGTCTGCAGGCTTCGGAGGACTTTGAAGACGGCAATACGGTTTTAGCGGGTCCTTATCATCCCGCCTTCGGCCATTTAGTATACTCCGAGGTTTTTCTAGATAAGGTTGTGAAAGAAATTGAAACAGCGGCACTTATTACAAATTCAATTTCAATTGGCGTCAATCCAAAGAATATCTCTAAGTTACGAGGCATACAGAATCTAAACATCAAAATTTTGAAGGAAAAATTTGGCTTTGAATCCATTGAGGTAAGAGCAGATTATTCGTTAAAGGAAGACCATCTAACCGTTAGCAGCCACCTCTGAGTTGCCCGATTTGGAATCAGACGTTTTATATCGATTATATAGGATGTGAACAATACCATCGGCTAAACCAATTTCGGGAACATAGATTTTACGGATACCGGCCCATTTCAGAATTTTAAGATAGATATCCAATGCCGGAATGATGACGTCGGCTCGATCCGGCCGTAAGCCTAATTCCCTGATGCGTTGCTCAACTGTAAAATGCTTTAAAAACCGGCGTACTTTCAATATCTTATTATCCGAAAGCGGTTTGCCATTTTTACAGTTAGCCAGACGAAAAGCCTTATTAATATTACCGCCGCTTCCAATCGCCACCATGGAAGTGAAGGGGGCGGAGCAGTCTTTCAGCCACTGTCTCATTTTTTTCCAATATGCCTTTGACACCAGACCTTCAAGCAACCGTATCGTTCCGATGTTAAAGGAGGCGGACGTAATGATGCGGCCCTGGGAAAACAGGGTGATTTCCGTACTGCCCCCGCCGATGTCCACGTACAGGTAAGCCTCGCTTCCACCAAACATATCGGCACTTTTGTTCTCAAAAATAAATTGCGCCTCTGTTTTGCCGTCAATAATATCTACTTTTATGTCAGCTTCTTCGAAAATTCGTCTGCAAATTTCCGGTCCGTTTTCAGCCTCACGCATAGCCGATGTGGCACAAGCCATAAAATCCAGCGGCTGAAATGCATCCATCAGGTGTTTGAATCCTATCATGGTCTTCACAAGCTGTGAGACCTTGCGATCTGAAATGCATTTTTGCGTAAAGGCATCATCGCCCAGTCGAATGGGCATTCTGATAAGCGACATTTTCCTGAAACTCGGTGAGTACTCTTTTTCGAATACACCGGACAATAAAAGTCTGATGGCATTTGAGCCGATATCAATGGCGGCAAATTTTAAATGTGAATCCATAAAAAAATTAGCCTTTAAATGAAAGCTTTTTTTAGTCCCAGATAAATGGCCGGCTGGGTTTCGACGCATTGAGTTAAAGGCGGCAAAAACCACCCGGGCAAACGAGATCATCGGTTTGGATTAAAGGTATTGTGTGACAGGTCTGCGAGAAAGTCAAATATTGAATGGCTTGCTCTTTTGAATTTAGGTTGGCTGCATTATTATATAGCGGTTGTCAAAAAAACGTTCCGTTTTTCGAACGTTTTTTTCTACAACCGCTTATACCAGCCTTCCGTATTTCAGAACTTATTTTTGAAAAGCGGTATAAATTTCCCGTTGTGTGTCTGCAGGCTCAAATCTTGGCGCTAAAAATTGATTTAAAATTAGTGGGTTATATGCATTTGCCTCAAAAAAATTGTCGTTGACATCCCCTAGGGCTGTCATCTATAAATTAAGGGATCAGGAAATGTCTGATTCCACATCCTGCGGCAATTCAAAATTCGATCTGTATAATATATTTTTCGATAGGCCGTTTCATCAAACGCGCGTTCTTATCAATTCACTATTTTCTGCATTGCCTGTTTATTAAATACACATCCCGTCCATGCTGGTGGACGGAGGGATAAAAAATTTATGAGCCCACCGGCGCAACGGCGCAAAGAACCGGTTCTTAGCAAGGGAAGCCCTGTAAAAGGCGCTTCTGCTGAGAAAGACGTGTCCACGGAAACGGCAACAGCTCAGGCGCAGAAACCGGAAAAAATCGATATTGATTCGCCAGGTGCACTCATCAATCGTGAGTTAAGCTGGCTCAGCTTTGCACGCCGGGTACTTGCGCTGGCGGAGAACCCTGATTTACCCTTGCTTGAGCGCGTTAAATTTGCCGGTATCATGGGCATGCTGTATGACGAGTTTGCGATGAAACGCATGGGTGGGCTCAAACGCAGGATTGAGAAACGCAAGCGGAAAAAGAAACTATCCCCCGATGGGCTTAGCCCGGAAGCGGAATTGCAAGCCTGCCGTAACGAATTGCATAAACAAGCCCGACGTGTTTCCAGACTGATAAGTCAAAAACTTCGCCCCGCTTTGTCAAAGGCTGGAATCCCCATCCTGGGATACAAAGAGTTGAACGACCAACAGCAGTCGCATTTGCAGCGCTATTTTCTCGAATCGGTGGGACCCATTCTGACACCGCTTGCCGTAGATGTTTCGCATCCGTTCCCCTTCATCAGTAACCTGGGGTTAAACCTGGCGGTTGAAGTCAAGGAAACCAAAAAGAAACGCAATCGCTTCGTACGGATCAAAGTTCCGGCAAACCGCCCGCGCTGGGTGCCTCTGCCCAATGGCGCCGGTTATGTGCCGCTGGGGCAGGTAATCGCCGCTAACCTTAAACTTCTGTTTCCCAAAGCGGCTGGCCTGAAGTGCTATTTTTTCCGGGTAACCCGTGCCGCCAAGGATGACCCGTGGGAACAGACATACCTTGAAGATCCGAAAGCCGTCCATATTCCAGGTCGCCTGATCGGCATGGTCACGGAAGAACTGACCGCCCGAAAGTTTGCCGGCGTGACACGGCTCCAGGTCAGTTCCAAAATGCCCAAAAAAAGACAACGCTGGCTCGCCGAACAACTCAAGGCTGATCTAAAAGATCTGGAACCCACGAAGGGCTTGCTGTGTCTGGCGGACTTAATGCAGTTCCAGGTGCAGGGTTCCCCTGACCTGCATGACCCCCCCCATGAGCCCGTAACCCATCTGCGATTGCGCCACCTGGACCCCTTCGATTCTGCCGCTATTTTCGACGAGATTCGCCGGGGTGACATCCTGTTGCATCATCCCTATCACAGTTTCGACAGCTCAATATTACATTTCCTGCGATGTGCCGCGGTTGACCCCCTGGTGCTGGCCATCAAGCTGACCATTTACCGCACCAGCAGCGAGTCACCAATCATTCAAGCCCTGATCAATGCAGCGCGCCAGGGCAAGCAGGTAGCAGTGCTGGTGGAGATCACCGCGCGCTTCGATGAGGCCCCCAATATCGCCTGGGGCCGCCAACTGGAGCAAGTGGGGGCACACGTTGCCTACGGTGTGGAGCGACTCAAAACCCACGTCAAATTGGCTCTCGTCGTCCGTGAAGAGAAGAACGGCATTCGCCGCTATGTCCATGTGGGCACCGGAAACTATCACGAAGGCACTGCCCGAATTTATGAGGACATGGGCATTCTCAGCTGCGACAGGGAACTGGGTGCTAATGTCGCGACCGTGTTCAACGAACTTACGGGGGCTACACCGGCTCAAAACTATGGTAAATTGTTGGTCGCTCCCCACAATCTGCGCGAGCACTTTACCGAATTGATCCGGCGAGAGGCCCGGCATAGTGAGGCCGGCCGTCCTTCCGGCATTCGCGCCAAAATGAATCAGCTTCAGGACACGCTCTTGATTCGCGAACTTTACCGCACCAGCCAGGCGGGTGTGCCCATCAGTCTGAACGTCCGCGGCTTATGCTGTCTGCGCGCGGGGATTGCCGGATTGTCCGATACCATTCGGGTTTACAGTACACTCGGGCGCTTTTTAGAACACTCCCGCATCTACCGCTTCGAAAACGGGGGCGACCCTGAATTTTTTATCGGCTCGGCCGACTGGATGCGGCGTAATCTCGACCGCCGGGTGGAAACCATCATGCCCGTGACCGGCCCGACACTAAAGCAGGAGTTAGAGCAGACCCTGCTTATTTACGAAAACGACAACTGCTCGGCCTGGGATATGCGGCCTGACGGCCGTTATGTACGGCGACGTCCACGCAAAGGCGAAAAACACCGGGCCGCTCAAGAAGTATTCATCGAGTTTTTCAGCCGGCAACCACAGATTAGGGGTAAGGTCTAAAAGCGGTTTCATACCTCCATCGAATGTCCATCGGCCGGCATTAAACGTTGCCAGGATTCGTCTCCAGAATTTGTGACAAAACACAATGCTTTAAAGAAATAGTTCATGCAAAATACTTTGAAATTCAAATTGCCCGACGGCCATAATGAAAAGCAATTCTTTGACAAGTTGGCCGATCAATTTGCACTCATTAAAGAGCCGACCGTCACTGAGAGGTTCACTATCTGCGATACGTTTGATTGGCGCTTATTTAATAAATCGCTTGTCTTATATGCGTGTGGAAATCGACTATTTTTGCGCCAACTGGCTAAAGACACAATCCTGTCTAGCGCTGAATTCCCCTCTTTCCCTGTTTTTATCTGGGATTTTCCGGATAGTGAATTAAGGCGCCAGTTGGCTCCGATCATCAAGATGCGCGCCCTCTTGAGGCTTGTTGACGTCCAATCCCGATCAGTGCCTTATCGGATTTTGAACCCAAAGGAAAAAACAGTGGCGCGGTTGGCTTATGAAGAATTTCGCCCGGGGCGCCCTAAAAATGAGTCGGCGGTGGTCACGCATCTATGGTTAAAATCCGTCAAGGGATACCCCAAATATTTGCACACCCTGGCCAAACAATTCCAGGAAGCCGGGCTGAAAATAATTAAGAAGGAAGATGTATTTTTCAAAGCGCTGGCGGTTGTTGATAAAAAGCCGGGCGATTATTCTGCCAAGGTAAATATTCAACTCGATCCGAATATGCGCTCCGACCAGGCAACAAAAATTATTTTGTGTTTTTTGTTGCGGGTCATGCGGATCAATGAGGCCCTTATCGGCCAAGACCTTGATACGGAATTCTTACATGATTTCCGGGTGGCGATTCGCAGGACACGCTCGGCGCTGGGTCAAATTAAATATGTGTTCCCAATCAAAACAACCGATCGATTTAAAAAGGATTTTGTTTTTGCGGGAAAACTCTCCAACGAGCTGCGGGATCTGGATGTCTATCTGTTAAATGAAGATAAATACAAATCAATGCTTCCCCCGATTTTGCGCAAGGACATTGATCCTTTGTTTGACCACCTTCGGAAAAAGCGATCGAAGGCCTTGCAAAATGTCATCCGCGGTTTGAAGGCCAGAAAATATGCAAAGATCCTGAAGGATTGGGATGCTTTTTTAAATAAACCACAGAGAGCTTCGGTGACTGCATCAAATGCGAAGCTCCCGGTGCTTGATCTGGCACGCAACAGAATCTATAAGAAATACCGCAGTGTTGTGAAAGTTGGCAGCCAAATTCTTGGAAATACTGAAGATGAGATGCTGCATGTTCTCAGAATTGATTGTAAGAAACTGCGATACTTGATGGAGTTCTTCGCTAGTTTATTTCCCCGCAAAAAAATTAATGTCCTGATTGAGCAATTGAAGAAATTGCAGGACAACTTGGGCGACTTCAACGATCTCAGGGTTCAGGAAGAATATCTTCTGAGCATCAGCATGGAACTGCCCGCAACCCAGCGACAGTTAAAAACAACACTTGTGGCAATTGGCAGCCTGGTTGGAACGCTGGGCCGGGAAAGACAGATGGTTAAAGATGCGTTTGCCGACACCTTCACAGATTTTGCATCCCCGGAAAATAAAGAATTATTCCAAGAACTTTTCGCTTCAAAGGCCAAAGAGGATGATTCATGACGACCCTGGCAATTTACAGTAACAAAGGCGGGGTGGGCAAGACCGCCGCCGCGGTAAACCTGTCCTATCTGGCGGCGCGGACAGGCGCGAAAACGCTGATCTGTGATCTGGATCCGCAAAGTTCCGCAACCTACTATTTTCGTGTAAAACCCAAATTAAAATCCGGAGCAAAGGGGCTTATCAAAGGCGGCAAACTGGTTTACAAAAGCATTAAAGGCACGGATTATGAAAATCTGGACCTGCTTCCAGCCGATTTCTCGCTGCGCAATTTAGAAGTTACCTTTAACAATTTGAAGGGTTCCAAAAAACGGCTCAGGAAAATTTTAAAACCGTTTAAAGCCGAATATGACTTCATTTTTCTGGATTGTCCGGTTACCATCAGCCTTCTGGCCGAGAACATATTGAACGCCGTTGACTACGCCCTTGTGCCACTGATTCCAACTACGCTGTCTGTGCGAACGTTTGGACAATTGCTGTCTTTCTGCAATAAGCACAACTATGATGCCGGCAAGATTTACACCTTTTTTTCGATGGTAGATCGACACAAAAAAATGCACCGCGACATCATCGCCACGGTCTCAACAGCGTATACCGGTGTTTTGCAGAGCTTCATCCCTTATTTAGCCCAGATCGAAAAAATGGGAATCTTCCGGGCCCCGGTTGCCGAGTTTTCACCAGAGTCTGTGGCATCGCGATCGTACCAGAACCTATGGGATAAAGTTCAAAAAAACGTGCTGTCTCAGGGCAAGCGTCATTAACGGAAGGCCCTGTGCCATTTAAAAAAATGCCGTGATCAATTGAAGCGGTTCTTCGAGGCGATCAACTCGGTATCGAAACCTTCTTTTTTGGAGATACGATGGGCACAGAAATCGAAAGAAAATTTCTGGTCAAAAAAGGTGTTTGGCGTAGCAAAACAGCAACAAATTACCGCCAGGGTTATTTAAGCACCGTCAAAGAGAGAACCGTGCGGGTGCGCACCACCGAGGACAAAGGCTATCTTACGATCAAAGGAATTTCAATTGGGGCCTCCCGTCTGGAATTCGAGTATGAAATTCCCCGTCAGGATGCCGATGCATTGCTGGACATCTGTGAGAAACCAATAATTGAGAAAAACCGATATAAGATAGAGCATGGCGGTTTTGTTTGGGAAGTTGACGAGTTCTTGGGGGAAAACCAGGGGTTAATTGTCGCTGAATTAGAGCTGGAGAGCGAAGATCAATATTTTCCCAAACCGGATTGGATTGGAGAAGAGGTCACCGGCGATCCACGCTATTTCAATTCCAACCTGGTCAAAAATCCATATTCAAAATGGTAAATGTCAGCCGTGGCATTTTATTTTCTTCCAAGGAAAAGAATTAGCGCCATTTTACGTTTACAAACATATTTTTCGTGGTTAAGGTAAATAGCTATAAATATATAATAATATCAAATTAAATGCTCATGGAAGCACGAGCGCAATAAAGGAGAAAAATATGGCAAAAAAAACAAAAAAGCTTTGCAATTGGAAGCAAGAAGATATTTCGAATAAATTTGATAAATTCAGTGATATTGTCAGAAATCCCAGGTTCGTATGTATAAAGTGCGGAAGAGTGGCAGACAAAAAAAAGCGGTTGCATAAACCAGTTGCTTTTAAAAGCGCATAAGAATTAGCTCTAAATGAGGATTTTCGTTTATCTTTTAGCGGTAGCAAAAAATGAAAACCATTTATCTGGTCAGGCATGCCAAATCAAGTTGGAAATATCCCCACCTAAGTGATTTTGAAAGACCCCTGAATAAACGCGGGCGTAAAAACGCACCTTTTATGGGCAAAGTTCTCAAAAAATTAAAGGTGGCACCGGACCTCGTCATATCCAGCCCTGCAAACAGAGCGGCCACGACCGCACGGATTATTGCCGCAGCGATCAATTACCCTTTAGAAGATATTCGATACAGCCAGACCATTTATGAATTCCGTGAAAATGCCTTAATTAATGTTATTAAACAAATTGATGATTCCGTGAATAAGGCCATGGTTGTCGGTCATAACCCGGCGATAAATGCGTTGGCCAATTACATCGGTGATCAGCCTATCGGCAATATCCCGACCTGCGGCGTATATTGCGTTAAATTAGATATTTCATCCTGGAAAAAAATTAGCGATCATTGCGGCAAATTAGAATTCTTTGAGTTTCCCAAAAAGCATGCTTCATGAATCTCAATGCACCGGTTCAATGACTGCACCGGCAACCTTCGAAAAAGAGGAGGACCCCATGGCCGAAAAAAAAGAGGCGGTAAAGATAGAGAATACTGAGGAGGCCGAAGTAAAGTTAACAACGGAAGAGAAGAAGGCCAAAAAAGAAGACAAGAAAGAAAAAAAGGGGAAAAAGGAAAAAGCCAAGAAAAAAGAAAAAGCCAGGAAAAAAGAAAAAGTCAGGAAAAAGGAAAAAGCCAAGAAAAAAGAAAAAGCCAGGAAAAAAGCTAAAAAGAAAGGAAAAAAGGGGGGGAAAAAGAAATAGCGGTTGTTTCCCGCGAACATAAAATTCAAGGGCAATTCAGCCTTTTCGGCTGGGTTGCCTTTTTTCTTCGGCAGATTGAGCGGAAAGTATTTTCTGATGCTTACGATTAGATCTCCCGGACCAGAGTTTCCCTGGAGCTTTTACCCATACCGATTATATTGAAAGCGTCGTTCCTCAATGGCTCACGGGCTCAAAAATTTCGTAAAAGGTTTTTTCTCCAATCAGAGAATCCACCCGGCCCTGAAGTTCCCTTCTTTTTTTACTCTGCAACCATTTGTTCCAGTCGTCAACTGTCTTCCACTTACTTACGACCATGTAGTCTTCGGGATCATCAAGACTTCTTAAGGTCTCGCCGGAAATATAGCCGGGTTGTTTTGTTGCAAGAGAACGCAGTTCAGTCAGAAGCGGTAAAAGGGCCTCGGGTTTGTTGGTCTGCCATTTGCGTTTAATTATAACTTGAATCGGCATATTGTCCTCCTTATTTCCTATCAGGTTCGGATAACTTGGAATTGCACATCCAAACCGTGCTGATCAACCCGAATTATCCCGGCAAATCCTCGCCCGTCATTAAATGATCTTCCATAAATTTGATTTCATCAATGCCTGATACCACGATCTCAGGATCGATCTCGAGTTCCTCTGCGGAGATCTTGCCTTTATACTCAACCTGGGACAGAATATGTTTGATGCAGTTGAGTCTTGCCTTTTTCTTGTTGTCGGAACGGATCATTACCCATGGAGAAATGGTTCGGTTGGTTTCATTGAGCATCTGGAATTTTCTTAAAGTATAATCATCCCACCTTTCTTGAGCCTCTCTATCAACCGGAGAGATTTTATATTGTTTCAACGGATCCGTCTCTCTGGAATCAAACCGGCGAAGCTGTTCGTTTTTAGAAACAGAGAAAAAGAACTTAAAAAAAATAATTCCGTTCTTGACCAACATTGACTCAAGCATCGGTGTATCTTTTAAGAAGCGTTTATTCTCCTCATCGGTGCAAAAACCCATCGTAGGTTCAACCATGGCACGATTGTACCAGCTGCGGTCAAAAAGTACGATCTCGCCTCCGGACGGGAGGTGTTGAATATATCTTTGAAAATACCACTGCGTCCGTTCCCTGTCGCTGGGTTTTAGAAGCGCCACAACCCGGGCACCTCGTGGATTCATATGTTCAATTATCCTTTTTATCGTACCGCCCTTGCCGGCGGCATCCCGCCCTTCAAATAACAACAATACGCGCTGTTCATTGGCAATGACATGTTTTTGCCATTTTAAAAGCTCTATCTGCAGCTTTTGCAACTCCTGTTCGTATGCGAGGGTGAATTTTTTTACCCAGACGGCTTGGCGTTTTTTTGATTTTTTCTTATTTAAATTTTTTAAGCTGGTGTGTTCGGATAAATCCCGCTTCAGTTTTTTGGCTTTTTTCTGTGATTTCTTTTCTTTTTTGATTGCTTTTTCATCTTTAATCGCAATTTGTTCATTTTCTTTCGCTGCTAGCGCCTTGGATTTATTTTTACTTTTTTTATTCTGCGGATTTTTTTTCGCCATCTTTCCCCCTCCGGTTTATCGATTAACAGAGAAGACACAATCAATGAAATCTGAAATATTTTCCCCGGCCCAAAAAATCTAAGCAGTCACACTAGGGATTTTCCATATTTTTTGAGTTGTTTTTTCATTATTTTTAATTCCCGGTCGCCGGGGATAACAATATCCGGATCCAGTTTAAAATCCAGTTTGCGGTTTCTTCCTTTATAGCGCACCAAACCCAGGATGAGCTTCATGGTTTCTCGCCGAGCCAGATGCTTGTCATCCGACCGAATGACCCACCAGGGCGACTTTTTCGTATGGGTCTTTTTTAGCAGCATGAATTTTCTTTCGGTAAATTCATCCCACAATTCCTGGGCCTGCAGGTCAACTTCGGATAATTTCCATTGCCGCAGGGGATCTTTTTTCCGGCGTTCAAAACGTCTGGCCTGTTCCTTTTTGCTTACCGAAAAATAAAGTTTAAGCAAAATGGTCCTGCCGGCATCTTCGAGAAAATTTTGTTCGTAGGTGTTCACTTTTTTCATAAAGCGTTTATATTGATCTCGGGTACAAAATCCCATCACCGGTTCCACCAGGGCACGATTGTACCAGCTTCTGTCAAACAGGACAATCTCTCCGGCACGCGGAAAGCGTTCGATATAACGTTTGATATGAAGTTCTGTTTTCTGGTCTTCACTGGGTTTACCCAGGGCCACCACGCGATATCTTTTTTCATTCATGTAACGGGTTAGCCGGCGGATGGTTCCGCCTTTCCCGGAGGCATCCCGGCCGTCGAAAAGGATCACCATTTTTTTGCCGGTTTGTTCCAAATGGCGCTGCATTTTGATCAGCTCCGCCTGGTAGGGTTTCAATTCCTCTGCATTGTAAAATTTCTCTAATACCGCCTGGACAATTTCTTTCTTATCTTTTTTTTTGAGAACCTTCATTACCTTATGAAAACGTTTGTCGGGCGCTATACATGTGAGGTCCGATTCGACTTTTTTGATCACCTCTCTGATCTGCGCTGTAGAACCGGGAATTCGATCTTCTGAATCTTCAGACGTCGCTTTTTTTTTGGCCCCTGGGGTTTTCATAATAACTCCAAACTTTTTGCGTATGTTTTTTACCGAAAATATTCTGTGACCGTCGCAGGTTTAATTCAGTTTCTTTCCGCGTCGAAACATTTTGGCATAAATATCCGGCAGTCGCTGATCCTTGAGCCCTGCGACTACTTTTTCCACCGCATAGGGGATTCGAAAATGTTCCACCGCCAGTTTCCCTGAATCGATTTTGAGAATCGCGAAAGAGGCCCGCGGATCTCCATCAAACATTCGCCCGACACTGCCTGGATTGATAAAATGAATCCCATCGACGATCTTATAATAGGGAATATGCGAATGGCCCATGATCTGAACCTGATAAACCGAGTCCCTGGCCAGCTGATGGAAACGGCTCTCAGGGGCAGAGGGAAACAGCTCTTCATCCGGATCATCGCGAGTCCCATGGAATACCCCGATACGGAAATCGCCTGCGGTAAAACCCGTCTGTTTGGGTAAGGATTTCAGGTAGGCGATATTTTCAGGAAATAAGGTTTCAGCTGTCCAAAAGTACATAACCCGTTTTTCTTTTTTTTGGGGTTTTTTTAGTTTCTTGCCTTTTAGGATTCTTAAAATTTTTCGATCCGTATTGCCCAATATGCAGATGGTTTTCTTGTGCTTACGAAACCATTGGATCGTTTCGTTGGGAAAGGTACTGTAGACGGTAAAATCACCGGTGTTGATGATCCAATCCAACCGATCCGTCTGGATGTATTTTATAATCGCTTCTAAGGCCGGATAATTTGCATGGATGTCTCCCAGTAATAGGATTTTCCCCATTCAGGAGTGCGCTTTCTTGAGCATTTTAGAAAATGATTGTATTTCCCGGGTTATTTTCTGATATTTTTTCTTTTTTGGCTTTTTGCCCACACTTGTTAATATTGCATTGAGCGCATCGGCTTTTTTGATAATTTTTTTCCTGGCTTTCTCGGGAGGGTTTGCTTCCAGTTTTGTGAGATGCCGCTTAAGCGTTTTGGATCTTTTTTTAAAATCGATGTATAATTCCAGATACTTACTCTTCCCCAGAGGTTTTAATTTTTCATTGGCCTGCTTTAACCGTTTGTTCAGAATTTTAACCTGTTTTTTTATACCCGCATCGACCGGTTCTAGGTTCTTTTCTGCGGCGGCTCCAGTCTCTGCGGCTATTTCTTCAGCGGAGGTTGCATAAACTTCCGCCACAGCATCCTTGATCAGCTTGGCATAATGTTCGCCGATGGTTTCTATCCGGGCTAGTCTTTCCAGGGGTATTTCATAAAGCTTTCTGATGGTGGTGATGCCGGAATTGTTGAGGACTTTCATCCGCGCAGCGCCGATATATTTCACCTGCGTAAGATCGTTTTTTTTCATAATAACCTCCTTGTATAATTACCAAAAGGATAAGCCGGGTTTAAATCCGCTACCATTTTGCCAAACCCAATAATGTTAATAACCGCATGATCCCCGAAACACCAGAAGAAATTGGACGGCCGCTCAATATATGCCCGCAGCTGTATTGTCAAAACACGAAGCCGTTTAAAATCCTGGGGACCCCCATTTCCAGTAATATTGCAGTCATTGATTGTCAAGCCTAAAAAATAGCGCCCTTTTGGTGAATCAGTTGCCATTAAACCCGTGGTGTAGTAAAAAAAGAAAACCGAGAAAAAAAGCACCTGAAATGGCGGTAACCGCTTGTGAATTGGGAACCGGTTATTTATGAAACTTCGGATTATTTTAATTGTTTTGTCTTTACTGGCGTTTATGTCGGCCTCGACCGGCGGCTTCCTTTATTTCTCGGCCTTAAATAAATCCGCTTTCAAAGAAGCCGAACGACAGGCCGAAGGCCGTTTGGAAATAATTACCAAAAACCTGTCATCCTTTCTTTCGGAAAATATTAAACCGGTCAGCACATTGGCCGGTATGGCAGCATTGCGCAATGCCATCACCGACAGAAATGATTCAGCCCTGCAATCTGCCAACGAAATGCTGGATCATTTCAATGCAACCTTGGGCACCGATGTCTGCTATTTAATGGATGCGGCCGGCACAACCATCGCTTCCAGTAATCGCGATGCGCCAGACAGTTTTGTGGGCCAGAATTTTGCGTTCCGTCCTTATTTTCAAAAGGCAATTGTCGGCATTCCCTCAACCTATCTGGCGCTTGGGACGGCATCCGGAAAGCGGGGTGCCTATTACAGCCATCCGGTTTATGGCAATGAACGCACCACGCCTTTGGCAGTCGTTGTCATCAAAGCATCCATCGAATTGATTGAAAAAGAGCTAAGTCCGGCTGAAGACGAAACCATCCTGGTCATCGATCCTTACGGAGTCATTTTCATTTCAAACCGCGCCGAATGGCTGTATCAATTGTTCTGGCCGGAATCCACAGAGAGCATTAAAAAAATTGCCGCTTCCCGGCAATATGGTGAAGGTCCCTGGAAATGGATCGGTCTGAGTGCGGATGGCCCCCGGCATGTCGTCGACTCCGGCGGGCGCCGATTTCAAATTCACCGCCATGAGCTGACGAACTACTCGGATTGGCAGGTAATCCACCTGCGCAGTTTTAAAACCATCTCCCAGGCTGTTTATAACCCGCTGTTGACCATCACCGGTCCACTAGTCTTGAGCCTGTGTGTCCTGATCGGTGCGGCTGTTTTTTTGCTTTACAAAAAAGCAAGCCAGGAAATTAGTCACCGGCGTTCGGTGGAGCTGGCCCTGCGTGACAGCGAGGAGCGGTATCGGCGGCTATACCACCACACCCCCGCCATGCTGCATTCCATAGATCCCCAGGGCCGCATTGTCAGCGTCAGTGATTACTGGAGCGAGATACTGGGGTATTGCAAAGCGGAGGTCACCGGACGACCGCTGACGGATTTTTTCACCGAGGAGTCTCGCCGCTTTGCCCAGGAGAAAGTATTTCCGGAATTTTTTAAAACCGGCTTTGTAAAAGATGTTCATTACCAGTTTGTCAAAAAAAACGGTGAAATCACCGACGTGTTGTTATCGGCCATTGCGGACCGTGACAGCAACGGCGACATTAAACGCACCCTGGCGGTGTCCATTGATGTGACCGAACGCAAGTTGGCTGAAAAAGCCCTGCAACAGGCCCAGGAAGAACTCAGGCGCTACTCCAAGGATCTGGAGCGCCTGGTCGGAAAACAGACCCGCGAAATAACGAGTATTTTAGAATTTACACCGGCGGTTGTCTATACCAAGGACAAAGAAGGCCGCTACACCCTGGTGAATACACGCTTCGAGGAGCTGTTCGGTGTTTCCAGGTCGGAGGTTCGCGGCAAAACCGATTACGACATCTTGTCCCGGCCGATGGCCGATCAATTTCGCAGCAGCGATCTGCACGTCTTAAATGCAAATCAATCCTGCCAGGTTGAAGAGCAGATTCTGCAAGCCGACACCCCGCATACCTATTTGTCCGTCAAATTTCCGATATATGATGAATCCGGAAACATCAGTGGTGTCTGCGGAATTATGAACGATATCACAGCCGTAAAAAAAGCCCAGCACCAGCTCCGGCGTCTGTCCGGCAGTATCATGGCCAACCAGGAAAAAGAGCGCACCGCCATTGCCCGGGAGTTGCACGACGAACTGGGCCAGGTGCTCACCGCTTTGCGCATGGATTCGGTTTGGATGCACGATCGTTTGAAAAAAACGGATCCTCCGGCATCAGAGAGGGCCTTGACAATGTGCAGACTTATCGATAAGAACATCGAGGACGTGCGCGGTATAGTGTTTCGGCTGCGCCCGGGGGTTCTCGACGATCTCGGTCTGGTCGATGCGCTCGATTGGTATACGACCGATTTCGAAAGACGCACAGAGATTACCTGTGTATTTGATTACGACAATGTCCCGCCCATCAATGAAACCATTGCCACCGCAGCGTATCGAATTACCCAGGAAGCCCTCACAAACATAGCCCGACATGCAAACGCCAGCCGGGTGGATGTCGCCCTCAGAACGCAAAACAGCACCCTGATGCTGGCGGTGGTCGACAACGGCAAGGGGTTTAGCGCTTCCGAATTGTCGGAATCCGATGGCTTGGGCGTGGCCGGCATGCGCGAGCGCGCCGGCCTGGTGGGTGGTGTTCTGGAAGTGAATTCGACGCCGCATCAAGGCACCCGTGTCTATTTTAACGTGCCCATCTAGAATTTGCGATGGAATATTGAGGATTTAAATTGGAAAAATTTTATCCTTCCGCTGTCAAAAATGGAGTCATTCATTGATCAGAGTCCTGCTCGCAGATGACCATAGTATTGTCCGCGCCGGGTTGCGACGTATCGTGGAAGAAAGCGGCGATATGGAGGTCATTGCGGAAGCCGCCGACGGCCGTGAAGCGATACGGCTGATCCATGAAGCGTTGCCGGATGTTGCCGTCATCGACATTTCCATGCCGGGCCTGGATGGTTTGGAGGTCGTCAGCCAACTCCAGGGGCATTACCCCACATTGCCGATTCTCATTCTGACCATGCATGAGGAAGGTCAATATGTCGTCCGCGCCATCCAGGCCGGCGCCAGGGGCTATATCACCAAACAGTCGGCCCCGGAGCAGCTGGTCAGCGCCATCCGCAAAGTATTTGGAGGCAGCCGCTATCTGACCGATGAGGCCACCGAAGCCCTGGCCCTGCAAATTGCAAGGGGCTCGAAGGCTCAATCGCCGCTGGATTCCCTGTCCATGCGTGAGCTTCAGGTGTTGCGCCGCCTGGCCATGGGCCACACCAATCGGGAAATCGCCGGCGCCTACGGCATCAGCATCAAAACTGTTGACACCTACCGATCGCGGTTGCTAAAAAAGCTGAATCTGCGAAACAATGCGGAACTTTCCCGCTTTGCCATACAAAACAAACTCATTGATACCTGATCCCGTCTCGATCCGCATTGTAAGAAAATCTATTACAGAAAAACCAGTGTTTTTCTGATGGGAAAATCAGAATTTCAGGGGTTTACAAATTCACCCCAACCATTTAATAAGGTTAGCATTGTTTCCCCCTGCAAGTCATGTTATAGAGCGGGTCTAACTTAAATTTTTTACACTTAAAAGGAGGGTTTTTCCATGAAAAAACAATTTGTTGTCTGCTTACTTGTCCTTGCTGTTGCCGCTTTGGGAATTGCTCCGGCAATCGCTGCCGATTACAGCCTAAAAATCGGTGGTGGTCCCACCGGCGGAACCTTCAACCAATTCACCAACGCCATGGCGGTGTACGTTCCCAAGGTCAACCCCAACATTCAGGCCTCTTCGGTGGGCTCCGGCGGATCGGTGGAAAACCTCAAGCGCGTGCACAACGGTGAGTCTGATTTCGGCCTCTGCTATGCCGTGGACAGCGATCTGGGCTTCCAGGGCAAGCTGCCCCAGGATCCGGTCAAGTACGACAAAATCCGCTCCATGGGATATCTATACGGCGCCCCAGCCCAGCTGGTCGTGCGGGCCGAAGACGGCTTTAAAAGCGCCATGGATCTCAAGGGCAAACGGGTGGCCCTGGGCAACGCCGGTTCGGGCGCGGCCGCCAGCGCAGAGCGCTTCTTCCGCCACATCGGCCTCTGGGACAATTTCAAACCGACCTTCATGGGATACTCGGCGGCCGCCAGTGCCTTCCAGGACGGTAAAATCGACGCCTTCTGGGTGCTGGTGGGCTACCCCAACCGTTCCGTCATCGAGGCCGCCGTCCAGGTAAAAATCGCACTGATAGATGTGGGTGTCGATGCCGAGAAGACCGGCTTCTACAAAGCTTACGCCTACTCGCCGTCGGTGATTCCGGCCGGGACCTACGGCAAAGATATGCCCGCGACCAAGAGCTTCCAGGATTCCTGCATCCTGACCACCAACGTAGATCAACCTGAAGAACTGGTCTACACCATCATGAAGACCCTGTGGTCCACGGCAGGGATGGAGGCCATGGTGACGGCCAAAAAGACCTTCAAGGAAATGAATATGGAAAACGGCTTCACCGGCTCTTCGGTGCCCCTGCACCCGGGAGCCATCAAGTTCTGGAAAGAGCAGGGCAAGGAGATTCCTGCCAATTTGATGGGCAATTGATCGAGGATTTAATTTTTTCTTGTAATTTAGATGATTTTCCGATAGCAGGGGGAAGGCCAAGCGCTCTTCCCCCTGTTTTTATTTTAAGGCCTTTGAGACCTGTCTGCTAGAAACCACCGGATACCATAGGAGATACTCAAATGACCGAACCTGAAATTGAAAGTGCTGTCGACAAGGAAAAGCTGAAGGAAATCGTCAGTAAGGATTCCAAGGCCGGCCGTGCCATGATCGGCCCCTGGAAGTGGCTGTGTTCCAGCCTGGGCGTCGCTATGGTCCTCTTTTACCTTTACTGCGCCGGCCAGCCGGTGGACACCCAGTACTTTCTGGGCATTTACGTGCTGATCACCTATGTGCTGGTTTTAATCAGCTACCCCTTCACGTCCAAAGCGCCGCAAAAAATCGGCTATTATATTGACTCTGCCATCCCCTTTGTGACCCTGGTTTTAATCGTTTATTTTGGACTGCATTTCCTGCTGGGCCCCCGGGGCGCCCTGGAACCCTTTGCCGGTCTGAACTGGTTCTACGCCGTCGTCAGCCTGGTAGCGGCCGGCGTGTTTTTTCTTCCGATCCGCCTCTGGGGTAAAAACGAGGGGCATGCTCCCATTGCCATGGACCTCTTCCTGGCCCTGGCCGCCATCTTCGTGACGGGATATTTTATCGTCGAGTATGCCGCCATCAACTATCGCATGGGCTCCGAGATTCCTCTGGACACGGCTGTGAGCTTCATCGGTATCCTGGTGTCCCTGGAAGTGGCGCGACGGGTGCTGGGGTGGTCCATGACCATTGTCGGCCTGGTCTTTCTGCTGTATGCCTTCTGGGGTGACCTGCTGCATCAGGTACCGATTCTCAACGCCTTTGCCCACACCGGCTTTAAAATGGACCGCGCCCTCAACCACATTTATTTCAAGCAGGAGGGCGTCTTCGGCATCATGGCCACCGTCCTGGTGACCTACGTGGTCCTGTTCATCTTTTTCGGCTCCTTTCTGAAATTCTCCGGGGCCAGCCGCTTCTTCCTGGACCTGCCCATGGCTCTGGCCGGCAAGGCGGTGGGGGGACCGGCCAAAGTGGCGGTGATTGCCTCGGGCTTTTTCGGCTCGGTGTCGGGGTCGGCCATCGCCAACACGGTGTCCACCGGTGCCTTTACCATCCCGTTGATGAAAAAAGCCGGCTTCAAGCCCCACGTGGCCGGTGCCATCGAGCCGTCCGCCTCCATCGGAGGTATGTTCATGCCGCCGATCATGGGGGCCGGTGGATTCATCATGGCCGAAATGACCGAGATCCCCTACGTGCAGATCATGCTCATGGCCGTTTTTCCGGCCGTAATCTACTTTCTGTCGGTTTTCGTGATGATCCACTATGAGGCCAAACGCTATGGCCTGGTAGGTATCCGGGATGATAATGCGCCGACCGCCTGGCAGATTCTAAAACAGCAATGGTTCATGTCGGTGCCCCTGGTAATTATCGTGGTGATGATGCTCCTGGGTTATTCTCCGGGGTTTGCGGCCTTATGGTCGATTATTTCCTGCGTCGCAGTGAGCTGGCTGACCTCAGACCACCGCATGGGCCCCAGGCAAATCTTTGAGGCCATGAACGAGGGGGCCCGCGCCACCCTGATCATCGGCGCCACGGTCGGTGTGATCGGCATCATCGTGGGCACCATCCAGCTTACCGGGATCGGCCTGAAGTTCTCCCAGATCATCATCGAGCTTTCCGCCGGCAACCTGATTATCGCTATCCTGTTGGTCGGAATTGCTTCCCTGGTGCTGGGCATGGGCGTGCCGGTTACAGCGGCCTACCTGATCACCGCAGTGCTGGCCGTGGGTGCGCTGTCCGACATGATCGCCCGCAGCCTGTGGGGGGTCGGTTTCATGGAGATGCAGCTGCCTCTGGGCGACCTTCTACCCGATGATCCCCAGCGCGCTTTGGTCCTGGCCAAAGTGGCCTGGGTGCTGATCGCCTCACACATGATCGTCTACTGGTTCAGCCAGGATTCCAACATCACACCGCCCGTATGCGTGGCGGCCTACGCCGGTGCGGCCATTGCCGGTTCGGACCCCTGGAAGACGGGCTGGACCGCGTTCAAGTTTGCCAAGATGCTCTATATCGGGCCGTTTTTGTTTGCCTTTTCCCCCGGCTTCCTCCTGGGCGGACCCGGGCACTTCATGTCCTGGTACCAGGTCATCTCCACCATGATTACCATCATTTTAGGGACCATCGCCTTCGGCAGCCTGACCATGGGGTATTTCCTCTGTGCCACCACGATCTTTGAGTGGATCATCTGCGGCGTGGCAACGCTGATTCTGTTTTTCCCGCATATGGTCATGGCGCTCACCGGCATCGACGTCCCGACCTTTATTGTCGACCTCACCGGCATCGCATTGTGGGTGCTGGTCTATTTCATGCAAAAGATCCGGATTCGCAAGAATCCGACGCTGACATTGCCGATTGATGAAAGAAAAAAGCTCAAAAGAGCGGCCGCATAAGCGGCTTTTAAACCAAAAGGATTGGATATGGAACTGCCCAAGGTAAATATCAACAAAGTACTGTACGCTACAGACCTGTCCGAGAATGCCCGGGTGGCGTTTGCCTATGCCGTGAGCCTGGCCGACCTTTACGGGGCCGAACTTCTCATCCTGCATGTGCTGCCGGAAAACCCGCGCGTGGATGACCAGATCAAATTATATGTCGACGCCGCGCAGTGGGAGGAAATCAAAAAAAGTCACAGGGATGACGCCCGAGCAACCCTGATCGGCAAACGGCATGATCATGCCCTGATCCGGGAGGTGCTGGATCGCTTCCGTCAGAGCGCCGGCAGGGCGCCGAACGAACCCGGTGCCGCGACCGATGAAATTTTGGTGGAAACCGGGCACCCGGTCGAGCAGATTGTGCGCGTGGCGGATGAAAAAAGCTGTGATCTGATCGTTATGGGGCGCCACGGTTACGGCGCACTGCAAGATGCCCTCATGGGCGGAGTGGCCCGGGGTGTGTTGCGGCGTTCGCAAAAGCCGGTCCTGCTGGTGAAGCTGCCCGACGAGGATTTATAAATCTTTCTTGAAAAAGTCCGATTTTTCGCTGATTTCGCCCGGGGCTTTGGTGTACTCGGTGGGAACCGTACCTTCTTTAAAGCATTCAAAGATAACGTCTTTAGATTCGGCTATCGGCAGCAGTCCGGTTTCAGCATCGATTTTTGCAAACACAACGCCTTCCGGCGGCTGAAAAACTTCCACGGGTTTACCTTCCAGCACCCGCTGCATGAATCCAACCCAAATCGGGCTGGCCGCCCGGGAGCCGGTCTCGCCCTTGCCCATGGGTGCCTCTTCATCCAGACCGACCCATACGCCCGTAATATACTGGGGGGTATAGCCGACAAACCAGGCATCGTATAAATTGTTGGTGGTGCCGGTTTTTCCGGCGGCCGGCCGTTTCAACTCCTTTGCCCGCCAGCCGGTTCCGTTCTGGACCACCCCTTCCAGCAGGCTGGTCAATATGAAAGCAGTGCTTTTTTCCATCACCTTGCGTCTCTCCGGCGCCATTTCTTCCAGAACATTTCCATTACGGTCTTCGACTTTCAGGATAAAAACAGGGTCAACCAGGTAGCCGTGGTTGGCGAAAACCGAATAGGCTTTAAGCAATTCGAGCAGGGATACGCCGGATGATCCGAGGGCAATGGAAAGATCCCGGCTCAAAGGGGATTCAATGCCAAGTTTGGTGGCATATTCGATGGCATAGTCCACACCGATATCCTGCAAAATCTTTATGGTTACCAGATTGCGCGATTGGGCCAGGGCTTTGCGCAAAAGGGTGGGGCCGTAAAAAGTCTCTTTATAATTTCTGGGTTTCCAGGTAAAATCCCGTTCCTCATCCGTGAAAACGATGGCCGAATCGACAATGACGGTTGCCGGTGTATAGAATTTTTCCGGATCGTCAAATACCTTGTCCAGGGCGGCGGCATAGATCACCGGTTTAAACGCAGAACCCGGTTGACGCCGGGATTGAATGGCGCGGTTGAACTGGGTCTCGCTGAAATCGCGCCCGCCGATCATGGCTTTTACCAGTCCGGTTTCGGCCTCAATGCACATCAGCGCTGACTGGGCCACGGGCACTTGTTCCAGAGCCAGCGCCCACTGGTCTTGACCCTCTTCTTTACCTTTAACCTTGACCAGAATCTCATCCCCCACTGCAAGTGCTTCCGAGGGGTTTTTAATTTTAGCCGCGTGATAGTCCACCCCGGGATCGGGCTTGCGGGCCCAATTCATATCCTCAAGGGCCATAACCCCCTGAGAATTGCCCAGGCGAACCGCCACGGTCTTTTTACGGTCATCGACGGCAATCACAATGCCCTTGACGATAGCCCCTTCAGCCAGGGGGCTGTTTTCGAACTCCGCCTGAAGGGTCTGCGAAAAAGACTCAACCTCCTCTGCTTTAATGTGTTGCAACGGCCCGCGAAATCCTTCCCGCTTATCGAGATCGGCCAGGCCTTTTTGAATTTCGTCCCTGGCAATCTTCTGCATGTCAACGTTAACGGCCGTATAGACGTTGAGTCCCTGGGTGTATAATACATCCGATCCGTATTTTTTTTCGAGGTAACGCCGCACGTGCTCGGTATAAACCGGCACTTTTTCAATATACAGATTGCGCCGGGGTTTGATATCAAGCGGGGTGTTGATGGCTTCCGTGGCCTGGATATTGGTTATATAACCCTCTTCGACCATCCGGTTTAAAACATAAATCTGACGCTGTTTGGCCCGTTGTGGGTTTCGGAAAGGCGAATATTTGCTGGGAGCCTGGGGCAATCCTGCCAGCATGGCACATTCGGCGAGATTAATCTCTTGGACGGATTTGGCGAAATAATTTTCAGAAGCAGCCTGAACCCCGTAGGCACCGTGACCCAGATAGATTTGGTTCAGATACAGGTAAAGTATATCCTTTTTGGAAAACGCCTTGTCGATGCGATAGGCCAGGATGGCTTCTCTGAATTTTCGTTTATAACTTCTCTCCGGGGTCAACAGAAATGATTTGGTAACCTGCTGGGTAATTGTGCTGCCACCCTGCACAATGGCCCCGGCTTCGAGGTTTTTAATAAAGGCCCTGATAATACTTAATAAATCAATGCCTCTATGTTTATAAAAACGTGAGTCTTCCGCCGCCACAAAAGCATCGATCAACATCGGCGGCATTTCCGCCAGGGGGAGGACGATACGACGCTCTTTGAAAAATTCGGCGATTTTACGGCCGTCATCGGCATAAACCGTCGTAATAACAGACGGGTGATAATCCGACAGTGAGGATATTTTGGGTAGATCCTTGCTGATCGAATAATAGAGGACAAGGCTGGCCACGGCGCCGCAAAGGATTAAAACCAATCCCAGCAGGAAGGACCACAGAATAAGTGTCTTTAAAATTCCTCTTTTTTCACGATGGCCGCGCTTTTTGCGAATGTCAGATTTGCTTTGGTTCTTGGGCATTTTTCACTATCCCCGGAGAAACGGTTTCCTTTTATTCGGCAATGATGAATTGATAGAAAACCATGTCCAACAATAAATTTTCCATAACACGGCAAGTGATTGCAAGGGGCCCGGAGCGAGCCTTGGATGAGTCGAAACGTCATCAGTCTAACACGAAAAGGTATCGAGGCAGTAAAATTCACTCTTAACAAATTCCGAGCGTGTAACAAGACCTCCTTGAGTAGCCAAAAAAAGAATTTGACATTAACACCTGTAACGGTTACTTAAGAAAGTTTAAATTTCTCGGCAGGGCCCTTTTAATCATTTTTACTCACCTGAGGCAACGATTTATAATAGCCCTTTCTAACCACAAATTCAACATCATTATTTAATTCTTACATGCAGGTAAAACGTTAGAGATGAATGAGATGATCCACGTTGATTTTGATAAAACCGGCGGGCTGGTTCCTGCCATTGTTCAGGATAATGCGACCGGCGAGGTTTTAATGCTGGCCTATATGAACCAGAACGCCTTTAATGCCACGCTGTCAACCGGCAGGGCTACCTTCTATAGCCGCAGCCGGCAAACCCTCTGGGTCAAAGGAGAAACTTCCGGGAACCTGCAGCTGGTTCGAGAAATCCGCATTGACTGTGACGATGACACAGTGCTCATAAAAGTAGAGCAGCTCGGGGGCGCAGCGTGCCACACGGGACATCCAAGCTGTTTTTTCAAAAAAGTCGAAAATGGAACCATCCGGATAGTCGGAGAGCCGGTATTTGACCCCAAGGAGGTATACGACAAGTGAACTCAAGATTGAAATTGGGCATCCCCAAAGGAAGCCTGCAAAACGCAACCATCGCATTGTTCAAGCGGTCGGGATGGCATATTAACGTGAACGGAAGAAGCTATTTTCCTGAAATTGATGACGATTCTATTGAGTGCGCTATCTGCCGGGCCCAGGAGATGTCTCGCTATGTCGAAAGCGGAACCCTTGATGCGGGTCTCACCGGAAAGGACTGGATTGCAGAAAACAGCTCGGATGTTCATGTGGTAACTGATCTGGTTTACTCCAAAGTGAGTTCCCGACCGGCACGCTGGGTGGTTGCCGTGCCCTATGACTCGCCGATCAAGAAGCTTGAGGATCTTAACGGCAAGAAAATTGCGACCGAACTTACGGAATTTGCAAGCCGTTATTTTGCCGAACGCAATATAAAGGTAGACGTTGAATTTTCATGGGGAGCCACAGAGGGCAAGGTCGTCTCCGGGCTGGCCGATGCCATCGTGGAGGTAACCGAAACCGAAAGCACCATAAAAGCCCACGGCCTGCGCATTATCCATGAGCTCATGCAAACCAACACCCAGCTGATAGTCAACCATGAATCCTGGAAGGATCCTCAAAAAAGGAAAAAAATCGAGAGTATCGCCCTGTTGCTCAAGGGAGCCCTGCTGGGCGAAAAGATGGTGGGACTTAAAATGAATGTCCCCGAGGAAAAAATGGATCGGGTGATTGACCTGCTGCCCAGCCTGAATGCACCCACCGTTGCTTCCCTGTATCAGTCAAAATGGTTTTCGGTGGAAATCGTTGTCAGCTCTGACACCGTCAGAGATCTGATTCCGCAGCTTCTGGAGAACGGAGCGGAAGGGATAATTGAATATCCTCTAAATAAAGTAGTTTAATAAGTTGCGGGTTACGAGTTGCGCGTTGCGGGGTTTGAGGTATGGACGACATTTAGCGCTGCATCTGAGTTTCTTTCATGTGAGAGCGGCTTTTAGCCTTGATGCATGTTTTCAATCGATTTGGCGGAGAACTTGCTCGCATCTGAAAAACTTTTAACATAAAGCCGACAGATCGTGTTGCATGATTTTAAATTTTGAATATTGACGGCTTCGCAAAAAATCCGAAATCTCCCTCTCTTTTCGTCGAAGATCCGCCGAAGGCGCGGAGGGGAGAGGTTTACCCGCCTTTGGTGGGGGCGGGGTGAGGGTGAATAAGATTATATTCCAGCCGGTTATATCCCCCTCCCCTTGATCCCCTCCCACCTGGGGAGGGGAAATTTGACTTGATGAGAATCTATCTATATTGGAATTATTGGTATGATTTCGAAGCGAACTGAAGAAATGACCTCATTCATCGTTATGGATGTCCTCGAGCGGGCCAATGAAATGGAACGCGAGGGGGTCTCCATTGTTCACCTTGAGGTGGGCGAACCCGATTTTGACACCCCTGACTGCGTTAAAGAGGCGGCCTGCAAGGCACTGGAGGACGGTCATACCCATTATACTCACAGCCTGGGCCTGTTCGAGCTGCGGGAAGCTATCTGTGAATATTATTTATCAACCTACCGTGTGTCCATCGAGCCGGATCAGGTGATCGTCACCTCCGGTTCTTCGCCGGCCATCTTTCTGGTGTTTTCAGCCCTGCTTGAAAAAGATGAAGAGGTGATTATTTCAGACCCTCATTATGCCTGCTATCCCAATTTTATTAAATTTGTCCAGGGTCAGCCGGTCACCATTCCCGTTTTTGAAGAAGACGGCTTTCAGTATCGACCCGAATCCATCAAGGAAAAGCTGACCGCTAAAACCAAGGCCATATTTATAAACTCGCCGTCCAATCCCACAGGCAATTTGCTGTCGGAAAGACGGATGCTGGAGATTGCAGCCCTGGCGGAAAGCCGGCCGGCCCCTTATATCGTTTCCGATGAAATCTATCACGGTCTGGTGTATGAGGGCAAAGAACATTCGATTTTAGAATTCACCGATCATGCCTTTGTGTTAAACGGGTTTTCTAAACTCTATGCCATGACCGGGCTACGGCTGGGATATGTAATATCCCCCAAAACGTTTGTCCGTCCCATGCAAAAGCTGCAGCAAAACTTTTTTATTTCCGCCAATGCCATGGTCCAGAAGGCCGGGATTGCGGCCTTAAAAGAGGCCGGCGAAGATGTGACCAGAATGAAGGCCATCTATGACGAGCGCCGCCGGTTCATGATTTCACGCCTGAAGGAAATCGGATTCGGGATCACAGTAGAGCCCACCGGCGCTTTTTATGTGTTTGCCAACGCCAGGCATATCTCTGAAGACTCCTACAAGCTGGCCTTTGACATTCTGGAAAAAGCCCATGTCGGCGTGGCCCCCGGAATCGATTTTGGCCTTAACGGTGAAGGCTATCTCCGATTTTCCTATGCCAACTCCCTGGATAATATAAAGGAAGGCATGGATCGGCTGGAGAATTATTTGAGTGAAAGGCAATAAACATCCAGCTGTAAGTGACCTGAAGCCAGCAGTCAGTTACCGGACAACAGAGGCCAACAACAGAATGATCATCAGATCTGCCGAATTTGTCACCAGCGCGGTCAAAAAGTCCCAGTATCCTCCTGGGGTTTTGCCGGAGATCGCCTTTGCCGGCCGCTCGAATGTCGGCAAATCCAGCCTGATCAACGCCCTTGTCAGCCGCAAGCACCTGGTAAAAACCAGCTCCACCCCGGGACGCACCCAGCTGATCAACTTTTTCGACATTAACAACAACCTCACGTTTGTCGATTTACCCGGCTTTGGCTATGCCCGGGTCCCGGTATCCGTCAGGAAAACATGGGGCCCCATGATTGAAACCTACCTTTCCACGCGCAAAACGCTTAAAGGGGTGGTCATCATCATGGACATCCGGCGCCTGCCCCGGGAGGAAGAACAAAACCTCATCCACTGGCTGGCACATTATACCATTGCCGGCATATTGGTTCTCACCAAAACAGATAAGCTTTCTAAAACCAAAATCGTAAAGCAGCAGTCTGCCATCGTCCGGTCCCTGGCGGTGGAAAAAGAAGATGTGATCCTGTTCTCGGCCAAAACCCGCCGGGGCAGGGATGCCGTCTGGGATGCAATTTTGGCCCTTTTAAACCTCAAAGACGGTATAACCATATAATATCCCATTTATTCTTCATTCCGGTAGATTTGTAACCTTTTATCACCCTCCGGTGCTTTTTGTCATTCCTAGGAAGCAGACTGTGTCGCAACTCAAAAAACCGTTTAATTTCTGCCCGTCATGCCGGACTTGATCCGGCATCCAGTATCGTAAGCCATTGAATAAGCACTGGATTCCGGGTCAAGCCCGGAATGACAATAAGACTGATATGCGTCGTTTTGTCAATTGCGACACAGTCTTGAAGGCAGAAATCCAGTTCATTTTCAAAGTATTTCGTCCCTGGATACCGGATCAAGTCCGGCATGACAGGCAGAATTTGAAACCTTTATTGAATTGCGACAGGTTCAATGGGGTGTATTGAAGCGACAACCCTCAAAGCAGACTCATCTTGCCTATTATTGAAAAAAGCCTTGTAAACTATACAAAGTATGATTACAAAATACTACAGGCTAATACTAAAGAACGAACTCGAGTTATAATTTGGCTATTTTATGAATCAGCCATCGCCGGAAGGCATACCGAAAATGACAGACATCAACGAACAGGATACCGATTTTAAATCCGGTTACGTCTCGATTCTCGGCGCACCCAATGCCGGCAAGTCGACCCTGCTCAATCGGATACTGGGGGAAAAAATCTCCATCACCTCCAAAAAGCCCCAGACCACCCGCAACCGAATCCTGGGCGTGCTGCACCGTTCGAAATCCCAGATGATTTTTTTCGATACACCGGGCGTATTTCAGGCCAAAGACAGGCTGAATGTGCGCATTGTGGATGCCGCATTTTCCGCCCTGGGAGATGCGGATTTGGTCCTGGTTGTCGTGGATGTTTCGCGACCGGACCCCAACGCCGAAAGATATCTCGTCAAAAAACTGAAAAGCCAGAAAAATCCGGTGATCCTGGCCTTGAATAAAATCGATCTCATCGAAAAATCCGGCATGCTTAAAATCATCGAGAAGTGGTCGGCTGTATACGGGTTCAAAGAAGTCGTACCGATTTCCGCACGGCTTGGTACCCAGGTTGAAGACCTGATAGCAACCATGGAAAAGATTCTGCCCGCCGGTCCGCCTTTCTTTCCGGAAGACATCATCACCAATGTGTCTGAACGGTTTATGGTAGCCGAGCTGGTCCGCGAGCAGGTATTCAGGATGACGGGGGAAGAAATACCCTATGCCACCGCGGTGACCGTGGATTCCTTTAAAGAAAAAAAGGAAGGACGACTCATCTCCATTGAGGCCACCATTCACCTGGAGCGAAGCTCCCAGAAAGGTATCGTTATCGGCAAAAACGGCAGCAAGCTGAAGCAAATCGGCACGCGGTCCCGGGAGCAGATCGAACAGCTGCTTGGCACCAAGGTATTTTTGAAGTTATTTGTGAGAATTCAGAAAAACTGGCGCAATGATACCAAGGCCATCAGAAAATTCGGCTATTAGCCTAAGCGGATATATCACTGGGCGGCTGTATTTCGCCTTTCTCAAACCCAATCAACCAGCTTTTGCGCCATAAACCGCCGCCATAACCGGTCAGGCTCCCATTCCTGCCGATGACCCGATGGCAGGGAATGATTATAGCGATGGGGTTTTTCCCGTTGGCGCTGCCAACCGCCCGGCTGGCAGCCGGTTTGCCGAGGGCATCGGCGATTTCCCCGTAAGATGTGGTCTCACCGTAAGGAATTTTTTCCAGATGCCGCCACACCGCCTTTTGAAAATCTGTGCCCACCGTCTGAAGGGTTAAAAAGAAGTTCCGGCGTTCTCCCTTGAAATATTCTTCTAATTGCTTCAGGCTCTCTTTTACACAGAACGTCGGTTCACCATCTCCCGGTAGCATATCTTCCACAAAATGCAGCGCTAAAATGCTGGTCGGGCTGGAGACGATTTCAATGGGCCCCAGCGGTGATTTGTAATAGGTTTTATAGATCTGCATAGTGCTTCTTACCAAAACACAGGGTGACTTCAAGAGTCAAGCGAAACCCTGCAACTAAGTTTTATCAAGCAAACGACGAACTATCTTGCCCAGGGTCGCAATTCCTTTTTCTTCTTTGGCAGTGAACGGCGCACCGCAGCTGATCTGGATAAAATTATTAAATTGCCTGGAGTTTGAACAAACAACCCCTGGAATAATGGCAATATTTTCATCCAGCGCTTTCTGATAGACCTCCAGGCCGTCTACTTGCGGAGGAAGCTGAACCCACAGCAACGTGCCGCCGGTTGGAATCGCCAGTCTGGTTTGCGTTGGAAAGTGTTGTTGAATGGAAAAAGCGGTCCGGATAATTTGGTTTTTCAAGGAATTCCTCAGGCGCCTGAGATGGCGTTCATACGCTCCGGATGCCAAAAATTGCGCTACGAGAAACTGGTCCAGGGTGGAAGTCGTGACACTGATGGCGGCTTTTAGATTCTGAATTTTTTCTTTCAGGCGACTTCCCGGAAGAACCCAGCCGATGCGCAGACCGGGTGCCAGGGTTTTTGAAAATGAAGAACAGGTCACAACCAGATCCTGCCGGTCAAATGCTTTCAGCGGCACCGGGCGCTGGATGCCAAAATAAAGTTCGGAACTGATGCTGTCTTCGATTAACGGCATCTCAAATTCATGGATCAATTCGATCAGCCGCCTTTTATGATCATCGGGCATGATGGCGCCCAGCGGATTGTGAAAATTGGGAACAAACAGACAGATTTTTATACTATTGCGGCGAAAAATTTTCTCAAGCTCGTCCAAATCCACCCCCCATCGGGGATCGGTGGGCACCTCCATTACCATAAGCCCCAGTTCTTTCAGCAATTGCAGAAATCCGAAATTGGTGGGCGTCTCAATGGCCACTGTGTCTCCCGGCCGGGTGACAGCCAGCAATGACAGGGCCAGGGCTTCCATGCAGCCGTTGGTTATGATGACATCGTCCGGTGTAATATTATCCATGACGCCCACCGTCCGAAGGGTAATTTGCCGTCGGAGCTCGGGAAACCCTTCGGAGAGCGAATAGGAAATCATTGATTTCAATTCAGAATGGGAGAGGTCTTTCAAGGTTCTGGAAAAAAATTTAAAGGGTAAAAGCGCCGAGTCAGTCACCGTGGATCCGAACGGAAGCAGCTGCGGATTGCTGATGGCCGCTATAACCGAATTGATCATGGATGACAGTTTCACTTTTTTCGGCGGATAGGACAATTTTTTAAAGTGCGGAATCTTTAATCTTTGAAGGGCCACCGGATTGACGTAATAGCCTGATTTCGGACGCGCTTCTACCAGGCCCATGGTTTCCAGCTCCGTGTAGGCGTGATAAATGGTGGAGATGCTCAAATTGGATTGTTTGTGGAGTTTGCGGATCGAAGGCAGCCTTTCACCCGGTTGATAGGTTCCGCTCATGATTTTGTGCTCTATGTCTTCGGTCAGATGCCGGTAACGGAATATTTTTTTTGCTTCTTCCATAACTGCCCCTCAAACTGTTATGCATATTTTTTTTGAAAATTGTATCTGTTTTTATTCCTATCATATTCGCTAAAATGACGGCAAACAAAAAATGAACTACCCCGCCGCAAGCAGCGGGGAGTCAATTGCAATATTTATAATCGCCCCAAGGGGCGGGGAATTAAACCATCATCCGCCTCGGGCGGATTAAATTAACCGGCACAAAATAACACGGTGCCGCAGGCACACGAGGAGGTGTCCCCATGGGTACCAACGAATCCAGTTTAAAGACAAACACGGGCAGTTTCACCGTTAAAAGCGGTCTGGCACAGATGCTCAAAGGCGGGGTCATTATGGATGTGGTAAATGCTGAACAGGCTGTTATTGCAGAAGAGGCCGGTGCCGTCGCGGTCATGGCCCTGGAACGGGTGCCGGCCGATATCCGCGAGCATGGCGGTGTGGCCCGGATGTCGGATCCGGCGCTGATCAAGGAAATCATGGAATCAGTCAGTATTCCGGTAATGGCCAAATGCCGCATCGGTCATTTTGCCGAGGCCCAGATTCTGGCCGCCCTGGGGGTCGATTATATCGATGAAAGCGAAGTGCTGACGCCGGCCGACGAACGCTACCACATCGACAAACACCGCTTTACGGTCCCCTTTGTATGCGGATGCCGGGACCTGGGCGAGGCTCTGCGCCGTATCGGTGAAGGAGCAGCCATGATTCGCACCAAAGGCGAGGCCGGAACCGGAGATATCATCGAAGCCGTACGGCATGCCCGCACGGTAATGGGCCAGATAAACAGCCTGCAAACCAAACCCGATGAAGAGCTAATGACCTATGCCAAAGATATCGGGGCTCCCTATGAATGGGTCAAGCGCACCAAGGAACTGGGCCAGTTGCCGGTAGTTAATTTTGCGGCCGGCGGTATCGCAACGCCGGCCGACGCCTCCTTGATGATGCAACTCGGGGTCGATGGTGTTTTTGTCGGGTCCGGAATTTTTAAATCCGGTGATCCGGCCCGCCGGGCAAAAGCCATTGTTCAGGCGACCACCCATTTCAAGGAACCCGAAATTCTGGCCGAAGTCAGCAAAAACCTGGGTGAGCCGATGGTCGGCATCAGTGTCAGCTCATTAGCTGAAAACGAAACCCTGGCAGATCGGGGATGGTAATCAAATGAAAGTTGGTGTACTGGCACTGCAGGGGGCCTTTATAGAACACATCCATATCCTGCAACGACTGGGAGTGGATACGAGGGAAGTCCGGCTGCCGGAGCAACTGGCGGATCTGGACGGCCTGATTATTCCCGGGGGTGAAAGCACCACCATAGGCAAACTGGCTGAGATGTATGGTTTAATCGACCCGCTGCGTCAGTTTGCCGGTCAAAAGCCGGTGTGGGGCACCTGCGCCGGCATGATTTTAATGGCCAAACAAATTAGAAGCCATCTCAAAAATAGGATTTTGGCTCAAGGTCGCGGCGGAGACGAGTTTCAATCCGCAGGAATACTCCAGTATTTCGAGGACTTGAACCGAGGCACCAACAAAGAGATTGGGCCAAAAGACATTTTTGAGATGGCTTCTCGTATGGATCAGCCCCTGCTGGCGGTCATGAATATCGTGGTCGAACGCAATGCCTTTGGTCGCCAGCAGGAAAGCTTTGAAGCAGATCTTTTGGTGCCGGTGTTGAAAGATGGGGACAAAATGCCCTTTCACGGCGTGTTTATCCGCTCCCCGAAATTGCTTGAAGTCAACGGCCGGGCCAAAGAGATTGCCGTGCTGGCCGATGGTACCCCGGTCGCCGCGCTTGAGGACCGATTACTGGTCACAGCATTTCATCCAGAGCTGACCGCTGATACCCGCTTTCATCAATACTTTTTGAGCCTTGTTAAAAGTTGAGCGGTATAACCGCGCAACTTTTAGTTATTTGTTATTGGTTATTAGTTAACTGATTACAGCTAACCTAATTTAGATGATGATCATCCATACTAATTCAATTAACTTATAACTATTAACCAATAATTGGCCTCGCCGCATCCACGTACTTCTTCACCGTTCTTCTGTCAACCTTCAGGCGCCGTGCCGCCTCAAGGTAAGTACCGGCGCTGGTGTAAACCCGCTTGCAGTATAATTGACAGAACTCCTCAAGGCTGAGGGTTCCCTCCCGGAAATCTGACAACTGCCGGTCATCCAGCGTGCCGGTCGGGTCACCGGCAGGGTGATACTCCCGGCGCAGCATCACGTTGCGCACGCACTGCTCCAGCTCTCGGATATTTCCCGGCCAGGGATAATCCAGACCGAGATGATCCTGGATCCAGTTTTGCACTTCAGCGGCAACCGTGTCCCCCTCCGGACCCGCTTCGCGCTGTGAAAGGTAACCGACCAGGTCCCACAGGACCTCAGGAGATTCTTTGATCTGCTGGTGCAAAGACGGGGTCGTGATAATGTCTGAACACAGCCGGTAGTAAAAATCCTTTCTGAATTCCCCTTGCTCCATGGCCTGATGGACGTTACGGTGGGTGGCCGCCACAATCTTACCCTTAAAATCAAGGGTCTGGGTTGATCCCAGGGGTTGAAAAGTGCGGGCCTGGATAACCCGCAGCAGCTTGACCTGGATCAAGGGGTCCAGCTCCCCGATTTCATCTAAAAACACACTGCCCTCCGGCGGGCAAACTTCCAGCCAGCCTTTACGATCTTCCAAGGCCCCGGTAAAGGCCCCGCGGCGGTGGCCGAACAATTCCGATTCAACCAGGGTGGCCGGCAGGGCCGAGAGGTTGATAGGGAAGAAGGTTTCGGAAAAATTTTCTTTAAATTTCATCGATTTGGCATCAAAGGCAATATAGCGCGAAAGTCCAACGGCACGTGCAACCAGCTCTTTGCCCGATCCCGTGGGCCCGATGATCAGGGTGGTAAAATCGGCCATACGTTTGAAAAAAGACCGGCGATAGCGGCGCATGTCATGGGTGAAGATAGACGTCCAAACCGTGGCCCGGAGATTGGCTGCTACCCGGGAGCGCCCGATAATAGCTCTGAATATATAATAGAAGGCCCGGCGGACCTGGAAGATACAGGCAAAAACGTGAACTGCCTCTGCTTGCCGGGGCAGGTGGTCGATGGGATGATTAAAAAAGTGTCGCCAGTAATGACTGAATTCGGTGAAATAGTCAAAGATCTGGTCCTTTTGGGGCTTTACAATTCGATCTTTAAACCGCTGGGCGTAATAATAATAAAGCAAGAACAGAACCGTGTCTTCATAAAGCTTCAGCTCTTTGCGGCTGACATTGAGACCCTTTTTCAACTGGGCCTGCATGCGGGCAACGACGGCGTAGGCTCTTTGAGCAAGCTTGCGGGTGTTGACCTGCTGGGTCTCGGGATCATCCCCCAGAAGGTTCCAGTCCGCCTGGGATTCGTCAAAGTCGGTGCCCAGCGCCTCTCGTTCGAAATCAATGCGTTCGGCCGTGAATGGGTTGGCATAACTAACCCTGACCACCGATTCAAGAAATCTCTGTTCTTCGGAATTTAGAACCGCCATATCATTCTTCCCCGACTATATTAGGGTTGCACTGCTGCAGATTATCTCAGCTTTTGTACAATTTATGTATATATATGTTTTATATGTTGATATATTTATCAAAATAAATAACCAAATAGCAAGCAAAATCAAATTTAAACGCTGACCGATGGTTCGCCCTTTTCCTTTGAATATTTATTTTATACTTTATCTATTTATTATAATAGGTAATATTAAATATCACACAGTGTATTGTCATATGAATCAAAATATACAAATAATGTAATTCTACTATACATTAATAGTCTATTGTTGTAAGTCCAAGATTCAATCTTTTCAGAGTGGGTATTTAAATTTGCAATTTTATTTCAAAACTTATCAATAAGTTATCTTTTCAGCCCTCCGGATCCGGCCGGTCCTGGCACAGGTGTTGCTCATTTGGTGACAGTAGATCAAACGGCACTGTCCATTGATCTGAATTTTGAGCATTGGGGAATTCCAATTTCTAATTCCCGGTAAATCCGGGCCAGGAGGTGCGCAATGAAAAAACTCATCAGTTTTCTTATTCTCATCCTATTTCTGGGGACGGTCCCCAAGGCAAGTTTAGCAGCAGGTATCTTGACTCCCACCGGATCCGGGCATCAGCCAATCCAGATCCGTGACCATCATGTCAATGTGGTCATCAACAACGGGTTTGCCATGACCGAAGTCCAGCAGACCTTTTACAATCCCAATAATCAGGATCTTGAAGCCATGTACAGTTTTCCGCTGCCGAAAAGCGCCAGCCTTTCGGAGGTCACCATTTACGTGGGTGAACGCGAAATTAACGGTGAAGTGCTTGAAAAGCAAAAAGCGCAGCAGGTCTACGAAGAGGAAAAAAGTCGCGGCAATGAGGCCGGTCTGGCCGAAAAAAATGAATTTTACACCTTTGATTTCAAGGTCCACCCGGTGCCGGCCAATGACGAAACCAAAATCCGATTTCTTTACTATCAGCCGTTGAGCATCGACACCGGGATCGGCCGTTACCTCTATCCTCTGGAAGACGGCGGCACGGACGATGCGGGTATGAGCTTTTGGACGACCAACGCCCAAGTCGAGAACACATTTTCGGTCAATCTCGAATTAAAATCAGCCTACCCCATCCAGGATGTCCGCATTCCCGGATTCGAGGCCGCGGCTCACATCAGCCAGCCGGCAGAAGATCACTACAAGGTAGATATGCAGCTTACGGACATGCGTTTAAACCGCGACTTTATTTTTTATTACCGCCTGCAGGACGGGCTGCCCGGCAGAATCGAGGTCGTTCCTTTCCGGGACAGCCACAGTGAGCCCGGATCTTTCATGATGGTGATAACCCCCGGCGTCGATCTTAAGCCGCTGACCAACGGCGTGGACTATTGTTTCGTTCTGGATGTTTCCGGAAGTATGCAGTCCAAAATGGGAACTTTTAAGAAGGGTGTTATGAAGGCCATTGAAAAGCTCAAAGCCGAAGACAGATTCCGGCTGGTGACGTTTTCCAGCAATGCCAGCGAGTTGACCCGCAAATGGTTGCCGGCATCGGACGAAAACCGGATCAAAGCGCAGGAGATGATTGACTCCCTGCAAGCCGGCGGCAGCACCAACCTTTATGCCGGCCTCTCCCTGGCGCTCAACGATCTGGATGACGACCGGGCGGTCAATATAATTCTGGTCACCGACGCGGTCACCAACACGGGGGTGGTCAACCCGGTGGAATTTCACAAACTGCTGCAAACAGTCGATGTCCGGGTCTTCGGATTTCTGCTGGGCAACAGCGCCAACTGGCCTCTGATGCAAACCATTGCGGAAACGACCGGTGGATTCTATGATTCGATTTCAAATACCGACGACATCATGGGCAAGCTCATGCTGGCCGACAGCAAAATTAAGAACGAGGCACTTCTCAATGCCGAGGTAAAAATTTCAGGGGTCACTGTGTCCGAAATCACCGACGACACCTTCAAGAAAGTTTACCGCGGCCAGCAGCTGGTCCTTTTCGGAAAATATGAAAAAGGCGGCAAGGCCCGGGTAAGCCTCAAGGCCAATCTGACGGGCGAGGACAAGACCTATGCCACCGACTTTGTCTTCCCGGACATCGATAGCGACAATCCTGAACTGGAAAGACTGTGGGCCCTGGCCATGATTGAAAAAATCGAGGCCCAGGAAAGAATCGGCAGCATGCCGCTGGCCGAGTCGGAAAACGCTATCAGGGATCTCGGTCTCGAATATCAAATCGTCACCGACTACACCTCCATGGTGGTATTGTCCGACACAGCCTTTGCCGATCGCGGGATCGAACGCCGCAACCAGAGCCGCATCGCCCGGGAGCAGCAGACCCGAACCAGGAAAGCCCAACAAGCTGCCAAAAATTACACCGTTGACCGGCAGAAGCCGGCCTTTAAATTCAAAGCGCCCAGGCTGGGCGGTGGTGGCGGCGCCATCGATCCGCTGACCGGCGGGCTGGCGGCTGTTTTAACCGCCCTGGGTGCCATCAGACTCACACTGCGCAAGAAAAAGAACCGCTAGATCAGGGACAAGAAACATGAAGAAATTCATGTCACTCATACATAAGGCAGTGAGGCACGCACCCCGGGCCTCACTGCTCCTGACCTTTGCGGCGGGGGTCATTCATCTGTTCTACAGCCTGCGGATTCAACTGCTTTATGACAGATCCGCCCTGGTCCATCACGAGCTGTGGCGACTGCTGACCTGCCACTGGGTGCATCTGTCAGGGGATCATCTTTTCTGGTCCGCCATGACGTTTCTGGGGCTGGGATCCCTGGGCGAACTGATGGATAAGAAGAAGTATTATGCAACGGTGACTGTCTCCGCAGTTCTGATTCCGGCGGCCATCTGGTGGGAAATGCCTGACCTGAAGATCTACGGCGGTCTGTCGGGGCTTGACTGCGCCCTCTATGCGCTGTTGATGGTGTTGCTGATCAAGCGTGAGATCCGATCCCGCAGCCGGATCTGGGTTGCTTTCTTTTCTTTGCTGCTGGTGGGGTTGATTGCCAAGATCACCTACGAAACAGTTACCGGCCTGACCATTTTTGTCGGCAACACCCCTTCGGGTATGGTCCCGGTGCCCCTGGCCCACCTGGTGGGCGGGGTGGTCGGTACCGGCATCGGATTGCTTAAGGATTTCGCCATCACCGGGAGATTCAATCAGCAAGGACCAAACCGGCATTCCTTTTTGCCCGGCGACCTGATAACGCCGCAATAAATACCAAGACCAACGGCAGCTGCAAATGTGATCACCGCCAACGGCAGAAAAAGATTGAGCAACACAAAGGCGATGACAAGGCCAATAGCAGAGAGTAGACAAAACAGTTTCATGGCATGCATCCTTTTGCGGGAATCCATCATAGATCCCCGATAAAAAGAATTTAATAATTGCAAATTGGTTGTCAACCTGTTGAAATGCTGTTCAACGGCCGGTCAAAAGTTGACCTCTGACTTCATTTCAGATAACATCCGATCACTTCACGGTTCGTCATTTATTCTCCGATATCGGTTCTGAAGCTGACTCCGGCCGCGACCATATTTTAAATTTTTCGCGTCCTTTTTCCGAAACAGTCTCACAACCAGGAGTCAGGAGTTTCAGCTTGCAGCGCACAGGAGGTGGTGCGGATATGCAAAATCCCATGCCCGCCATTTTCTTTGGCCACGGCAATCCGATGAATGCAGTGCTCAGCAACGGCTACACAAAAGCCTGGACCGCCTGCGGCACAGCTCTCACGAAGCCCAAAGCCGTGCTCTCAGTATCGGCCCACTGGTACGTACCGGGCACTTTCGTCACCGCCATGGCATCACCACGAACCATCCACGATTTTGGCGGGTTTCCACCAGAGCTCTACCGGAGCGAGTATCCTGCGCCGGGCGACCCAAAACTGGCCGGGCGAGTCGCGGAATTGCTGGCACCGCTTTCTGTGGGGCAGGATCACCGGTGGGGCCTGGATCATGGGACCTGGTCGGTGTTGGCTCATGTTTTTCCCGAAGCAGATGTTCCCATCGTTCAACTCAGCATCGACCGCACAAAACCACCGACCTTTCATTACGCCCTCGCCAAAAAGCTTGCACCCTTGCGCGATGAGGGCGTGCTGGTTATGGGAAGCGGCAATCTGGTGCACAATTTGCAGGCCTATGCCTGGAGCGGTCCTCCGGTTGAGCCCCTCGAGTGGGGCGTTCGCTTTGAAGATCAGGTCCGCAAACTGCTGCTGGCCGGTGACCATCGGCCGCTGATCGATTACGAATCCCTGGGCCAAGATGCCGTGTTATCGGTTCCCTCCCCGGATCATTACCTGCCGCTTCTATATGTTATCGCACTCCAGAATAGAGATGAGCCTGTCACTTTTCCGGTCGAAGGGTTCGATGGCGGGTCCATCTCGATGCTGGCAGTAAGGGTTGGACGAGAGTAACTAAATCAGCGCTAAAATTAAAATAAGATGCATTGACGTCTAAATAAGGAGGCTTCAAAATGGAGGGATGGACGGAAGAAGAAATAAGAAACAGGAATTTAATGGCGCCGTGCGGACTGTATTGCGGGGCATGCGGGATTTATTTAGCAACCCGGGACGGCAATGAAAAATTCAAGGCAATCATGGGCAACCTCTATGGAACAAAGCCCGCCGAAACGGAATGCCTGGGATGCATGCAGCCGGATCCACCCCAAAAGCTGTACGGTTATTGCAGCGCCTGCAAAATCAGGGATTGTGTCAAATCAAAAGGATATTATTCCTGTCACCAGTGCGAAGAATGGCCCTGCAATGAAATCAAAAATTTTCCACTGGCAACCGGTCGGCGCGTAATGCAAAGAGCCATTCCCGCGTGGCGGCAAAAAGTCGCCGCGCAGGGCGACGAACAAGGCAGCCTGGAATGGGCCCGGCAAGAATGCGAGCGCTACCATTGCTCTTCCTGCGGCAGCCCCCTGTTCAGGGGCGCCCAGCGCTGCAGAGCATGCAAAGAAGCTGTGGCCGGGGAGCTGGACGGATCGATTTGAGCAAAAACTGCCAAAGATTGCGGGCAGATTGCAACTTAAAATTGTGGGGGGAGGACACCATGCCGGCATACGAAGATCACTATATCAAAATCGGAGAGATTCAGACCAACGAAGAATGAATTTGAAAAATTGGCACCAATCGATTTGTTGCAAAAATTTGTATTTTTGCATATTGTGACGAATCGACATACCGAAATCTGAGATGACGCGATTATATGGATATATAAACTAAAAATGAACAGCGCCGCCGACAAATTTACCAATTATTATAAACTGCTGGGAATTGATCCAAAGGCCGACCGGCAAACCGTGAAACAGGCATATCTGGCAAAGATCAAAGAATGGCATCCGGATAAAAATCCTGACCGCACCGAAGAAGCCGAGGAAAAAACAAAAATTCTGAATCAGGCCTACCATGTATTGGGGGATCCCGAACAGCGTAAAAATTATGACCGGATGCTTCGATACACAAGCGGCAAGGACTTCAACAAATATATAAATGACGAGGCTATCCGGGATAAAATTAATAAAGCCTATCCGGCCTTAAAATCGGCTTTAAAAAACGTACGGGTGCTTTATGCGCTTTTTAAAGACACCGTAAACGGAAAATACAAACTGCCACCGGCCAGTGTGGCCATGATCGGCGGCGGGTTATTGTATTTCATCCTGCCGGCAGATCTAATTCCGGATTTCATACCCGCTATCGGCTATTTAGATGATCTGGCGGTCCTGACGACCATAATGAATTCTCTTAATACGGAAATAAGGAAATATCGTATTTGGAAAGAAAAATAAAAGCCGCTCCAGTGCACCTGCGCGTTTATACCGCCTCAATCTGATCCACACCCACCAAAATCGTAAGAAGGGCGAATATGCGTTAAAAAAACAAAATTGGGACAAATATTCCTTGATTTTTCAAAATGTATCATGTAATGGTTTGGGTCAGCTAAAACCATTAATGTCGATTGCAGTTGTTGAATTTCATTCACCAACCCTATTACTATCAATTTTTTGTTGGAGGCAGGAAATGATCAGATTTAAAACAACCCTGAACTTTGTGATCGTCTTCTCAGTGCTTTTTGGACTGGTATTTGTCATTGGATGCGGAAACTCGAAGGAAGAGCAGGTGATGACAGATTTTTTAAAGCTTTACAGCGACACGGTTGATCAATACGCTAAGGCAGACGAGGCAACTAAAGTCGAACTGAAAACGAAATTGGATTCTTTTGCATCCAAGTGGTCAAATATGGAAATGGATATGGATGGTCGTCTCACGCCCAATGACTTAGAGAAGTATGATAAACAATTCAAAGAAATTCAAAAAAAATATGCCGCATTGGCAGGAAAATCCTAGAAATTAATTCAGGCCGTCACCCCAGGTGGGGGAAGCGGAATCCCCAAGGGCTATAAGGGTGACGGACCGGTCCTGAGTCGGTGACATGTCCGGGCAAACTTTTGTCGTCACCATAGATGAAATGCATGGACATCTTTTCCGAATACGGGCTGGGTTGGCGGTTTGCGGCCCATGGCTTTGGCAACCTCTGGTATAAGCATCGGTGCCGCGCAGCAGCAGACTCCCTGATATTTGATGTTAAGCCTTAAGGCTTCTTTTGCAAAATAATATGTCTCGCCGATCAGATAGTCGACCCCCTCATCAACCGCCCTTCCAACCATCTCTGCAAACATCTTCCGAACCTGTTGTTGACGGCCTTTGTCCTCCGGGTTCCAGATATTCGAATTTGAAATGTTTACGGCAAACAGGTTGGGTTCCTGTCCCCGCGGTACTTTGACCGCAACTTCCCGGGCAATCTTCAGGGCATTGCGGTTTAAGGGATCAAGCAGCTCTTTTTTTTATTGAATTTCTTGATTACAGGTTATAGTGCTTATATTTTTTTATCGATTTCATGATAATTTTCTTGTATTACCTGGGTATGGCAAGAAAACCCCTCTCCACTAAAATTGAAAACGATCTCCAAAAAGAAGTCAAAAAACTGGCTATTGACTTGGAGCGCCCGTTTAATGATATTATCGAAGAGGCCCTCAGGGATTTGTTAATAAAATACCAAAAGATAACCAAGGAATAACCTATGGCTGACCTGCTCAAAAAGTTCTCCGCCGCCGCTGAAACCGTAAAATCCAACAATAACCCGGTGCGAGTCTGTGTCTATGGCGCCTTCCGTGAGCATCTAAAAGACATAAACCCGGATGATCTGCCTGAAAACATTCAGATCATCTATGAATCCGTCAGAGACCGATTAACGTCGGTAAGGCCTAAAGGAGATATCGGCGAAGATGAAGCCGGCTACCTTGCCGAAGACATTTTGCATATGGCCGATGTATTAAAATCAAATTTGAAAAAGCTGTAAGTCATATATATCTGATCATGGAGAAAAAGCGATATCTGACCGCCCAGGAGTTGCTGAATGATTCCTTTGAGCTCGGTCTGCGTATTTTCAAAAGCGGGTTCAAGCCCAGTTTTATTATCGCCGTATGGCGGGGAGGCACACCGGTCGGCATTGCGGTTCAGGAAATACTGGACCATCTGGGTGCTAAAACCGATCATATCGCCATCCGAACCTCGGCTTATTATGGAATCAAAAAAAGAGAAAAAATGGTCCGCGTCCACGGGCTGGAGTATGTTATCAAGCAGGCCAACTGGGATGACGGGCTTCTTATCGTAGACGATGTATTTGATAGCGGTTCCAGCATCAGGGCAATCATTGAAGCCCTCAAGGCCAAGATGCGCCGAAACCTTCCGAAAGATATCCGGGTTGCCACGCCCTGGTTCAAACCGAAATATAATGTAACCGATATTATCCCGGATTATTACATCCACGAAACCGACCAGTGGCTGGTTTTCCCCCACGAACTGGATGGCCTCACCCGGGAGGAAATATTCGCCAACAAACCGGGAATGAAAAAACTATTTGAAGATGGGGGATTAGACTAGAAACAAATAGAAAAATTGATCATTATCTACGAAGATTTATTGGAGGCGGGAAATCGGCCGGCTGATCATTAAACCGATCCCTTCACCTTGACTCACCGTCTTATTTCTGAGATACTCTGCCGATTAAAATTCGCATTTTCGTCCCTGATTATCCCATCATGAAAAAAATTCTGGTCATTTACTATTCACAAACCGGGCAGCTGAGAAATATTGTCGATTCGATCCTGGGGCCGGTTGAACAAAACCCTGAAGTCTCCGTTATTTATGAAGAATTAAAACCCAGACCGCCTTACCCCTTTCCGTGGACGGCCTATCAGTTTTGCGATGTCTTTCCGGAATCGGTGGCCGAGGCGCCCTGCGAACTGCAGCCGCTGTCCGGCAACACGGATGATGATTATGATTTGATTATCATCGCCTACACAGTCTGGTATCTATCGCCTTCTATTCCCGTAACAGCCTTTTTACAGTCCTTGCAGGCGGAAAAGATATTGCACGGCCGGCCGGTCGTAACCATCATCGGGTGCCGCAACATGTGGCTGCTGGCCCAGGAAAAAGTAAAACAAAAATTAAAAAAAATCGGCGCACACCTGACCGGCAATATTGTGCTGAGGGACAGGGCCAATAACCTGGTCGGCGTGTTGACCATCGCCGTTTGGATGCTCACCGGAAAAAAAGACCGGTTTTTAAAAATATTCCCAAATCCCGGGATCTCGGACCAAGACATAGGAGAAGCCGGACGCTTCAGGGAAATTATCCTCGAGGCGGTCACAGCTGATCCATTCTTGCTCTCGCAAACCGAATTAAACGCCCGGGGTGCCGTTAGGGTCGACCCCGCTCTGCTGATCATGGAAAAGCGGGTTTCAAAGGTATTCAAAATCTGGTCTGATTTTATCCGTAAAAAGGGGGCCGCGGCTGACCCGCAGCGCAGCAAAAGAGTGCGCGCCTTTATGGTCTATCTGATTGCAGCAGTTATTGTGCTGGCGCCGTTGGCTGCGATCCTGGCTTCGGTGTTAAAAATCGTCATGAAAGATAAAATAGCCGCCGAGGTCGAATATTATTCTCAAAACACTTTGCGGGAGTGAGGATAAACCCGCCGGATTTGCCGGGGCGCCAAATGGCCGGCCCCGGAAATCACAACAGGAGATAAGGGTATTTATAATGGATGTTTATATCAATGACCTGGCCGTGTTTTTGCCCAACGACCCCATCAACAACGAAGAAATTGAAAATGTATTGGGTAAGATAAACAATATCCGCTCGCGGGTTAAACGCATCGTTTTAAAAAACAATAAAATTGAAACCCGCCATTACGCGATAGACCCGGAAACCGGCCGCCTGACCCACAGCAACGCCCAGGTGGCGGCCGAAGCTGTGCGCAGACTCAAACCCTATGACAATTTTAGTGTAAATGATATTGAATGTTTGAGCTGCGGCACCACCTGTGGGGATCTTCTTTTCCCGGGTCACGCCCTGATGGTGCTCGGCGAGCTGGGCATCCCCGAATGCGAGGCGGTGACCACTCACGGAATTTGCATTTCCGGCATGACGGCCTTCAAATACGCCTATATGAATGTGGCCAGCGGAATGTCCGCCAATGCCGTGGCTGCCGCATCGGAGACGGCATCGTCCTTTATGCGAACACAGTTTTTCAGTGGCCGCGATGACCCGGACACCGACCTGGAACGCAAACCCATGCTGGCCTTTGATGCCGATTTTTTGCGCTGGATGCTTTCAGATGGTGCCGGAGCCGCCTATCTTTCCAATAAACAGAACGAGCAGGGAATTTCTCTGCGGGTGGACTGGGTCGAGAATATCTCCTATGCCGGCCAGCTGGAAACCTGTCAATACGGCGGCGGCGTTAAAAACCCGGATGGGTCCATGATCGGCTGGCGAGACACGGAATCAATCGACCCCCAGCAAATGGCCCATCTGATGGCGGTCAAACAGGATATTAAACTGCTGGACAAATGGATCGTCCAGACAGCCATCGACCGGGCCCTGGCCCGGGTTATCGACAAACACCATTTAAAGCCCGGAGACATCGACTGGTATCTTCCCCACTATTCATCGGGCTATTTCCGGGAAAAATTTTATGACCGGATGAAGGAGATCGGCTTTGAGATCCCCTACGAAAAGTGGTTTACCAACCTGTACACCAAAGGCAATACCGGCAGTGCCGCCATATATATCATCATGGAAGATATCTTTAAATCCGGCCGCTTGAAAAAAGGGCAAAAACTGCTTTGTTTCATCCCTGAAAGCGGGCGATTTTCACATTGCTACATGATGCTGAGCGTCGTATAGCCGCTCCTGCATTTATTTAAAAACTTTCGGGCTTCTGATCTGAGGCTGTGCCACAATTGGCAGAACGATGCCGAACTGCGTTTTCGTCATTCCGGGGTTGACCCGGAATCCAGTGCTGTTTCAATGCGTTACGGTTCTGGATGCCGGATCAGGTCCGGCATGACGGGCAGAATTTAAACGCTTTTTTGAATTGCGACACAGCCTGTCTTAGAGGATGCAGTCAAATGAATCCGAATGAGGCGATCCAAAAAATTATTGCTGCCCATGGCGGGGAGAAATTCTGGAACAGCCTGACGGCACTAGAGGCTGAAATTTCAGCATCGGGCCTGTTGTTCATGTTCAAGCGCAGACCGGTTCTGGACCATGTTAAGGTCACTGCTTATGCCCACGAACCCCGCTTTGAGTTCCATGATTTTCCGTCACCAGGGTTAACCGGTGAGCTTTTGGGGGATAGTGAAGTCCGTATTATTTCAGATCAGGGCGAAATTGTTCGCCAAAGGGACAATCCCCGATCAGCTTTTAAAAGCCTGAGTCGCCTGCTCTCCTGGGATGATCTGGATTTCATCTATTTCGGCGGTTATGCTACCTGGAACTATCTGGCGGCCCCGTTCATCTTCCTGCGGCCGGGATTTAATTTTGAAATGCTAGCACCCATAAGGGTTTCTTCATCTTCTTGGTTTAGATTAAAGGTCACCATGCCGGATGATTTACCGACCCATTCCCGGGAACAGATTTTTTATTTTGATGAAAACTGGCACCTGCGGCGCCTCGATTATGTCGCTGAGGTTGTGGGCGGCTGGGCCCATGCGGCCCATTTTTGCGAAAACTACCAGGACTTCAACGGCTTCAAGGCCCCGACCCGCAGGCGGGTGCGCCCAATCCTATTTGCAGACAAGCCCTTGCCGGGACCCATACTGGTCGCTCTGGACATCCATGGGATCAGGCCTGTGGTTGGTTCAAAAACCCGGATGGGAGAGAGCCGGGGCCCAGCAAAGCGGTGCGGCTGAAACTGATGTCCGGTTTTTCAATGCATTGCAGCCCGCAGGATTGGGCTACGCCCAGGGTCCTTTTTAAATCCTCAGCGGTCACATGCATTTTGGGTTCAGCAATTAAAATCCTGCCTTCAGATATCAGCAGGGTTTTTAAATGGTTGAAAAATTTTTGCTGATCGGGTACTTCATGGACCATCCAGAAAGCTAAAATAAAATCAGCCGGATCTTCCAGGCCGATGTCATCAGCCCGGCTAAGACGGGGATCAATTCTGCCGGCCATGCCGGCCCGCCGTGCGCGCTTGCTCATGATATCCAACATTTTTTGCTGCAGATCGACGGCAATCACCTTTCCGGTGCTGCCGACCAATCCGGCCATACCAATTGAAAAATGCCCCATCCCGCATCCCAGATCGATTACCGTCATGCCCTCTTTTACATAGTTTCCCAAAACCTTTTGCGGTCTATGAATCAGTCTGCGAACCGGATTGTCAAATGTATAAGCAAGCCACCAGGGGCAAACGCCTTGAGGGGCGCAGGAAGAAATCGAATGGGATGTCATGTTGAAAACCCCCCTTGAACATTTATGGTAATTGAAGCCATTTCAAATTTGAAACAGCTTCTGATAGGCTGAGGAGAATAAGCCGTTGCCGAGCCCGCTGTTCAAAAAAGAAATAACGACTTCCCCGGCTGCACTTCCGTCTAATTCAAGCAGGTTTGAATGGCTGCCAGGCCGGCAGTCCTGACTTAACAGGTATTCATTGGTATTGCAACGCCCACGGAAATTGTATCGGTGATATCTGGGGGAGAGGCTTACCGGATTGACGGCTCTCAATGTCTGGAGTGCGGCCGCTGGGCGGAAGTCTGTCCGGAAGAGGCCGGCAATCCGGCCCTGGAACTGTAAGGGGCCCCAAAGACAAACCGGGACTGACAGTCGAACTGCCAGCCCCGGTCATTTTATTCTGCAGTTATCTGTTAACTATTTATCCCTCCGGATCAGCCAACTGGCAAAATAGGAACGAGGATTGGACCCTTTTGCTGATTCCGGCGGAACCGGATCAATTTTGCATATGAATCGATTGAATGACGCTTGTCTTGTCATATTCAACCGTCACTTCATCTCCTTTTTGTACGGTTTTTAGATCATCATCAGGGCCGGCGGTCAGCATGACGGTTTTGCCGGCATCATCTATAACGGCCATCTTCCCGGAGTCCGGGTCCACTGAAACAATCGTTCCCTTAACGACCATGACGGAATCATCGGCCTGGGATACGGTTGCTGTCGCCAGAAAAAGTGCAAACAGGATAACTGCCAGAAGTGAAAACGATTTTTTTAACCTTAGGGCTTTCATTTTTTTCTCCTTTTTATGGTAGTTCAGGTCTGTTGTTTTGGCTTGTAATATTCAGGTCCTGTAGATCTGTAATATACTCAGAAATCTCTCACCCCCTTTCTGCCCACTTGTTTTGAACCTGGGTCGTTGCCTATTCTCCGGACTGGTGCAGGCGAAAAGCTGGCGGGCTTTGTCTCCAGATGCCTGCCGCCGGGCAGGCTGCAGCGGTGACCCTGTACTACCAAAGAGCAAAGGATGTGCCATTCTGACCGGATTGCTATATCACACTGAAATTATAGATATTTTTATTTATCAGAAAATTTCAAACGCCCCCGGGTGAATGATTTTTTTTACATGTCCGGTTTAATACAAATTACTGTCTTTCCTAAGGGGCCGGATTTCCATGTAATTTTGGCGTATCCTATTTCATACCCCTTTCCAGGATAATAAAGCGCTAAAGATTAAATAGCTGAATAAAAGAGATGGGGGGCGAGGCTGGTTGTTATCACTGGCAGCTGAATGCGTAAGTAAAATCTTCCAGGTTGGTTCCCATGTCTACTTTGAAAAACTTATAGCGTTTTCCCTCAAACCACTGCTGGAGATCGCCGGTCCAGACCTCTTTCTTGTCGGATGGCGATTCGCCGTAAAGATAGATATAGCGATTGTGGGTGTCAACGATATGTTTCTTTTGTCCCGGATCCACGCTGAACCAGCCGCGGGTTTGCCAGGTGGTCGGGCCATTTTGCCCATCCAGATAATAGATGATCACGTCAATGGCTCGGGGGCAGTCATTTTTTATGAATACTTTGGGAAAATTATTTTTGGGCGGGGGTTTACGGGCCAATTCGGCCTCGATCTGGGACAAAATTTGAGCGGCTGTGGCCCGGTCTTTGAAGACGCGATCTTCCACCGCATTCACCTCGACCTTGGTTGCTACGGAAGTGACCGGCTCAATCGAAATCGTGATATCAAGTTCAGTGGTTGACGCCTCAATTTTAGTTTCATAACCCTCGGTTTTCATCGAATGAAAATGAACATCCATCTCCTTTAAAGCAATTCTGGCGGCAGTTTTGACCTGGCCGACATCAGCCATTAATGTTTTTTTGACCACATTGGATGTGTTGTAGCGGTATGCTTCACCCGCCCCGGTAAAGGCCACCTGGGCGCAACCGGCCATCAACCAGAAAAAGCCGAACAATCCTATTGCTGCTATCGCCTGCTTGATGGAATCCATTTATACCGCTTTTCAAAAATAAGTTCCGAAATCCGGAAGGCTGGTATAAGTGGTTGTAGCAAAAAAACGTTCGAATATCGGAACGTTTTATTGACAACCGCTATAGCACTACCCAAATCTATAAATTGAACCCGGTTTTTCATTTTGTTTACTAGCAATCAGGGTAATGTTTAACAGGAATTATGATCCTGATCAATTGTTATCAGCGGATTAACTTTCAGAGGTGAGCGGCTGATCCGCCTTTGATCTGGAGGGCAGGAGGCTGAGTCCCACCCCACAGCCAAAAATGAGCGACGCACCGCTAATCAGGCGCCAGAATTACCCAAATCAGCGCTCCCGGAGTTGAGCGTAAGGCAGGCAAAGGAACCTCGTGTTTAATAAATTCTTGATATTTACTGGATTATTATGATTGTTATGTATTATTCAGTTTCACTTTTAGAGAAAATGCAAGAATAGGTCAATATCATTAATGGAAGAACCAAAAAAGAAATCATCCAGGATCGAGCAGGCGGCCGAAGACCTGTTTAATTATGCAATTGACCGTCAGGACGTCAAACGATTGATGGAAAATCTGGCAGCAGAAGCCAATATTAAGCGGACCACCGTAGAATACGAGCTTCCGATCCTTTGAAACGATTAACTTGTGACCAATAACCAATAGCGCCTTCCGGGGGGTGATGTATGCGAACCATCTATTTTGAAAAGAATATCCCTAAAATAATGCTGACTGCGGCATTGCGGCCGATCTGGCCAAACGTGGTGTTTTCGCGCTTATCGCCCACGCGCTTTGACGATGTGCCTGAAGAGCCCTTGCCCGGCCCCGGCTGGGTGCGCGTGCGCAACCGGCTGTGCGGCATCTGTGCCAGTGATCTTCACCTGCTTTTTGTAGATGTCGATCCGAGGGTCAGTCCGGCCGCTTTACCGGGAGCCGAACGCCTGTATTTAGGTCATGAAATCCTGGGGGAGGTGATCGAGGCCGGTCCGGATGTTACCGGTCTGAAAGTGGGAGACCGGGTGATTTTGGACAGTTTGGAAGCCAATTGTGTTGTTCGAAAGATTGAGCCTCCCTGTCGCTCCTGTCGTGAGGGCAATCACCTCCTGTGCGAAAATATTTCCCGGGGCAGCGGGCCGGAAGGCACGGGTGGCGGCTGGGGCGATAGTTTCACGGCGCACCAGGCAGGACTCTATCGTGTGCCGGATGGCCTGGATGACGAAACCGCCATGTTGATCGAGCCTTTGTCTGTAGGCGTTCGCACTGCTCTGCGAAGGTTGCCTGAGGCCAATCAAAAGGTCCTGGTTGTGGGCAGCGGTATGATCGGCCTGGCGGTTATCGGGGCCGTGCGGGCGCTTTCACCCGGCTGCCATCTGACCGCCATGGCCCGCTATCCCCAACAGGTGGAGATGGCCCGCCAACTGGGCGCAGATGAGGTCATCGGGCAGGAAGACCCATACGAGGCCGTCGCCCGTATCACCGGCGGCCGGCTTTACACCGGCACCTTCAACAACCGCACCCTGGTCGGCGGCTTCGACGTCGTCTATGATTGTGTGGGCAGCGGGAAAACCGTCCGGGACAGTCTGCGCTGGGCCCGGGCGGGCGGCGCGGTGGTGCTGGCCGGTGTTTACCTGAAGCCCATGCGGGTGGACCTGACCCCGGTCTGGTTTCAGGAGGTTGACCTGATCGGCCTGCTGGCCCACGGCACGGAACAATTCAACGGCAGGAAACTATCCACCTATGAACTGACCGCCGAGCTGCTGCTGGATAAAAAACTGGGCACCGGCGGGTTTGTCACCCACCGCTATCCTCTGGAGCGCTGGCGCGAAGCGGTTAAAACTGCCAGGGACAAAAAAAGCGGCGCCATAAAAGTCATTCTGGACTACCGGCAAGGCAACTAGGAAGTCTTATTCCAAATGCAAATCCAGCAGGGTTTTGCTGTTTGTCAAATATCCGCAGATTTCCTGCCAATGACAGCCACATTGTTAACAGACCTGCCATTCATCAGGTATCTATGACGGTATTCGTAAATGACCTTGATCTCCAGGATATTGGAATCACTAATCCCGTGAATCAGATCGGACAGCCCGGATGAAGCCTGGCCCGCAAAAGATTCTTTAAGAATGTAGAATAATCATCTCAGGTCCAAACACAAGCAACGCCGGAGTATTACCATCCAGGAAATGGCAGCCTGCCTTTGAAAAATCTATAAAATGCTTGACTCGCAATTCTGACTGCTTTAGGAACAGGGGTTCACGTAAAGGATTGACTGATTTCAGATTCATGAAAGACAGCCCGGATAAATTCATACTGTATCTAGCCCCCCTGCGGGGACTTACGGATTACATTTACCGCAATGCTTTCTCACGGCACTTTGACGGATTTGATGCTGCCGTGGCGCCCTTTATCCCGACAATGACGTCCGCCCGATTTAAAAAAATCCACCTCCAGGATGTTCTGCCTGAAAACAACCATGCCATGCCCGTCATCCCTCAGATCATCGGCAACAATCCTGCGGATTTTATCCCCCTGGCCAAAAGTCTGTTCGATTTGGGCTATGAAACGGTCAACTGGAACCTGGGGTGCCCCTTTCCCATGGTGGCAAAAAAACAGCGCGGTTCCGGACTGCTGCCCTACCCGCAAAAAATCGAGGCTTTTCTTGAAACCACCATTCCCGCTATCCCCAACCGCCTGTCCATAAAAGCGCGGCTGGGCCGCAAAAAGACCGATGAAATTTTAACCCTGCTGCAAATACTCAACCAATACCCGCTGGATGAAGTCATCGTTCACCCCCGCACCGGCCAACAAATGTATGACGGCGAGCCGGACCTGGACACGTTTGAAAAATGTCTGAAGGTCTCCGCCCATACCATAGTTTACAATGGTGATATCAATGACCTGGCCACCTTCAAAATATTTTCTGAGCGCTTTAAAACCGTGGACCGCTGGATGATCGGCCGCGGAGCATTGGCCAACCCCTTTTTGCCGGCCATTATTAAAAGCGGCAAAGACGGTCCCGCCAACAAAGTCGATGTGTTCCGGACATTTTATGACGACCTGTTTGAGCAATACCGTCAGACGTTTCACGGCCCCGGACATTTGCTGGATCGCATGAAAGGCTTCTGGACCTATTTCAGCCGGTCCTTTAAAGACAGTCACAAAATTAAAAAAAAGATCCACCGCACCCACAGCCTGGATCGCTATTTAAAAATTGTGGACCGGTTTTTTGAAGAAGATGCGCAGTGGGATAGTTAGGTTGATTGGGTTGGTTGAGTTGTCGAGTTTGTTGTGTTTATTGAGTTCCTTGGTTTTCCTGACCCGGATCTGGTGCCTCTGGCGGTCTGTCACCAACACCAGGTAAAAGCATTGAAGACATTTGACAGGAATTTACACACGGCCTTTATAAAAAAAGGGGGGCAAGTCTTCGTTTGATTTTCCTGGAGGGCACGTAACGGGTTTCAAATTTTTACGTAGCGTGATAGCCACCGTCTACGTAGATAACTTCGCCGGTGACAAAGGATGCTGCCCTTTTTTTTGGCGAGCATGTGACGGCCGGCAAACTGGGCGCAGTAAAAACAACCTCTCAGATTGGTGTCGATTATTCGGTTCCATTCACCTTTCTGCAAAACCGCGGGCCAATGATTTGCCCAGACCCCGACTGGAGCCTGTGATACAGATGATTTTGTCCGCAACGCTGAACATGTCTTTGCCCCCTTTGATTTTTAGTTTCCGGATCTAAGATTTCCCCGGTACAGTGAGAAGAAGATGCCGGCTGCGCACAGGCAGGCGGAGATTACAAAGGCAACCTTGATACTGCTGATCAGAAATGGGTAAAGATCCGGCGTTATCCGGACGCGCCCGATATAGAAGGCAATGACCAGGGTGGCAATTCCCATACTGAGCATCTGACCCAGCAGGCGCATGGTTCCCACCGACCCGGAGGCAATGCCGTAATATTTTTTATCGACAGCACCCATGATGGCATTCATGTTGGGTGACGAAAACAGGGCAAACCCGAATCCGAGAACCATCAGGCTGCCGATAACAAACAAAAGGGTCGTTTGCTGGTTGATCAGGGCTAAGAGAATTAATCCCAGGGTTGTCAAAGCCATGCCCAGGGAAGAGATCACCCGCGGTTCGATTCGATCGGAAAGCCGGCCGGCCAGGGGTGAAAACAACGCCATCACAAGGGGCTGGGCGATTAAGACCGTCCCGGCCCCCTGGGGTGTCAGCCCTTTGATATACTGCAGGTAAAGACTCAGTAAAAAGGCGACGGCAAAAGTGGCGCTGTAATTTATCAGGGCCGCCAGGCAGGAAAAAGAAAAGGTTCGGTTTTCAATAAACAGATTGACTTCAAAAACCGGATATCGCACCCGGGTCTCCCATTTGACAAAACCGGCCAGTGCCAGCACACCGGCCAGAATGACCCCGATGCTCGCCAGGGCCGGGATTATGGTAACCCCGTACATGATGGCCACAATCGCCAGGCCATAGATCACCGATCCGGTTAGATCGAATTTATCCCCCTCCGCCCCGGCCCACTCGCCCTTTAATTTCCACACCACCAGCAAAATGATGGCCAGTCCCAGCGGAAAATTGACGATAAAAATGCTGCGCCAGGTGAAATGCTGGGTCAGCCACCCGCCGAAAAACGGACCGCAGGAAAGACCGATATAAACCGCGGCCACGGCAATTCCCAGCACCCTGCCGCGCTCCTTGGGTGGATAAACCGAGGTCAAAATCGCAATGCTGGTGGCATAGACCATGGCTCCGCCGACCCCCTGGAAAATCCGGACAACAATCAGCATGGGCGCCGACACGGACATGGCGGCCAGCAGGTAAGTGATGGTAACAATTATCTGGCCGCCAAGAAAAATTTTTTTACGGCCGTAAATATCCGCCAGTTTGCCAAGGGGCACCAGGGCGACCGCGGCCGCCAGAAGGTAGGAGGTCGCCACCCAGCTTAACAGCACGGCATCGGCTTTAAATTCTTTTCCGATGGCCGGCAGGGCAATATTGACCGCTGAGATCATAAAGGGTGTCAGAAAAGAGCTGATGGATGCAATAATCAGGGCGGATAATTTAGCGGCTTTATCGTTCATAGGCACAGCGTATCTTTTTCCAATCAAATATTTGCAGTGATCTGTTTTTCACAAAAAAATGCTTCCGTCAACAAAGGGTTCCCGTTAGCCAATTAAAGCAATTGAAATAAAATCAATATACTCAGTTCGCAGGCCAAGGTTTGCATTAACCCCAAAACCGCATTTTTCAGTATATTTGAATTTTAGTCACCGACAGGTGATGCCGCAGAATTTATGTTTATTTCGAATTTTTCGGTTTTTTAATTATTGATTAAGGTCGACAACCATTTAAAATATTTATTAATTTTATTATTTTTTGTCTGGTTGACAAGCGCTACAATGTGGTATATTTTAGATTTTAAATAAACTCCAATTTGTGAACAGAATTCAAATTCGCAACTGGCCGCAGAATTTTTTGGAGCGCGAGGGAGTCGATTCCCTCTCTAATCCTTTTGAATTACAGCCCCCGGAAAGGGACTTATTAAATATCAAACTAACAATTAATTAGCTTCTGCCTGTTCTAATAGAATCTGAAATCCTTTAGGCCCCATGCGTGCAACAGAAGCTTTGCAGCTAAACTGGAGGGAGATCATCAGGATGCCAACGGTTGCAGGGCTGGATAAGCAGGTGGGTTCGCTGGTGGCGAACCATTCTTTTGGAATACCGGATCTTTGTGAGCTCATACCGGATTGTTGAGGTGTGGGCTTTTTTTGTAAGTTTGGTAAATCGCAAAATAGGCGGTTCTCTGCAATACCACCAACGAAACCTTTGCATCTTCTCAGAATCTGAAATCGATTAATCAGACGCAAATGCCGGCCGAATATGCTGGGCGAATATGCTGGGCGATGGCCGGCACCTGTTGCGAAGGCAGCAGATTTACCGGATATAGGGTGGAGGAAATTGGCTCCAAATTATCGCTTATTTTTAATTGTTAACAAGAGGTTGCCATGGAGTTACGAGAAGCCAGATAAAAGGGTTCGTCAAATGGATAAACTAATGAAATGTCCCAAATGTAAATTTGAAAATCGCGAAAAAGCCAAGTTCTGCAAAGAATGCGGTACCAATTTGAAACTCGCCTGCTCGGGTTGCGGGGCTGTCTACGAAATAGGCAGTAATTTCTGTGATGCATGTGGGCTCCGGCTGTTTCAAGAAAAACAAACTGCTGATACCGAACCGTCCGTTGAGGGCGAGCGCAAGCATGTCACGGTGCTTTTCTCTGACTTATCCGGCTACACCGCCATGTCGGAAAAGCTGGACCCTGAGGAGGTTAAAGAGATCACCGGAAGAATCTACAGTGAGATATCAAAGATAGTAAGCAAGTATGACGGATTTATTGAAAAATATGCCGGTGATGCGGTAATGGCGCTTTTTGGCGCCGACCGGTCCCACGAAGACGACCCGGTTCGGGCCGTCATGGCGGCTCATGAAATTCATGGATTGGTTGAATCCATAAGTCCTCAGTATGAGGGCAAGGTTGGCCAGCCGCTTTCGATGCACACGGGCATCAATACCGGTCTGGTGGTGACCGGGGAATTAAACCTGGAAAAAGGCGTGCACGGGGTGGCCGGTGATACCGTCAACGTGGCGGCCCGCCTGGGTGCAGCGGCCACATCAGGTGCCATCCTGGTCGATCACGAAACCTTTAGCCGCACGGAAGGATACTTTCAATTCGAGACCCTGCAACCGGTTCAGTTAAAAGGCAAGACAAATGCCGTGCCGGTTCATAAGTTTTTATCCGTCAAGGATCAACCCCAGAAAATTCACCGCCTGCATGGTTTAAGGGCCGAGCTGATCGGCCGCAAAGCCGAAATGTCTCAGCTTTCCGAAGCCGCCCAAAATCTTAAAAAAGGCCAGGGAATGGTTTTTTCGATCATTGGAGCTGCCGGTACGGGAAAAAGCCGTCTTGTGGAGGAGTTCAAAGCCTCCCTTGATTTAAAAGAGATCCAATGGCAGGAAGGAATTGCCTTTCCCTACGCGCAAAACATCCCCTATTTTCCCCTCATGGACCTGATCAGCAAAGCCATCCAGATCGATGAAAGTGACTCCCCCCGAACGGTCAAAGCAAAACTTGAATCCAGCCTCGAAGTGTTAATCGGAGAAAAGCAGGATATCGCCCCCTACATCGGCAGCCTTTATGCCCTTGCTTATCCCGAAGTCGAGGAAGTCAGTCCCGAATTCTGGAAAGCCGAGTTGCAAAAAGCCATTTTGATGGTTCTCACTGCTCTGGCCCGGAGAGCACCGACGGTTGTCTGCCTGGAAGACCTGCACTGGGCGGACCCTTCCACGCTGGAGCTGATGCGTTTCCTGCTGTCTGAAATCAGGCATCCGGTTCTTTTTCTCTGTGTCTACCGGCCGATCATCTCGCCCTTTTCCACCCATCAACTCAAAGCCATGGCCATTCCCCACCAGGAATTAATTCTGCGGGATCTGTCCTTTTCCGAAGCCCAGCACATGGCGGAATCTTTGTTGAAGACAGACGTCGTACCCAAGGATTTGCAACAGTTTATAAGAGATAAGGTGGAAGGCAACCCGTTTTATCTGGAGGAAGCCGTCAACTCGATGATCGAATCAAACATCCTGGTGATTGAAAATGGTGGTTGGAAGGTTGGCGGGCCAATCACCGAATCGGAAATATCGCCAACGGTACAGGGCGTAATTGCTGCCCGGGTCGATCGGTTAGAGTCGGAGTCAAAACGGATCCTGCAGGAAGCCTCAGTCATCGGAAGATCTTTTTACTACGACATCTTAAAAAAAATCAGCGCAATCAAAGACAATATCGATAGCAGTCTCAGCGGGCTGGAACGTTTCGATCTTATCAAAACCAAATCGATCCAGCCCTATCTGGAGTATATTTTCAAACACGCCCTCACCCAGGAAGTGGTTTACAGCGGCCTGCTGAAAAAGGAGCGGCGCGAAATCCATGAGCGCATCGGTTCCGTGATCGAGGAGCTTTTCAAGGACAGACTCCCCGAATTTTATGAAGCCCTGGCGTATCATTTTAAAATGGGGCAATCAAATCATAACGCCATTAACTATCTCATGAAATCAGGTGAAAAAAGCCTCAAAAGATATGCCCTCGATGAATCGAATCGATACTACCGGGAGGCGTTTGACATTCTAACCAAGAAAACAGCCGAGTCTTCCGTGAAAGAGAAAATGCTTCTTATCCACCTACTTGTAGAGTGGGCCCTTGTTTTTTATTATCGTGGCGATTTTAAAGGACTGAACAACCTGCTCAGCGCTCATGAAGATTTTGCTGAGGCGGCCGAAAAAGATGAAAGCGTGGGGATGTTCTTTGCCTGGTTGGGGTTTGCACTTTACTTTAGAGGGAAGCCGCAGGAATCTTATCAGTATCTTCAAAAGGCAATCAAAATTGGCGAAGAGAGCAGTAGTCAACTTGTCGTCGGATATGCCTGCACATGGCTTCCTTTCACCTGTGCAGTTCTTGGCTTATTTGACGAAGGCATTGCCTTTGGGGAGAAAGCCAAAAAGATATCGAAATCTATCCCCCAAGATCAGTATCTATATTTCAAATCCCGGGCAGCATTGGGATTTGCTTATTTCTACCAGGGAAAGCGCAAAGAGACGTATAATGCCGGGAAAACCATTTTGGAATATGGTCGGAGCCATTCAAATATCCGCAGTCAAGTAATGGGCTACTGGATCATGGCGTTTAGCCACATAATTGAAGAAAAACGCTCAGATGCAGTCGAATGCCTGGTGACGGCCCTTCAAATTTCCTCAGACCCGTTCTACTCGCAGTTCGTGAAGCTTGCCCTCGGAAACGTTTATACCGCAGCAGGTCAACTCGGCAAGGCAGAAGGTTTACTCAATGATGTTGCCTCCTATAGTCGAACATTTGGCTGCGAATTGTTTGAAGAATTGATAAATCCAGATCTTGAGACAATTAGAAAAAGCAAAATAGGCCTGTCTGAAAAATGAAATGCTCAGAATGCCATATCGAAAACCCCTCTGACAACAAATTCTGCCGGGAGTGCGGGGCAACGATGCAGACAGTTTGCTACGAATGCGGGAATGAATTGCATGCCGGCGATAAATTTTGCGGCAACTGCGGGCAGAAGGTTGTCGAGCAAGCAAAAGAAGAAACCACCCGCTCGACGAGCGAAGGCGAACGCAAGCACGTCACGGTGCTTTTCTCGGACCTGTCGGGTTATACCGCCATGTCGGAAAAGCTGGACCCGGAAGAAGTCAAGGAGATCACCGGGCGGATTTTTGCAACAAGCAAAGGAGGCAATAGAAAGCTTAAAATGAGTCCAGTACGAAATGCTGAAAATCATGAAAAACCGCTTTTTAGTGCGATGAAAAATAGACAATAGCCGGAAGCCCTTCGGCGGATCAACACCCTGGAACCGTTCTCGTATTCTGGGGCATCTATTTGAAAAACTTGCAATTATGAATATTGATCTTATTTAAGTCTAATAACCTTTATCCGAGTATACCTTAAATTCCAATTCCACTATGTCCGAAACTGTCATTTCGCTTTAGATGGCTTGACGGAACATACCCCACTCAATCGGTTTCGGATATATACCCGGTAAAGCTAACCAGAATATTGGGAGTTTATTTAATGTCTCGTCCGGACGTTTCAAAAATACTCAGGTTTCGCAAAACCATTTCCAAAATACCCATGAAAATCTCTTTGCCCCTGGTTTTCACGGCACCGGTATGTGTGGTGGTATTTGTTTTATCAGCTATTGCCTTTATAGAAGCCAATTCTGCGGTCAACGATTTGATGGCGCAAAACCTGTCCCAAATTCAGGATCACATCGAAGAAAGGCTCGATGATCTTTTAAATTTGCCTAGACGGATTCAGCGCGTAAATGCCAATCTCATCCGGCAGGGGCATCTCAATCTCAAGGATTTGCGTTCCTGGCGAACGACCTTATTTGAGCAGGCCCAGGCCTTCAAGGGACTCAGCAGTATAAAATGGGGCAGCGCCGACGGGCGCACTGTCGGTATCTCCTATTATCCGGGAGCGGATGGATACGAATTTATCATCAAAGATGAAGAAACCGGCTCCGATCTTTACGAATACCACTGTGACAGTCATGGACGAATGAATAAATATCCGGCGAAGGTTTTCCCCTATGACCCCCGCAACCGTCCCTGGTACGAAGCGGCCATCCAGGCAGACCAATCAACCTGGACCGAACCCTATGCCCGCATGTATAAAGACAGGGCCGATACCACCCTGGCCCTGGGATACGCGCAGCCGTTTCGGGACAGCAATGGCCGCCTCATTGGCGTCATGAATGCCGAGTTGACCCTGAACGACATCACCCATTTCCTTGAAAACCTCAGTGTCGGCCGAACCGGCAAGGCTTTTTTGATGGATCTGCAAGGTCGCCTGCTTGCCACGTCCTCCGGTGTTCTTCTGACCGATACCAGAAAGTATCCGGTTGCCGCTTCGGCCTCGGCCGACAGGCAAATAGCCCGGGCGGCGGCGTTTCTGGAGAAGGAATTTAAATCTTACAGCGCTATTGGCACGGGGTACCAACTCAGGCTGGAGATCAATCGCGAACCCTATCTGCTCATGATTTCTCCGGCGAAGCACGAAACCGGTCTGACCTGGCTCATCGCCACCCTGGTGCCGGAAAACGATTTTCTGGCAAGCATTAAAGCGGGGCGGCATCGCAATATCAAAATCGGGATCGTGGCCGTGTCAGCCACGCTCCTGTTCGGCATCGTGCTGGCTGTGATTTCGCTCCTACCCATGCTGGATCTGATCGCCTATTTCAACAAGGTTGGCCGGGGACAGCTCAACCACGAAATTAAACTTGAATATTCCACCGAGTTCGTAGATCTATCCAAAAAAATCAACGCCGTGACCGCCGATTTAAGGGACCGCATGCGTCTTCGTCACTCACTGGTTTTGGCCCAGGAGGTTCAGCAAAATCTTCTGCCTTTGGGCACACCCAACATCAAAGGGTTGGACATTGCCGGGCATGCCACCTATTGCGACGAAACCGGGGGCGACTATTATGACTTTTTGAAAATTGCCGGGCGGCCTGACACAACTGCCGGGATCGTCGTGGGAGATGTGGTCGGACACGGGGTGGCCGCAGCCCTGCTCATGGCCACCGCCCGCGGGGTTGTGCGCAGCCGCTGCCGAGCACCCGGCAGCCTTGCCGACCTGCTCACGCACCTGAATAATCAGCTGGTTAAAGACACGGGCGGCGATCGCTTCATGACCATGCTTCTGATGGCGGTGGACGCCGAAAGAAAAGAAATGCGCTGGGCTTCTGCCGGCCATGATGCGCCGATTATCTATGATGCGAACGAGGGTCGTTTTCACGAATTAAACGGCAGCGATATATCCCTGGGCCTCAAGAAAAAAGCCAAATTCGAAGAGCATATTTTCACTGATGTAAAATCAGGCCAGATATACCTGGCTTCAACCGACGGGTTGTGGGAGGCCTTCAACACCCATGATGAGATGTTCAGCAAGGATCGCGTCCGTGACCTGATCCGCCGCTTTGCCGACCTCTCTGCGGCAGAAATCTGCGAACGGATCAATGCCGAGCTTTCAAATTTTCTTGAAGGTAAAAAACCGGACGATGACCTGACCTTTGTTATCGTGAAGGTAAAGTGAAAAAAGCTGCCTGAAATAACACAATTCCTAAACACGGGTTGTAATTCGATGATTGGTGGTTAATCGCAGGTTTTCTTTTTTATCAATACATCCAGGTTTCTTCCCAACACCGTCGTGTACCCGGATAGATCAAGTCTCTCTAATTTTTGAATAGCACTTTGCGGCCAATGGTCACTGGAATCCCCCTGCAGGATAGCCGTCGTCTCAGCCTCCGAAAACACCGGACCCTCCATGACCCATTGGCGAAAATTTTTATCAACCGGACAGACTTTCTGGCAGATCATGCATCCCACCAGGCAGTGGTGCCAGGAAGGATTAAGCCAGGCCGGGAACTTCCCCTGACGTTCGTTGTGAAAAGTGAGGCATCGTTCGGCGTGCAGTAAAAATCGGCCGCCACCGATGGCACCACCTGGACAGGCTTTGGTGCAGGCGTCACAATTGGTGCAGTCCTTCAAGATATTGAGCGCCCCCCAGCTGTCTTCTATGCAGGGCAGATCGCTTACAAATGCTACCAGGCGATAAAAACTTCCCAGTCCTGCAATATACGTGATGTTATTTTTACCATATTGAGCCAGACCGCTGCGCACCGCCAAAAGCTTCCAGGGTATGATCGCTTTCTTAAAATGATAACCGCCCGGTTCTAGCCGCGAACGTAACAGCTCCTCTATTTTGCGATCGGTTGCATAACTGTAGGTTGGTGGAACGACGCAAGGCAGATCCTTGCCCTCCGACGTAAATGTCACCCGGACCTGCGGTTGGGGCGCAGCAGCAATTATCAGAGATTGCGCCCCGGGAAGACGATCAGTTATTGTAAAATCAAATCCGCTTAACTCTTCGGTGAAAAATTCTTCATCAAACATTGCCTGTCGATGAAGGGTGTTGATATCACCCTGAAGATCCCCAAGGTGTTCAACGGATACGATTTTTGCCTTGCACCCTTCCTGCTCTATGGCGCTGAGCAGATTTGCTGATAAATCAGAGGTATCCATTTCATCCCCCTTTTGGTAATGTAGATCGATTCACCAATTCATTGCTAATTTTTTGTTTGAATTTGCTTGACTGTTTTATAACTGTTTTATATCCTTACAGTGGTTAGAAATTAGCTGAATTATCATAACCTGTCAAGGTTTTTTTAATGGTTATAATTTTGGAGAGGCTATGACGGACAAAACAAGAAATTCCGGAAGCTTGAAATTATTAGGTGGCCGGCTGTGCCTGGATTTTATAAACACCCTTGATTGGCGGGGCGCGGATACACCGGTAGAATTTTTAAATACCTATCAAGATATTATTATCTGGAGCCAGCATGTCGGTATCTGCAGCCATAACGACTCCCAACCATTAAAAATGCTGGCGGAGCGGTCCATAGCAGAAGCCAAAAAAGTCCAGCGGCAATCAATCAAACTGCGCGAAATTTTATATCGCATATTTTCAAATATTAGCCGGAATAAAAATCCGCTGAAAAAGGATCTGGCTGACTTCAATCGGCATCTATCCAGAGCAATGAAAAATTCACAAATCGTGAGGACCAAAAATGGATACGCCTGGGATGCGAACGGCAAGAAGGAACGGTTGGATTGGATTCTTAATCCGATTATCCGTTCCGCTGCCGAGGTACTGGTATCCAATGAGTTGCATAACATCAAATCCTGCGCCGATCCTGCCTGCGGCTGGCTGTTTCTGGATATCAGCCGCAACAAACGCCGCCGCTGGTGTGATATGCAGGATTGCGGCAATCGGGCCAAGGCCAGCAGGTTCTATAAGAATAGACGGCAGCGGAATTGATTTCAAGGGTGTTAGAACTAGTTGCAAATATCTAAAAAACAAAAAAAATTATTCAACCGGTTCTGTGGAAGCTGCTCCCACGATTAAAATACTACTTAAATGAGCAGTCTAAAACCTCCTGTTGTGCTGATGCACAAAGTCCCCAATCCGCTTCATCCGCTCCATATCTTCTTCACCAAGGGGCCCCAGCTCCAGGGCCGGCAGGGCAGCTCGCATCTGGTCCATGTTTCGGGGACCGCACAAACATACATCCACCGCCGGATTGGACAAAACAAAACGGTAGCAGTCGCTAGGCGCCGGAACAGATTCCCCGGGCGGCATCTTTTTAGGGTTTAAAAGCTGGCCCCAGCGGGTTGCTGTATAGGAAACAATGCCCGGCCGGTCATCGCCCTGAAGGTGGGGAAATATTTCTTTTTCTGCACCGCGATGGGCGGCATTATAACGGACGTGAAACAGGTTGAACTGCCCCTCGGCTGCCATCTGCGGAAACAGCTTGCGCTGGTGCCCAGACATAGCCAGAAACCGGCAAAGGCCTTTGGCCCTCATATCCCGGGCGCGCTTCAAAAGCCCCGGCGCCGGTCGGCGATTGTGCCAGCCCAGGATGAGAATATCGGACTGTTCAAGTCCCATAGAACGCAAATTTCTTTTAAAAAACCATTCCATCAAAAAACCAAATCGGGCATAGGACTGAATGGCAACCACCAGCCTGTCGCGCTGGCCTTTGCGGCAAAGACTGCGGATGGCCCGGCGCATGCCGGCCCGGTGCCGGCCGGATCCCAAGTAGAAATAATTGCAGCCTTTTTCAAAAGCCGCTTCAAATGCTTCGGCCGGTGCTCCGTAGCTGGCCGCCAGACCCAACGGCCCGACTTTTAAACCGGTACCGCCCAGAATTCTTTTAGTAAATGCCGCCATAGGCATACTCCTGTTAAAAGTTGATTAGGTTGATTAAGTTAATCAACCAATCAACTAAAATCCACAGCCGGTAAATTTTTCGGTAATTTTACTGTAAATGTACTTCCCTCATCAGGAGTACTAATGACGGTTATATCCCCGTTGTGGGCCCGGGCGACGGCCCGGGCAAAACTGAGGCCCAGCCCCGTGCCGGACTGGGAGCGGCTGGGGTCACAGCGGTAAAAGCGTTCAAAAACATGATCCAGTTCTTTGCTGGAAATTCCCACGCCGTTGTCTTTGACCGCTATCTGAACCGACTGGTCTCCGCCGGTAGATACGGTCACATCGATCCTTCCATTTGCCGGAGTGTATTTAATGGCATTATCGAGCAGGTTGGCAACCATCCGTTGAATCAGCCGCATGTCGCCATAAATGCTGATATTTTCAGGTTCGGTGCAAACCATGGTAAGGCCATTATCCTCGGCCGGGGATTGGAAAATATCACAGGCATCACGAACAAGATTGGCGATATCCAGTTTTTGAAAGTCAAGTTGATTCACACCGGCCTCTGTCCTGGAAATAATCAGCATGGTGTTGATCATGTCCAGAAGCCGGTCGCATTCTTCAATGGTGCCGGATGCCATGGATTCGTATTCTTTCAGGGAAGAACCGGAAGTCAGAGAAACTTCGGCAATCCCGCGAATCCGGGTGATGGGGCTTTTAAGATCGTGGGCGATGTTATCGCTCATTTCTTTGATTCCGGTTACCAGGTTTTCAATACGATCCAGCATCTGATTAAAGGTCAGCGCGAGTTGATCTATCTCATCAGCTCTTTTTTTCACCGGCACGCGCTTTTCAAGGCTGCCTTCTGATATTCGACGTGCCGTCCGGGTAACGGTTTCCACCCCCACAAGGGCCCGTCGGGCCATAAACCAGCCGACCACGACTGCCAGGACAAAGAGGATCACCATGGTGGTGATAAACACTTTACGAAACACTTCAATGATGCGGGTGTGATTTTCCATGGATAGACCCAGCTGCAATATCATGCCGGGTCCGATGACGGCATAAAGAATACGGATTTGGTGTTTGCGATCCGGTATGTCGGTGGTATCAAAAATCGGTGCCCGGCTGTCCAGCAGGCGATGGACCGCATCCTTGTTTATCCCGATATCGCGCCAGTAGGACATGTTGGATGAAGAAAACACCTGGCCGGTTATATCGAGCAGTCGAAAAAATATCTTTTTCTCCCCGGCCGCCTGGGCCTGTATAAAGGCCTGGCGCTTGACGGCTCCGGGACCCTGGGTTGACAGGATCGAGGAAAAGGTTCTGACTTCACTTAAGAGGCCCTCATCGGTCTGCTGCCGCATGACCAAGGTGATCAGCAGATAAAAGAAAAAAAATGCCACGCAGGCGGACAGCATGAATATGCCGGCATACCAGAGCGTTAGTCGAAAGGCCAGGGTATGACGGATATCAGCTATTTTCTTCTTTAAGGACATAACCCACCCCGCGCACCGTGTGTATCATCTTGCTGCTGAAGCCCTTGTCGAATTTTTCCCTTAATTTGTAGATCCGTGATTCCACCACATTGGTAAGGGGATCAAAATAATAATCCCACACATGTTCCATGATCATGGTTTTGGAAACCACCCTGCCGGCATTGCGCATTAAATATTCCAGCAGGGAAAACTCCAGCGGCTGGAGGTCAATCTTTTGGCCGGCCCGCACAACCTCCCTGGTAATCAGGTTCAGGGTAGCCTCTCCCACCACCAGCTGGGTGGGCTCCGACACATTGCTGCTGCGACGGATCAAGGCCTGGACCCGGGCCAACAACTCCGAAAAGGCAAATGGCTTGGTAAGGTAATCATCGCCGCCGGTCTGCAGGCCTTTGATACGATCATCGACAGATCCCTTGGCGCTGAGAACAATCACCGGCGTTTTGATCTTCTCGTGCCGCATTTGCCGAATCAGTGTCAGGCCGTCCAGTTTGGGAAGCATGATATCGACGATCGCGGCGTCATAAGGCTCGGTCAGCGCCAGATGCAATCCGTTTTCGCCGTCACCCGCGTGATCCACGGCAAAACCTTCGGCCTTAAACCCTTTAATAATGAAGGAAGCGATTTTTTCATCATCTTCGATCAGCAGTAGTCTCATCACCTCACCCGGATTATGATATTGATAGGAGCAATAAATTATTGGCGAACGGCACACGGTGCAGGGCAAAAGGTTAAAGGATCACCTTTTTTCTTTATCCTTAGGCCTTCAACCTTGAAACAAGCGCCACCCACTCTTCTTTAACAGCCGTTTCGATAATTTCAAATCCCATATTTTGCAATGCCTCTGTCACCTGGCTTTGGTTCTTTTCTATAATCCCCGAACAGATAAAAACTCCGTCCGGATTCAGCACGCGCTTGATGTCAACAATCAGATCCAATATTACAGGGGTAAGAATGTTGGCGACTACCATATCATAGGTTTCCCTGGTTTCATCAACTAGATTTGCTGTTTTTACCTGAAACTTTTCGGGCTGAATCGAATTCAGTGTTAGATTGGCGGCAGCGACCTGGACGGCTGTCTCATCCTTATCGATACCACAAATCCGGGCGGCCCCCAGCCTGGCTGCTGCGATCATCAGAATTCCAGATCCGGTTCCCACATCCAGAAAGCCATCACCCTTCTTTAAATACTTTTCAATCATTGCCGCACATAGAACGGTGGTCGAATGGGTTCCGGTCCCAAAGGCCATCCCGGGATCCAGCTCAATGACAATCTCGCCGGATTCGGGCGTATACTCGCGCCAGGTCGGCTTTACCACCAGATGGCGGCTGATCTTGCGGGGCCAGAAATAAGCCTTCCAGGCGTGGGCCCAGTCTTCATCATCCAGTTTTTTATAGCTGATCCGCGAAATTAAGCCGGACCGCTCCTGCAGGTGTGACAGTTTTATTTCTATTTTCCGGCAGCGTTTTTCGGTTTGGCTGTCTTCTGGCAAATAAGCGGTAACCGAATTACACACAGCGCGACCGATAGCATCTTCCGCCCAGTCTTCTTCCGGATCGATGGCAGGGTCTTCCACAACCACCCCCTGCAGGCCAAAATCGTAGAAAATGTCGGAAATCAGATCCACGGCCAGTTCCTTGTCGGCCGGATCATTGCCCGGTTGATCAAATATGATTTTTACTTCGATCCATTTCATTGCGATTTTTTGTTCACCGCAGTCGCAGAGTTCGCAGAGAATATTTTTTGTTTTCCATCCTTCCTGTCCGCCGGTATTTTGGCGGATCAACGGAAAACAAAAAAGTTAACTCCGCGTAACGCTGCTCGGCGGTAAATACTAAAACTTCTCCTTGGGTGGGTTGAAGTAGCCGAACTTCAGGCCCGGAAATTGTTCCCGTATCTGTTGCAGCAATATCTCCATTCCCAGGGGTTTGCCGGGTGATTCGACGGCATCCATTTTCTGCCAGTAGCGCACCGGGTCAAAGTTAAGGTTGCGCCACTGGATCATGCCGATCGGAAAATTTTGTAAAAATCCGGCAAGGGCGTCGGCTTCCCCCGGAGTGTCGCTGAATCCCGGACAATTGAGATAGTTTATGGCGACAAATTTTTTGCGGGCCAGCGCTATCGCAATGCTGGCAAGGACATCGGAAAAACCGTAGCCCTGGGGCCGAAAATAGGCTTCATAGCATTTTGGACGCACACTGTTCATGCTGATGCGGATGCTGTCCAGGCCGGCATCAAAAAGGGCCGGCAGGCGGGCCGGCAGACTGCCGTTGGTGTTCATGTTGATGGTGCCCCTGCCGGTTTGCGAACGAATTTGTCTGATGGCCGGCTCGATGACATGGGTTGCCAGCAGGGGGTCGCCTTCGCAGCCCTGGCCGAAACTGACAACGCTGTTTTCAACCCGCTGGATATGGGCCAGGGCCACTTCGGCAATTTCCTCCGGGGAAGGGGTGAAGGTGATACGGTCCTGGCTGTGGTGGATGCCGGAATTTTGCTGCAGGGAGAGACAACCCAGGCAGCGGGCATTGCACTGTTTAGAAGTCGGCAGGGGGGCTTCATAGCGTCCGAGAAAAAAATTTTTACCGGCCGGGCACCCATAGGTCAAGGCACATTTGTCAAGATGGGCCCGCAGGCGGTTGGCCGGCATTTGTTTGCGCATCCGATCAACACCTGCGATCACATCTTCGCGCGGCATACGCCGCAGATCCTGACGCGGCTCGGGATCCACCAGGGCAGCGGCCGACCGAAAGCCTTTTTTATGCCAGCCGACGGCCCCGTAAGAGAACAACGGCAGAGTCTGCGACTTTTGGGTTTCGCGATAGGCGCTGATCCGGGTGATCACATATCCCGGGGAATTGAAAGCCGCAACCGGGAAAATGACTTCACCGGGTTCGTAAGGGTTTTCCGGCAGTGTTTCGAGTTCTCCGGTGTTGATATTAAGCAATACGGGTTTTCGGTCCGGCAAATACATCAGTTCGCTGCCGTGGGGCAGATTACGGGTTTGGTCCACAGCTAAGGGCGCTAATAAGGAACCCGCCATCCCCACCGCGGCATAGCCATCCAGCTCGAATATCTCACCGTTGCCGTTGGCCACCAGGGCGGTCAGCAGAATTTCTTTGGTTTTAGCGGTTTTTTCCGATACCACCTGTTTTCCAGAACCCTTTCAGCTGAACCCTCTCAGCCCTATCAAAAATGATTTTTAAAATAGCATAAGCAGGTGTTTTATTATAGTGGTTGTCATAAAAACGTTCCGTTATTCAAACGTTTTTTCCTACAACCACTTATACCAGCCGGAATGTTTTTATGAAAAGCGGTATAACCTGCTGAGAATAATGATTCCGGTTGGTAAGGGTTAATTTCAAACCACCCAAACAAAATAGACCCCTTTTGACCTATATCAAGTATAATTTTTCGTTTTGGTTGTAAATGCTAACGATATAACCCATTTTATCAGTCAAGGGGAACAATAACCATGGTGACGGAATTACACGATCTAAAAGAATCAAACGAGTTTCTAAATCAGCTGCTCGACAATATAAATTCAGCGGTTCTGATTGCCGATGAGAATCTGCAAATCCATCAATTTAATAACTCATTTCTGAGTCTCTTCGACAGTGCGGCCGAATCCGTGCTGCAATCAGGCTTCGGTGAGACGGCCGGATGTGTCAATGCCATAACGGAAAACAAATCCTGCGGACAAACGTCCCATTGCGCCCAATGCATTTTGCGCCGCTCCCTGATACAAACCCTTACGGATCGGGTCCCGGTGAACAATCAGCCGTTGAACCGTGTCTTCTACATCAAAGGCAAACCCGTTGAAAAGCACCTTCAATTCAGCACCCGGACAATTATGTATCAGGGGCGCAAAATGTTTCTGATCATCATTTACGACGTGACCGATATAGAGCAGCAAAAAATTGAGCTGCAAAACAAGCAAAAACAGCTGGATCGGGACCTGGAATCGGCAGCCGCCATCCAACAGAGTCTGCTTCCGGCCCGATCTCCGAAGATAGATAATATCCAGATCGCCTGGGAATTCGAGCCCTGTGAACAGATCGGCGGGGATATATTCAACATCCATCATATGGATGAGGGCAAGGTCGGGCTCTATATGCTCGATGTTTGCGGCCACGGCGTGCCAGCCGCCTTAATTTCGGTGGCCGTATCCCAATTTTTAAACAGCGGAGACGGGCTTTTGGGAAACAACTGCGAACTTGTATCACCCGATATTGTAATGGACAAACTCGACCGCGCGTTTCCCTTTGAACGCTTTGACAGTTTTTTCAGCATTATCTGCATGACCATTGATCTGCATGAAGGGCTGCTGACCTACAGCTGTGCCGGTCACCCGCCACCGGTGTTGATGCGCCCGGATGGAACCATGCAGATTCTCAATCACCGGGGGCCCAGCATCGGCTTTGGCTGTGAAAATCCCATCGGTCAGCAAACCATTCAACTGCAAACCGGTGACAAAATTCTGCTCTATACCGACGGGTTGCTGGAAAGCCGCAATACGCAGGCGGATTTTTTTGGGAAATTGCGATTTTACGACGTGCTGAAAAAGCACCACCATGAGCCGATCCAAAAAATGGTGGATGCCGTGTACGCCAGTGTTAACGAATTCCGGCACCGGGCCAAACCCGACGATGATATTAGTATACTGGGTGTGGAATATTGTGGCCAATCATAAAAAGTGGTTTTAGGATTTAGAAATTTTTTATCTGGCAGATACAGAACGTAGGGCGGGCCTCCGTGCCCGCCTTTTTCGTTTTGGGGAAATGAATCGCGGGCACAGTGGCTCGCCCTACATTCGAATGGGCACCATTGCCAGCTGATAGTCGAAAAGATTGAAATCCTTTCTGCTATGAGCTATCAGCCATGAGCTATGAACTGTATTTCGCTATGAGCTATTTTCTGCCATAAACATCACACAGCGTGAGGTTCTGCCGTCCACTTTCAGGACAAACGGGCGCTCAAGAACGGTATGCGCCACAAAAGGAGTTTCATTGGCAACCGGCAACGATCTGACCCAGTCCCAGTCCAGGAACTCTTGCTTATCATCGGAAACAGTCACATAATTGATTCCCAGCGTGGATATGTTATGAAAAAAGTGGGATCCCTGGGACGGCTCGGCCCTGAGCTCTGTGGACGCGGTTTCGATCATGGCCCCCACACCGCTGATCTGAGCCCAGCTTACCGGAATCCCCAGCCAGCGGTCCGCCGAGCCCCAGCGGCCGGGACCGATCAGAAGATATTTACGCTTTTCCTGCAGCAAAACCGCATTCAGCTCGCCAATCTCACGGGCAACCTCCGGGGTTCGTCCGGCATCAAAAATATCCGGCTTTACATAGAGAATGTCGGCGATATCTTTTTTTTCGGCGTTGCCAAGGGCATTGTGAGAGTGACAAAAGGCCCGGGAGACATCCTCCTGGCTGATTTCAACCCGGCCGAGTTCAGCCCTGGCCGTCATGGGTCTTAACTGTAAAAACGCAAATTCCGCTTTGCCTTGCGGGTCCCGGGGCCAATTGACCGAAAACTCGAGTTCCACCGGACAGCCCATTCCCTCCTGACCCATATCCAATACATCCGATAACAATTCGCTCAGCGGAAATAAATCGAATTTAAGGACCTGGGCAAACGTCAGGACCCGGTAGCCGGGAACGTGGGTGGTGTCACGGATGCGATGCTCTTCAGGAAAGTAAGTGCTGGCCAGCTTTTTCATCGGCGGATCATCGGCGACCTCGTCAACTTCTCTTTTCGACAGATTGGCATCTTCATTGATCCCGAGTTCCGGGTAGGGACCGCCCATTTTCAGAGAAAAGAAATAACGCTGGGAATTTTCCAGAATATCTTCCACGCTGGTTCGCTGGGGCAGAATCTGGGGATATTTGGGAGAAAACCGCAGGGCCTTTTCTCCCTCCATCACGGTTTTCCCCAGGCCCATGGCAATGGTGGTAATCCCTTCTTCCGGCTTCATTTTGGAAAACGGGTAGTAATTGTAAGACTGGGCCACCCCGGATATGGCCGGATAGAAATACTCCCCGTAATATTCGCCAACAAGCTGCTGAATAATGACCGCCATCTTTTCTTCTTCCGTACGATGACCCACGCGTTTTGAAAACGCCCGCGGGCTCTGAAAATAGGTAGAGGCATATACCAGCTTGATGGCGTGAATCAGCTGTCCCAGCCGGGTTTGCAGATCGGGATGATCATTGGGAAGCATGTAGGTCCGGTAAAGACCGGCATAGGCGCGAAATTGGGCATCTTCCAGCAAACTGGAGGAGCGCACCGCCAGGGGATAGGTGATGCGAGCCAGATAGGCTTTTAAGTCATCGGCAATCCACCCGGGAAAGTTCGCCTTACAAAAGGCGGCGGCAATTTCTTCATCACCGGCCTCCGACTTGGAAAGCCCCTTTAAATTATTTTCTTCAACAAAGGTATCGAACCCCTCGGTGGTAATCACCATGGTGCGGGGAATAAAAATGTTGATATTTTCATATTTATTGTGAAGCGCGGCCGAACGCTGCAGCAGGTTGGATACAAAGGCCAGACCCCGGGCTTTTCCGCCCAGGGAACCCGTTCCGATTTTGAAAAATTCCGTGTCCAGATCAAATTCGCCGGCCTCAAAATTTACCACCACGCCCTTTAGTCGCTGACTGCGCCGGGCATGAATAATCGAACAAAGATAGCGGCGATGATTTTCGACACTTGAAAAATCCTCTTCCCGGATAGGGCGCACCTTGGAAGCCAGATTTATTTCCGTGCGGGCAAACAGCCAGCGGGAAAAATCATTACGGCTGGTGTGGTGCACGAAGGAATCTTCCGGTATTTCTTTAACACCCTTCTCAAAGGAACCCAGATCGGCGGCCCGGGCGATTTCCCGGCCATCCGGTTTGCGAAAAATAAAATCACCGAAACCAAGCTGTTCCATAAAAAAGGAGCGCACCTCGGCAATCAGGGATGGTGAATTTTTATCGACAAAAACAGCCGGAATCGATGCGGCTTTCTCGGCGTTGGAGGATTCAGAACTGGTCAGCAACAGGGGAATGTCGAATCTTTCCTTTTTGATTTTGGATAAAAAGTTCACCCCGGCATCGTGATCCAGTTTACCGTTGCGCGGAAAGCGCACATCGGAAATAATACCCAGCACATAGGGCTCATGCTTTTGGTAGAGACCGACGGCCTCTTCGAAATTGCGGGCAACCAGAATTTTCGGCCGGGCGCGCATGGTGAGCAGGCGGTGTTCTTCGTTGAGCCCCTTCTGTAAAAGGGCCTGGGTCTGGCTTACCAGTTCCCGGTAAAGAACGGGCAGCAAGATCGATATATACACGGGCGAATCTTCCACAAAAAGAATCACCCGGATGCCGGCCAGATCCGTGTCCCGGCCGACGTTCATCCCATCTTCGGCACTTTTTACCAGGGCCACCAGAATATCGGTGTCCCCCGACCACACAAAGGTGCGGTCGATTCCCGGCGGCTGCATAAATACCCGGCTGGATTCCTCCGACGGCAGGGCGCTGTGGGTCAAAAGGATAACCGGCAGCTCAGGATCTTTTTCTTTAATTTTCTGCCCCAGCATAAAGGCATCCATGTCGGCCAGATGGAGCATGGTGATAACCAGGTCAAACCGTTTTTCAGAAAGCGCTGAAAGGGCTTCTTCCGCCGTGGAGACCCAGGTAAACCGAGGCGGGTTGCTGAGATTCAGTCCGCGGTATTCATGAATGATTCTCTCGGAAAGGCGGCAGTCTTCCTCCATGATCCAGGCATCGTAAGGAGTAGAGACCAGCAGTACCTGTCCGACCTTCTTGGCCATCAACTCGTGGAATATTTTAAAACTCGGGTCAAAATCTTCAGCAAAACTTTCGATGTCCAGCTCCATGTGAAACGATCCTTTTCGAAAATTTATTTAGCATTAAATAAAACCATACCTTATAATAAATCACAATGGTAATCATATTTAAGTTTGACAACAAATGTGACCATGGTATTATGACCTGGTCATTTATATAATTTAGATTAATCAAGGAAATCGTCATGGAAAATATGGTCTCAAAATCCCAGTTTAAGCCTCACGTTTTGCAATATTTTCGTGAAATAGAAAAAACCGGCAAGGAATTGGTAATCAGCGATCGTGGCAAACCGGTTTTAAAAATTGTGCCATATGTCGACAACCCCGAAGAGGCCTTGAAGGTCCTCCGCAATACAGTTATAAAGTACGAGGATCCGACCGAACCGGTCGGATTGGAAAACTGGGAAGCCTTAAAATGATTGTTCTCGATACACACGCCTGGATATGGTTTGCAAGTAAGCCGGAAGCTCTATCAAAGAAGGCGCGGAAAGCGTTGGACGCTGCCGTCCAAGAGAAAAATGTATTGATCTCATCAATTAGTGTGTGGGAGGCAACCCTGCTGGTTAAACATAAAAGGCTAAAACTTTCAATGGATGTTACGGACTGGATCGCAATATCTGAAAACCTGCCGTTTATTCAATTTATACCGGTATCAAATTCAATCGCGGTTAAATCGGTAAATTTGCCCCCACCCTTTCACCCGGACCCTGCAGATCGAATAATCATAGCGACTGCACTTTCTACCGGGGCCTCGATAGTTACTAAAGATAAAAAAATAGCAGCTTATTCGCATGTCAAAACGATCTGGTAAGAACAGAGAGGAAAACACAATTGGAAATCTGGATGACATTGAAAAAAGCGCTGGATTTGTATCCGCACAGGGTTGCCGTGGTGGATGGCGAGCGCACATTTACCTATACCCAAATCGGTGACCGGGTGAAGGGGCTGGCACGGTTCTTCCAGGCCCAGGCAATTCAACCCCAAGACCGTATCTCAATCCTGGAGGTCAATTCCCATGCCTTCCTGGAAACCTATTATGCCGCCGCTGGTATCGGTGCCATTTTAAACCCGCTCAACTATCGGCTGGCCGCCAGAGAGATTGCCTACATTATAAGGGATTCCGGATCCCGCTGGCTGGTGTCCGGATCCCGCTTCGCCTCGGTGGTCGAAGGCGTCCTGGATGAAGACACGCCCTTGAAGGGAATTGTCTGGATCGGGGATACGCCCGATGCTTCACCGGGAGTCCCGTATTTCAGCTATGACGAAGCAATAAAAAGCCATACCGGTCATTTTGAACCCGTGACCGTGGGGGAAAATGATGTTGCCCATCTTTATTATACCAGCGGAACCACCGGACGCCCCAAAGGCGTGATGCTGACCCATAAAAACGTCTGCCTGCATGCCCTGGGAACCATTGCCGAACTCAAGCTGGTGGACAGTGACACCTGGGGGCATATTGCGCCGATGTTTCATCTGGCCGATGCCTGGGCCACGTTCGCCCTCACCTGGGTAGGTGGACGGCATGTGATGGTGGGCCAGTTCGAGCCCGAAACGGTCATGGCAACCATCGAGCAGCAACGCATCACCCTGAGCAATCTGATCCCCACCATGCTCAATCTGATGATCAAACACCCCAGGGTCGCTGAATTTGATTTTTCCAGCCTGCGTGTGATTCTCAGCGGCGGGGCGCCCATCGCGCCCCAGGTGGTCAAAAGCATCACCGCAGCGTTTAACTGTGATTACATTCAAACCTACGGCATGACCGAAACCAGCCCCTATCTGACCTTCAGTATTTTAAAAAAGCACCTGCAGGACCTGCCGCCCGATGAACAGCTGAAGTACAAATCCAGGACCGGCCGGCCGTTTATGGGTGTTGATCTTAAAGTCGTGGACGAAACCGGTATTCCCGTAAAGGCGGATGACCGCCAGGTGGGAGAAATTTGGGTTCGCGGGGATACCGTTACACCCGGCTACTGGAACCTGCCGCAGGAAACCGAACAGGCCTTTGCCGATGGATGGCTTCGCACCGGGGACCTGGCGGTTATCGATGCGGAAGGCTATGTCAACATTGTCGACCGCCGCAAAGATATGATCGTCACCGGCGGAGAGAATGTGTATTCAACCGAAGTCGAAAACGTGCTCTACATGCACCCCAAAGTGCTGGAAGCCGCTGTCTTCGGCGTGCCGGACGAAAAATGGGGCGAGGCAGTCACCGCCGCCGTGGTGCTCAGGGAGAACGCATCGGCCACCGAAAAAGAAATTATCCAGTTTTGCAGAGAATACCAGGCCGCTTACAAGACACCAAAAACCATCATTTTTCTGGAGGAACTGCCCAAAACCGGTTCGGGCAAGATTACCAAAAAAGCCCTGCGGGATCCGTACTGGAAGATCTAGAAGCTCTCTGCAATCCGTCATTTGTCTTCTGCCCTAATATCCCAGATTCTCACCAACCAGCTTGACATGAATACGGTCTTTTATCATATGGCCTTCGATCGTACTCCACATGTTGCAGATCCGCTGGGGGGTTTTGCAATCGCTGCACAACCCGGTTTCCACGCAGGGATTCTTGAGCCCGTAGCGAATGTTGTTGACCGGCGCGGCGTAGTGCTTCACGCGGGCTACTGCCGATTCCAGATCGGGGGCCACTTTGTTCATGCCCACCACCAGGATCACCTTTTTGGGGCCGAAGGCCATGGCCGCCACCCGGTTTCCCATCCCGTCGAGATTGACCAGTTTTCCGTCCATGGTAATGGCGTTGGTGCTGGCGATCATGACATCGGCAATCATCCCCCGGCGCCTGAGCTCCAGACCTTCCTCGAGCGACAATTCGGGTTGATAAGGATCAATCAGACTGACGCCCGGCAGGGCCGCCACCGCCTCCCACAATCCCATGCCCGCGGCGGACATCGATCCACAGCGAAAGACGGTCACCCCCGCCGGGATCATTTCAAGAATTTCATCCCTGGCCTGGTCGGCTCCGGCAGCATAGCTGCCCGCCATCCGGCGTTTCTCAAGGTTTTTAATGATCGTTCGAGCCACTTTCTCGTTCCATTCCGACTGGTGTTGATCCATGGGGTGTCTCCTTTGAAGGTCCTTTTTATCGTTCGCACCGACGCGCTTACAAGCCTATCATACCTATTGGCGACTGAAGATCAATCAAAAAAGGTGCCCAGCACCATCATCAGAGGAAAATTCACCTGCCTGATCAATCCGCTGCCTCCTGACTTTAAAAACTGTCCATCGGATCGGACCATCATTATGGGCCGGAGATGATCCTTCAGTCGCTTCTTGACGTAAAGAGAGGGATCATGTATGGAATGGTACTGCACGATTGAAGCGGTGTTTACCACCGTGCCCATCGAATTCGACCGGTAAGGCAACCAGGCTTCGTTTTATTCGGTCCTGACGTCTACGATTGCATTTTTTCACGCCCCGTTACTGCCGATATGCAGAAGGAATAAGGCAGATGAGCTATCAGCTTGAGCTTCAGAATGTGTTTAAACTGTTTGGCAGCGTAAAAGCCGTTGATGATGTATCCTTGAACATCGATCACGGCGAGTTCCTCACCCTGCTGGGTCCCAGCGGGTCCGGTAAGACAACGACGTTGAATATGATTGCCGGGTTTGAAATTCCCACCAGCGGTGACATCCTGCTGGAAAATGAAGATATCACCACCGTGGCTCCCAACAACCGCGGCATCGGTATGGTATTTCAAAACTATGCCCTCTTTCCCCATATGACGGTTTATGAAAATATTGCCTTTCCGCTGAAAATGCGCAAAATCGCTTCCGCTAAAATCCGCACGATGACCGGGGAAGCGCTGGAACTGGTGAAACTTCCGGGTTTTGAAACCCGTTATCCCAACCAGCTCAGCGGCGGCCAGCAGCAGCGGGTTGCTTTAGCTCGGGCCATTGTATTTCACCCCAAAATCCTGTTGATGGATGAGCCTTTGGGCGCCCTGGATAAAAAGCTCCGGGACCATATGCGCCTTGAAATCAAGCATCTTCAGGAGTCCTTAAGTATCACCGTGATATATGTGACCCACGATCAGGAAGAAGCATTGACGATGTCGGACCGTATCGCCATTATGAACAACGGCCGCATCGTTCAACTGGACAAGCCCGTGGAGCTGTATGAATCTCCCGCCAACCTTTTCGTTGCTGATTTTATCGGTGAATCGAATTTCCTTGAGGGACGGGTTTCGAAAACTAACGGTGACAGCGCCGTGATTGAGACCAAAGAGGGCCTGAATGTCTGGGTTCACAGGCCGGCTCGCATGGAACCCGGCGAAAAGTTCTCCGTGGCCGTCCGGCCGGAAAAAATCCAGGTTCTGGCCGATGAAAAAGACGGCTCGAAGGAAATAGTCAACCGGTTTACCGGTCGCGTTGAAGAAATCGTATACCTGGGAGAGGCTAAAATATACCGCGTCGGCCTGGCACCGGATGTCATCATCGAGGCCAAGGTTCAAAGTGGGCCTGGTGCTCAAAAATATGAAGTCGGCGACAAAATAGTTGTCGGCTGGCAAACGCGACACGGCCTGGCACTCAAGTAAGGCCGTTTTGGGCAGTCAACCTTAACACATAAGGAGGTGCGGGATGAAAAAGAAAACACAGAACAAAAAAGGGATGACCCGCCGGGAATTTCTCATTACCACCGGCGCGGCAACAGGGGCCGCACTGGTGACGGCATCGGTGGGACCGTTTGTGCACACAACCATGGCCAAGGGCGGCACGCTCAAGGTTTGCTCCTACGGCGGTTCCTACCAGGAATCCCAGCGCAAAGCGCTCATCGAGCCGTTTGCCGAAAAATTCGGTGTCAAGATTATCGAGGCCTCCGGTCCGGACATTGCCAAGGTCAAAGCCCAAGTGGACATCAAAGCCTACGAATGGGACGTGGTCGATCTGGAGACCCGCCACATTGCCCAGGGCGAGCTGGAAAATCTACTGGAACCTATCGATACCAATGTGGTCAACCTTGAGGGCATCGACCCAAAAGCCATTCGCAAGGCCGCCATCGGCAACATTTTCTGGACAACGTCCCTGGCCTACAACAAAAAGGCCATCGGAGATCAAAAACCGCCCGCCAGCTGGGCCGATTTCTGGGACGTGAAAAATTTCCCCGGACCGCGCGCGCTTCAGGATCAGGCGCCCTTTAATCTGGAGTTTGCCTTATTGGCCGACGGTGTGCCCATGGACAAGGTCTATCCGATTGATGTGCCCCGGGCCTTCAAGAAAATGGATGAGCTCAAAGATCAAATCACCGTCTGGTGGAAAAACGGTGCCGAGCAGATCCAGCTGCTGACCAGTGCCGAGGCTTACTATTCCTCGGCCTGGAACGGCCGCGTCAACGTTGCCCAGAGCAAGGGGGTGCCCCTGGAAATCGTGTGGGAGGGCGGCTGCCTCGATCTGGATTGGTGGGCCATTCCCAAAGGGAACCCCAACAAGGACCTGGCCATGAAGTTTATCGACTTCGCCATTTCGGCCGAACGCCAGGGCGAGCAGATGCAGAAATACATTGCCTACGGCCCGACCAACCTCGGCGCTTTCAAATACATCACCGAAGAGCGGGCCAAGCAGCTGCCGTCTTATCCGGAAAACCTCAAGAAGCAGTTTGCGCAGGATGCAGATTACTGGGGACCGAATCTGGCGCCGTTGACGGAGAAATGGAAGACGTGGATCATTTCTTAGGAAACGGTTCTTAAAACTCGTCTAATGCTCGCCAGCAGCGTTGCGAGTCGGCGCAAAATTTACTGGTCATCCGCCTCCGGCGGACTCCGCTTTTGCACCGGCTAGCGCCTTGCTGGCAAGCATGATCCAAACTTTTAAAACCGTTTCTAATTAGAGAATCTGATGATACCGCTTCGAGTCATGGATTTTGCGGATATTGTCGACCAACGCATTAACTCAATAAACTGAGTAAACTCAACGAACTACCTTAATGGAAGCATCCGACACCATCGTTTTAGATAAATCAGCGCCGGCCAAACTCTGGCAGCGACCGGGATTCCGGCAGTTTCTGCTGCTGGCTCCGGCCCTGGTGGCGCTGTTGCTTTTGTTTGTCTATCCCATCTCGAGTGTATTAATGCGCAGCATTTTCAGCCCGGACTTTACATTGGAGCATTATTTTTACTTCTTTGAGACGCCCCTTTATGGCAGGGTTTTGTGGATTACCTTTCAGATCAGCATCCTGTCCACGCTGTCTTCGCTGCTGGTCGGCTATCCCATCGCCTATGTGCTGCGGCGCGCCAAACCCGGCGTTCGCAACTTCTTTTTACTGGCCATAACCCTTTCGTTTATGATCAGCCTCCTGGTGCGTAATTACTCCTGGATTATCATGCTGCAGCGCAACGGGGTGCTGAATACCATGCTCGATTATTTCGGACTGCTCGATCAGCCCCTCAAGCTGCTGCACAACAAATTCAGCGTCATGGTCGGTATGTCCCATATTTTCGTACCCTACATAGTTTTTCCGATTTACAGCGTGATGATGGGAATGGACCTGAACCTGGAAAAAGCGGCCCAGAATCTGGGCGCCAGCCGCTGGCAGACCTTCTGGCGGATTTCGTTTCCGCTCAGCTTTCCGGGGATTGGAGCAGGCGCCTTACTGGTGTTCATAATGGCCCTGGGCTTTTTTATCACCCCGGCCCTGCTGGGCGGCCGCAAGGAGCAGATGCTTTCCAACCTGATCCAGATCCAGGTGGTTGACCTGCTGAACTGGCCCTTTGCCTCGGCCATGTCGGTGATTTTATTGATCGCCACCTTGATTGTTTTTTCCATCTACAACCGCTACCTGGGAGTGGAGCGCCTGTGGGGAGGCCTGAAGACATGAGCGACAGGGCACGCAAAAGAGCCATGCGCTATGATCCGCTGCACATCAGCTGGCCCCTGTGGGTGGTGTCCGTATCGGCCATTGTTTTTCTGATTGCCCCGGTGCTGCTGCTGGTGCCTATGTCCCTGGGGTCGGCGGAAATCATCGAGTTTCCACCATCCCAGTTCGGCATCGACCAGTACCGCAAGTTTTTCAGCCATCCGGCCTGGCAGACCGCGGTATTAAACTCGTTGCAGGTGGCCGTGGGAACATCCATCGTGTCCACAACCATCGGCCTACTGGCGTCTTTGGCCCTGGTATGGGGGCGCTTTAAGGGCAAAGGCCTTATCAATGCCTTCATCCTTTCCCCGATGATCGTGCCCCTGATCGTCATGGCCCTGGCCTTTTACATCAGCCTTTCAAAGCTTGGCATGCTGGGCACCAAATTCGGACTGATCCTGGCATACACCCCGTTGACATTGCCCTTTGCGGTGCTGCCGATCTCGGCTACCCTGCGCGGCTTTGACCGCAGTCTGGAGTATGCCGCGCTCAACCTCGGGGCCAGCCGGTTTCAAACGTTCATGAAGATCACCTTTCCGATCATCCGGCCCGGTATCCTGACCGGCGCCATTTTTGCCTTCATGATCGCCTTCGATGAAGTGGTCATCGCCCTTTTTATTTGCGGTTCCACGGCAGTAACGCTGCCCAAAAAGATGTGGGACGTCATCCGCTATGAAATCGAGCCGATGCTGCCCGCCATATCCACCCTGCTGTTGCTTCTGGCCGCATTCATACTCGTGCTGATCGGCGTTTTACAAAAGCGCATGTCTCAACGGATGACGGCAAAGTGATGTATTAAACCTGGAAGTGCTGAAAAGTCTGTATTTGATCCCGGAAGAAAGTATGAAAGATTACCCGACAGGTTGGCGCCTGAACGGTATAATTGCGGACGCGGGTTCGACTCCCGCCGCCCCATGCTCCCCGGTTAGCTTTTTTTTAAGCACCTCCTCAATTTTGGCCTGATGGTCATGCCGGTTATTTTATCGAAGACGTTGCCATTCTTGAAAACATCAATGCCGATATGGATTTAATACCATATTTGGCAGTGGTTTGCTGACTGTCGTCCGGGTTACATTTGACAAACAAAATCTGATCGCCGTAAAAGGTGAAATTCATTAAAAATATATATTCCGGTTTAAATGCAAGTGTGCTATGCGGCACATACGTTGCCCAGAGCCTGTATCGATACGTCGGGCGCATCGCATCATATTATTTGCCGAGAAAACAGAGCATTAAAAAATATTCTTTGGGGAGGTGGGGTTGTTTCACCTGGCTGATAAAGTCATCATGATCGTCTATTTCGCAGCGATGATCGGAATCGGCGTTCTGCTTTACAGCAGGATGCAGTCTTTCGATGATTTTCTGGTTGCAGGGCGCAGGATGACTGCGCCCCTTCTGGTATGTACGCTGGTGTCGACGTATTACGGATTGGGTGTTCTGCTCGCCGGCTCGGAGATCAGTTACGAATCGGGCGTGGTTAACTGGTTTTTCGATACGGCGCCTGCCTACGTGGTGATTCTCATCACCGCTCTTGTCCTGGCGCCCAAGATCCGGGGGCGGGATTTTCGATCCGTACCGGATATCGTCCACGCTTATTTCGGCCTGCCCGCGCGCGTTGCGGCGGCGCTGGCGAGCTTCATCTATTCCCTGCCGGCGTTTTCGATTATGGGGCTCGGCGGGTTGTTTGTGCTTCTTTTCGACATCCCCTTTACCTGGGGTCTGGTGCTGGGCAGCACGATAGCGTTGATTTACACCGTTTTGGGAGGCTTGATGGCCGTAGCGATGACAGACGCCGTGCAGTTCGTCCTTATGGCGGTGACGCTCTCGGTGGCAGCGTTTATCGGCGTTTCAGTGGTGGGCGGCGTAGAGCAGATGGAACACCTTCTGCCGGATCACTTTCTGCCGACGGGCGGCCGACCGGCGAGCCAGCTTCTGGTCTACGCCATGACGTCCCTGAGCGTCTTTATCGAACCCGCATTCTATCAGCGCATTATAGCGGCGGAGAGCCGGCGCGCAATTGTCATGGCAATGATGGCGGGCATTTTATTGTGGATGTCTTACGACTGGGTGATCACCACACTGGGCATTGCGGCGCACACGGCTGAGATCCAGGGGATCATCTCTGCTCCGAGCAGCCCCGACCAGGCGGTGACGCATTTTGTGATCCACCTGTTGCCGGTCGGACTGACCGGGCTTTTCGCGGCGGGCCTGGCGGCCGCGGCCATGTCCACGCTGGACAGTTACCTGCTGATATCCTCAACGAACCTGATCTATGACATTCTGAATCCGCTGCGGGGCGGGAAGATGTCCGATGCGTCACTTTTGAGATGGACGCGTGTGACGCTCGTGGTATCAACCGCGGCGAACATCGGGATCTGCCTGCTATTCAGGAATGTGGAGCGGCTGTGGATCTTTATCACAGCAATTCTGATCTGCACGGCGCTGGTACCCGTAATGGCGGCGTTCTACTGGCCGAGGGTTAAGCGCCGGGCAGGACAGGCGGCGGCCCTGATGGGCTTCGGTCTGGTGACGGGGTATTATCTTCTGACCGGGCTGGCAGGTGTCTGGGACGAGGCTGAGTACGCTTACATTTGGTCAGGGCAAATTTTCGCTTGGGACGTGACCCTGAACCAGGATTACGGCATTCTCATCATCCTGCCCGTCGTCATCCTCACGTTTTTGGCAGCTCAACTCATGCCGGGAGGCAAACGCGCATGATGCTCGCATACCGCATCTGGACATGGATCGCAATTGCGCTGCTCGCCTTCGGGAGCATTGCAGTATTCGTGGTTTTCCTTGTAACGACCTTCAAGCGGCTGCGCTGGAACCGGAATCCGGACGGCAACATGCGTCGAACAAAATAGCTGAAAAGCAAGCAGGGATATTTTCAAGTCTGAATTTGATCCCGGAAGAAAGTTTGAAAGATTATCCAACAGGATAATATCAGCCCGGGCTTTTTGATGGAAGCTTCCGGGTACCAATTCCTGGTGGAGTGAAAAAGCACAGCCGCAAGAGTGCCATTGCTTATGGCCTTTCGGCAGATCTCGGAAATCAAGGATTCCTCAAAGTGGAGGTGCTGCGCACCACCTACCCTTAATTTTTTTCACCTGGTATTAAATCCCATTTATTGAATGGATTGCTCTCCTATAGGCTCTCTTTTCTTCCGTTTTTTCGGTTCGATGATCAGCAGGTCGCCGTCGTAGGTCAAGACCCCCAGCATGATCGCGCAAATGAGCCGGTAAATATCGACGTGGTAGTAGCGGTCCACCATCAGCGGATTCTGGCTCAGTGGGTCGGCCACCATTACGCTGCGTTCCTGACGGTTGTATCCCGACAGCACCACAAAGTGCCCTGTAGATTCGCCGCGGACATCGTCGTAGATCAACCGGCCGTCGGCATCGTACTCGCGGGCTGACTGATAAAGATAGGTTGAGCTCAGGCCGGTCATGATCGGAACCGACCGTTTCAGGTAGTGCCGAATCAAACGGGCAGTCAGCACCTCGAATTTCATTCGTCCGCCGAGAGCGAGAAAGTCCAGGTAGGCGTTGATGGCAACGTGCAGGTCGGCGTCATGTTTGCAGGTCATCTCCTGTTGGAGTTTGGCGGCGATTTCAGCTGAAGAGGCTTTCGACCAGGTCGGGTCGAAGACCTTCAGGTTGTAAGGGATGATGGTGGCCTTGTAGCCGCGCTTCAGGGCGTGGCAGCCCAGATAAACGGCAAGGGTCCCGCCGCCTTCTATCTGGGGCACCTGGGCAATGATATCGTACAGCGATACCGGATCGCCATAAAATTGATAGACGCCATGCAGGCAGGTTGGTCCGCAACTGCTGTCGTCGGGCTGACAGCAAATGTTAAAATCGGAGACTGAATCCATGGGTCAAAATGTTTTTACCGGGTCCTGTAATATTTGGAAATAAAAAAGTATCATATCAGGGATGGGAACTAGATCGCAACCACTTTCGGCTGCAGTTTGATAAAATCCTGCCGCAGAATGCAGGAATAGGCTCCCCGGGTGGGTATCATCAGGGCATCGCCCGGCCCGATGCCGTCGCCGAAATAAGGGGTGTATGAAAATAAGACCTGCTCATTTACCCTGAGCTTCGGCGTGGCCTCAATGCTTCCCGATCAGGACGTGTCCAAGGATGAATTTATTAAAATGGCGGATCAGGCCCTGTCACATGCGAAAGCCAGTGGAAAAAATCAGTGCTGTGCAGTTAAAAAATAGTTTATAAGGCCCTTGGATCGCCCGCTACAGCCCTCGGGCTGCCCATTACTGAACAATAAACGGTGCCGCCCCTTGCCCGCCTGTTAGAAGTTTTTTTAGCACTTCCTCAATTTTGGCCTGATTGGTCATGCCGGTTATTTTATCGAATACGGCTCCATCCTTGAAAAACATCAAGGTCGGTATGGATTTAATACCGTATCTGGCAGTGGTTTGTTGACTGTCGTCCGCGTTGCATTTGACAAACAAGATCTGATCGCCGTAACCGGCGGCCAATTTTTCAATCATCGGCCCAATGGCTTTACAGGGTCCGCACCAGGGCGCCCAGAAATCAACCAGCACCGGTTTGTCCGCCTGCAGCACCTGTGGTTCAAAGCCACCGTCATCAACTTCCATTAGATTTTCAGTCATTCTTCTGATCTCCTTTCATTAAAAACTATCTCAAAATTGCATCTTGCCCGCCTTATGAGGGTAATCTGCAATTTTTGAGATCGTTTTTCTATCTAATATTTTTGTGGAGTATTTTTTACCTGATAACAATTAATCATTCTGAATTTCAAGTAAAATGACCCTAAAAATTAGATGACGTTACAAATATTTTTCTTGTTAATTCTTGGCGGTAATGAAAAATATAGAAATCACTACGTGGAAATTTGGCTGAATAATTAGAAGGTGCTTAGAAATCACTCAAAGGATTAAACGTGAATTCCCGCGAACGCGTAAGAGAAGCGCTGCTTTGCCGCAAACCTGACCGCATTCCCAAAGCCCTGGGGTTCTTCAACCAGTCATTTGATGCCATTGCACCGACTGCCGCCGAGGATTACTTCGACCTGGACATCCGTTACGCTGAGTTCGATCCTCCGCAAAACCAGAATAATTTTCGCCGTTATTTGGACAGCCTGCCGCAAGATATCCATGTGGGCAGCCAGACTCAGCTGCGTACCTACCATGAATGGCAGTATCATCCGGAAAGGGGAACGGCTCGTCCGCTCAGTGGTATCCGCTCGCTAAAAGAACTGGTATCCTATGTCTTTCCGGATCTTTCAAATCCGACCCGCCACGCCGGGCTCGCCAAACAGGTCCAGCGCTGGCATGCCCAAGGCCTGGCCGTAGCCGGTTCGCCGCCTCATTTAGGCGGTGAGTTGTTTGAAACGGCCTGGCGCCTGCGGGGATTTGAAAATTTCATGATCGATCTGGTGGAGCGCAGTGAAATAATTGACTACCTGCTCGATCAGCTGACAGCGATGCTGATTGAAAACGCGCTCATCCTGGCCCGGGCCGGTGTCGACATTCTGCTGCTGGATGACGACGTGGCCATGCCGACCGGTTTGATGATCAGCCCGGCCACCTGGCGCCATCACTTCAAAGACCGTATGGCCAAGGTAATCAATATCGCCCGGGAGGAATCCACGGATTTATTGATCTTCTACCACAGCGACGGTGACTTTACGCAACTCATACCGGATCTGGTGGATATCGGTGTCAACGTCATCAATCCGGTACAACCGGACTGCATGGATGGTGCCGCCATCAAACAAAAATTCGGCGACCGGTTGGCCCTGTGGGGAGTTGTCGGTACTGCGCGCCTGTGGGACCTGGGAACACCGGATCAAATCCGGTCCGAAGTGCGGAGATGTATAGAAACATTAGGACCCGAAGGCCTGCTGCTGACACCGGCCTACGACATCGATTTTGCTCCCTTCGAAAACATCGTCGCTTTTGTTGAAGCGGTTGAAGCGTTTGGGCGGATTTAATTCGAAATCCTGCCTAGCGGTGCAGCTTGGCCCGAAACTCTGGGCGCTGCCAGCCGGCCTGGTTCTATTTTTTGACAACCGCTATAATAGAAGACTTTGTGCCTAAAACCAAGCTTTTGACAGATAAAGAGGACACGTGCCTGAACGTCATGTATCGCCACAAACTGAATCCCGCCAAGACACCGCGCACCCATCCAAACCAAAAGCATTTTACGGCTGGTGGATCGTATTAGCCGGCATGCTCATTTTATCTGTGTCCTCCGGAATCGGGTTCTATGGTCATGGCGTGATCCTGGATCCGCTGGGCAGGCTGCATGGATGGCCGAAAGCAACGATATCTTCGGCCATCACGCTCTATTTTCTGACAGCCGGCATCATGGGGATGATTATCGGACGTCAGGTCGACCGCTACGGACCGAAATGGATGCTGATCCTCGGTTCGGTGGTCATTGGCGGGGGGTTCGTCTTGCTAAGCCGAATCACCACCGTCTGGCAGCTTTACCTGGTCTACTTGGTGATGGCTATAGGCTTCAGCTGCACGTCTCTGGTTCCGGTCAACACGTTGATTACCAACTGGTTTATTCGCAGACGCGGCTTTGCGATGAGTTTAACCAATACCGGTTTGAGTGCCGGCGGTATCGTTCTCGTGCCGCTGGGCAGCTATATGATTTCCCGCTGGGGATTGGAAACGGCTTTGCCTGTTCTGGGTGCGATCTATTGCGCAGTTATTATCCCCTGCGCTATATTTTTTGTCAGACAGCGGCCCGCCGATCTCCACCAATTCCCGGATGGTGAACCGCCGCCGGCCTCTTCTTCGGGCCGGCCCGGATCAGCGCTCGGCTATTCAGCTCAAATTCGGGTGTGGACCAGATCCCAGGCCATACACACCATCGCCTTCTGGTCGATCGTGATCGCTTTTTTGCTGGCCCTTTCAGGCCAAATTGCCTTTCTTGTCCACCAGGTATCCTTCCTAAGCCCCTATCTCGGGCTAACCGGTGCCGCAACTGCGGTCAGTGTCACCGCCGGAGCCAGTATTGTCGGCCGTTTGTTCCTGGGCACCTTTGTGGACCGCTGCGACAAACGCTATGTAATCATGGCGTGTTTCCTTGTTCAGGCGGTGGCCATGCTCACCCTGGCCCATTACAGTCATGTCACCGTATTGTACCTGGGCACCTTTGCGTTCGGCTTGACCATGGGATCTATTATCATGATGCAGTCGCTGATCATCGGCGAGTGTTTCGGCCTTTTTTCCTTTGCGACCGTTTCGGGACTGGCGGGTTTGTTTACCATGTCCGGTGCCGCTTTCGGACCAACCATCGCCGGCCTTATTTATGATAGCGCCCAGAGTTACCGGATGGCATTCACCATTTTCGCAGCCATGAGCCTGGTGGCAACCCCTGTGATTTTCTTTGCCAGACCGTCGAACCGCGGAACAAAAACTTCCCATCCGGATTCCGGTTTCAAGAAAACTGTTTAATGTCTCCCCTAGAATGGACTCATGTCACTTGACACCCAACACCATGGCACTTAACTTTTCCCCCATACACGAGGTATTTTGACAACCGCTATATAGAAAAAAACAAGCCTCAAATGAAAAACTGCCCAAAGCCGGGGGATCCATATTATTCAGAGGTCATCAAGATGAAAAGATTGCACATCACACTTCTAGTTTGCCTCACGCTGATCGTGGGCTGTGCCACCAGTCCGACGGGAAGGCGGCAACTCATGATCGTCTCGGAGGACTCGGCCATCGCCGCCTCGAAACAGGCCTACGTCGAGATGCTGAAACCTTATGAACAGAAAGGAAAAATAGACAATGATCAGGATTTAAAGGACCGGGTCTATCGAATTACCGGACGCCTGATTGCCCAGGCCATTAAAATGCGCCCGGAAACAAAGGACTGGGATTGGAGCATCAAAATCATCGATGACCCCAAAACGGTCAACGCCTGGGCCATGGCGGGCGGGAAGATGGCGCTGTACAGCGGCCTGGTAACTCAGCTCAATGCAACGGATGACGAACTGGCCCAGGTCCTGGGCCACGAGATTGGTCATGCGCTGGCCAAGCACTCGGCCGAACAGATGTCGGTGGCTATGGCCAGTACGATTGGGGTGGCCGCCGTCGGTGTGGCCGCCGACCGCAAGGGCCTGGCTCTGACAGGAGCAGCGCTGGCCGCCGCTCTGGCCGTCCAGAAGCCCAACAGCCGTGCAGCGGAGTCCGAAGCGGATCGCATCGGCATCGAGCTGGCAGCCAAGGCCGGGTACGACCCGCGCGCCGCCATCACCCTGTGGCAAAAGATGGCCAAGGTCGGCGGTAAAGGCCCCCCCGAATTTCTCAGCACCCATCCGTCTCCGGAAAATCGCGAAAAGAAGCTGGCCGAATTCGTCCCCCAGATGATGCCCTACTATGAGCAGAAGGGCCAGCGCCCGACTTACCCATTAAAAGGCTAGCCGCAGCCCTCATCCAGAACCTTTCGGATGGTTTCCGCAATCTGCCTTTTGAGCACCGGCTTGGACACAAAAGCCCGGATGCCAGAGGCCAGTGCTTTTTCTTCATTTATCCTGGCGCTGAATCCGGTGCACAGGATAACCGGAAGATCGCTTCTAATTTCCATGAGCTTTTGGGCAAGTTGGTCGCCGGTTAGGCCCGGCATGGTCATGTCGGTAATCACCAGATCAAACCTGTCGGGCTGGTATTCAAACAGCTCAAGGGCCTCTGAGCTGTTGGTTCGCGTGATGACATCATAACCCAGGGATTCAAGCATGTATTTTCCGGCATTTGCCAGGGCAAGTTCATCATCGACGAATAGAATGGATTCGGTTCCTGAAGGCGGGGGTATTTCAAGCCTGGCTGCGGGTTCTATTCTTCTCTCAATGGCGGGAAAAAAGACAGTAAAGGTGGTTCCCTGTCCCGGCTCACTGCGCACGATTACGTCGCCGCCATGACTTGTCACAATACCGTGAACAACTGCCAGACCCATGCCGGTGCCTTCACCCTTTTCTTTGGTGGTAAAAAACGGCTCGAAAATTCGATCGAGCTCACTCTCCGGAATGCCCGGTCCAGTGTCGCTGACGGTCAACTTTAGATGCGGACCGGATTTCAAATTCGGATGGTCGGCGGCAAAATCTGGATCCAATTCCACCGCCTCCAGATTTACAGTCAGTCGGCCGCCTTGATCCCGCATGGCATAGCCGGCATTGGTGCACAGGTTCATCATGACCTGGTGAATTTGGGTCGGATCTCCCATTACCAGGGCATCACTTTGAATATTTTGTCGGATTTCAATGGTTGAGGGCAAAGACGCCCTCAAAAGCTTGACAACTTCTTTGACGATCAATCTTACCAGAACCGGTGTACGTTCCTGATCGGTTTGGCGGCTGAAGGTAAGAATCTGCTTGACCAGGTCTTTGGCACGCCGGCCCGCATGCAAAACCTCCCGCATATACTGGTCAGGTAAGGATTTATTTTCAACTTCATGCAGCGCAAGCTCCGCATAACCCATGACGGCCCCCAGGATATTATTGAAGTCGTGGGCGATGCCGCCGGCCAGGGTCCCGATGGCCTCCATTTTTTGAGCCTGCTGAAGCTGATCTTCAAGTTTCTTGCGTTCCTGTTCTTCTTTCTTCCGGTCGGTAATGTCCCTGGCAATGCCCAGTACAAATTTTTCACCTTTAATGTTGACCGGATGGGTTGATATCTCCGCATAAATCGCCCCGCCATTTTTCTGGTACATGGCAAATTCACTCGGGCCGGTCGGTTCACCGTTCTGACCCATTTTTAAAAACCTGGCGGCTTTGGGAAAATCTTCAGCGGAAATGAGGCCTGTTTCCAGAATATTTTTGCCCATCAGTTCTCCATCCTTGTACCCGGTAAGTTTTTCGCCGGCCTTGTTTCCTCTAACCAGAGAACCATCTGATTTAATGAAAAAAAACGGATCCGGCGCGTGCTCAAATAAAACCCTGAAGCGTTCTTCGCTCTCACGCAACTCTTCTTCCCGTTGGGTCAGTTCCGCCAGGTTTTTCTGCAGGGCCCGGTTGCTCTCTTTTAAAGATAGCTCATCCCTGCGAGCTCTCTGCAACGCGGTGCTGAGGCCGGTGGTGGTCAAAGTGAGAAATGTGGCCGCCAGGATAAACATCCCCGTTGCCTCCAGGGCCACCATATAAGGACCATCGAGCTGAAAGGTGGTAAAACCGATCATTTCAGCGTAGGCCAGGACCCATATGGAAATCGTACTCAAAACAGCAAAAACGATACTTGTTTTCCAGCCCACCACAAGGCTGGCAAGCACCAAAATCGTCATATAAATAATGGCTGCCGATCCGCGCAAACCATCGGAAGTAAAGGCTTGAAAGCTGATATTGATCCATAAAAAAATGATAAAAATCAAGCCGGCCGATTTTATGTAACCGCGGCGGATCAAAAACAGCAGGCCAATCGAAACAGCCATAATCACCCCGTTGGCCACAAAAGCGTAGGGGCCCAATTCATCGGATTTTTCCATTACCAGCCAGGTGAATATCAGCGCTCCCACCACCGCTAGAATCGCCACCATGATGACAAAGAGAATTCTGGCAATCCGTGTTTTTTCTTCGTCTTCAAAAACCGGCGGGGAAAGCAGGTCTTTGATCCGGGTGTAGGTGGAGCCAGAAAATTGTGATCCATTGTCCATTGATTTTGTCCTTCTCAGAATCGGTCAGAAAGGGAAGTTTCCGGTCCATATCGGTTAAAAACCACATCAACCGGCGGATAAATGGACCCTTATCGTATAGATGATAGTTGATTCAGCCCGACTTAACAAGCAAATCTGCAATCAAATATGCAGTATATAGGGGTTGGATTTTTCTGAACTTATTTTTGAAAGGCGGTAAAAATTTAAAAATTGAGATTTTCCCTTGACATGTACGCATGATGCGCGCATAATGCAGACAATATTAAGCCATCTATATGAATTCAGTCTCAAAGGCGGTTGATGCTATGGATCCCATCGCAATTTATGAAGACCTGAAAGAAAAAATTATCTGGCTGGATCTTGAACCGGGATCGACCCTGAATCTGGTCGAACTCGCCGAATCTTACGGCGTCAGCCGCAACCCGGTCATGATCGCCCTCACCCGGCTCAATGTCGAAGAATGGGTGGTCCGCCAGGGAGTTCATTTTGTGGTCAGTCCCTTGACGGTTGATCGCATGCGCGAAATCACCGAAATCCGGTCGGTAATGGAAACCCAGGCCAACATATGGGCGATGAACCGAATTACCCCGGAAGGCATGGCCGGATTGGCAAAATTTCGGGATGAAATCAAGGCCCTCACCGCAAACGCAACCAAAAAAGAAATTGTGCAGCTGGATTTCAAATTTCACTGTCTGCTGTACCGGGAAACCCGCAATCAGCAGCTGGCACAGCTGCTCGAAAGGCTGCTGGCCCATTATTTGCGATTCTGGCTTTCGGGACCTCAGGAAATAAAGCCCGAGAGGTTTTTTATTGAAGCCCTGGAAATTTACGCCGCCATTGAGACCAAAGACGCGGTCAGGCTCAAAGCAGCCACCATCGCCCATGTGAAGGTCTCATTAGATAAAATTATGGGGATAGCGTAGCTATAAAATATTTCTTGATTTATTTGGAATTTGGGTTTTGTGATTTGGAATTTTTTCCACTTCATCCTGGAAAAGGATAACGATAAAATCGGTTCGAATTTTTTTAATTAAAGGAGGAAAAGATATGGAAGTTGTACACTGGAAAGATTGTGAAGATAAGAAAGTCGACAAGTTCCCTTACCGGGGCGAGATGCACGAAGTCATCGGTACCAGTATCCGGTGGCTGTCAAAACATGGAGACGATGGCAACGGTTACCCTGAATACGGTCTGCGGTTCTTTACCATTCAGCCGGGGGGACAGATTCCTGTTCACAACCACTTCTACCACCAGACCATGTTCATTATATCAGGTGAGTTCGAATGCTGGGAGTTCGATCCCGAAACAGACGAATTAAAAAATAAGTATCTCTGCGGTCCGGGAACTTCGATTTATATTCCCAGCATGCAGCCCCACGGTATGAAAAATACCAGTGCCGAACCTTCCACCTTTACCTGTTGTATCGCCAATGTATACGACAACGAGGACACCTTATAGGAAGAGAGGGCAAAATGAAGTTAGCCAACCGCCTGAATGATTTTGAAGCCTATCTTGGGACCGCCATGAATGCCATTTTAACCAAAATGAAGGGTGAGGGCAAGGATGTCATCAACCTGGGCCTCGGCGATCCGGATGTGATTCCGCCCGAGCACATGCGCCAATCCCTGTCGGATGCCTGCTTTGATCCCAACAACCACCACTATCCCAGTTTCTACTCTCCTGTGCCGCTGAAAGAGTCGATCTCCGGCTGGTACGAACGCCAGTACGGGGTCAAATGCGATCCTGAAACCGAGGTACTACCGCTTTTGGGATCGGCCGACGGGTTGTTCCACATCCACACCTGTTTATTGGATGCGGGCGACACCGCCCTGGTACCGGATCCCTGCTATCCGGCCTATATTGCCGGCGTTAAAATTGCCGGCGGGGTGATCGAAACGGTTCCGTTGCTCAAAAAAAACGGTTTTTTACCGGATCTGGACGCCATAAACCCCAGAGTTGCCCGGCGGGCCCGGATGATCTGGGTCAACTATCCGAACAATCCCACGGCAGCCCATGCAACCGGCGACTTCTATTTCAACCTGGTGCAGTGGGCTCAAAAATATGACGTGGCCGTGATATCGGACAATCCCTATTCTGAAATCTGTTTTGACGGCTATTGCGCACCGTCTTTTTTGCAGGTTCCCGGGGCCAAAGAAATTGGAATTGAATTTAATTCTCTGTCAAAAGCCTTTAACGCCTGCGGCTGGCGAACCGGATTTGTGGTCGGCAACCCGGACATTATTGCCGGCATGGGCAAAATCAAATCCCATTCGGACCGCGGCATGTTTTATCCGCTCCAGGTGGCGGCGGCTGCTGCCCTGAACGGCTCCAAGGAATTTATGGAAGATCGCAATTTAATTTACCAGGAGCGACGGGATCTGGTCGTTGAGGGTCTTCAAAAATGCGGAATCGATGTCGACAGCCCCAAAGGCACCTTTTATATCTGGGCCCCCCTGCCAGAAGGCGAAACTATCTCCAGGGATTGGTGTTTTAAAGTGCTGGATGAGATAGCGGTCTGGATGATACCCGGCTCCATGTACGGCCAATACGGTGAAGGTTATTTTCGGATTGCCTTAACCCACCCGACCGAGCGCCTGTCTGAAGCGATGGACCGTCTGCATGGTTATTTAGCCGGCTAATACGTAAAATTAATACTATTTATCACTACCCAAAGATTAACGTGCTGCAAAATGTCAATTGTCTCCCTCTCCCTGGGGAGGGGTAATCTGAATTATTCCAACATATTCCAGCATTCCAAAGAACTGATCTTCAGAAGTTGTTTCGGATAGCAGCAGGAATTTTAGCTTGCCGGTCTGAATCTACAACCTTTCTTTCTTGGAGCTCCCCCCAGAGATCACCGAAAAATACCACATCCTGGATGGTTCCCTTCACGGGGACGGCATCAGAGGAAAGCCATCCCAGGATCTCGCCGGAACCCGAAGACACATCTTCCGGGTTGATTTGAAACCGGATAAAAAAGTCCTTATCGGTCTTATTGAACTCCCGGCTGCGATATTTTTTTTCTTTTTCAAAGTCGGCTATTCTAAGCTTTACCGGCTGCATTTGTTTTTTAGTATACAGTGGCAGCAAAAATTTTCTGCCCCTTTCGATGGGACCGTATTGCCCATGCCGGAAGTTATAAAAAAGGGTCAGATAATCTTCATAAATTCGATCCCCCCTCATCAGCTCTCTTTGAGCAAGGGTTTCACCGGCGGGTTTGGATTCATAAAATACTAACTCCCCGCTGGCATAGTCATAACTGATACTCCGCAGACCTTCCTTATCGCCACGCTTCTTTTTTAACTCAAAATAAACCGGCTGCAGGCGGTCTTCTTCTGATAAATACTGACAGAAGGATGTATAGGAATATTTCACCCCCCCCAGAAGAAAATTGATGAAACCAATCCCACGGCCTTCCAGGCTGATTCTATAAATGTCGGGCACATCTGTGTGCAAAAAACTGGTTTTTGCAGCTCCGCAATGGCCTATGAGCCAGTAACCAACCTGATAACTGAGCTCCTCGCCCAGGTATTTTTCTAAAATGCTCGGACCGGAGGCAGTTTCGGCCGCCCTGGCCAGGGAGCGCGGCATCGCCAGCAAAAGACCCCAGCCGCGCATTAAATATCGCAGACAATCACGCCGGGTCATACAATGGTCGAAAAAAGAATCAGGTCTATTTTCAAATGATCGCAACATTTGAAACAGCTTCCAGCAAGGTGTCCCGGTTATAGCTTACATTAGAAAAATTTCTACAACTTATTTGTGATACACAACACTGGATTACCGATCTGGTATGGCCTTTTCAAGCTCCAGCGCCAATACAACTTTTTGCGATACCGCCAGCAAGGTTTCCGGATCCAGTGCACCAAGACGTTTTGTAAGCCGCTTTTTGGGCACGGTATGAAGATTATCGGCCTGAACAAAAGAGGGTTTTGGTAAATTGGCGCTTTGATTTATAAATATCTCGGTAGGATATCCCTTGCCTTGGGTGGTTATTTCGGCAACAATGACCTTATTGAGATATTTTAATACATTTTGTCTTGTTAGAATCAGAACAGGTCTGGTGCCAATCCGTCCGCCCAGATCAATCAACCACACATCGCCGCGATTCATTCATCACCCCACTTTTCTGCCGTCATCCAGGCTTCAGAATCTTCTGAATCCTCTGGGTTATCCTTCAGTTTTTGTATCCACGTGTCTTCAAATGCTTTTATTTCTTCCTGCCTGATCCATGTTTTTACAGCCTCCCGCACCACGGCAGATCGCGTGAGCTGCGATGTGGTCACAAATTGATCGATCGTCCTGAGAAGATCTTCATCAAAGCTGATCTGAACATTTTTCATAATACATTCCAAATAATAGTTGATTAATAATATAAATAAATATATAAAAAACAATATAATAATAACAATATTATTGTCAACCATAAAATGGGGCGCCTCGGTTCAGTGGAAGAGGTCGCGACGGCGGTGAATACAATCTCTTGCTGACATTCACCATGTCAAATTGGTTTTTAACGGATTTCTGCTAATTGACACGACCATGTCTTTATCTTATAGTCCTTCGCAAAATCAGGCATGCTTACTAGCTGATGGGAGCTATTGATAATAAAGGAGGAGTTGCATGAAGGTGGATGAAAACCGGATCTACCTGGAAGACGTCGGAGAAATTGTCATGTCGCGCGGCGGCAAAGAGATCTGGCTCGTGAAGGAGATTTCGCAGCACGAAACCTTCCGGGGCAGAAGTCTTCCCGATAAGATCTATGTGGTTGATTTTCCCGGCCGAGGGATGGGCGAAGAATTTTTGCTCAGCCGCCAGGCCTGCGGAGCCGAGAAGTTTTTAATGATCAAGGAAATCGGCCACGATATGATGCGCCTTTTCGAACGGATGTTCGATGGGAATCTGGCGCAGTTTGTCATCCTCTGGGGGGGACGCCCGCTGGACCTGCTGGACGCCAATCCTCCTCTGCACCGGTCCCGGCTCCTCGACACTACCTATATAAAACTTACCCGGGTTGAGGACACAGCCGGCTCCCGCGGCTGGAACATTGTTGAAAGCTCCTTTGTCGGGGAGTGGTGGCAGGACGAAACCTGGATCATCATGGAAGAATGCATCGCTTCAGGATCTACTTTGAACTATTTCGTGGAAGAGGCCCTGCAGCACCACCGGCCCAAAAAGATATTCCTCTTTCCGGTGTGCGCCAGCCTTGAGGGGCTGGAGGGAATCTGCCGCATATGCAATCAACACCGTGTCGAACTCATCCCGGTTTTCAACGGGGCGTTGATTCAGGTCGCCGAAAAAGGGGTGACCATGCCGTTCACCGATCTCGGCCTTCAGCCCCAAACCATCGTCACGCGCCATTTCTACAACGATATAAATAAACGCTACCAGGGCAAACCCCTTTGCTGGGTAGGTGATATCGGTGATTCCATTTACAAGCCGCAGGATCACCTCATCGAGACCCTCAGCGACATGCTGGCGGTGGGAATGGATTTTGAAAGAGAAAACTTCTCGCTCTGGAGCCCCATCGTGCGGTCGGATGAATTTATGGCCCGTCTGGAATCAGGCCATGGGGAGGTGTTCGCAGCTGTCGCCAGTTATTTAAAACCGAATTGATCAGACAACTCGCCAAGTTGTGATAAGTTAACAATATCTTAATGTTAGAGATGTTTAAAAAAGCTTTGATATATAGCAGGTATATTTAACAGTAAGTTCACCGGCGATCTTCAGCGAGTCCGGTGGAACGGCTGGTTAGCCAAAACTGAAATTTTTTATAATATTTTTCAGCCAAATACTACCACTTGAAGTAATTAACCAATATAATGTGCCACAATTAGCTGCAACAGTTACCCAATATGTAACTCGGAAAGATAATTTTTTGGATTTGTGTCTTAAAAAACTTTGTGCAATTTTGGCTCCTGGCCAACCTCCTAACAGTGACAATATATGCAAAGTACTTTCAGAAGTTCGCCACTCCCCCCATTCAGCTGCATTTTTGTCTTTTGCGTACATTAAAAAGGCTGCAACACTCATAGTTGCATATAGGCAAATTAGTTCAAGTGGAATGCGCTTTGATTTAAAGAGGTAATAAAGAACATATGAAAAGGAAATGAACATGACTAAAGAAAGAAATTTTTGGATTAATTCTCTATCATTATTTTTATGCCCTTTCAAAGGAGAAACGCCAATTGCACAAATACGACCTTTTTGATCAGTTGAAGTAACGTATTGTATTTTAAGGTTTTTAATAGGTCGTTTATGGCGATGGCTATAGTCATTAATATGAAAAAATAGTGCTTTATCGCCTGTGTTTGGAGTTATGAAACCAAACCCCTTTTCTTCATTCCAATTTGATATGATGCCTCTTTGCATATTCATTTAGGACTATGTGGTTAACGTCTCGGATAACGCGGCCGGCAGTAAACGTGACCGAGCGAAGCGAGCCAGCCGGCCTGTTCCGGCTCGCGTTCATCCGTTTGTTAGGCCGCAGAGCGCGATCTGAACATGTAGATCGCCCAACCAAGCGTGTCGCGCCCCCAACGCAGGTATGCTGCCCTCGTCTTGCTCACGCGCTCAACCACCTCCGCCAAGTCCGGATCATCTGGATGGGTGCGAGCGTACTCGGCTGTCGCGAACCATTGGAGGCCCTCATACCTGTCCCAGTCGTCCTTGCTGCTCACGATGGTGTGAAGGAGCTCCGTTCCTCGCTGCTCTCCGGCTTCTGCATTCAAGGAGTGGCTCCCGAAGTCCTCTCGCGCGCACCCGGATGCCTCTAAATAATCCACTGACGGCTCCTGCTGCCAGTATGGCTCTCCCACGATCACCCAGCCGCCGAGCCTCACCATGCTGATCAGAGCTTCGAGAGTATTAGCATGCCCCCCGAAGACCCAACTGGCACCGATACATGACGCCAGATCTAAGCTGTGCGGCTCGTCTGGCTTGAAATCCGCACCATTCATCTGAGTAAAGGTGATGCCAGCACTCGGTGCCCGCGCCTTGAGCCTTCTCTCTGCATCGGCGATGAAGAAAGGAGAAATGTCGATGCCCATGCCACGAGCGCCATAGGCTTCCGCCAAGCGAATCAGGAACTCGCCCTTACCACACGCAATGTCAACCACCTGCGCGTTAGTCGGGAGGCGCAGAAGTTCCACGAGACGCGTCAGTTTTTCCTCGCTCGTAGGATTGCATACCACATGTTCACGGTGAGTGATGTCGTAGAACTTCCATGTGTCCATGATTCTCAATCCTTCGACGGCCTAACAATTGAGTAGTGCGAAAAAATTCGCGATATTACCAATTAAGACTGATTTACCGAACAGTATACTATATTATTTTAGCCACATATTTAAAATATTCGGCATATAAAAAACGGAAAATCGCGAATTTTTTTTCAATATTCCAATATACGAGAATTTATTCTTAATATCGCCTATATTCCGGTAATATTGAGAAAAATTTCCAAATAATGCCCAAGGTAACAGGCAAATTTACAAGCCCCATATATATTAAGACTTTCCAGACTTCGCTAAGTATTGTGAGAGGCTCTGATTCTGCCTCAAATATGGCTGGATTCTGATTATAGATTTCTTGTCACCACTTGACCAAAATTGCAGATATGCAGAGGGTATCACTACAATAGTTGGTCTTCAATTATCCTGTAAATCGGTTTGAACTTAAATCGATTGCCAATTTTATTCATATTTTGCCATAAAAAATTAACACCAACCGTTCAATTTGATTCCGTTGGAAATCGGAAATCAACTTCGTACGTCCTGTTCTCCAACTCAAGCCGACTGACCACCGGGGGTGTTTCGGCAATCACGTTCCCACGGCGAATCACGAACAGCCGTGCCGGCTTGAGCCGCAAGGCCTCATGCGGATTGGCCGCCTGAAGAATCACCATATCTGCATGGCACCCCGGCTCAAGCCCGTAATCTTTCAACCCTAACACCCTGGCTCCGTTGGTTGTGACCGCTGCAAAAATTTGCTGAATTTGCTCAACCCCCGTCATCTGGGCCACATGCAACCCCATGTGAGCAACCTCCAGCATGTCGTAGGAGCCAAAACTGTACCAGGGATCCAGGAGAGCGTCCTGGCCGAAGGCCACATTGACGCCGGCTTCCATAAGCTCCTTGACCCGGGTCATTCCCCGCCGTTTGGGGTAGGTGTCATGGCGGCCCTGGAGGGTGATATTGATCAGAGGATTGGCCACAACGTGTATCCGGGCCTCGGCCATCAGGGGCAACAGCTTGCTGACATAATAATTATCCATGGAATGCATGGAGGTGAGATGGGAGCCGGTAACCCGCCCGTGAAGACCCAGGCGCTGGGTGTGAAATGTCAACGTTTCGATATGGCGTGAGAGGGGATCGTCGCTTTCATCACAGTGCATGTCCACCTGCAGACCGCGCTCGGCTGCAATTTCGCACAGGGCCTTTACGGAAGCCGTGCCCTCGGCCATGGTTCTTTCAAAATGGGGAATGCCGCCCACGACGTCGACACCCATATCCAACGCGCGCTTCAGGTTGGCGGCACTGGGGCCGTGCCGGAAATAACCGTCCTGGGGAAAGGCCACCAGCTGAATATCGATATAGGGTTTGATCTCTTCGCGCAATTCCAGGAGCGCCTGGACCGCCAGCAGGCTGTCGTCACCGACATCCACGTGGCTGCGAATCGCCAGAGTGCCCCGGGCAATGGCCCAACGGCAAAGCTCAGCGGCCCGGGCCTTGATGTTGTCGACTGTAAGGTCAGACTTGAATTCCCCCCACAGTTCGATGCCCTCCAGCAGGGTGCCGCTCTGATTCACCCGGGGCTGCCCATAGCTAAGGGTGGAGTCCAGATGAAAGTGGCTGTCCACAAAAGGCGGGGTGACCAGCCGGTCCGTGGCATCGATCTCCCGGCCGGCCCGAACCTCAATCCGGGGTCCGACTTCGACAATGCGGCCTTTGTCAACCGCAATGTCGATACCCTTGCGTCCGTCGGCAAGGTTGGAATTCCGAACAATTAGATCTATCATAACTGCCTCGATTATTTTTTTATTCGTAAGTTCAAAGCAGGTTACGAGTTACGAGTTGCGGGTTGCGCGGCAAAAAAGAGGAAAGTGGGTTTTAACACGTAACGCGCAACAAGCAACACGTAACGCTATGTATATCCGATAATCCAGTACGTTACAATGACACAATAAGCTATCAAGACAGGTCCGGAGCTACCCGCCTTTCTCTTCCCTGCGATAGGGTTTCAGCAGCCCGGCCGGCACGGATGCCTTCCTGGAAACACTGATCAGGGCAACAATGGTCAGCAGATAAGGAATCATCAGGAATAAGTGAAAAGAAACGGCAATACCCATGCCTTGAAGTCTCAGCTGGAGACCGTCCAGGAATCCAAAGATAAGGGCCCCGAAGGCACCTTTGAGGGGGTCCCAGTTGCCAAATATAACCATGGCAATGGCCACCCATCCCCGGCCGCCAATCACATCGATCAGGAACATGTTCTGATGGGCCAGGGTCAGAAAGGCTCCGCCGACTCCCATCAGGGCGCCGCCGCCCACCAGACAAAGGGTGCGGATCAACAGGACATTGACGCCGACCGTGTCGGCGACCACGGGGTTTTCGCCCACCGTCCGGATCTTCAATCCGATTTTGGTCCTGTAAAGCAAGATCGAAATGATCGGAATGAACAGCCAGGCAATGTAGGTCAGCAAATATTGAGTGAACAGGCCCGGGCCAATTACCGGGATTTTGGAAAGCAGCGGTATCGTTACCTGATTGAACGGCTGTATGATCGGAGGCACGGTGGGGGATCCAAAATGCAGCCGGTAAATGAACATGGCCAGACCGGTGGCAAACAGTGTGATCCCCAACCCCGATACATGCTGGCTCAATCCCAGATAAACTGCCAGAAACGCCATCAGCAGACCCAGAAGCATTCCGACCCCGGCGCCGGCCAGCACGCCCAGCCAGAGGGAACCCGATGCAAAGGTGACCAGGAATCCCGTCATGGCGCCCATCAGCATGATGCCCTCGATACCCAGATTCAGCACCCCGGCTCGCTCGGAAAGAATTTCACCGAGGGTGGCGAATATAATCGGTGTGGCCATTCTCATCGTGGCCCCGATGAGACCGGATATAAAAGCTATATCGAGAAGCTCACTCATTATTTCTTCATCACCTTTATGTTGTATTCAGTAAACAGCAGAAAAATAAGCATGACCATCAGCGACATTCCCTGGATAACCTCGGCGATATAGGTCGGCACGCCCGTCATACGGCTCATGGTCTGGGCGCCGACGATAATGACGCTGAAAAAAAGTGACGAAAAGAGCACCCCCACAGGGTGAAGATTGCCCAGCATGGCGATCACGATGCCGGAATACCCGTAACCGGGGGAAATATCCATTAGCAGACGATATTGAATCGCGCAGAGCTCTCCGGCTCCGGCCAGGCCGGCCAGCCCGCCGGATATCAGTGCGGTCCACACAATCACAGAGGTGGTATTGATCCCGCCAAAATGGGCAGCCCTGATGTTTACGCCCACGGCTTTGGACCGGTACCCGAAGGTTGTCTTCTGGTTGATAAACCAAATGACAAATACTGCAAAAATGGCGATCAGAATTCCCATATGAAAACGCGAACGCGGCACAAAAATCGGATAGCAGGCGGCTTCAATAATCGCCGCCGAGCGAGGCCAGCTCGATCCGGGCTGCTGCAGCGGCCCGAAAAGCAATGCCCCCATGATATTGATCATCACATAGTTCATGAGAAGGGTGGATACCACATCATCCACCTTCAGTTTGGTTTTGAGAATCGCAGGAATGGCGGCCCAAAGGCCCCCGGCCAGAAAACCCCCGATAATGACGATCGGCAAAACCAGGAAAGGGGGAATGCCGCCCAGGTGGATACCCAGCACGGTGGCCGCCAGGGCGCCTGCCAGCAACTGCCCCTCGGCACCGATATTCCAGAACTTGGCCCGGAAGGCAAAGGCCACCGCCAGGCCTGTCAGCAGAAGCGGGCTGGCCTTCACAAGGGTTTCCAGAAGGTTGAATCGGGTTCCCAGCGCACCGTAAAACAGGTAGTAGTATGATTTCCAGAGGTGCCCGCCGGCCAAAAGGATCGGAATCGCAGAAAGGATCAGGGTCACCAAAATGGCTGCAATGGGGATAACGATTTTGGCCCACGCCGGCAACGGCTTGCGCTTTTGGAGCCTGAACCGGATCATTGTTTTACCCCGCTCATCCAGAGACCAATCTGCTCCCGGGAGGCATTTTCACCTGACACTTCTCCCATAATTACGCCCTCATAAATCACAACAATCCGATCACTCAGCGCAAAGACCTCATCCAGATCCTCCGATATCAGGAGAATGCCGGCGCCCCTTTCTCTTTCCTGCAGGATTCTCTGGTGGATATACTCCATGGCGCCGACATCAAGCCCCCGGGTGGGCTGGGAAGCAATGACGACCATAGGCCTGCCTGCCAGTTCTCTGGCCAGCATCACCTTTTGCAGGTTGCCGCCGGATAAACTTTTGGTTAAGGCATCCCGGCCGGCAGTCGCGATGCTGTAAGCACCGATCAATTTATCGCTGTAGCGGTGAATTCTTTTCGATTTCATTAGACCCCAGGTCTGAAACTGGGCCGAGGCGTGGTTTTCCAGAACCAAGTTCTCTTCAACGGAGAGATCCATCAACAGACCGGTGTCCATTCTGTCCTCCGGTATTCTGCCCATCTTCAATTTGATGGCCGCTGTCGGACTTCCGAATTTCAGGGGGTTTTTGTTTATTTGGATGGCCCCGCGGGTTGGCTCCCGCAGGCCGAAAAGGACTTCAGCAAGCTCGCGCTGGCCGTTGCCGGAAATCCCGGCCATCCCCAGAATTTCATTTTGTCTGATCACCAGGTTGAAGTTTTTCAGGGACGGGAGATTCTTGTCGTTTAAGGCATCAAGATTCTGGATTTCAAGCACGGGCCGGCCGGGTTCAAGCTGCTTTTTATCGATGTTTTCCAGAAGGTCCCGGCCCACCATGAGATTGGCCAGCTCCCGGATGGTGGTCTGGGCGGTATTGCGTTCGGCCACAACCTGGCCGCCCCTCAACACCACGATGCGGTTTGAAATATCCATCACCTCGTTTAATTTATGGGATATAAAAATAACCGACCGTCCTTCGGCCACGAGGGATTTCAAAGTTTTGAAAAGCTCTTCGGTTTCCGCCGGGGCGAGAACGGCAGTCGGCTCATCCATGATAAGGATATCCACGTCCCGGTATAGGGCTTTGAGAATCTCGACTTTCTGCTGTTCACCCACCGAGAGGGTCCACACCCGGGCCCCGGGGTCAATTTGAAGTCCGAACTGTTCCTCCAGGGCAAGCAGCTTGTGACGAGCCTTCTTTAGATTCAGAAATAGGCCTTTGCCGGAGTCCGTACCGATAACAATGTTTTCAAGCACCGTCTGAGAGGGGACCAGGGCAAAGTGCTGATGAATCATTCCCACGCCCCGGGCGATGGCATCTTTGGGAGAGGCAAGATCGGCCTTCTCCCCTTTAATGAAAATTTCACCCTTATCGCAGGCATAATACCCGAAAAGGATGTTCATCAATGTCGTCTTGCCGGCACCATTTTCACCCAGCAGGGCGCAGATTTCTCCGGGATACAGTTCAAAGGAGACATTGTTATTGGCCGTAACATCCAGAAAATACTTCGTGATGGCGGACATTTTCACCAATGGCTGGCGGGCAGCTGCCATTGAACACCTCTATTGAAATGCCTAAATTGCCTAAAATTTAAAGTGCCTAAAATTAAGGTGTCATTTCACTCCATCGGTTTTAATTAAATTCGAGTCACCGAAGGGCGTACCATTATTTTAGGCACTTTAGTCCGTCTCAGGCGGATTAGATCAATTTAGGCATTTCTTTGAAACACCTACGTTTGGAGTTTAAGATTTATATAATGCTTTCGATTGGATTGGGTTAAACCAAATTACCCTTTAATCTGATACCGGCTTCTGCTCATCCACCGGTACACGATAAGTTCCGTTTATAATTTTCTGTTCAAGATCACCGACCTCTTTGAGCACATTGACCGGCAGGGTTTTTTCAAAAGCATGATATGGCGCAAGCCGGGATCCGCCTTTGGCCATCATGGACCATTCACCGAGATCCATGGAAACCCAGGCTTTTTTCTTTACCATTTCAATGGCAAACTCAATGGTGGGATACATATCCCAGACCGGTCCGGTTATGACCACGCCCGGCGCCAGGGCATTCTGATCGGACATGTTGCCGAAGGCCAGCACGCCCTTTTCTTTGGCGGCTTCAAACACACCAAATCGTTCAGCGTAGATCAGATCCGCGCCGGCTTCAATCTGGGCGATGGCGGCTTCCTTGGCTTTGGGGGGATCAAACCAGCCGCCGATATAGGATATTTTGACCTTGACTTTCGGATTGACACTAAGGGCCCCGGCCTTGAAGGCGTTCACCAGGCGGTTTACCTCGCCGATGGGAATCGCCGCAACCACACCGAGCACATTGCTCTTGGTCATCCTGCCGGCGATAACGCCGCAAAGATAAGCCGGTTCATGAATCCAATTGTCAAATACGGAAAAATTCGGGGCCACCGGACCGAACTCCGATCCAAAGGCAAAGGCAGTCCCGGGATAATCTTTGGCCACCCTGCGAACGGGATCTTCGCCTGCCAGAAAGGCATCACCCACGATCAGGTCAAACCCCCGTTCGGCATATTCCCGCAACACTTTTTCGAAATCCGCGGCAGCGATTTTTTCGGTGAATTCATATTCGATATTGCCCATTTCCTTTTGGGCCTTCAGACAGGCCAGGTGGATTACACCATCCCAGGGCTCCTCAATGGCGGTTTGAAAAATAGCGGCAATTTTAAAAGGTTTGGCATAGCTTGCGGAAAAGGCAAATAGAACTGAGAAAAGAACAATCGCTACAACCCAGGCAATTCTTTTCATGGTGCGACCTCCTTTTGATCATTTAGGTAGGTTTGTGGAATTTGAAATTGCTTCTAACAGTATTCGTCGGCATCGTGTTCATGCAGGGAAGGGCAGATTCAGGCCCAACATCTTGGCCGGCCCGAAAGGGATTCTTACAGTTTCCCGGACACCGTCCCGGGGTTTCTTTAAATAATTTTTGCTTTTATTCACCTCCCTTCTTATTATATATCCATAGTTGGATCACCCCCGTTCATAGCGAGCGATGAATTGATCCGGGCTTCTGATTTCTGTCACCAGCGCCCGGACGGCAAACTCGGTGGGCGCTTCAGACACAACAATTTCCTTGCCTTTGGCATAGGCATAGGCAAGCTCGATTGTGACACTGCAGCCGATATAGCCGGCCGGTAGCAGGGCATAGAAGACGTCGCAATCATCGATTTCCGGAAAATGCTGCAGGGTAACCCGGGATTTGTAGTCAGGATCAGCGTCAACGGCTGCGGGGTCAAGATGAAAATAGGGGTGATGAACCATTACGCCGCAGGCCTTGATACGATCAACAATTCGCTCAGCTTCATCGTAAAAACGTTTGCTGGTCGCAACGAAAACGGTCATTGTCACCTTGCGCTGCCTGATATTGTTTTATGTAGTAAAAATAATCGGTTAGAATTTTTTTGTGGATAACCAGCATCAAAAGGTAGGGCGCTAAAAGAAAGCCAAATTAACGCAATAAAGCAGATATTTTTGTAAATTTCAACTTAATTTATACCGCTTTTAAAAAATAAGTTCCGAAATCCGAAAGGTTGGTATAAGTGGTTGTAGAAAAAAACGTTCGAATAACAGAACGTTTTTTTTGACAACCGCTTTAACAGCCAATATAAATTTATATGTGTAATTCTTATATGAGAGGAGATACCAGATGGGAGTTCCCACACCGTTGACCAAAGAGCAGGCACCTGCCGAGCTGCACCGAATCTATGACAAAATTCAAGAAAGCATCGGGATGATACCGAATGTATTCGGGGTCATCGCCCGATTTCCGGCCGCCCTGAAAACCATCATACCGTTTTACGATGCGGTTATGACCAAGGGTGTCATTGACGCCAAATTCAAGGAGCTGGCCTATCTGAAAACATCCAGCATAAACGGCTGCCGCTACTGAACCACCGCCCACACTGCTTCGGCGAAGCAGGCCGGTGTCACTGACGAGCAAATAGCGGCATTGAGATTTTACCAGCGCAGCGACGTATTCGACGAAAAAGAAAAGGTCACCATTCGCCTGGCGGATATCATTACCCGCGGGGCCACTGCGGTCGATGCCGACGTTTTGGAGTACATCGGTAGATATTATTCCGAAGATGAAATTGTTGAGTTGACGATGGTAATCGCTCTGGCCAATCTGGTAAACCGGATCAATGACGCGCTGCAGATTCAGCCTGACTTGGGATAACAGGAAGAAACGGGAGAAATCCCCTCATTCGATCTTGCCCTGAAACAGCAGAAAACTATATTCATTAAGAGCTTTGTCCAGTTGTTTGGCATCACCCAGCAACCTGTCCAGTTGGTCCCAAAACCGCTGGCCGTGATTTTTTATGCGGGTGTGAACCAGTTCGTGCAAAATGGTGTAATCGATTAATTCATCCGGCAACCCGACCAGGTTGACATTCAAATTAATATTATTTTTGCCCGAGCAACTGCCCCATCGGGTTTTCTGCTTTTTTATAAATACCCGGTTGTACTTAAAGCCATATTTCAGCGCCAGGTAATTGAGCCGGTCGACCAAACGCCGCCGGGCGGCCTGCCGATCGATGGGGTGGCTTTCTGCTGAAACTTCAGCCGCACGCTCCATCTGCTTCATATTGTCGATGTGTTTTTTGATCCATCCCGCCTTTGATTGGGCAAACAATTCAGCACTGGCAAACGAAACGCCCGGAGGCACTGCCACCCGCACGCCTTTAAATGGTCTCACAGAGACGCTGATATGTCTGGCCCGGCGACTGCGCTCTATTTTTATGGTTCCGACATTTTTTAACTCAACCGTTTTTGCATCCACGTTGGATTTGACTCTCCGTCTATTCAAGATTTTAGCCACCTGGATCTCTGATATCGGGGTTTTTAAAAAAATCTTTATTGGAACATCTCACGATTATGGACTGAAGTAAAGCCGAGAAAAAACCCATCCCCCATCAAATTGGTACCCCCGGATATTCATTGCGGGTGGGACCCTCAACACCCCACCAGAAATCTACCTAACTATCTAATATTTATATTGATTCTAATTTAAACGGCATCATCCCGTCAGGTTAAAAGAAACTAAAGGTTCCGTTTAATCTGCCGATAACATCATTGTGCCGAAGTACACAATTTCATAAAGACGCTGACAAATAAAGATCTCACCGCTGAGCACGCAGAGAAATTATACCGTTTAATAACCATCATGGCCCTCTGCGGTCTATCATCGGGGCCGCTTCAAGGGCAAATTCTTATTAAGCTTATGGATACAATACAAAATTTACTCAGTGACTACACCGCCGAACTGGCCAGCACCAACGAAAAGCGCAGGCGGAACACCCGTATAAACAAAATGACGGCCATGCAAACCGGAGAGATACAAAAAGAATTTGAACAAGTGATTTCTTCGCTGCCCACGATTATCATCGGTCTGTCCCGGGATAATAATATTGTCCTCTGGAACGCCGAAGCCGAAGACGTTTTAGGTACCGGCGCCGAAGCTGTGCTGGGGTTGCATATAAGCCAATGCGGCATCGAGTGGGACTGGGATAAACTCCTGGACGGAATCATTCACAGCCGCTATCACAAAATTCCCACGCGGGTGGATGATATCGGATTCCAAAGGCCGGATGGCGAAAAACGTTATCTGGGCTTAACCGTCAACCCTTTAAACTGTGACGACAACAATATTTTGGGCTTGACCATCATCGGGGCGGATATTACAGATCGCAAAAAGATGGAATCCCAGCTGCAGCAGTCACACAAAATGGAGGCCATCGGGCAGCTGGCTGCCGGTATCGCCCACGAGATTAACACACCGGTCCAGTTTGTGGGGGACAACACCCGGTTTTTTCAGGGAGCGTTTGATGATTTAATCCGGATCATCAAAAAACAACAGGAAACTCTGGCAGCCGCCAAGTCAAATTCTTTAACCGATGAGCTCATTCAAAGCACCGAAGACCTCATCGAGGAAATGGATCTTGAATATCTTGAGGAGGAAATTCCGGTGGCCATCCAGCATTCCCTCAAGGGTGTGGAGCGGATTGCTAAAATCGTCCAGGCCATGAAAATCTTTGCCCATCCGGGCATGGTAGCCAAAGAGCCTGTGGACATAAACAGTGAAATCGAAAAAACCATTACCATCACCCGCAACGAATGGAAATACGTTGCCGAGTTGAAAACCGACTTTGACGAATCCCTGCCGCTGGTATCCTGTTTCCGGGCTGAATTCAACCAGGTGATTTTAAACATGATCGTCAATGCCGCCCATGCCATTGCTGAGAAAAACAAAGATACGCAATCACAAAAAGGCACCATCCACATCCGCACCCTTCAAGAAGGTGGCCAGGCAAAAATCTGCATCGGTGATACCGGTGCCGGCATCCCGGAAAAAATCCGGCACAAAATTTTTGATCTTTTTTTTACCACCAAAGAGCCCGGCAAGGGAACGGGACAGGGGTTGGCCATATCACACTCGGTGATTGTCGATAAACACAAAGGCACTCTGACTCTGGAAACCGAGGAAGGCAAGGGCACAACCTTTATCATCGGCCTGCCGATGGAGGCGGATCCGGCAGACAATGAATGAAATTGCTAAAAAGCAGATACTGTTTGTTGATGATGAGCCCATGGTGCTGAAAGGATTGCAACGCACCTTGCGCAAAATGCGCACCGAATGGGATATGGCCTTTTCTTCCAGCGGCAAGGAGGCCCTGGATATCCTGGGCCAACAACCCATTGATGTCATTGTGTCCGATCTGAAAATGCCGGAAATGGACGGTATGCAGCTGTTGACTGAAGTAAAAGCCCTGCACCCGCACGTGGTACGTATTATTCTATCCGGCCACCTGGAACACGAAATGACGCTCAAGTCGGTTCAATACGCCCATCAAAATCTTTCCAAACCCTGTGATGCCGAAATCTTAAAGCAAACCCTTGTCAAACTTTTTGCCCTGCGCGATATTCTGGCTGATGAAGCGGTTAAAAAAATCGTATCGCAAATCGAGTCCCTGCCCAGCCTGCCCTCCATATACAGCGAGATTATAGAGGAAATGCATTCGGAAGATCCTTCGCTTAAAAAGGTCGGTGATATCATTTCCAAAGATTTAAGCATGGCGGCCAAAATATTGCAGGTGGTCAATTCCGTTTTTTTCGGACTTTCCCGTAAAATCAGCACTCCCCAGGAAGCGGTCGTGCTCCTGGGGCTGGAAACCATCAAAGCCCTGGTGCTTTCCGTCAAGATTTTTGCTGAATTCAGTCAGAAAAAATTCGCCTGGTTTAATATTGACGCGCTTTTCAGCCACAGCATGTCCGTCAGCACCTATGCCAAAACCATCATTAAAAACGAAAAACTGGGTCAGGATCTGATAAATCATTCATTGATGGCCGGCCTGTTGCACGATTTGGGAAAGCTTATCCTGGCGACCAATTTTCAAAAAACCTACCAACAGGTTCTGACAGCAGTCCAGGGATGCGACCGCAACCTGTGGGATTTGGAATATGAAGCCTTCGGTACCAGTCATGCTGAAATCGGTGCCTATTTAATGGGCCTTTGGAGTCTGGAAACGCCAATCATCGAGGCCATCGCCTTTCACCACTGCCCCGCCAACAGCTTGTCCCAGAATATGGGGCTGCTGACCGCCGTCCATATCGGCAACGCCATCGACCATAACGGTCTAGCCTCAACGGATGGGAACACTGATTTGCAGTATGATGCACAATACCTGGAAAGCCTGGGCCTGGCCGATCGAATACCAGCATGGCGCCAGTTTTGCAGCGAGTTAACCTAAAGGAACTAAGAGAATGAAAAACAAAATACTGCTAGTAGATGACGACGCCATGGTACTGGCGGGCCTTAAACGCCAGTTAAGGGATCAATTCCGCATTGAAACGGCCCTGAGCGGGGAAGAGGCCTTGAAAATCATCGATGAAAAGGGACCCTTTGCCGTTGTCGTCTCCGATTATTATATGCCGGGTATGAACGGCATTGACTTTCTGTGCAAGGTGAAGACGGTCGATCCCGATACCGTTCGGATGATGCTGACAGGGTCGGCGGATATGTCCACCGCCATTCAGGCCGTCAACGAAGGCAGCATTTTTCAGTTTCACCCCAAACCCTGTCCGGCCGATACACTGGGGCAGGCGATTAAAAGCGGGATCGATAAGTATCGCAAGACCACGGACAGTCAGACCGCGATGAAAAAGATCAAAACGTCATTGGAAGATGCCAGCCGGATCCAGCAGACACTTATGCCCAAAACCAATCCGCAAGTCGATGGATATGACATCGCCGGTCAGAGCATCCCCTGTGACGAAACCGGCGGCGATTATTATGATTTTATCACTCCTGATGAATGGGGTCAGGAAAAAATCGGAATCGTTGTCGCCGATGTGATCGGACACGGCATATCTGCTGCATTGCTAATGGCCTCGGTCCGGGCATCGTTTCGAGAACGCATCTTAAGTCCGGGTAACGGGGTTGCGATTGTATCCGATGTCAACAAACGCCTGGTCCAGGACATCGAAGAACTCAGCCTCTTCATTACCATGTTTTACAGCGAGATCGATATTAAAGAAAAATGTTTCCGCTGGGTGCACGCCGGACATGAGTCGGCACTTTCCTATGACCCCGCCACAGATACTTTTGACACCCTTGGAGGCAAAGGATTGGCATTGGGCGTAATGGAAGACTGTGTTTACACAGAAGCGAATATACCCATCCATCCGGGAAAAATAATTTTAATCGGGACCGACGGCCTCAAAGAAGCCTGCAACCGACAAAATGAGCTTTTCGGTAATGAACGTTTACAGATGGTCATGAGAGATAATTGCCGAAAATCCGCCAAAGATATTTTGGATGAAGTGTTTGAGGCCCTGAAAAATTTCCGTGGGTCTGCTAAAAGACAAGACGATGAAACCCTGGTTGTCATCAAGGTTCAATAACGAAAAAAAGGTTCATTAATTGGACCGCACCAGAGAAACAGAGGGCTTGGAATTGAGATGAGCACCCAGCGGCTAATCCATGACATGCTTGACCAAATGGCCCAGCTCGGGGAAAATCAGTTCCCGGCAGGCCAGTTTGCAGGCATTCAGACTGCCCGGCATGCAAAATACCACCGTATCTTCAATGACACCGGCTACAGCGCGCGACAAATAGGCGGCTGATCCGATCTCTTTAAAGCTCAATTGCGCAAACAGTGGCCCGAACCCGGTCAATACTTTGGCAAGCAGGGGGCTTACGGCTTCGATGGTGACATCCTTGGGGGTGATACCGGTACCACCGCTCATAAGAATCACCTGGGGCTGTTCGGTGCGGATGACATTTTGGATGGTAGCAGCAATGATATCAACGTCGTCCGGAATGACCTGGTGATAGAGAACATCGTGGCCTTCTGCGGCTGCTGTTTCACGCATCCATTTACCGCTGGCGTCATCCGCCAGAGCCCGGGTCGTGGAAACTGAAATTATGCCGATGGTAACTTTTTTCGGCGCATGCTTTTTATGTTCGTGCGTGCCCATTGTGGTCCCTTGATGGGATAGCTCATAGCTGAAAGCTCAAAGCTCATAGTAAAAAAGTAGGGACGACCTGCGACGAGCTCAGTCGAGTCGAGGCCCGCCCTACTCTAAATGGAATATTGGATTTATAACCGGAATTCAAATTAATTTCTATAAAAAAATTTAAACAACAGAATCCTTTATTAACTTTGAGCTTTCAGCTTTGAGCCTTGAGCTAACGTTTCTGTCATCTGCCCTCTGCCTTCTGTTCCCTGTCGTCTTTCATCTGTTGACCGGCAACCCCTTTGAATTTATCTTGATTTTACCGGTTATATTTTCTATGTTGATGCGGATATTTATAGTGGTTGTCATAAAAACGTTCCGTTATTCAAACGTTTTTTCCTACAACCACTTATACCAGCCGGAATGTTTTTATGAAAAGCGGTATAAATACCAAACACAAAAAACGATAATACGAAACAATGACAATTCCCTGCACCGGAGTGATATTATCCGGAGGATTGAATACGCGATTCAACGGAGAGAATAAGGCCTTTATAAGTGTCGGCGGAAGGCGCATCCTTGACCGGCTTCTTGATGTGTTCTCAGTTCTTTTCGATGAAATCATCTTAGTAACCAACCATCCCGAGTCTTTTTTACAGTGGGATTTAACGATCGTAACCGATATTTTTGATCTGCGAAGCTCTCTTACCGGCATTCACACCGGGCTTTTTTATTCGAACAATCCCTATGCCTTTTTCTCGGCCTGCGACACACCGTTTTTGAAAAAAGAACTGGTTGAGGTTCTCGTCAAACAAATTGAACAAAAAATTGATATCATTATGCCGGAAACCGCTAACGGCTTTGAACCGCTGTGCGCCATCTACTCGAAACGATGCCTTAAACCGGCCGAGGACCACCTAAAGGCCAACAAGGTCAAGATCCAATGGGCCTTTCGCTCCAACCGGATCAAAAACATCCCGGAAAATCAATTGCGCACCGTGGACCCCGAACTTGGATCGTTTTTAAACATTAATACACCGGAGGATCTGGCACGGGCGGAGGAGATGGTGGCTCATAGCTGATAGTCAAAATGATAAGATCCTATTTTACCATGAGCTTGGAGCTATCAGCTTTGAGCTCTATTATCTGCTTGAAAGAGCAAGGTGACATCATGAATATCGATAGCATGCTGGAATCCATCAAGCGGAATCCAGACTATGACAAAGTGGGGATGATTTTGTGCCACAATGGCGTGGTGCGGGGTACATCGCGCGACGGGCGCGCAGTCAAGGGGCTCCGAGTAGCAGTGGATCATCAAAAACTGGCTGAGATTATCTCCGGGCAAAAGAAAATAGAGGGTATTGTCGATATCAAAGTTGAAATTGCCGAAGACCGGGATCTTGCGGTCGGAGATGATGTGATGTTGCTGACGGTGGCCGGTGATATCCGGGAAAATGTGATTGCGGTGTTAACGGACACGCTTAATCTGATCAAAAGTACGGTGACCAGTAAGACGGAATATTAGTTGCGAGTTGCGGGTTGGCAGATAAACAAACTCCGATAACGCGCAACACGCAACGCGTAACGCGATTAACAAACCTTGTTCTTGGCGCGATTAGTGGGTTCAACCACAGAATACAATATCAACCTACCAAAGAGAGAATCTCATGTCTTCATTTACTCACATAGATGACAAGGGGCACGTCAGGATGGTGGACGTTACCGACAAGCAACCGACCGTTAGGGTGGCCGTGGCCGAAGGCTCCGTTTTTATGAAGCCGGAAACATTTCAACTGATCAGGGATCAAAAAGTCAAAAAGGGCAATGTGCTGGAAACCGCCCGGATCGCCGGGATCATGGCTGCTAAAAAAACATCCGAACTCATTCCCATGTGCCACCCCCTGCATCTCACCCATGTTCAGGTAGACTTTGATCCGGACGAGACCCATCACCGCATCGGCATCCAGGCTGCCGTTCGCACCATCGATCAAACCGGTGTGGAGATGGAAGCCCTAACCGCCGTGTCGGTGGCGGCGCTGACCCTTTATGATATGTGTAAATCCTATGACCGCGAAATGAGGGTTTCCGAAATTCAGCTGCTCGAAAAATCGGGCGGCAAGAGTGGAACCTATAAGAGGTCGGGTTAGATGTTTTGGTATTCGGTGTTTCGTGTTTTGTTGCGATGCAGAAATTTTGGGGCCGGGTATACCAAACACTAAATACTAAACACAAAACACATTCACTAAAAAACAAGGATTTTTTGGCGACCATGAATTTTAAATCTGAAGCTTTATTCACAGTTATAGCGGTAACCATCACCCTCGTGATTTTCAGCTGTGCGCCGGGTGTAAAAACACCAAGCAAAGAAAACGCCATGGAACGGATTTCTTCCTGGTCGTATCCGAATTTTTCGGATGATATGCGTTACGATGGCCTGGAACACAGCATTTTACAAAGCCTTTCCTACCTTCAGAAAATACCGGCTGACCGCGAGTTTGTTTTCGGACAGGACCGCTATAACACCGATCACATGATTTTATCCCTGCAGCAATTTTTAGATTTTATTCAAACCCGGCCCTCCACACAGGATTTGAATGAATTTATTCAATCCAACTATCATGTTTACCGCTCGGTGGGCCGCGACGGTTGGGGCGAAGTTTTATACACCGGATATTACGAACCCCATTTGAGGGGCAGCCTCATCCGCTCAGCGGAGTACCAGTTTCCGATTTATTCCCAACCCGATGACCTGATCACCATCGACCTGTCATTATTTAATGAAAAATACACTGGAGAAAAAATCATCGGCCGTTTTACGGAGCAAACGGTGGTGCCCTATTTTGAGCGCAGTGAAATCGATACCGAAGGCGCCCTCGAAGGCCGCGCTGAAGTCCTGGCCTGGGTGGCGGATCCGGTGGATATTTTTTTTCTGCAAATCCAGGGGTCCGGTAAGGTTTATCTGGATAACGGGGAGGTTATAAATGTCCATTACCAAACCACCAACGGTCAGCCCTATCGCAGCATCGGACAGCTGCTGATTGATGAAGAAAAAATTTCAGTGGAAGAAATGTCCATGCAAAAAATACGTGAATATTTGCACGACCATCCCGAGGAGATCGATGCGGTTTTAAATCATAACCCTAGCTATGTGTTTTTTAAAATCGAGCCCGACGGCCCCCTGGGCAATATCAATGTCAAACTGACACCGGGGCGCTCCATTGCCCTTGATCGCTACCTATTTCCTCCGGCCGCTCTGGCTTTCATCCAAACGCAAAAACCGATTGTCGACAGCGCCGGACAAATTCACAACTGGCAGCCCTTTACCCGTTTCGCCCTAAATCAGGATACCGGGGGGGCCATCCGGGGTCCGGGCCGGGCCGATCTGTTCTGGGGCAACGGGCCCTACGCAGAAATAGCCGCCGGAAACCTGAAGCACGCCGGTGAACTGTTTTTTCTGGTGTTAAAACCGGGTTCTTGATGCTGGTTACTGGTCTCTGGTCACTTGTTACTCGCCACTGGTCGCTCGTTACCTGTTACTCCTTACTCGACACTCGATGCCGGCTAAAGACCGGTGTTTGTTGTCCTTGACACTTTGCTCCGAAAAGTACTAAAAGAATTCTTTTGTAGAATTTTGAAATCCAGGTTATCCTCGAATTCTATCAACAATTAACCAATAACAAATAACGCCTGACTGAGCGGTTTTTGCTCAATTGGGGTGGGAGTTACCTATGTTCGGCATCGGCATGCCTGAAATGATTTTAATCCTGGCGATCGCATTAATCGTCATCGGTCCGAAAAAATTACCGGACCTGGCCAAATCCCTCGGCCGCGCGATGCGGGAATTTAAAAAAGCAACCAATGAATTCAAAGAAACCATGCAAATCGACAACGAATTGTCCGATGTGAAAAAGGCCTTTGATGATATCGACGAGGATGTCAAACAAGCGGTTGACCGGAAACCGGAATTTGAAAAAAAATCAGAGAATGACGCCAAGCCCGATGAGGCGGGCACCGATAAAGACACAAAAGACGGGGATGAGCTAAAATCAGAGGATTTTGACAATTTAAAAGATTTAAAAAAAGTATTTGATAATCTGAAAACCGAAAATGAATCATCTCCAAACCAGAATGCCAAAACGGCCGATGAGGCTCCCGCAGCCGATGATGAAAAAGAAGATAAATTAAAAGGATCTGTTGACGATGATCGAGGATGAAAAACTCCCCTTTACCTCTCATCTGGAAGAGCTGCGTAAACGACTGATTACCGTATTTATCGCCATTGGTATCGGTTTCGTGGTTTCTTTTGGGTTCAAGGAGCGACTGTTTAAGATTCTGGTCCAACCCCTTATCAAGGTTATGAAAGAGGGTGAAACCCTCATATATACCGGTCTTCCGGAAGCTTTTTTCACCTATTTAAAAGTATCCTTTCTCACCGGGCTGATCGTGGCCAGCCCCATCATACTGTATCAGTTCTGGATGTTTGTCGCTCCGGGATTATATAAAAATGAACGCCGGATGATGGTGCCTATTGTAGTGCTGTCCTCTTTCTTTTTTATCGGCGGAGCGCTGTTCGGATATTTTTTTGTTTTTCCCTTTGGGTTTAAATTTTTTATGGGATTTGCCACCGATACCATCCGACCCCTGCCCTCCATGAAGGAATATTTTGGTTTTTCCGCCAAGCTCCTGCTGGCTTTTGGCCTCGTATTTGAGCTTCCGCTGGTGTTAACCTTTCTGGCCAAACTGGGCATCGTATCCGTTGATTTTTTAAAAAAGAACCGCAAATATGCCGTGCTCCTAATTTTTACCGGCGCCGCCATCCTGACACCTCCGGATGTGATCACCCAGGTCCTGATGGCCTTGCCGCTAATGGTTCTGTATGAAATCAGCATCATCGGGGCCAAAGTGTTCGGCAAAAAGAAACCCAAAGAGACAGAAACCAAAGAATCCGGGGAGAGTGCGGTCTAAAACCAGGGAATTGACAATATCAATATGTATTTATAAGTTTTTTAGATCAACTGTCGAATTTTGGAAATATTCGATGCCAAATCGCCAATATTTATATATCTAATAATTATTATAAGTTATACTTTTCAAGAAGCGCTAATTATGACTTTTAACATTGACAGAGCGGATTGGGCCTGATAAAAATTATTGCCACCAGGCTCAATGGAAAACATGGTTCAAGATAATTAGATTGGAAAAGGAGGGGATTGAGGCTATGAGGCAAAAGCATCTAAAGGTATCAGTGGTTGTCGTGCTGGCCACTCTGTTTATTGCAGCCGGTATCTATGCAAAAGCAGCGCCGGATGTGATAGAGTTGAAGGATCCGGCCTACACGGAGCACAAAAAAGGGGTCGTAAAGTTCGAGCACAAGAAGCATGGGAACACTTACGCCAAAGATTATCCGGAGTTGTACAAAAACGGTTGTGGTGAATGCCACCATGATAAAGATGGCAAGCCGCTGACGAAGTTAAAAGACGGGGACGATGTTCAAAAATGTATCGAATGCCACAAGATAGCATCGGAAGCGCCCAAAGGCAAGGCCGCCAAAAAGAAGCTTTCCAAAAAGGAAAAAATCAAAGAATACCACGCCGAAGCCCTGCATGAGAATTGCAAGGGCTGCCACAAGGAGTTCAACAAAAAGTATAAGCCCAAAAAGGCACCGACAACCTGTTCCAAGTGCCATCTGGGAGCCAAGGACGAATAAGAACTAAACCACAGTGTTAAAATAATAAAGGGGCCGCATTAATAATGATGCTGGCCCCTTTATTTACTAATGCGGTACAAAACCATTCCCGCCCAGTCGAGTTCTAAATCCTTCCATAAAACTTCAAAGTTTTTCCCTGCATAGGCTTTGATTAAACCGGGCAATTCATGACTGCGGATCCCCGATAAAACGAGAAAGCCGTTTGGGCTGGTGATTTTCCTCAAACACGAGCAAATTTTTTTCAAGGTTGGATACCTTAAATTGGCAGTCACCAGATCAAAGCACCCATCGATGGCTTCAAGATACTGATCTGAAATTTCAATTCGATCCCCAAGACGGTTAATTAAAACATTTTCTTTGGCTTCCGACCTGGCAGAGGGATCGATGTCAATCCCCAGGCCTTTATGTATACCCATTCTCACCGCTGTAATTACCAGAACACCCGATCCGGTGCCGATATCCAGAACGCTGGTTTGATTTTCAGCTTTTCCTGGTTTGAAATCCTTTAGGGCGTGTTCGATACCCCGAATGGCCAGCCGTGATGTTGGATGCCGGCCGTCGCCAAAAGCGGCTCCGGACTTGATCTGAATGACAACGTCTGCGGAATCCGGCTGATAATGATGACCCGGTGGTTTTAATACCACATGGGTCGACACTCGCACCGGTTTATTAAAGGAAAGTTCAAGAAAAGTGGATCCAAACTCATAAGTATAGACAATCTCACCATCAGAAACCAGATCCCGGATGACAGCTTTAACCTGCTTTCTTGTCAGGCCATGGGTTTCAATAAGCGTCTTTTCAAGAGCCGGCGGGGTAACTCGAACAGTCGACCCAGCCACCAACTGCAGCAATTGTTTGTGCGCTTTAACCATATCATCCAGGATTGGTTTGAAAGATGTTCGATGTTCATTAATTTGGTTATCTATCGATAACAGCAATCAGCCTTTTTTGTAAAAAACAGCTCTGCGAACAAGAGCCGGCGCCCACGCCGGCGTCCCAACAGCATGCACATGGGTGTAGGTGGCCAGGACATTTTTGTAAATAATCCCGTCGCGATCCTTAGCGATGCCCACTCCCCGTTTCATATGAAAAACCAGATCACTTTTATCTCCAGTCCAGTTCGACACCCGGGAGTAATGAAATTCATGGCCTCTGATCTCTGATCCGACAGCGAAATAGGGATTCTCCCGTTCAACTTTGAAGATGGTGTACCCATGCCCCTGGGGCCGTTGGTAAAAATCAAAGGTCAGCGCAAGAATGCCGGCCATTGGATAGGATTTGCCTTCCAGAACCAGGCTTTCTCCCAGGTACATCAACCCACCGCACTCGGCATAGATGGGGAAACCGTCCTCAACCAGGGCCTTCAGCCGGGCACTGAAATTTTTGTTGTCCGCCAGCTGCTGGGCATGGGTTTCGGGGAAACCGCCGCCGATGTAAAGGCCATCCAGTTCGGGCGGCTCCGTGTCTCTGAGCGGGCTGATGAAAATAACTTCAGCACCGCCGGCGACCAGAGCGTCGATGTTTTCCGGATAATAAAACTGAAACGCCGAATCTTTAAGGATGCCAATACGGGGCTTCCGGTCTCCCCCTTTCGCCCTGCGGGCTGTGGAGGGCAGGCTGGTTACTGGTTGCTGGTCGCTGGCTAGGGGTTTCTGGTTCCTGGTTCCTGGTTTCTGACTTCTGTCCTCTGCCCTCTGTCCTCTGTCTTCCGTCTTCTGTCCTCTGTCATCTGTCCGCTGTCCCCTGAGAACAGGTGCCTGTCGGGCGATTGCAACAATCGCATCCAGGTCGAGGTGCTCCTGAGCAATCCTGATGACGGCCTCAATGGATTCTTTGGCCCAGTTGTGTTCAGGCGTCGGAACAAGTCCCAGGTGGCGTTCCGGAAATAACTGCTGGCTCAGTTTCGGTATCGCGCCCAGCACGGGAATTTTACAATAGTGCTCGATGGTGTCGCGCAATTTTTTTTCGTGCCTGGCATTGGCAACCCGGTTGAGAATTACGCCGTTGATGGAGACTTGCCGATCAAACTGAATACACCCGGCCACGACCGCTGCCATCGTCCGGGTGATCTTGGTGCAATCGACGCACAACACCACGGGGCATTTGAGCAGCTTGGCGAGCTCCGCCGTACTGGTACTGCCCTCAAGATCGATTCCGTCGTAAAGACCTCGGTTGCCCTCGATAATGGAAATGTCACTATTGATGGAATGAGATAGAAAGGAGTGAAGATTCTGGTCTTCGTCTAGCAGAAAGGAATCCAGATTATAGCAGGGCCGGCCGGCAGCCAGTGCCAGCCAGCCCGCATCAATATAGTCCGGACCTTTTTTAAAAGGAGCGATGGATTTACCTGACTCGCTCAACGCCGCCGCAATTCCGATCGACAATAAGGTTTTTCCCGATCCGCCGCGCAGGGCAGCAATAATTATTCGGGGAAATTCCATTGCATTAGGCTGCATTGATTAAAGTTGATGAATCCGAACAAACGGCTGTCGATGCAGACGGGGCCTAATCTTCAGTTTCTGCATGTGCCTGTTTGCCTGCACCCTTGAGGCCGTACATCGACGTGCTCCCGCTGGACCAGTACTCGAGAACTTCTTCAGTTACCATCTGGTTGATCAGCTTTTTGGCCTCCCGGGGTTTCAATTCCAACATTTTAGCCAAATCGTTGAAATAAAACTTGGATTTTGTCTTTGCTTTCTTTTCAAGACCCTCGACGATCTTTGCTTTTGCTTCCGCGTACTCCATGTTTAACCTCTTTTCAAATAGGGAGCCCGTCAAAGAGGGGCTCCCTTTAATGGTTTAAACGCTTAGAACTTGAATTGCGTCGTATGGCGCCAGGTATAGTAAGCCGGATCACGGAAATCATCGATCAGATGATGGGAGAATTCCAGTTCACATTTTTCAAAAAACCGTTCCCATCCGATGCGCTCGGCCCATTCACCCAGACGCTCGTATTTTTTGGCGCCAGCGGAATAGGCTTCTACAATTTTTTTAATGGTGTCGGTGGTCTGGGGCCAGCGCGGTGCTTCGTTGGGAATAAAAGCTACAACGACCTTTGAAAACTTGGGTGCGCTGATTCGGTTGGACACCTTGCCGCCGGCCATGATGACGATGCCGTCACCTTCGGTGTCGGCCAGAGGCATTGAGGGACACATGGTGTAGCAGTTTCCGCAGAACATGCAGCGGCTTTCATTGACGGCCACACTGTTGAGCTTGGCACCACCGATTTCAACTTTGGTCGGTTTGATGGCCGCCGTCGGGCAGGCGGAGATGGCCAGCGGAATTTCGCACATCTTGTCCAGGTATTCATGGTCCAGCAGCGGCGGTTTGCGGTGATATCCCAGTATGGCGATATCCGAGCAGTGAACCGCACCACACATGTTCAGGCAGCAGGCCAAAGATACCCGCAGATGGGCCGGCAGGCGGTGATCTTTGAAATCGTCAAAGAGCACGTCCATGGTGGCCTTGACCGGTCCGGATGCATCCGTGGCCGGGGTGTGGCAGTGAATCCATCCCTGGGTGTGTACGATGTTGGTGATACCGGCGCCGGTTCCGCCCACCGGAAACTTGAAGCTGCCGCCGGCGAACTTGCGGCTTTCAAGGTCCTTTACCAGCGGTTTGACCTTTTTTTCGCTGTCCACCATAAATTCAATGTTGTTGCGGGTGGTAAACCGTAAATACCCGTCACAATGCTTTTCGGCAATCTCGCAGATTTCACGGATGTGGGTGGTGCTCATGAGACGGGCACCGCCGACCCTTACGGTGAAGACCTTATCCCCGGATTCGGCCACATGAAAGTAAACGCCGGGTTGAATATATTCATGATACAGCCAGGTGCCTTTATTTTTGGCAATCACCGGCGGATAAAATTCATCGAATTTTTTAGGTCCGATGTCGCTGATTCGATTTTCCATCGGTTTGTCAGGATTATAACCTGAAGATACAAATGCCATGGTTTTACCCCCTATCTCTGATGATGTTTTCTGAATTCGTTGATGTCACGTGTCCAACCGCCTTCGACTTCATCTTCATTCCAGAAAATGTAGGGGTTGGATCTGGGCTCCTGTACCATCCGCGGATCGGGAGCAAGTCCGGTTGCCGCGAGTAACTTCTGGAAGCCCTGACGTTTCATGAGCTCGCCGAGACGTTCACGGTTCTTGCCTTCTTCCATCCACCAATCCCAGATTCCCTCGATGACCGCTTTGATTTCATCGTAGGGTTCCTCAGCCTTGATAAAGGGTACCAGCAGGGAGCCCATCTGAGCGCCGTCGAGAATCGGGGCCTTAGCACCTACCAGGATTGAAAGGCCTCTGTCCTCGCCAATCCGAAGCGCTCTGGGCATGGCGTTGATACAATGCATGCAGCGGTTACATTCTTTGTTGTCGATCATCAGCTTTTTGCCTTCCATCCACATACAGCTGGTGGGGCAGTTATCGAAGATCTCTGACTGGATATCAAATGGACCCCAGTCGCGACCGGAATGGGCACCGCCGTTGGGGGCAATCTCACCGCCGATATAGGCAGCAACCGCTTCCTGGTCGATGCGGATTTCATCTCTCCAGGTTCCGATATACGACATGTCCGCCCGGGCGATGGATGCCACACAGCAGTTCGGACATCCGTCGAATTTAAACTTGAATTTGTAAGGGAATGCCGGCCGGTGAAGTTCGTCCTGATACTCCTGGGTAAGATGGTAGCAAAGGGCATGGGTGTCGTAGCAGGCAAATTCGCATCGGGCGCTACCGACACAGTCGGAAGGCGTTCTCAGGTTGGAGCCGGAGCCGCCCAGGTCCTGATTGAGATTGTGGGTCATTTCATAGAAGATTTCTTCCAACTGCTTGGTGGTGGTTCCCAGAAAAACGATGTCACCGGTGGATCCGTGCATGTTGGTGATGCCGCTGCCGCGAAAATCCCACAGGTCACAAAGCTTGCGCAGATATTCGGCGGTATAAAATTTTCCACTGGGCTGATTTACCCGCATGGTGTGGAAATGCGCCACGCCTGGGAATGCTTGCGGCTGGTCGCAATAGCGACCGATAACACCGCCGCCGTAACCGAACACGCCGACGATTCCGCCGTGCTTCCAATGGGTCCGGCCGTGCTTGTAAGAAAGTTCCAGAACTCCCAGGAGATCCTCCACAACATCCACGGGAATCTGAAATTCAATATTCTCTTCGTTTTTGGCCCTCACTTCGGCCTGCTGCTTGAGGTCAGACACAAAGCTTGGCCACGGCCCGCTTTCAAGCTGGTCCAACATCGGGGTTTTGTGTTTTGCCATTAGTTACCTCCAATTTTGTTAATATTAAAACCTAAGACCTGCAAAAATTTTCCCTTCTGTGGAAATTAGCGGTGTCACCTCCTCTCAATGATTGGATTATTCTTTCTATTTTTCAATTCTGGCGAAATATTCCATTTTTTCAATTAAGGGGCAGATATAAAATTAATCTCCAATCTTGTCAATAAAAAACCACCGTTTGATTACCTTAACGCGCTAAAAAAATTCGAAATTGCATTGTCCACCTCATCTTGAGGTAAAATTTAGGCTAACCGCTCTATATAGTGTTTCAGGCTTTATGCAAAAATAGCGCAATGGATCGATGTAACGACTCAGCATGTTCCTCCAAATGCTGCTTTACGATGGGAGTTTCGGCTGATCGAGGAGAAAATTCATTGGCCACGGCTGCGGTCAATTCAAATAAATCCTGCTGGGAGCAAAGGGAAAGATAATACCCGAAACATTGATCAATGGCATCGGGCAACTCCGGGATTTGGCGTTTCAGGGCCAGACCTTCAAAAAAACCTTCCAGGGTCGCCGGGACCGCCCGGCAGTCCGCCCAGGTGACATCGCCGACACCATCCAGACGATCCAGGCGCATGCGGATGGAAAGGCCCAAAAAGAAAAGCAGCAAAGCCTGCAGAATCATTTCAGGGCCTTTGCCGCTCGTTTCCGGATGGTTCAGAATTTGAATCAGGGGGGCATAGCGGCGGACGGTAATCAGCTTAAGGTCAACAACTGCATTTTTTATCCGGACAATAAAGTCACCGGCAGCATGGTGCCAGGCAAAGATCTGCTCAAAGGTAGCGACATTATAGTAGTAAGCCAGAATCCTGGCCGCCTGCCGGTAAACATAGGCCTCTTGTTCGGTTGAGAGAAAAAACCGTTTGCCGGCGCCACCCCAGACGATAATTTTCTCCAAATTGTCCGATCTGTCCCTTGAAATATGAAATTCGTTATAGCCCTCAAACCATTGGCCGAGGAACATGGGAAGTTTGCGGTTACCGGCCGTGGCGACCTGGCCGAAGCCGTAAACCTGCGGCAACGCAGAAAGGGGCAATCCGTCATTTAACCTGTTGATATTGCGGTATTCCTGATTGATGGCCCGGATACCGGTTTCCGAGACCGCCACATTGAGCACAAAGAAAATCGAGTGTTGACGCACGGGGACTTCTATCCGGGCCGGATGATAGAACTCCCCGTGTTTTTCGAGGCGTATTCGGATTTCACGGATATCCTCCGGCCTCACCGTTTGTTGAAGATGCAGCGCGACCGCCCGGGATAAGATTTCCAATCCCCGGTTTTCAAAAAATGCCCGGACAGCGTTGAAATAATCTCCATGGCTAATGGAAATCTCGCCTTTTTTTTCTGAAAAATTCCGCGACTGGGGCAGCGGCTGCCGCCAGATGGTGCTATCGTCGCTGACAGGTGCTGTGGCGTTGTATAGATAGTACAAAAATCGGGGTTTGGGTGGCATGGTTTTTTCAGCTCATAGCTCACAGCTGATAGCTGATAGTCAAAATGGTTTAATCGTTTTTATACTTTGAGCTTTGAGCTATCAGCTATGAACTCAGCGAGCTGTTACTTGCGAGCTTGCTCAATCTCTTTCAGGACCTCGGGTGCGATATCATATCCCAGCTCCAGCGCCTTGTCACAGTGCTGAACCGCCAGATCATGGTCCCCTTTTTCCAGGTACGCAATGGCCAGGTTATTGTGGGCCGGTGCAAAGTCGGAATTGAGTTCAAGGGCTTTTAAATTCATGTCGATACTGTCTTCTACGCGACCTTGCATCAAATAGGCATTCGCTAAATTGGCAAAGGCCTGTATGTATCGAAAGTTGAAGGTGGTTGCTTTTTCCAGATTTTTGATGGCTTCATCAATATTGCCCCTTTGAAGCTCGACAAAACCGATATTACCGTAACCTTCGGCAAAACCGGGGGTGGCCTTGACCGCCATGCGGTTGTATTTCAGACAGCCTTCTAAATCATTACGCTGCAGACTAATTCCCCCGAGCAATACATAGGCTTCTGCCATTCCGGGACTGTTCTCGACGGCTTCAAACAATTCCTTTTCAGCCTCGTCATACTTTTGCTGGCCCATGAGAGCGACCGCCAGGTTATAGTGGGAATTTCCGCACTCCGGGTTTGCGGCGATGGCTGCGCGTTGCTGGGCGATATATTCTTCTGCGTTTTTAGCTTTCGTCATGGTGTGATTTCCTTTTGACTCTTATAGATTTTCAAGTACTCACGGTGGTTGTGTTGGGTTCAAAATAACGATACCTGTCGGATTTGTCAAAAAAACGATTCGGCTTTCCAGGGCAAGGCCCCGTTTTTGTCAGGGAAAATTAGCAGACCATCTTTTTCCTTGACATAACTATGCCTTTTAATTACCGTTTCAATTATATAGGGCAAAGGCACCTTTATATACGCTATTTGTCAAAGCAAAACAACAATCTATATTTTTCTTGAGACCATTGCAAAATGTTCATTTTTGTTCAAGTTCAAGGAAGGCTAAAATTTTAACCACAGACATACAGTGAGTATTTCGAGGATTAAAATTTTAGCCTGACGCCGAAATTGGGCAAAAAGGGACATTTTGCAATGGTCTCAATCGGGGGTGACTATGAAAGCCGGATGCTTTACAGCCATAGCAACACCGTTTACGGATGATGGGAACGTTGATTATGACGGTCTGGACAAACTGGCGGAATTTCAAATCCAGAACGGTATCACCGGAATAGTGGCCGTCGGAACCACCGGTGAAAGCCCGGTACTATCCTGGGATGAGCATAATAAGGTCATCGAGGCCATCGCTAAAAAAACAAAAGGCCGCTGCACCTGTATTGCCGGCACCGGCAGCAACAATACGGCCGAATCCCTCGAAGCCACCAGACATGCGGCCGAAGTCGGCACCGATGCGGTTTTACTGGTGGATCCCTATTACAACGGGCCCAGTTCCCTTGAAATTCGCAGGGAATACGTAGCACCCATCGCCGCTGCGTTTCCGAATCTTAAAATAATACCATACATCATTCCGGGCCGTACCGGCGCCCAGATGCTGCCCGAAGATTTGGCCCTTCTGTATAAATCATATCCGAATGTCAGTTGCGTCAAAGAGGCCACTGCAAATTTAGAAAACATGCGCCGGACCCGGGAATGCTGTGGCGATGACTACACCATCTTTTCCGGTGATGATGGCATGACTTTTGAGATGATGATTGATCCCAAAATCAAGGCGACGGGCACGATTTCTGTAACTTCCAACGTGGCTCCCAAAGCACTCACCCGGATGGTCGAGCTTCTTAATGAGGGCCATCAGCCGGAAGCCAAAACCTTGATGCTGAAACTGCAGCCGCTTTTCAGTCTGGTAACCGTTTCGACCACTGAAAAAACCCCTTACGGTAACGTCCTCTGCAAGGCCAGAAACCCTGCCGCCTACAAGGCCATGCTGTCAATTCTGGGAATGCCTTCCGGAGGATGCCGACCGCCCCTGGGTCGACTGACCCAAAACGGCCTGACCGTGGTTCTTGAAGGACTGCGCAAGGTTTATATGGACTCACCCGAAATCCTGCAGCCGATCGAAGAGTTTTTCAATGTCGATATCGGCCAGCGGCTGGAAGACCCGAAATGCTGGGAGGGGTTGTACTATAAAAACTATTGAAAAATAGTTTTTGTTGAATAGTTAAATGGTTGATTGGTTAATTAGTGGGAAGGAATTATAATCTATTCGACTATCAGAATTAAAGTAAAGTAGGGTCGGCCTCTGTGCCGGCCTTTTTTCTGGCAGACGCACAAATTAACTCCGACGGTCAAGGAGATCCGCTCTTGAACGGGCAGACTGGCTCAACCGGCAAACCCAACCTGCTTCGTGGAAAACCTGAATAATTTGGAACCCATTTATAGGTGAGCCAATTAAAAACCGGTTAACCAGATAATTGGTAGACCGGCTTTTAAGTTTTGAATTAGCCCGAGCTAATTATTTCTTAGCATCCTCCACGACTTCGAAATCCCCTTCCTTGAACAGCAGCCATTTAAGCCATTTCATCCCGAACTGCAGCAATTCAATTTCATCGTTTTTGATCTTTGCAACGGTGGCATCGTCAACTTTATAGCGCTTCAAAAAGGAACTGTCGAACACGAATTCTTTAAATTTGTCGATGTTGTAGCTGGCGAGAAAAAACATCTTTTTGGTCTGCTCGGTAAATTTCATATTCGGTGGAAAGGAGCGTTTTCTGACCAGCAGATCGGTCCACTCGGCATTGATCCGGTCGTGGATATCCACCCCCTGGTCCTCGCGCCATGTGGCGACCGTCCAGTTTGCATCCTCCTCGAAGCCGAGGCAGTGGGGCTCGTGGACAAAAAAATAAAACTCGTCCCCGTCCGGATCTTCTTTGTGACTCAGGGAGGCAACACCCAGCGGATAATAGCGGCAGGTGGTCGGCCGGTCGACATACACCAGGCATCCGTCTTCCCGGACAAAAGGACAGGCTTTGCTGTCGCTGTCCGATCCTTCTTCTTCCATTAATTTGAGTGTGATAACCGGCAGGTCGGTTTTTTCCAGAATTTGCGGTTCGGTATAAATCGCTAAAAATTCCTCCGACGAAAGTTCCATCCGATTTTTAAGTTTCAGGATGTCGTAAGGGGTCAGAATAATATTGATGTCCCGGCAGCACTGGGTGAAACATTTAACGCCTTTATGGCATTTGAATTGGAACTTACTGTTTTTGTCGAGTCTGACCGGCTCGACATGGGCCATTTTTTCGGGGTTGTCCATGAATTATATCCTTTTGCACAGTAACTTAGGTCTTGATTTATGGGCGCAATATACTATATCGATAGAATAAAAGCGAATTGTTTTATTTACTCCCTTTCATTTAGAGGTATCCCATTCAGATTTCCCGCCCCTTGCGGCCTCTGGCTCGTAGAGCCTGCGCATAGGAGAGGACGGATTAAGGGAGGGGTTAAACCGGCTGATAAGAAAGTTTTTTTTATATTTTAAAACCAAATTTATAAATACACCCTGTCACATAAGTTTAGTAAAAGGAGAACACAATGGAACTATCGATCACACGCAGCGAGAATTTAAGACCCAAGCCGGATGATGCCAAACTTGGATTCGGGACCCTTTTTACCGATCACATGTTGAACATGGACTACTCTCTCGAAGGTGGGTGGCATGCAGCACGCATAGAACCTTACGGTTCAATTGAAATGGATCCGGCCACCATGTTTTTGCACTATGGACAGGGTGTTTTCGAAGGATTAAAGGCCTACCGGACGGATTCCGGTCAGATCCAGCTTTTCAGGCCCCAGGAAAATTTCAAAAGACTCAATCGATCCTGCCGCAGACTTTGCATCCCCGAAGTTGATGAAGATTTTGCGCTGGAATCCCTGAAGCAGCTTATCGCCCTGGAAAAGGGCTGGGTTCCCGGGGCACCCGAAACCTCGCTCTATATCCGCCCCACGATCGTTGCCATGGATCCTTTTTTAGGCGTTCGAGCATCGCATACCTATCGCTATTTTATCATCCTCTCACCGGTGGGCGCCTACTATCCGGAAGGCTTCAACCCGGTAAAGATCCTGGTGACATCGGATCTCGTTCGAGCGGTGCGCGGCGGCGTAGGAGAAGCTAAAACCCCGGGAAACTATGCAGCCAGCCTGCTGGCCGGTGAACAGGCCCACGCTGCCGGTTACACCCAGGTGCTGTGGCTGGACGGGGTGGAGCAAAAATATCTGGAAGAAGTAGGATCCATGAACATCTTTTTCGTGATCGATGATGAAATCGTCACCCCGCAGCTAAACGGCAGCATCCTGCCCGGCGTTACCCGCAAGTCGGTTATCGAACTTGCCAAACACTGGAACGAAAAAGTTTCCGAACGCAAAGTCAGTATTGATGAGTTGTTCGAAGCCCATGCCTCCGGAAGGCTAAAAGAGGTGTTCGGATCCGGTACGGCCGCCGTCATCTCCCCGGTGGGGCAGATTAAGTACGGCGACCAGGTGATCACCATCAACGCCAACCGGACCGGTCCCGTCGCTCAAAAATACTACACCGCCATCACCGATATCCAGTACGGCAGGGCGGAGGATTCGTTGGAGTGGGTGGTTAAGATTTAGGCAATCCGGAATGGGGTATGCGGAAATAATAGCTCATAGCTGAAAGCTCAAAGCTCATAGTAAGAAGGATATTATCATTTAGACTATCAGCTAAGAGCTAAAAGGCCAGAAACCAGCAACCAGCCTGCCCTCCGTAGCCCGCAGGGCGAAGGGGGGTGACCAGTTACAAGAGGCCAGAACCCGTGAACAGTAAAATTCAGCCTTCGGAAGCAACTGATCATTCACCGGCCTTCATTTCCAAAATGGAATCGGAAGGCTTGCCGCCTCTGGTGATCGCTACGTTTGCCTATTATTATGGTCAGGTGCTCAAAGGTGCCACCGGTCTTGTGCATGACCGGGAAATTCAGCCGGTGGCCCCGGATGAAATTGAATCCTACGGTAAGTTAATTGCCTATGGCCTCAAGGGCGTCGATGTGTTCGATCAGACCGTTCGCATCATCCTCAACGGCGGACTGGGAACAAGCATGGGGCTGACCGGTGCCAAGTCCCTGATCGAGGTCAAAGGCGGGATGTCTTTTCTGGACGTCATCATCCGGCAGGCGGAAAACAGCACGGTCACCCTGGCCTTTATGAACAGCTTCAATACCCATGAAGATACCCTGGCGGCCCTTGCTGAGCTGAAACCGTCAAATTTCCCGGTCACCTTTGTGCAGCACAAATTCCCCAAGATCCTCCAGCAGGACTTTTCACCGGCAACCTCGCCCCAAAAACCTGTTCTGGAATGGAACCCCCCCGGCCACGGTGATGTCTACACCGCTCTTTTGACTTCCGGCATGCTGAAATCGCTGCTGGATAAAGGCATCCAGTATGCCTTTATTTCCAATTCCGACAATCTGGGTGCGCGTCTGGATGAAGCGCTATTGGGCTATTTTGCCCACCATCAGTTCCCGTTTATGATGGAAGTGGCCCAAAAAACTCCGGCCGATATAAAAGGCGGCCACCTGGCCCGGAATAAAACCGGCCGCCTGATTTTGCGGGAAGCCACCCAGTGTCCCCCCGATGAGTTGGATGCGTTTGAGGACATTGAGCGCTACCGGTTTTTTAATACCAACAATGTCTGGATCAATCTCAGAGCATTAAAAACACTTTTCGATCGACATAAAATGATCCAATTGCCCTTAATCCTGAACCCCAAAACCCTGGATCCGCGGGATAATAACAGTCCGCCGGTTTACCAGATCGAGTCCGCCATGGGGGCGGCCATTTCTCTTTTTGACGGGGCGACGGCGGTTAACGTGCCCCGCACGCGGTTTTATCCCGTCAAAACCTGCAACGACCTGCTGGCGGTTCGCTCCGATTGTTTTGTATATGCTGAAGATGAAAGCTTAAGGATCAACCCGCTGCGAATCAAAAACAACAAACCGGAGGCAACCAAAGTAAAACTGGACCCGGATTACTACGGTATCATCGACGATCTGGAACAACGCTTTGCAGCCGGTATTCCCTCCCTGGTGGCATGCGATGCCCTGACCATAGAAGGTGACGTGCGCTTTGAAAAAAACGTGACCATCAAGGGCACGGTCATCATTAAAAATCGGCAGAAATCACAGGCCGTCATCAAAGCCGGAACGGTAATCGATAAGGACCTGGTTTTCTGAAATCACCGCAAGCAAGTAGCAGCCATCGAATATACAAAACGCCCTGGCAGGGTGACCCAAGGATATATATCCAAAATCATAAGGGAAAGGCCAAAGCATACCAGGTAAAGCAGGTGCTTATGGCTATTGAAAAGTTGGAGGACAATCATGTTTTTAAAGAATGACCGTAATACCTATAGGGTAACATGGTCGGAAGATGATAACGAATATGTAGGATTGTGCGCTGAATTTCCAAGTTTAAGCTGGTTAGCTAAAACGCCGGAAGCGGCCTTGAAAGGTATACGAAAAGTTGTTGCTGATATTGTAGAAGATATGCAGAGTAACGATGAAATCGTGCCCGTACCTATTGCAGGAAAACACTATAGCGGTAAATTTATGGTACGGATTCCACCTGAAAGTCACCGCAAACTTGCTATCCAGGCAGCTGAGTCTGGTGTCAGCTTAAATCGGCTTGCCAGCTCCAAGCTAAACCAGTAACATATTCCTTTGTTTTTTAGGCTTTCCCTAGGAGCTGTCAGCTGTGAGCTTTGAGCTATCCATTTCCTTGTTTACATCCCAAAATTTCCTCTATATAATCAATTCAATCTACCTTTTAAATCGTAAGCATCCATGATTTGAACGTAAAAATAACCCTTTGACATCGAGGGAGAATCAACGTGGATTATATGAATTGAAACCCCGCGTCTCGGAAATGAGAGCGGGGTTTTTTTATTGAATTCTTTTAATACCCCATCCGCTTGCGGCGGGGTTTCCGATAGTTCCCTCTCCCTGAGGGAGAGGGTTAGGGTGAGGGGGAATATAATAGGATAATTCCTTTTACATACCCCGACCGCTTGCGGCGGGGCGGTTAATTCTAAAGTGAGCAAGGATTCGCACATGACGAGAGAAGACGCGAGAGAGTTTGCACTGCAATGGCTGCCTGCCTGGACGGGAAACAAACCTGAAGAATTGGCTGCCTACTATTCGGAGCACGCCTTCTATTCCGATCCGGGAATTCCCAACGGAGTCAAGGGCAGGCAAGCGCTGCTTGGATATTTCCAGAAGCTGCTTGCTCAAAATCCGGATTGGATCTGGACCCAACTCGAAGCGATTCCGATGGAGGACGGCTTCTTGAATAAGTGGCACGCCAAAATCCCGGTCGGACCGAAAATTGTCGAGTGCGTTGGTGTCTGTCTCGTTCAGCTGGATTCGAACGGTCTGATCAAGCGCAACGAGGTGTATTTCGACCGAACGGAATTGGTGCAAAAGATATTGAAGCTTCGGAAACCGGCAACATAACAGGTTGGTCGAACATTGCCCGGCTCCTTCGCAAATCCACTTACCAATTTTTTAGGCAGATGAATGTCAGGTCCGCTGGTTATAGGCGACGTTGCCTGGAAGGGGGGTCTTTATGACGTATAAACTGATGATCGAACAGAAGCCTGTATTTCTGCATGCAACTGTTACCGGTTGGAACAGCAGAGAGAATGTAATCGGCTATCTGGAAGAAATCCTTCATGAGTGTAAAGCCCGCAAGTGTTGTAGGGTGCTGATCGAGGAGCGTCTCGAGGGACCCCGTCTTGGAACCCTCAATGTATTCGAGATCGCATCGGAGGGCAGCCACAGCGCCCTGGGCGTACTAAAGTCGATCGCCGTAGTCGATGTCAATGCTGAGGGCGATTTGATGCAATTTGCCGAAACCGTGGCGGTCAACCGCTCGTTGCCCGTGAAAGTTTTCCCGACAATCGCCGATGCTGAGAAATGGCTGGTGGAGAAAAAGCGCGAAGCATCCCAACCGATCAGGAAGAAATGATGAGAAGGATTGAGCATAAGACTTCAAGGACCGCTCAAATAATGTGCTATATGCGGGCAAGCTCCTTTTATGAAGATGAATCCTGCCTCAAGACCAATGATTACGTTGCGCCTAAACTGCTGCCCAAAAAGATACTACCATTGGCCAGAATCAAGATGCTGAGAGTGGCGTTCATGAGGTTTTCCCCCCCCGGAGCATACGAGTATATCATTGCACGCACAAGGTTCATTGATTTTATCGTGGAAAACTCACTCAACTCAGACGTCATTCAAATTGTCTTGCTGGGCGCTGGGTATGATAGCCGGTCAATTCGTTTCGGTCGACCAGGCTCTCACATCATGTTTTTTGAACTGGATGCGGCCATCACGCAAGCCTCGAAAATCGCGTGGTTGGAAAACCGCAGGATAAGCCTTTATGATAATACCGTCTACATCTCAATCGATTTCAACAAAGATGATTTGGCAGAAAAGCTCAAAAAGAATGGGTTTCAGACGAACAAAAAGAGTCTGTTCATCCTGGAAGGTATCACCATGTATTTGGAGGAGGCTGCGGTTCGTGGTACTTTCAAGACCATGAAAGGGCTTTGCGGACCCCATAGCCTGATCGTATCGGACTTCATTTACAAATCAGTGCTCCGTAAGGAAAACACATTGTATGGAGAACAAGCAATCTATGAACGGATTAACAAATACAACGAAGCCTGGCGCTTCGGGATTGAGAAAGGCCATATTGACACCTTCATGGAGGAACTTGGTCTGAAACTCCTGAAAAGCAGTTCTGCCAAAGACCTAGAGGACGAGTATCATTTCGGCCCTCACCGAATCAACGGAACGCATTTTATCACGGTTGCAGAAACACCTTAGATATGTGCATTTACCCACGCAATGAACGGAGCCGCGAACAAGGCGGTAGAGCCGATCGCCGAAAAAGCCGGCTGCTGATCAACGGCCGGGGTTACCGGTTCCCGATCAGCTTACGGCCATCGGGCTGCGCTTCGCTGCACCCGCCAACCACTGAGTCGACCGGCCGTTAGAAAAAGAATCAATATTATGAAAACAAAAATGTCAAATTTCGGATTTAAAATGATGGTGAATGTCGGCATGCCTATCCGCAATCTTTTCATGCCCCCCGCTAAAATGATAGCCGAAGTCGAAATTCATCCAGGTTATAAAGTCCTTGATTACGGTTGTGGACCTGGCGCCTTTACAATTATGATAGCTGAAATAATAGGCCAATCAGGTATTGTTTATGCTCTCGATATTCATCCGCTTGCAATAAAAGCGGTCGAACAGAATGCTCGTAAAAAGAATCTTTCAAATTATAAAACTATTCTCTCAAGCTGTTCCACCTCCCTTCCCGGCAACAGCCTTGATCTCGTAATTTTCTTCGATGTGTTTCACGCGCTCAAAAATCAGGAAGAAGTTCTTATTGAGCTTCACCGAGTACTCAAATCGGATGCAACCATGTGTTTCAGCGACCATCACATGAAAGAGATAGAAATTCTTAAACGGCTAACTGAAAAAGGATTATTCAAGCTCCAGAGGAAAGGGAGAAGAACTCTTATCTTTGGCAAAGTGTAATCATTGAAAAAACGTATCAATTTTCTAACCTGTCAGTTCATGTGACAGCCGGGGCCATGCCTTTTTGACCGTTTGTTAAGAAGTGATATTTATTATTTTTGAAGCGGTCAGTGGAGGTTCTGCCTGCTCCTGACTTCGTCGTTATGTTTATGGAGAAAAATAAATGGAAATATCCCTATATCAGATAGATGCATTTGCATCTAAATTATTTAATGGGAATCCGGCGGCGGTTTGCCCTTTAAATGAATGGCTACCTGATGAATTAATGCAATCTATTGCGGAAGAAAATAATTTGTCAGAAACGGCATTTTTTGTGCCTAAAAGCGATGGATTCCATATCAGGTGGTTTACGCCGAAAAGCGAAGTTGATTTATGCGGCCATGCTACTTTGGCAACGGCTTATGTTTTGTTCAATATTCTTGGCTATAAAAAAGACAAAATTTCGTTTGATTCCAAATCTGGGATATTGTCCGTTACGCAGGATAAAGAATGGTTTACCATGGACTTTCCTTCCCAGCCTCCTGTTTCCTGCGATATTCCAGAAGAAATAGTTAAGGCATTTAATGTGGCGCCAATTGAATGCCTGAGGTCAGAAGACCTTATCGCAGTGTTTGAGCGTGAAATAGATATTGAATTGGCAAAACCAGATTTCGCCCAGCTGATGAATCTCGATTTTCGAGGTGTCATTATTACCGCAATATCAGATCATTGGGATTTTATTGCAAGATTCTTTGCACCCAAATACGGAATTCCCGAAGATCCCGTAACGGGATCTGCATATACGCAACTTGCGCCGTATTGGGCTTCTAAGATTGGTTCAAAACGATTTCGTGTTAAACAGGTTTCACCGCGCGGTGGCGAGTTAACCTGTGAGCTTGTTGATGATCGGGTTTTTATATCCGGCAAGGCGACAAAATACTTAGAAGGCAAAATCGAAATCGAAACATAACAACAGCATGGAGGGCGACGGCAAAAAGCCGCCGCGATTCATGCGGAGCGTTTGCTTAAGGAAATGCTTTATGAAAATGTTAAATATTCCGTTCGGAATTACAGACTGGTCAGAAATCGAGAGGACCGAACATAAGGGTGAAAAAGGCACTGCCTCCTGGCGTACAAGAGAGTTTGGTGGCATCCGGGTACGTATGGTTGAATACTCACCCGGTTATTACGCCGATCACTGGTGTTCAAAGGGACACATTTTGCTGTGTATTGAAGGTGAGTTGCACACCGAGCTTGCTGATGGGAGGAAATTCACTCTGACTCCAGGGGTCAGTTATCAGGTGGCTGACAATGCCGAGCCTCATCGCTCCTTTACAAGCAAAGGGTCAAAACTATTTATCGTCGATTAATATGGCACATAACCGGTCGCTGAAGTGGTTATCGCATTTTGGGAACCAAAACAACTATCCGAAATACTGAAGCATTGATAAAAAAATGGCCCTCCTTTGGGCTTAGAGTGCTATTTTTGTGGGGCAATTTGGACTTCTAAGAAAAAATCTGCTGATGATATGGATGTGCAGCGATATCTTAGAAGGGTGATTGGGGGTATGAAAATGAAGGTTTAAGGTTTGAAAACAGTGGCTTTGGGGACGATAATTCTTAAATATCAGCAGATTAATTTGGTCCGACCCCAGTTAGCCAGAACACCTTGCCCAAACGCAAGTAGACGATGCCAACAAGACTCTTGCACCGGACCTCGTAACCTCGGCCGGTGAAGAGCACGTTATCTGCCAACGGACGGCAGAGGGAGGAGTGACAGAATATGGCTCAGAAATTTACTGAACAGATTCAAAAACGTATGAATTCAAAAAGCACGGAAGAACTACTCAATATTTGGGAGAAAAATGATAGGGGGGAATGGTCAGATGAGGCATTTGTAGCAATACAAAATATTCTAACCCAGAGAGGGGAGAATCTCCCCGGTCAATTAAATTACAAGAAAGAAATAAAGAATGATTCGAATGTATCGGGTGGCAGACGATTCGTCAACTTTATTGGTGATATAATTCTATTTAGAATCGCTCTGTTTTTGCTAATCATTCCCTTTGTAAACACAGATTTTATCCAAATGATAGCAAGGAATCCGGGATTAGACTGGCTATTTGGGATATGTTTGCTAATATTTTACTATTTCATTTTTGAAACAGCTTTTCAAAGAACACCAGCAAAATTTATTACCGGTACAAAGGTTGTGATGCAGAATGGCTCAAAACCTGATGCTGGTTTAATTGCCAAAAGAACATTGTCCAGATTTGTGCCCTTTGAGCCATTTTCCGGCAATAATGGAACCTGGTGGCATGATCGTTGGTCCAAAACGAGAGTAGTTAATAGTTAATTGTAATTACTCTCAACAGATAACAACGGCATTAGCCTAACAAGAATTTTCATCAAGGATGTTTCTATCCAAGAAAGTGTAGAGTGGTGTAATTAGATACTGGAGGACCTGTCAAAGGACTTCTTAAAAGCTCAGTGTATTAACCCTTTATAGCAGCTAACCAAAGGGATGGAGCTGACAGGAAAAGACGGGCGGTTTTTGTAAAATGCCGGACAAGCTTGTAAAGCATCCGGCCTGAAGCTCATCCCAAAACGTTGGACGAAAAACATTGGAGATAGAGAAAATGAAATCAGCATTGAAGTCATGCAGTTTGCTAATTTTCATATTTTTTATTTTAGGAGGTTGTGCAACAAATAGAGGAATAGTTACCCTCCAGGTACCTGAATCAAAAATGTCCCCCCAAACTAATGGCAAATCAATTTTCATCAAATCTGTCACTGACAACAGAGTATTTGAGGAAAAACCCAATTCACCAGAAATTCCATCTTTAGGATTTGGCGGAACGAACGCTGCTTCTATTGAAACAAAGAAAAGGGCAATCGCTAGAAAAAGAAACAGTTATGGCAAAGCTCTCGGAGATATTCTTTTGGACCAGAATCAAACTGTAGAAACAATAATTGCCGATTCTCTTAAAAAATCATTCTACGATCTTGGGTACAAAATATTATTCGATAAAGCAAACCTAGAGAAAGATACCATCATCATTGATGTCTCCATTGAAAAGTTTTGGTCATGGATGAACCCAGGATTCTGGGCTATAACATTAAGTTCTGAAATAGGAACTAAAATTATTTTCACGAATTACAATTCAGAACCAAAAGAAATATATGTAAAGTCAGAAGGAAGCTACCAGGTTGCTAGCGGAGGGAATTGGATAGAAATAATGAATAAAAGCCTTCAAGCATACAACTCCAAAGTAAAAGATAGCTTTAATTTATAGTACAAATTAGCCCAACCTTGCCGCTGCACTAGACCGGTGTTCCGCTGTCGCTCCACACCGGCAGTGAGCTGCGCGTTGGCTCCCTATGAGAGATGAAAAAACAAAATTCGTTAGTGAGAAGAACGTCGCGACAGAAAAATTCAAATTGGCAATGGGGTAGAAAGTTATAATTTTACAGTTTCCTATATCTGCCTAGTTGCATTTGGTGTATCCGGGCTTACCAAAGGAGGAACTCCTTGTCCTGATAAATGGAAAAGAAAAGGATCGCAGGCAACATAGCCTGCTGATTATCCGCAACGATAGCTGAGAGTAAATAAGGCAATCAACACAATGGAAGCTAAGGCTTTTAAAATTGGAGTTATCGGTCACCGTGACCTCGGTAACATTGAAAGACATTCATACGCCCACTTCTGCTGTCACCGGTTACTCGCCGGATTAAAACAAAAATATTCTGATGTAATTGCGATATCAGCCATCTCCGATGGTGCTGATTCTATATTCGCTCAGTCGGCCATTTCATTGGGTATTCCCTTGGAGTCGATTATACCTTTTGGGAAATTTGCCTCTGATTTTCAAGAAGATTTGACCTATGAAAGGTATAGGTCTTTGCGATCCCAATCGAAATATGAAACCAGAACAAATTTTTCAGAAAGAAGCAATCTTGCCTATAAGAAAAGTATGGAATGGATAGTATTTAAATCCAATACAGTTGTGGCTATATGGGATGGCAGGAAAGAAGGCACGATTGGAGGAACCTGGGAAGCGGTTTCGCTAAGTCTAAGAGTCAGAAAATCAATGATTCATATTGACAGTAACAACAAAACGATGAACCTTTATGGTAATAAAGGCGATAAATACAACCTAGATCAGAATCTTTCAGTAGAACAAATTATAAGGAATCTCTGACAATGGATTTTAAATCAAAAAGTGGTTTGAGTACGGCAGCGATTGTTTGCTTGGTGGTACTGTCTTTTTTCTCAATTTTATTGGTCATATATGGTGCACAATATTACATTGATAGCGATATCGTTGTTTCTAGTGAAAAGCTCGCTGACAGAAAAACTGAGTATGAGATTACAAAGTTAGACGCTGAAATAAGCAAGATTCGAAGTGACACCGCCGGGAGTTTGTTTTGGCTAAAATTGGTTGCCTTATTCGTAACGGTAGGTGGCGCGGTTGGCGGCTACCTAATCGGCCAAAGCCGAGCAACATTCGCAAGATTAAATTTTGAGGACAGAAAAAATGTTGACGAAGTATATCAATCAATCGTTCAAGAGTTAGCTGGTGAATCACCTATTTTAAGAGCCGCAGCAGCAGTGAAACTTGGTGCAATTCTTAAATCATTTCCCGCAGAGTGGAATGTCAGTGACACCCGAAAAGAACAACTTCTCCAATTAACCAAGAACGTTTTGGCGGCTGCTCTATCGATCGAAACAGACCAAAAGGTTTTGAAAACATTAACAATTAATCTTGTCTTGCATAAACCGGAGTCCAGTGGAGGACTTGCGAGTGTAAAAGAGTTAGATTTATCCGGGGCTAAAGCTATAGATGCGTATTGGGCAAAATGTAACTTTGAGTACGCAGATTTTTATGCGGCTGACCTGTCCCGGGCATCTTTCAGAAAGTCGAATTTATCTGGTGCTCAGTATAGGGAGTCAATTTTAAAGAACGCAGTATTCGTAGAATCTATTTGCATGAATACTAACTTTAAAATGGCTGATTTGCGAGGCGCTTCATTTGATCGTGCCAGTTTAAATTCAGTGAATTTTGACCATGCTAAAGTACATTCAGTCTCGATAAAAGAAGTCACGATAAAGAACATTCTTGAGTGTCCGGTGGACGTTTCGCGAGACGGTGATGGCTCTCAGCTGGTATCCGTAAGCGAGTGGATAGAGAGAGAGCAGAAATGATTTATCCGCTGATAGCGCGTCCGGTCGGCCTGTTCCTAGTCTTCTGTATCCTGCAAAAATCGAGGCTCACTGCTTGACGGGTTGTTGCCCAAACATGGTTTTTACTATTTTTTTCTTGTTCAGACGGGGAAGGCATGTTTAAACAAAAGGCCATGAAATCCATGCAGAAAATTTGGTTGTTCATCCCTGTGCTGGCACTGAGTGTGCTGATGGCACGCTGTGCGCCCGGAACGGTGCCGTCCTCAACGGAGCCTATTGTGCTGGGCGCAATCTATAGCCTGAAAGGCGGACAGGCGGCCCTGGATGTGCCGTCGTCCCGGGGCGCCCGACTGGCTGTTGACGAAATCAACCGGGCGGGAGGTGTACTGGGCCGGCCGGTGCAACTCGTTGTGGGGGACGCGGAATCAGCGCCCGGGCTGGCCGCCGGCCGCAGTGCCGATATCCTCAACCAGCATCCGTCTGTAACCGCATTATTTGGTCTGTCCGACACCGATCTGGTGCTGGCGGCAGCACCTGTTGCTGCAGGCAAAGGACGTCTGTTCCTGACCTCAGGGGCCACCTCGCCTAAACTGCCCGCCCAGATACCCGGCTATCTCTTCCTGGCCTGCCTGGGGGACAACGTCCAGGCTGCCGCCGGGGCCGAATGGGCCTACGATAGCCTCTCAGCCCGCACCGTCTCTATCCTTTTCAACAATGAGTCGACTTACACGCAATTGCTGCATGGCTATTTCCGCACCCGCTTCGAGGAACTCGGCGGCCGGGTGCTCTCTGTTGCGAGCTACACGCCCGGGGAGGATTTAGGCACCCCGATCGGCCGATTACAGGCGGCTGACCTCATTTATCTGGCAGCGACTCCCGCTGAGGTACTCGATGTGGTGCTGGCCCTGCGCGCAGTGGGTCATCATGCACCCATCCTGGGCGGAGACGGCTTTGACGCCGCTGACATCTGGCAGGTGCATCCGGAGATCAGCAATGTTTTCTTCACAACCCATGCCTATCTTGGTGAGGACAACGACGATCCCAAAATTGTTGCTTTTCGCCGGGCGTATACCCAGGCCTATCCCGATGCCATGCCCGATGCTTTCGCCGCCCTCGGCTATGATGCGGCGCGCCTGCTTTTAACCGCCATTCGCCAGGCTGGAAGCGCCGACCCGGCAGCCGTTCTTGACGCCTTGGCGAGCATCCGCAGGTTCGACGGCGTAACGGGCCAACTGGGTTATCCGGCCGGCAGCCAGATCCCGGTAAAAGCCGTCACCCTTCTGGAAATCAAGGGGGGTGATTATAGGCTGGTGCAGCAACTGCTGCCGGCTAAAACGCCGGCACCCTAAGGGAAAAAATGGGTGCATTTGGTCATTGAATATAAACAGAGTAGCTTGATCCAACCCCAGTTACGGAAGCGGTGGGGCTGACCAGTCTTCGCTCTGAAGAGCTTCGCCACGGCACAGCGGCGTGCAGCTCTTCCCGGGACGTTGGGCCCGCAACTTTGAAATTTGGAGGAGACATAATGGGTGAAGATACAAAAAACTATAAAGTTCAAATAACCATCGCAATAATTAGCCTGGTCGGTGTGATAGGAGCTGCCATCTTTGGCAACTGGGATAAGATTTTCCCTGTTGATAATCCAGCTCGTCCTCCAGAAATAATGAGAGACACTCAGGGACCTCAAAAGAATGTCGAAAATCAGAACGCGGAACCATTTCAGATAACTGTCTATTATTTTCCGACTCGCAAGGAAAGCGCATATGCATTAAGCAACTTTTTGACGAAGCAAGCTTATTTGGTCAATCTTCAGCCTGCCTCAAGCTATCCGCCTTTGGAAAAAGAGCGGAATACTCCAAGCTACATATATTTTAATAAAGATGATTTTACCAAGGTAATGGAAATAAAAGGGATGATGGAGAAGAATCTCGGGCACACGGTAAACGCTTTTAAATCGGGTCAATCTATGAGTTCACTGTCTATGAGGCTGGTTCTCACGGAGGTAGAAAGTAACGCTCAGAAGACTAAAGTGCTTGCAGAAAAGCAGAACGCGGAACCATTTCAGATAACTGTCTATTATTTTCCGACTCGCAAAGAAATCGCATTAGCATTAAGCAACTTTTTGACGAAGCAAGCTTATTTGGTCAATCTTCAGCCTGCCTCAAGCTATCCGCCTTTGGAAAAAGAGCGGAACACTCCAAGCTACATATATTTTAATAAAGATGATTTTACCAAGGTAATGGAAATAAAAGGGATGATGGAGAAGAATCTCGGGCACACGGTAAACGCTTATAAATACGATCAATCCATGAGCGCGCCGC
>Ga0210060_1000005_pt1:0-77500 | contig 161768 bp, 142 predicted proteins | sample Joice_CattailNLB_FD_184871 | JGI IMG/M metagenome (GOLD analysis project Ga0210060, IMG submission 184871) | Wetland microbial communities from San Francisco Bay, California, USA, that impact long-term carbon sequestration - Joice_CattailNLB_D2... | ecosystem: Environmental > Aquatic >...
CTGCGGCTCGAGCAGGAGCTGTTTCGCACGCTGCAGGTCGACGACCACGGCGGCTGAGCTCAGGTCTCCGGCGGCAGGGGCTGATCCGGGAACAGCGCGTCGATGAAGCCGAATCGGCTGAAATCCAGAACCCGCATCGGGTACAGGATGCCGTCGAGATGGTCGCATTCATGCTGCACGACGCGTGCGTGAAAGCCCTCGACGCTGCGCTCGAAGGTCTGTCCTTGCGCGTCCATGCCGCGATAGTTTATCCGGCCGTAGCGCGGCACCCAGCCTCTCAGGCCGGGCACCGAAAGGCAGCCTTCCCAGCCGTCTTCCATCGCCTCGGACAACGGCGTAATCACCGGATTGATGAGCACCGTATCCGGAACCGGCTCGACGTCCGGATAGCGGGGATTGGCGCTCACGCCGAAAATCACCACCCGCAATCCGACGCCGATCTGGGGCGCCGCGAGCCCCGCCCCATCGAGGCTTGCCATGGTGTCGCGCATGTCCTGCAGCAACGCGCGCAGCGCCGGCGATTCGAACGCGGTGACCGGCGACGCTCGCTCGAGCAGGCGCGGGTCGCCCATTTTCAGCACATCGCGGATCATCCGGTCACCAGTCGCTCGATGATGCGTCGCACGCGCCCCATGGCCTGGTCGAGCACGACGTCGATTTGCGCCAGCGGGATCGCCTGCGCGCTGTCGCCGCGTCCCGCGGCGTAGTTCACGACGACGCCGATCGCTGCGTAGGCGAGATCGAGCTCGCGCGCCAGCGCCGCCTCGGGCATGCCCGTCATGCCCACGACGTCGGCGCCGTCGCGCTCAAGCCGGGTGATCTCGGCGGCCGTCTCGAGCCGCGGGCCCTGCGTCGTCGCGTACACGCCGCCGTCGACGATCGCCTCGCCGCAGGCCGCCGCGGCCTCCAGGATGCGGCGGCGCTCGGATGCCGCGTAGGGCTCGGTAAAGTCGATATGCGTGACGTGGGCCTCGGACCCTTCGAAGAACGTCGCCGCCCGCCCCCAGGTGTAGTCGAGGATTTGATGGGGTACCAGCAGCACGCCGGGGACCAGGTCCGCCCGAATGCCACCGACCGAGGCGATCGACACGATTCGCTCCACCCCGATGTCCTTCAGCGCCCAGAGGTTGGCGCGATAGTTGACCTGGTGCGGCGCGATGGTGTGGCCGTAGCCGTGGCGCGCGAGAAAGACGATCTCGCCGCCCTCGAGGGTCCCGACGGTCAATGGCCCGGAGGGCTCGCCGAACGGCGTCCGCGCCGCCTTGCGCTGGCGGACCTCGAGGTTCGCCAGCTGTGAGAGCCCGCTGCCGCCGATGACCGCGAGCATCAGGCCGCCCGCAGGGCCCGGATCTCCGGGAGATTGCGCCAATATCCCTCGGCATCCATCCCGCATCCGAATACGAACCGGTCCGGCACGCGCAGGCCGACAAAATCCGGCTGCAGCGGTTTTGGCTGGCCCAGCGTCTTCTCGACCAGCACCGCGCAGGCGAAGCTCGCGGCGCCGGTCGCAAGCAGCTGATCACGGATTGCGCTCATCGTCTGGCCCGCATCGAGAATATCGTCCAACACCAGCACGTGGCGGCCCCGCACCTGCTCGCCGGGGGTGACACGCCAGTCCACCGACCGGCCGCGGGTGCGGTCGCCATATCGGGTCGCATGAATGTAGTCGAAATCGAGCGGGAACCTGAGGCGCGGCAGCAACTGCCCCGCGAACACCACGGCGCCGGCCATCACCGCCAAAACCAGCGGGTAGCGCTGCGAAAACTTGGCGTGCAGCTCGTCTGCCACGCGCGCGATCGCCGATTGCACGTCGTCTGCGCTGGCGACCAGATCGGACTGCTCGAGGTACGCCCAGGCGCGCGCAAAATCCGGCATTGCGCTCAATAGGTGAACGTCACGACGTCGTCGTCCATCGCCTGCGAAATCACGTAGGCGCCGCCAACGGTTTCCTCGATCTCGGGAATCAGGTCGTTGCCCCACAACTCGAGCGTCGGCGTGCACACCTTGAACTTGACGCCTGCCTCGTGCGCGTCCTTGATGAAGTCGTAGACCGTCTTCGGTGAGCCTTCCTTGACGTGCAGCGTCTCGGCAAAGCCCCGCACGGCGAGCTGGCCCGCGCGCCCCGTGAGGACCACTTCGACCTCGTGCTCCATCGCGGCCGCGACGGTCGCCTGGAAGAATGGCGCGCCAAGCTCTTCCGGATTCTTGGGGTCGGTATTGACCATGATGATCAGCAGCTTGTTGGCCATTGGGTGAACGCTCGTGTTTCCAAAATATTAGAGATTTCCAATGCAGCAAGTATAGCGGTGCAGGCTCCCGATCACGGTCAGTTGGGCCGCGCCCGCAGGTAAGCGGCGAACGCCTCGCCAATCTCCTCGTGACGCACGCCAAGCTCGACGGCGGCCTGCAAATAGCCCAGCTTCGAACCACAGTCGTAGCGTTTGCCCGGCAGCCGTGTCGCCAGTACCCGTTCGTGGGCCAGCAGCCTGGAGATCGCGTCCGTCAGCTGAATTTCGCCTCCGCGCCCGGGCGCGGCATCCGCCAGCAGCTCGAAGATGCGCGCGGTGAGGACATAACGTCCGACGACCGCGAGTGTCGATGCCGCCTCGCGCGGCGCCGGCTTCTCGACGATGCCGCGCACCTCGCCGTACGCGGCGGCGGCATCCTGCACGCTGACGATTCCGTAGTCCGCGGTTCGTTCCCTGGGCACCTCTTCAACGCCGAGCACGCTGCAGCCGTTGGCCAGATAGGCCTGGGCGAGATGCGTCGTCGCGGGTGGCGTGCCGTCGATCAGATCGTCTGCCAGCACGACCGCAAACGGCTCGTCGCCGACAACCGGCTGGGCGCAGAGCACCGCATGGCCGAGGCCGAGCGGCTCTGCCTGCCGGATGTAGATGCAGCGTACGTCGCGCGGCAGTACGCCGCGCACCATGTCGAGCAGCAGATGCTTGCCCTTTTGCTCGAGTTCCGACTCGAGCTCGTAAGCTTTGTCGAAATGATCTTCGATGGCGCGCTTGTTACGTCCGGTAATGAAGATCATGTCCGTAATACCGGCGGCCGCAGCCTCCTCGACCGCGTACTGGATCAAGGGCTTGTCGACCACGGGGAGCATTTCCTTCGGGCTCGCTTTCGTTGCCGGAAGGAAGCGGCTTCCGAGCCCCGCAACCGGGAACACGGCCTTTCGCAGTTTCATCGTCATCCTCTAAAGCGCCTTCAGCAGTTTCAGGAACGCCGGCTCATCGAGCACGCGAACGCCCAGCGCCTGCGCCCGCTCGAGCTTTGAGCCCGGATCGGCGCCCGCGACGACGTAGTGCGTCTTCTTGGAGACCGAACTGGCGACCTTGTGGCCCTTCGCCTCGATTTGCGCACGCGCCTGGTCGCGTGTCAGGGTCTCGAGTGTGCCGGTAAGGACGAATGTTTGCACGTCCTCCGGCTGCCGGGTCGGCGCGCCCTCGCTTTCGCGCCAGCGCACCCCGGCCTTGCGCAGCCTGTCGATCTCCGCCCGATTGTGCGGCTCGGCGAAGAACTGGTGTATGGATCGGGCGACCACCGGCCCGATATCCGGGACCTGCGCGAGCGCTTCCTCGTCGGCCTGCATCAGCCGCTCGAGATTGCCGAAGTAACGCGCCAGATCATGTGCCGTGCGCTCGCCCACGTTGCGAATGCCCAGCGCATAGACGAAGCGCTCGAGGGTCGTGTGCTTGGACTTGTCGAGCGCCGCCTTGAGATTGGACGCAGACTTCTCCGCCATCCGCTCGAGGCTCGCCAGATGTGCCGCCTCGAGCAGATAGAGCTCGGCCGGCGTCCGCACGAGTTCGAGGTCGACGAGCTGATCGACGATGCGCTCGCCCAGACCATCGATATCCATCGCCCGCCGGCTTGCGAAATGCAGCAGCGCCTGCTTGCGCTGCGCCGCGCACACCAGCCCGCCGCTGCAGCGCGCGACCGCCTCGCCGGCCTCTCGCACGACGCTGGAGCCGCAAACCGGGCAGCGCGTGGGCATCTTGAACGGATGCGCACCGGGCGGACGCCGCTCTGCACGCACCGAGACCACCTCGGGAATGACGTCACCGGCGCGACGCACGACAACGGTGTCGCCAACGCGTACGTCCTTGCGACGCAGCTCGTCCTCGTTGTGCAGCGTCGCGTTGGTGACGGTGACACCCCCGACGAACACCGGCTTCAGTCGCGCCACCGGCGTCAGAGCGCCGGTTCGGCCGACCTGGACCTCGATGGCAAGCACCTCGGTCACCTGTTCTTCCGCAGGATACTTGTGCGCAACCGCAAAGCGCGGCGCCCGCGACACGAAGCCCAGCTGCCGCTGCCAGTCGAGTCGATTGACCTTGTACACCACGCCGTCGATGGCGTACGGCAGCTTCGCGCGACGTGCTCGAATGTCCTCGTAGTAGGCGAGCGCGTGATCGATTCCCTGGACCACGGCACGTTCCGCGCATACGGGAAAACCCAGCGAGACAAGCTGCGCGAGCATCTCGTCATGGGTTTTCCAGGCGGTTCGCTCAGCGCGCTCTGCCGCATATGCAAAAAAGCGCAGCGGCCGCCGCGCGGTCACCCGGGAGTCCAGCTGGCGCAAGCTTCCCGCGGCCGCATTGCGCGGGTTGACGAACAGCTTCTCGCCGGCTTCCTGCTGGCGCGCGTTCAGCGCGTCGAAATCGGCCTTGTACATCAATACTTCCCCGCGCACCTCGAGCGCATCGCCCGCCTCCGAGGTCTCCGCCAGATGCAACGGGATCGAACGCACGGTGCGCAAATTCTGCGTGACGTCTTCCCCTGTGGATCCGTCACCGCGTGTCGCGCCTTGGACGAAAACGCCGCCCCGGTAGACCAGGCTGACCGCGAGTCCGTCGAATTTCGGTTCCACCGCGTAGGCGACGTCCTCCGATTCAAGGGCGGTACGAATCCGGCGATCGAAGGCGCGGACCTCATCCTCGTCGAACGCGTTCGCGAGCGACAGCATCGGCCGGCGATGCGTCACGGCTGCGAAGGCCGTCAGCGGCGCTGCGCCGACGCGCTGCGTCGGGGAGTCCGGCGTAAGGAGTGCCGGATAGGCCTGCTCGAGCTCGACAAGCTCGCGAAACAGCGCATCGTATTCGGCGTCGGTAATCTCGGGTCGATCGAGCGCGTAGTACAGGATGTTGTGCCGGGCGAGCGCTTCGCGAAGACTCCGGGCGCGATCCTGGACGGGGCGCGGCGGTTGCCCCGAGCGCGCGCTCATGAAAACAGGCGCAAGGCGAGCGCGCCGCCCGGCGGGAATCCCTGCCGCTCGAGGTCTTGGCCAACGGGCTCAAGCTGCGCGCCGATCGCGCTCAACGCGCGCTCGTCGAGAATCTGGCCGTTGTCGTCCCGCAGGGTTCCGCCGAGCGTGGATGCAAGCCCGCGCGTGAGCAGAACCATCGATTCGTAGCTGCGGCGCAGCTCGGGGGTGCGCGGAACATCCATCGTGACCGTGAGCCCCGAGACGCCGCCGGCGGAATCGAGGTCGGCCATCACACTGTACAGCGCTCGGCCCGAGGCATCGTATCGGGTCCACCGCCCAGCGTCCTCGAAGGCCACGCCCTCGGCCTCCAGCGCGCGTCGAACGTCGTCCGCCGCGAAGACCGCCGTGTCCGCGCCGACCACGTGAATGGCGACCTGGATGTCTGCGTCCACGCAGGCGCGATCGAGCGCGCGCGCCGCCTCGAGCGCCTGCCGCATCTCCGGTGCGGACGCGCTCGCCCCGGTGCGTGCCGCGAGGGTTTCGATCTCCGAGCGGAACTCGACGAGTTCCGCCTCGCCAGCCACCCCGCCGCGCGACACCAGCTGCAGCGCCGCACGCCAGCGCGCGCGGCTGCCGGATGCGCCCGCGCTCGCCCGCCGCCAGCGGCCGTCGGCGTCCTGCCAGGCAAGCAAGGCGCGGCGCGCAAACCGCCGCTCGAGGCTCTTCCATTGCTCCAAGATGACCACCGCAGGCACCGGGCTACCGGCACTCAGCTCGATGACGTAATCCAGCCGGTCGTCCGGCAGGTCTTCGTCGCCGGCAACGCTCGACGCATCGTCACGCGGCATCGGCGGCGCGACGAGAGAAGGCTCCCGGCGCGGCAAGGCATCGGGCGCGAGCAGCACGTCGGCGTGGCGCGAACCGAAGGCCTGCTCCGCTTTGCGACGGATGCTGCGTTCCTGGCGTCGGTTGTAGAAGATGACGCCGGACACGGCCAGCGCGCCGACGATCAGGAGACCAAGCTGTAGCTCGCTCATGACTGACCGGCAGGCCGGGACGCCGTGGATCCGCCCTTAGGCGGCAAGCTCCTCGCGCATGCGCATCGCCTCGTCAATGTCGACCGCAACGACGCGAGAAACACCGGATTCCGGCATGGTCACCCCAATGAGCTGCTCCGCAAGCTCCATGGTGATCTTGTTGTGGCTGATGAACAAGAACTGCGTCTGCTCCGACATGCGCCGGACGAGCTCGCCGAAGCGCAAGGTGTTGCTGTCATCGAGCGGTGCGTCGACCTCGTCCAGCAGGCAGAACGGCGCCGGATTGAGCTGGAACAGGGAGAAGACCAGCGCGATCGCGGTCAGCGCCTTCTCGCCACCGGACAACAGCTGGATCGTGCTGTTGCGCTTGCCGGGCGGCTGCGCCATCACCTGTACACCCGCGTCCAGAATCTCCTCCCCGGTCATCAGCAGCTTGGCTTCGCCGCCTGCAAAAAGCATCGGAAACAGAGAACCGAAGTGACGATTGACGCTGTCGAAGGTTTCGCGCAAGAGCTCGCGCGTTTCGCGGTCGATGCGGCGAATGGCGTCCTCGAGCGTGCTGACCGCCTCCTCCAGATCGATGAACTGGGCGTCGAGGAACGCCTTGCGTTCCTTGCCGCTTGAGAGCTCTTCGAGCGCGGCCAGATTGACCGCGCCGAGTTCCGTGATCGCCTGGGAAAGACGCGTGATCTCGCTCTGCAGCGTAGAAGGTCGCGGTGCGTCCTCCGCGGCCTGCGCGAGCAGGGCTTCGTCTGCGTTTGCTTCGCTCAGCTGCTGGGCGAACTGCTCGGCATTGAGGCGCGCCGCCTGTTCCTTGAGCTTCAGCTCGGAAGTGCGTTCACGCAGCGGTGCCAGCCGGTTCTCGATCTCGAGGCGTTGCTCTTCCAAGGCGCGCAGCGCGCCCGCCGCTCTTTCGACCGCGTCGCGCGCCTCGGCAAGGGTCTTTTCGCAGGCGATGCGCACCTCGACTGCGGCATTCAGCGCATCGCGCACCGGCGGAACCGGATCGTCGGCGAGCTCGCGCGTCAACTGCTCGATTTCGGCCATCGCGCGCTCGATCTGCTGGTCGATCACCTTGACCGCATTGTCCGTCTCGGCGATCTTGGATTCGCACTCCCGTACGCCGAACATCGCGTCCTGAACCGCACGCTCGGACGCCTGCAATGCGTGCCGCTGCGTCGCGAGCGCGCGCTCCGCGGCAAGGTGCGCGTCCTTGACGGCCTCGAGGTCGCTGCGCGCCTGCGCGATGCGTGCCTCGATGTCTGACATCTCCGTCTGCAGCGCGCGCTGACGCGCTTCCTCCGCCGAGGCCTCGCGCCCGATCTCTTCGATTTCGGCGTTGATCTGGGCGCTACGCTCGAGGTAACGCTGCTGCGACTGCACGCGCTTGAGCAACTCGATCTCGGCGTCGTGCTCCGCGGTCTTCGCCGCGCCAAGCGCCGCGCGCGACGCGTCCAGTGCCGCTTGCCGGATGCCGAGCGCCGCGTCGGCGGCCTCGACCGCTTGCCGTGCGCGTGCCGCGTCGGCGGCGAGCGCAGCGCACCTCGGCTCCAGGGCTTCGATTTCGGCTTTCCGCGCAAGCAAGCCGGCATCCACCGGATCCGGCGCATGGAAACTCGCCGTCTGGCGCGTGAACTGGTGGCCCTCGCGATTGACCAGCACCGCCCCCTGCGGTAGCACCCCGCGAAGCGCGCCGGCCGGTACCCCCTCGACGACGTAGACGCCCGCCAGCCAGTCCGCGAGCGCGCCCGCCAAACCGTCCTCCGTCGGGTGGATCTTGTCCGCCAGCGGCTCGAGATCCTCGCGCCGCGCCGTGTCGCGCGGCCCGCCCCCCGGTACAAATACGCTCGCCTTGGACGGCGGCTGGTCAGCCGCAAGCGCATCGACATTGCCGCTCGCGCCCATTTCGAGCGCATGCAGGCGCTCGCGCAAGACGCTTTCGACGGCCGTTTCCCAGCCCGCGTCGATGCGCAGCTTCTGCCAGAGACGCGGAAGCGCAGCGAGCGCGTGCCGCTCGAGCCAGTCGCGCAGCGGCGCGTTGTCCTCTGTGGCCGCCTGGATTTGCCGCAAGGTCGCGAGTTGCGCATCGGCCGCGGTCGAATCACGCAAGGCTTCTTCCACACGCGCCTGCGCCTGCTCGAAGGCCGACGCCTGCTCTGCGCAGGCCGCCTGCGCGTGCGCCTCGGCCGCCTGCGCTGCGGCGATCGCCTCGCGCAGGCGGACACGCTCGGCCTCGAGCGTCGCGATGGCCTCCGGATCCGGTTGCACCAGCGCGCGCATTTCGGTCTCGAGCCGCTCGCGGCGTTGGTCGAGCGCCGCGCGGCCGCGTTCGATATGGGCCAGGTTCGCTTCTTCCAGCGCGCGCGCGGATTCACGCTGCATGAGCGCCCCGCGCGCCTCGTGCAGTTGCTCCTGGGCCTGCCGATAGGCCTGCTCCGATCCCGGCAGCTTCTCGGATTCCGTGCGCTGCGTCGCCTGCGCGGCGTCTACCTGGTCCTTGGCGCTCACGGCGCGCGCTGCCCACATGTGCAGGGCCTGGGTGAGCTGCGCGCGTTGATCGCGCCAGCCGCCGAGCTGCACATGGCGCTCGGTATGCTGCCGCTCGAGGCGCTGCCGCGTTTCCTCGACGTGGCGCAATTCCGACTCGTGCCGGGCGACCTCCGCATTGGCGCCGTACAGAGCCGCCTGCGCGGCATTGAGCGCGTCGCCGGCCGCGTAGTGCGCGGCTCGACTGGTCTCCAATCGCGACTCGACCGACCGCAAGGCGGCGGTTTCCTGCTCCAGCGCCTGTGCGGTGCGCTCGATCTCCTCGAGATGGCGCGTCTGCTCGGTGGAAGCATCCCGCCGCCGCAGGTACCAGAGCAGCTGCTGCTTGAGCTGAAGATCCGCCTGATGCTGCTTGTAGCGGCTCGCGACTTCCGCCTGCGCCTCGAGCTTGTCGATCTGCGCGCCCAGTTCCAGGCGAATGTCGTTCACGCGTGCCAGGTTGTCGCGCGTGTCGGTCAGGCGATGCTCGGTTTCCCTTCGGCGCTCCTTGTACTTGGAAATGCCCGCGGCTTCCTCGAGAAAGACCCGTAGCTCTTCGGGTCGCGCTTCGATGACGCGCGAAATCATGCCCTGCTCGATGATCGCGTAGGCCCGCGGGCCGAGCCCCGTGCCGAGGAACATGTCGGTGATGTCCCGCCGCCGCACGTGCTGGCCGTTGATGTGGTAGGTCGACTCGCCGTCGCGCTGCAGAATGCGCTTGACGGAGATCTCCGCGTACTGGGACCACTGACCCACCGCGCGGCCGAGTGAATTGTCGAAAATCAGCTCGACGCTCGCACGGGCATGCGGCTGCCGATTGCTCGAACCATTGAAGATGACGTCCTGCATGGAATCGCCGCGCAATGCCGAGGCGCGGGACTCGCCGAGGACCCAGCGCACTGCGTCGATGACATTGGACTTGCCGCAGCCGTTCGGCCCGACGATGCCCACCATCTGACCGGGCAGGTGAATAGACGTCGGGTCGACGAACGACTTGAACCCAGCCAGCTTGATTTGCGTAAGGCGCACGGGTGCTGTTCAGCTCTTGCTCTTGGATTGACCGCGCGATGCGAGCGATCAGCGCGGGAAAAATCGGCCGCTATGATAACATCGCGTTGGTGTTGTTCCGCGCTTTGCGCGTCCGTGGCAATGGCTCTGCGCCCCAGCAAGCAGCTCGAGGTCTTCCCCAGCCCGGCCCCGGGACGTGACTACCGGATCCACATGCAGATCCCCGAGTTCACCTGTCTGTGTCCGCTGACCGGACAGCCCGATTTCGCGACCCTCGAGCTCGACTACGTCCCCGACCGTCACTGCGTCGAGCTGAAGTCGCTAAAACAGTACATCTGGTCCTATCGGGACGTGGGCGCCTTCCATGAGGCGGTGACCCATCGCATTCTGGAGGACCTGGTGCGCTCGCTGCGGCCGCGCTATCTGCGCCTCGCGGCGCGCTTCAACGTGCGTGGCGGCATCTTCACTACCGTGGTCGCGGAGCACCGCAAGCGCGGTTGGCGAGCGCCGGTTCCGGTCCAGCTCGAAGCGCTGCCGGTCGACGATCCGCGCGGCGCAGCGTGATCGCCTCGATTCGAGGCTAGCGCGCAGGCCGCAGCCGCACGCCCATGAATCCGCGCCTTGCCCGGCTCCAGCCCTACCCGTTCGAGCGCCTGCGTGCGCTGCTCGAAGGCCTGCACCCGAGCGAGGCCTATGCGCCGATCAATCTGTCCATTGGCGAGCCGAAACACGCCACGCCCGCGCTGATTCGGGATGCCCTCACGCAATCGCTCGACGGGCTTGCCGTGTATCCGCCCACCGCGGGCATGGCGGAGCTGCGTGAGACCATTGCGCAGTGGATCGGGGCGCGCTATCGGGCCCCACTCGACCCGCAGACCCAGGTCCTGCCGATCAACGGCTCGCGCGAAGCCTTGTTCGCATTCGCCCAGACGGTGGTGGACGACTCGAAGCCGGACGCCAAAGTGGTCATGCCGAATCCGTTCTATCAGATTTACGAGGGCGCGGCGCTGCTCGCCGGCGCGCAGCCCGTATTTCTCAATACGACCGCCCGCAACGGCTTTCGCATGCAGACCGAATCGCTCGACGCGAAGACCTGGCGGGACGTGCAGCTTCTCTATGTGTGCTCGCCCGCGAATCCGAGCGGCACGGTACTGGGCGTCGACGACTGGTCCCGGCTGTTCGCATTGGCCGACCGCCATGATTTCATCATTGCGTCGGACGAATGCTACTCGGAGCTGTACTACGACGCGTCGCGACCCCCGGTTGGTGCGTTGGAGGCCGCGCGAGCGCTGGGACGCGCCGGCCTCGAGCGCCTGGTCGTCTTCTCGAGCTTGTCAAAACGCTCGAACGCCCCGGGGCTGCGCTCGGGATTCGTCGCCGGGAACGCCGACATCCTGCGGAACTTTCTCCTCTATCGGACCTATCACGGCTCGGCCATGAGCCAGGCGGTGCAGCGCGCCTCGATTGCGGCCTGGCGCGACGAAGTGCACGTGCGCGAAAACCGACGGCAGTATGCGGAAAAGTACCGCGCGGTGCTTCCTCGCCTTCAGGCACCGTTGCAAGGGTTCATGCCGGATGGCGGCTTCTATCTGTGGATTCCGACACCAATTGACGACGCGGAATTCACCCGTCTGCTGTACCGTGAATATAATGTGCTGGTGCTGCCGGGGAGCGTCCTTGCACGAGACGCGGGTGGCGAGAATCCGGGCAGAAACCATGTGCGCGTCGCGCTGGTCGCGCCGCTCGCCGATTGCGTCGAGGCGGTCGAGAGGATGAACCGCTTGGCGAAGGATCTCTGAGAAGAATGGAATCCGCACGACAGATCATCGATCAGGCTTGGGAAGACCGTGCCGGCCTCAATCCGGCAACGGCCAGTGCCGAGCTGAAGCGCGCCGTCGAACAGGCGATCGAAGGCTTGGATGCCGGTCGGCTGCGGGTCGCGGAGAAACGTGACGGCCGCTGGCTGACGCATCAGTGGCTGAAGAAGGCGGTGCTGTTGTCGTTTCGTCTCGAGGACAATCGCGTCATCGAAGGCGGCGAAACGCGCTATTTCGACAAAGTTCCAGCCAAATACGGCGCCTACGATGCCGCCGCGTTCGCCGCCTCCGGCGCGCGTGTCGTGCCGCCTGCAATGGTGCGACGCGGCGCCTATATCGCACGCAACGTCGTGCTCATGCCGTCGTACGTCAATATCGGCGCCTACGTCGACGAGGGGACGATGGTCGATACCTGGGCGACGGTCGGCTCCTGTGCGCAGATCGGCAGGAACGTTCATCTCTCGGGGGGTGTGGGCATTGGCGGGGTCCTCGAGCCGATACAGGCAAACCCCGTGGTCATTGAGGACAATTGCTTTATCGGCGCGCGCTCCGAGGTGGTCGAAGGCGTGATCGTCGAGGAAAACAGCGTGCTTTCAATGGGGGTCTACGTCGGACAGAGCACGAAGATCTTCGACCGTGAGTCAGGCGAGGTGCTTTACGGCCGGGTGCCTGCGGGCTCGGTGGTCGTGCCCGGGACGATGCCCTCGGGCGATCGCAGTTGCGCGCTGTACTGCGCTGTCATCGTCAAGCGCGTCGACGCAAAGACGCGCGCGAAGACCAGCCTGAACGATCTGCTGCGGAGCGACTGAAGTCGTCCGTACTCACCTTTAAATCGAGGGGAACCGACATGTCAGCGATGCAACGTCTCTTCAAGCTGATGGCCGACAAGAATGCCTCGGACATCTTCTTGTCGGTCGGCGCGCCGATCAACATCAAGATCAATGGCGTGGCAATGCCCGTGAACCAGACGATTCTGAATGCGGACGCGGTTCGTCAGCTCCTCAATGAGGTTCTGACCGAACGCCAGATCCGCGAATTCGACGACGAAATGGAGCTGAACACCGCCTACACGCTGGAAGGCGTGGGCACCTACCGGATCAGCGCGTTCCGCCAGAAGGGAACGCCGGCGGTCGTGGTGCGGTACATCCCCGGCACGGTGCCGCCGCTCGATTCGCTCGGCCTGCCTGAGGTGCTGAAGGACGTGATTATGGAGAAGCGTGGCTTCATTCTCATGGTCGGCGCGACGGGCTCGGGCAAGACCACCTCGCTCGCCGCGATGCTGGACTATCGCAACGCGCAGAAGTCGGGCCACATCCTGACGCTGGAGGATCCCGTTGAGTTCGTTTTCCAGAACCGGAAGTCGATCGTCAACCAGCGCGAGGTCGGTACCGACACCAAGGCCTTTCCCGTCGCGCTGCGCAATGCGCTGCGCCAGGCACCGGACTGCATCCTGATCGGTGAGATTCGCGACAAGGACACGATGTCGATGGCATTGCAGTATGCGCAGTCGGGGCATTTGTGCCTCGCGACCCTGCATGCGAACAACAGCTACCACGCCCTGAACCGGATCATCACCTTCTATCCGCTGGAGAATCGCCCGACACTGCTGCTCGATCTGTCGGCGAGCCTGCAAGCCATCGTTTCGCAGCGCCTGGTCCGCACCAAGAGCGGGACGCGTAAGGCGGCAGTCGAAGTCATGCTCAACACCCGCCACATCTCGGAGCTGGTGGAGCAAGGCGAGATCAACGAGATCAAGGATGCCATGGAGAAAAGCATGGCCCCGGGGTCGCAAACCTTCGAGCAGGCCCTGTTCCAGCTTTTCATGGACGGTCATATCTCTCAGGACGAGGCCATGGCCAATGCAGACTCGGCGACCAACATGCTTTGGCTGATCAATCAGGCGACTGCCGGAGAGTTGACGCGGCCGGACACGCAGACCGTATCGTCTCAATCGCCGCTGGACACGACGGCGCCGCAGGACACGCTCGCCAGGACGTCGCTGGGCATGGACTTCACCAATATCAAGATCGACGTCACTGCCAACTGAGCGGCGCCGGCGGGGATCCCCGCCCCCGGACCGCTTCCCGTCTGGCCGCGGCTCGCCGGCCTCCTTTGACGTTCCCGCGCCATGCAAAGCCCTCTCGATCTCGCCCAGGACCTGATCACCAGACGCTCGGTGACGCCGGAGGACGCGGGCTGTCAGCCGGTCCTCGCCGAACGGCTCGCCGCGGCCGGCTTCGCCTGCGAAATGCTGCCTTTTGGCGCGGTGTCGAACCTGTGGGCACGACGCGGGCGCGGCGCCCCGCTGCTTTGCTTCGCGGGGCACACGGACGTCGTGCCGCCGGGGCCGCTCGATCAGTGGCACAGCGACCCGTTCGCGCCGACCGTCCGCGACGGCCGGCTGTACGGACGCGGCGCCGCCGACATGAAATCCGCGATCGCGTCGTTTGTGGTGGCGGTCGAGACGTTCGTGCATGAGCATCCCGACCATCGCGGTTCGATTGCGCTGCTCATCACCTCGGACGAGGAAGGACCTTCGGTAGACGGCACGGCACGGGTCGTGGAGCATCTGCGGGCACGCGACGAGAAGATCGACTTCTGCATCGTCGGCGAGCCGACCTCGAGCGAAGTGCTCGGCGACACGATCAAGAACGGGCGTCGCGGCTCGCTGTCGGGTCGCCTAACGGTGCGCGGACGACAGGGCCATATCGCGTATCCACATCTCGCCCTCAATCCGATTCATCTGCTCGCGCCGGCGCTCGCCGAACTGACCGCGGTGAAATGGGACGAGGGCAGCGAATTCTTTCCGCCGACCAGCTGGCAGATGTCGAACATTCACGCCGGCACCGGCGCGACGAACGTCATCCCGGGATCCGTGGAGGTCGATTTCAACTTTCGCTTTTCCACCGCGAGCACGGCAGACGCCCTGCGCAAGCGCCTAGAAGACTGCCTGCACCGTCACGGTCTCGACTTCGCGATCGCCTGGACCACGCCGAGCGCCCCCTTCCTCACGGCGCCGGCGACGCTGGTCGAGGCAGTGGAGGATGCGATCCGGACCTGCACGCGGCGCACGCCGAAGCTCTCCACGGATGGCGGTACCTCGGACGGGCGCTTCATCGCCACAATCTGCCCGCAGGTCGTGGAGCTCGGCGTGGTGAACGAAAGCATTCACAAGGTCGACGAACATGTCGCGCTCGAGTCCCTCGAGCAGCTACCGTTGATCTACCTCGAAATTCTGCGCCGGCTCGTAAAGTGAGGGGTCGGTCGGCGAGCACCGGTCCGACCGTTGCTGCCGCATTTCGCCGGACGGTGGCGCTGCTTGGCGCAGCGCGCCTGCACTACGGACATGGCACGCATGACGCGCGGGACGAAGCCGCGTTTCTGATCCTTCACCTGCTCGGTCTCGCGCCACAGCCACTGGCACGACAGGCGAACAGCCATCTGAGCGCAGCCCAGGCAAAGCGTCTGCAGACGCTTGTCGAACGTCGCATTCGCACCCGCCTACCTGCGGCCTATCTCGTACACGAAGCCTGGCTCGGCGCGCACCGATTCTATGTGGACCGGCGCGTGATCGTGCCACGCTCGTTCATCGCGGAGCTGCTGCGCGCGCGACTCGATCCATGGCTGCGCCATCCGGTTCGACGCGCGCTCGACCTGTGCACCGGCTCCGGTTGTCTGGCGATCCTGACAGCGCATGCATTTCCGCGCGCACGAATCGACGCAAGTGACGACGCGCGTTCGGCGCTGGCGGTTGCGCGGCGCAATGTCGACCTGCATGCGGTGCAACGCCGCGTCCGCCTCGTTCAGGGCGACCTGTTCGCCGGCCTCGGGCGGCGGCGCTACGACCTCATCGTCTGCAATCCGCCCTACGTCAAGCTGGCGAGTATGCGGCGCCTGCCGCCCGAGTATCGGCACGAACCCGGCCGCGCGCTGGCCGGGGGGGTCGACGGGCTCGCGCTGGTGCACCGCATCCTGCGCGAGGCGCCTGGGCATCTGACGCCCCAGGGCGTTCTGGTCTGCGAGATCGGACACAATCGGACGGCGCTCGAGCGCGCCTATCCGCAGACGCCGTTCGTCTGGCCCGAGACGTCGGCCGGGCCGGGCCATGTCTTCGTGCTCGCGCGCGGCGCGTTCCCGCTCAGGCAGGCCGCGTCTGCTTGCCGAGCGCCCGCCAGGCTTCGTCGAGCGAGGCGATCAACGCATCCTCGCGCGCGCTGATCCAGCCGCGGATGAACGCGCTCTGAACGCCCGCTCCCGCAGCGTCCAGATCGCCGATCACCCGTCGTGCCGTCGCCAGATCGTTTAGCTCGCCGAGCAAATCCTGCAGTCCTTCGAGGTGCTCCAGATAGCGGCGCACCCGCTTGCGCTTGACGCAGTCGGTAAAGAATTCGCAGACGTAGCGCAGCCGCTTGAGGCGGATCCGCAGGGTGTGGCGCGCGGCCGCATCCGACCAGTCGCCACCGCCCGCCGCGTGCTCGGCTTTGCGCGCGAGACGCGCGACGCTGCGCCTGGCGAACGCGCCGAGCGGCTGCGCCGGCGCTACCGCGCTGTCCGACGACACGCCAGGCCGTCCTGCCGCCTCCGCCCAGATCATCGCGTCGATCAGAAGCAGCTGAAACGCGCTCGAAGCCGCGACTGCACGTGCCTCACGACGTGCCCTCGCCCGCCGTCGCCTAGCCCAGCGCAGGACGGGCGCGAAGTCGATGCCATCGCCGGCCGCCGGCGCGATGCGCCGCGCCAGCAGATCGGTCACGACATCCCAGTCGCGGGCGACGCCCAACGGTGGCAAGACGGACCGCAGGCTGTCGACCAGGGATTGCGTGCGCTCCGGCGGCGCGAACTCGCGAAACGCCCGCAGCGCGGAGCGCAGGCGTCGCAGTCCGACACGAAGCTGATGCAGGTACTCCGGATCGCGCGAAGCCGCCGCGCCCCTGACGTTGGCTGCGACCTGCGCCACACAGGCCGCAATGACGCTGCCAATGGCGTCGCGCGCGTCACCGCCCGCGTCGGTCCGCGGCCGCCGCGCCTTGATCGGATGGGCGCGCTCGCCGGCCACAAGCCGATAGCCGCGCTCTGCCTTGCTGGGGACTTCGAGCGCCAGGTCCAGGGCGGGGATGAGCGTGCGTACATGCTCGAGCAGCGGCAGGAATTCACCCTCGAGCAGCTCGAACTCGACCTCGCGAAGCGGCTCGCCGTCCGCGCCGGCGTGGATCGTTCCGCGATCGAGCGCAAGCTCGATGCGTGCCCCTGGCAGGACCTGTTCAATCGACGCCCGCTCGAATTCGGTCGTGAAGATCGGCCGCAGCCGATCCGCCAGGGACCCGAGCTCGATGCCGGTGCTGGCCCGAATATCGTCGAGCGGAAATGCGCTGATCTGCAGTCGTCCGCCCCGTGCCGCGAGCTCCCACTCGTAGCGACCGAGCAGCGCCGAGCCGGTGGCGCGCTCTGCCTTGAAGCCCTGCAGCCAACGACGGCCGCTGCGCCGCAGCCGCAGCGCCGCATGCGCACGCTGGAGTACGCCCTCGGCGGTATCCAGGTAGGTGGCGACCATGCGGCGCCGACGCGGCTTCGCATCGCACAGGCGCCATAGCTCAGTCGCGGAACGCTGCGCAGGAAAGCAGAACTTGAGCTCGCGCTCGATGGGCATGGACCGCCAAGGAAAATGCGTTGGGGTGGCGGACGGGACTCGAACCCGCAACAACCGGAATCACAATCCGGGACTCTACCGTTGAGCTACCGCCACCGCTGGTGTCACTTCGCGCCGTACCGTCCAGTGCCCGTACGCGGCTTGGCCTGCCCGGCGGGACTCGAACCCACAACCCCCAGCTTAGAAGGCTGGTGCTCTATCCGGTTGAGCTACGGGCAGCCCGGACGCAGCGCACTCCAAATTTGGTCGGGGTGGAGAGATTCGAACTCCCGACATCTTGCTCCCAAAGCAAGCGCGCTACCAGGCTGCGCCACACCCCGAGAAAGGGCGCCAATGATACCCCTGCGGGCTGCGGACAGCAACGCAAGTATGTGAAAAATAGGGAATTCGAAGCCTCTCAGCGGCCTTGCCCGGCGGGGGGGTTTCTGCTACAAAGCGCCTTTTCCAATCGAGGCCGCGAGGCGCATGGCAGCACAGGTTCCAAGGAAGGGGCTCCCTTCCTACGTTGCGAAGAAAGGCGAGGAGTACATGAACGCCCGGCAGCGCACGCACTTCCGCAAGATTCTGGAGCAGCTCAAGTCGGAGCTGTCGGAAGAGATCGATCGTACCGTCCACACCATGCAGGACGAGGCGACGGTCTTTGCCGACCCCAATGATCGGGCGAGCCAGGAGTCCGACATTGCGCTCGAGTTGCGCAACCGGGATCGGGAGCGCAAGCTCATCAAGAAGATCGACGAGACGATCGCGCGCATCGACGCCGACGAGTACGGCTACTGCGAGAGCTGCGGCGTGGAGATCGGCCTGAAGCGCCTCGAGGCGCGTCCCACGGCGACGCTGTGCATCGACTGCAAGACGCTCGACGAAATGCGGGAGCGCCAGGTCGCCAAGTAGCCCGGCGCAGGCCATCGGCAACGAAAAGGGGCGCCGCAGCGCCCCTTTTTTGTGCCGGATCGAGGCTCAGTTTTGCTTGACGGCCGCCTCGGGCTGGTTGACCGCCTTCATCGACAGGCGCACGCGCCCCTTGTCGTCCGCCTCGAGCACCTTCACCTTGACGACCTGACCCTCCTTCAGGTGGTCGGCGACGGTATTGACGCGCTCGTGACTGATCTGGGAGATGTGCAGCAAGCCGTCCCGCCCGGGCAGGAGTTGCACGATGGCGCCGAAGTCCAGCAGGCGCAGCACCGTCCCCTCGTAGACCTTGCCGATTTCGACGTCCGCGGTGAGCTCCAGGATCTTCTTGCGTGCGGCCTCGCCGCCCTCCGCCGCGACGCAGGCAATGCTCACCACGCCGTCATCCTCGATTTCGATCGTCGTGCCGGTTTCCTCCTGGATGCCGCGAATGACGACGCCGCCCTTGCCGATCACGTCGCGAATCTTGTCCGGATTGATCTTGATCTTGATGATGCGCGGCGCATAGGTCGAGAGCTCGGTGCGCGAACCCTCGATGGAGCCCGTCATCACATCCAGGATGTGCAGCCGGCCCTCGCGCGCCTGATCGAGCGCCACCCGCATGATCTCCTTGGTGATGGATTCGATCTTCAGATCCATCTGCAATGCGGTGATTCCGTTGACCGTGCCGGCGACCTTGAAGTCCATGTCGCCGAGATGATCCTCGTCGCCGAGGATGTCCGAGAGCACGGCAAAGCGATTGCCCTCCTTGATGAGCCCCATGGCGATGCCCGCGACATGTGCCTTAATGGGAACCCCGGCATCCATCAGCGCGAGACTGCCGCCGCACACGGAGGCCATCGACGACGATCCGTTGGATTCCGTGACCTCTGAAACGACACGCATCGAATAGCCGAATTCCTCGGCGGACGGAAGCAGGCCGACCAGGGCGCGCTTTGCAAGACGACCATGCCCGATCTCGCGACGCTTCGGGGAGCCCACGCGGCCGGTCTCGCCCGTCGCATAGGGCGGCATGTTGTAGTGCATCATGAAGCGCTCGCGATACTCGCCCGCCAGCGCATCGATGATTTGTTCGTCGCGCCCCGTACCCAGGGTGACGGTCACCAGGGCCTGTGTTTCGCCACGCGTGAACAGCGCCGAACCATGGGTGCGCGGCAGCACCCCGACGCGCGCCGAAATCGGTCGCACCGTGCGCGTATCGCGGCCGTCAATCCGCGGCTCGCCGTCAAGGATCTTGCCCCGCACGATCTTCGATTCGAGCTCGTAGAAAAGGTCCTTGATGGCCTGCTCATTGATGGTCTCGCCGCGCGATTGCGCCTCTTCCTGAAGCTTGGCCAGGGTCGCCTTGCGGATCTCCGACAGCCGCGTATTGCGCGCCTGCTTTTGCTTGATTTCGAACGCCGCGCCCAGATCCGCCTGCGCCAGCGCGGCGACCCGCTCGACCAGCGACTCGTGACTCGACGATGGCTTCCAGTCCCACGCCGGCTTGGCAGCGACTTCGGCCAGCGCGTCGATCGCATGGATCGCCTTTTGCATTTCCGTGTGGCCGAACACCACCGCGCCAAGCATCGCGTCTTCCGAGAGCTCGAGGGCTTCCGACTCGACCATCAACACCCCATGCTCGGTCCCGGCAACGACCAGATTGAGCGCCGACACCTTGAGTTGGCTGGCCGTCGGATTGAGCACGTAGGCCCCGTCCACGTATCCGACGCGACAGGCGCCGATCGGGCCATTGAACGGAATTCCAGAGAGCGTCAGCGCCGCCGAAGCGGCGATCATTGCGGGGATATCGGAGTCGATCTCCGGATCGAGCGACATCACCGTAATGACGACCTGCACTTCATTGTAGAAGCCGTCCGGGAACAGCGGGCGGATCGGGCGGTCGATGAGCCGCGAGGTCAGCGTTTCTTTTTCCGAAGGCCGGCCCTCGCGCTTGAAAAATCCGCCCGGAATCTTGCCGGCGGCATAGGTCTTCTCGACATAGTCGACGGTCAGCGGAAAGAATTCCTGACCGGGGCGTGGTTCCTTCTTTGCAACCACGGTCGCAAGGACGACGGTATCGTCCATCGAGCAAAGCACGGCGCCGTGCGCCTGTCGCGCAATTTCACCCGTTTCGAGGGTGACCTGATGCGCACCGTAGGTAAACGTTTTCTTGATGGGTTCCAAGGATCTTTTCCTCTAGCGGGTCCCGCGAAGCCGCCGCGCATGCGCAGCCCTCGGGCATCTACGGAACAAACAATAGGCGCTCATCCTCGCGACGAGCGCCCGACGACCTGACATGACGGCCAGCTACTTACGCAGGCCCAACTGCTCGATCAGCGTCCGATACTTGCCAGGGTCGGTACGCTTGAGATAGTCGAGCAGCTTGCGACGCCGGCTCACCAGCCGGAGCAGCCCGCGCCGCGAATGAAAGTCTTTAACATGGGTCTTGAAGTGCTCAGTGAGCGCGGAAATGTGCTCGCTGAGCAGGGCAACCTGGACTTCGGGTGAGCCGGTATCGCCGGCCGACCGCTGATACTGCTGGACGATTTGCGCCTTCTGCGCAACTTGCAACGCCATGTGCTCTCCTTCGGGAAAGCGCGATTTTATCCCAATCGCGCCGCCGATCACAAGGTTTCCCGATGTTTTTCAGCCGGTTGCGCGGATTCAGCGACCTGCAGGAGCCGCCGCGGATGAAGCCTTCCGTCGGCCGCGATCTCGCCGATGCCGAGCAAGCGATTGGCCGAGCCAAAGACCCCGTAAAGTCCGGGTGGCCGCCCCGTCCCGGGTCGCGCCTGTCCGTGGCCGAAGCGCGCCTCCTCAGTACCCTCCAGGGTGATCCGCGGCAGCTCGCCAAGGAGGGCCTCGGGGGGATGCAGCAGCGCCAGGCGTTCCGACGCGGGTGTCGCCTCGAGCCGCTCGAGCGTCATCGCCTGCGTGATCTGCCAGGGACCGCTCGCCACGCGCTGCAATGCGCCAAGCGTGGCCCCCGTGCCGAGCGCCGCGCCGATGTCCTCGGCCAGCGTGCGGATGTAGGTGCCCTTGCTGCACTGGACCCGGATGCGCAGCGTGTCCGCCGCGCGTCCGAGCAGCTCGAGCTGGTGAATCCGCACCCGCCGCGCCGCACGCTCGACGGACCTCCCGGCACGCGCGTAGGCGTACAGCGGGCGCCCGTCGCGCTTCAGCGCCGAGTACATCGGCGGCACCTGGTCGATCTCTCCGCGAAAGCGGCACAGCGCGCGCTCCACATCGTCCGTGCTCACACGGACCGGCCGCAGCTCGATCACGGCGCCTTCGGCATCGCCGGTGGTCGTGGTGGTACCGAGCCGCACGTCGGCCAGGTAGGTCTTGTCGGCATCGCTCAACAGGAACGCGAGCTTGGTCGCCTCGCCGAAGAGCACCGGAAGCAGCCCGGTCGCCATTGGATCGAGCGTCCCGGCGTGGCCCGCCTTGCGCGCCTGGTACAGGCGCTTGGCCGCCTGCAGCGTGGCATTCGAGGTCGATCCCTGCGCCTTGTCCAGGAGCAGCACGCCGTCGATCGCGCGTCGCTGCCGATGCGCGGGGCGCTCAACCACTGTCCGGTTCGCGCAGTCCGTCGATCAAGCGGCTCAGGCGGTCACCGCGTTCGATCGACTCGTCGTAAACGAAACGCAGCTCCGGGGTCGCGTACAGCTTGACGCGCTGGGCGAGCTGGGAGCGGAGAAACCCCGCCGCCCGTCCAAGGCCCTCGGTCGCCACGGGTACCTGGGCCACGTCGAGGCAGCTGAAAAACACCACCGCATGCGCGTAGTCCGGCGAGACCTCGACGTCCGTGAGCGAGACGCCGGATACGCGTGGATCGCGTACCTCGCGCCGCAGGATGTCGGCAAGCTCGCGTCTGACCTGCTCGCCCACCCGCGACAAGCGCCCGCTTCGCCGGGAACTCGATCGACGCCGCATATCGTCCAGGTCGCGTCCACATCGCCCGGGCTCGGGGGCAGCGCCCCTTGTGCCCTAGAGGCTGCGGGCAACCTCCGTGATCTCGAACACCTCGAGCTGGTCGCCTTCCTTGATGTCCGAGTAATTCGCGATCGAGATGCCGCACTCGAAGCCGGACTTGACCTCGCGCACGTCTTCCTTGAAGCGCTTGAGCGTTTCGATCTCCCCGGTATGGATCACCACGTTGTCGCGCAGGACACGAACCTGCGAATTCCGGCGCACCAGACCTTCGAGCACGTAGCAGCCCGCCACGGCACCGACCTTGGTGATCTTGAAAACCTGCCGCACCTCGACCAGACCGAGCACCTGCTCCTTGCGCTCCGGCGCCAGCATGCCGGACAACGCCGCTTTGATTTCGTCGACCGCCTCGTAAATGATGTTGTAGTAGCGCAGCTGAATGCCGGCGCTTTCCGCGAGCTTACGGGCGGTGGCGTCGGCGCGCGTGTTGAAGCCGATGACGATCGCGCCGGAGGCAAGCGCGAGGTTGATGTCCGATTCCGTAATGCCGCCGACCGCAGCGTGCACGATGTTCACCTTGACTTCTTCGGTCGACAATCGGCTGAGGGCGTGCGCAAGGGCCTCCTGGGAACCCTGGACGTCGGCCTTGAGCACGATCGCCAGCGACTTCGCGCCGGTCTCGCCCATCTGTTCGAAGATGTTTTCCAGGCTCGCGGCCTGTCGCTTGGCGAGCTTCACGTCGCGGAACTTGCCCTGGCGGAACAGTGCGATCTCGCGCGCCTTGCGCTCGTCGGCGATGACCGTCGCATCGTCGCCCGCGCCCGGCACGCCGGACAGTCCTTGAATTTCTACGGGAATCGAAGGCCCTGCGGCCTGCGTCGGACGGCCGTTTTCGTCCAGCATGGCACGCACCCGGCCGAATACCGCGCCGCTCAGGACGATGTCGCCGCGCTTGAGCGTCCCCGATTGCACGAGCAGCGTCGCGACCGGGCCGCGTCCCTTGTCCAGCCGCGCTTCGATGATGACGCCCTTGCCGGGCGCGTCCACCGGCGCCTTGAGCTCGAGCACTTCGGCCTGCAGGAGCACGCGCTCGAGGAGCTCGTCGATCCCCTGACCGGTCTTCGCCGACACGGCAACGAACGGCACATCGCCACCGAGATCCTCCGGTATGACGCTATGGCCGAGCAGCTCCTGCTTCACCTTGTCGGCATTCGCATCCGGTTTGTCGATCTTGTTGATCGCGACGACCAGCGGGACCGTGGCCGCGCGCGCATGATTGATCGCCTCGATCGTCTGCGGCATGACGCCGTCGTCTGCGGCGACCACCAAGATCACCAGGTCGGTCACCTGCGCGCCGCGCGCGCGCATCGCGGTGAACGCTTCGTGACCGGGCGTATCCAGGAAGGTCACGACGCCACGCGGCGTTTCGACATGATAGGCGCCGATGTGCTGCGTGATGCCACCCGCCTCGCCTGCGGCCACCTTGGTCCGCCGAATGTGATCGAGCAGCGACGTCTTGCCGTGGTCGACGTGTCCCATCACGGTGACCACCGGAGGCCGGGGGAGCAACGGCGCCTCGGCATGCGGCTCGGGCTCGCTCAGGTAAGCCTCCGGGTCTTCCAGCTTGGCTGGCTTCGCCTTGTGGCCCATTTCTTCGACCACGATCATCGCCGTTTCCTGATCCAGGACCTGGTTGATCGTTGCCATGGTGCCGAGCTTCATCAGCGCCTTGATCACCTCGGCCGCCTTGACCGCCATCTTGTGAGAAAGCTCGGCCACGGTGATGGTTTCGGGCACCGCCACCTCGCGCACGACAGGCTCGGTCGGCGCGGTAAACGTCGTGCTCTCGGCGCTGCTCGCCGCCGCACGCTGGCGACCCACGCCGCGGGCGTGCCAGCCGGCGACACCGCCGCCCATGTCGCCGCGCGTCTTCATCGTGCGCCGCCGCGCCGAATCGTCGCGCATGATTGTCGCCGGCCGTGTCTTCTTGCCGCGGCGCTCGCCCTTGGTTTCCTCGCCTTTCGGCTTCGGCGCATGCAGGGTGCCGTCGGTCGTCGCGGGTGCGGCTGCCGCGCCCGCGGGCGCGTCCTTGGCCACCGTCTGCGCCTGACGTTCCTGCTGGCGCTGTTCGGCCTCGCGCCGCTCGCGCTCCTGCTTTTCACGCAGTTCGGTTTCCTGAATTTCGGCCAATTGCCGCTGCCGCTCGGCCTCGGCCTGGCGCAGCTCGCGCTCGCGCTCGTCGACACCGCCGCCGGCGGTGCGCGCCTTGGCAAGGGCCGGTTCCGGCGCCGCTGCGGGCGCTTCCGCCGCGACTGCAGCCGCGGCGATCTCCGTCGGGTCGCGCTTTACGAACACCCGCTTCTTGCGTACCTCGACCTGCACGGTCCGCGTCTTGCCCATCGCATCGGCCTTGCGGATCTCGCTCGTCTGCTTGCGCGTGAGCGTGATCTTGGTCTTCGGCTCCTCGGCGCCATGCGCGCGCCGCAGGTAATCCAGCAGCCGGGACTTGTCCTGTTCGCTCAGCGCATCCTCCGGCACGCGCTTGTCGACGCCTGCCGCACGTAGCTGCTCGAGCAGAACCGAAGGCGGAACCTTCAGCTCGCTCGCGAATTGGGCAACGCTCGTCTGTGCCACGTCAGTGCGCCTCCCCTTGTCCGGCCGCTTCTCCGGCCGTTTCCTCGGCAAACCAATGCGCCCGGGCGGCCATGATCAGGTTCTTGGCCCGCTCTTCCTCAAGCCCGGTGAGCTCGGCAAGCTCGTCGACCGCAAGATCGGCGAGATCGTCGCGCGTGCGCACGCCTTGTTCGGCAAGCTTGGCGGCGAGCTGCGTATCCATGTCCTGCAGGCGCAGGAGTTCTGGATCGACCCCTTCGACTTTCTCCTCGTTCGCGATGGCCGCCACGAGCAGCGCATTGCGTGCGCGATTGCGAAGCTCGTTCACGGTGTCTTCGTCGAACGCCTCGATCTCCAGCAGCTCGTTGATCGGGACGTAGGCGATTTCCTCCAGCGTCGAAAAGCCTTCCTGGGCGAGGATATCCGCGACTTCCTCGTCGACGTCGAGCCGATCGATGAACAATGCCTTGACCCGCGCACCCTCCTCTTCCTGCTTGCGGTTCGACTCGTCCTCGGTCATCAGATTGATCTGCCAGCCCGTGAGCTCGGAGGCGAGGCGGACGTTCTGCCCGCTGCGGCCGATCGCAATCGCGAGGTTCTCTTCATCCACCACCACGTCCATCGCGTGCTTTTCCTCGTCGACGACGATCGACGAAACCTCTGCCGGCGCAAGCGCACCGATCACGAACTGCGCCGGATCCGCCGACCACAGGATGATGTCGACCCGCTCGCCGGCGAGCTCCTGGGTCACTGCCTGGACGCGCGAGCCGCGCATGCCCACGCAGGTCCCGATGGGATCGATCCGGCGGTCGTTCGACTGCACCGCGATCTTCGCGCGCACGCCCGGGTCACGCGCCGCCGACTTGATCTCCAGCAGACCTTCCTCGATTTCCGGCACCTCGAGCTCGAACAGCTTCATGATGAACTGGGGTGCGGTTCTCGACAGGAGCAGCTGCGGCCCGCGGGCGGTGCGGTCGATCTTCATGACCCAGCCGCGCACCCGATCACCAACGCGCAGGTTCTCCTTCGGGATCATCTGATCGCGCGCCAGCAGCGCCTCGAGCCGACCGGACTCGACGATCGCGTTACCGCGTTCCATGCGCTTGATGGTGCCGGTCACCAACTCGTCGCCGCGCGACAGGAACTCGTTCAGGATCTGTTCGCGCTCCGCGTCACGGATGCGCTGCAGGATGACCTGTTTCGCCGCTTGCGCGCCAATCCGCCCGAATTCCACCGGTTCCAGGGGCTCCTCGATGAAATCCTCGAGCTTGAGGTTGGGGTCGCGCTGCTGCGCTTCCGACAGCGCGATCTGGCGCTCGGGAAACTCCACAGCGCCGTCCTCCATCACCTGCCAGCGACGAAACGGCGAGTAATCACCGCTTGCCCGATCGATCGCGACGCGCACGTCGATATCGTCCGAGTATTTTTTCTTCGTCGCCGACGCCAGGGCAAACTCGAGCGCGGCGAAGACCACGTCCTTGTCGACGTTTTTCTCGCGCGCGAGCGCATCGGCTTGCATGAGAAGGTCTCGGCTCATCTGTCTATCGCTCCATTCCGTTCACAGGTCGGGCACCAGCCGCGCCCGGTCCATGTCCGCCAGCGGCAGGCTGACGGCCTGTCCGTCGACCTCGATCGTGGCGGCCTGTTCATCGCAGTTCAGCAGCAGGCCGGAAAAGCGGCGGCGTCCGGATGCGTCACGCTCGCGCATGCGCACCTCGACGCGCTGTCCGGCAAAACGCCGAAAATCGCTTGCCTTGCGCAAGGGTCGATCGAGGCCGGGCGAGGACACTTCCAGCCGATCGTACTCGGCGCCTTCGACCACGAAGACGCGGCTCAGCTGCCGACTGACCGCGGCGCAATCATCCACCGTCACGCCTTCCGGCTTGTCGATGAACACGCGCAGCAGGCGCCCGCGGTTCGACTGCTGGAAGTCGACACACTCGAAGCCCATTCCACTCACGGCCTGCTCGACGATTTCGCTCAACCCTGACAAGTCTTGCCAACGCGCAAATAAAAAATGGGCCGAAGCCCATCCCTCTAGCACGCAAACCCGCGCGCGCTACCAAAGACTTTGAACTTTAACAGGAATTCGGCTTGCGGACAAGCGCCGGCGGCACCCGATTCGCGTCCGCGCCGAGCAATGCCGCCGCCTGCCGTCGATCGAGCTCGACCCATTGCCCGGGATGCAGGTCGCGCGGCAGTCGCAGGCTGCCGAAGCGCACCCGCGTCAGGCGGCTGACCTGCAATCCGACGGCCTCGAACAAGCGCCGCACTTCGCGTTTTCGACCCTCGCGCAGCACCGCCCGGTACCACTGGTTGGCCGCGCCGGCGACTGCGCGCCCCTGCGGCTCGAGGCGCGTAAAGGCGGCTTCGCCGTCCTCTAGGGGAACCCCGCGCAGCAGGCGCCGTCGGGTGGACTCGCTCAGCGTGCCGAGCACCCGTACCAGGTACTCGCGCTCGACCTCGTAGCGCGGGTGCATCAGCCGGTTGGCCAGCTCGCCCGCGTCCGTGAACAGCAGCAGGCCGGAGGTGTTCAGGTCCAGTCGGCCGATCGAGATCCACTGACCTTGAGCGAGCCGCGGCAGGCGCTGAAAGACCGTGGGTCGGCCACCGGGATCGCTTCGCGTGACCAGCTCGCCCACCGGCTTGTGATACAGCAGAATGCGCGCCGGCGCATCGCTCGGCCGCAGGCGGACCGGACGGCCATCGACTTCGATGCGGTCCTGCGGGCCCGCGCGGTCGCCGAGCACCGCGGTTTTGCCGGCCACCGTCACCCGCCCGGCAGCAATCCAGGCCTCGATAGTACGGCGCGACCCCAGGCCGGCGGACGCCAACAGCTTCTGCAGGCGCGCCGGACCCGGTTCAGGCCCGTTCGTCGGGCTCGGCCGGGCTTTCGTTCGCCGCCGCGGACTCGGCGAGGCCTTCTGGGACACGGTCTTCAACGACGGTCGATTCGGATTCGTACTGCAGCGTTTGCGCGATTTCCGCGAGCGGCGGCAAGGCCTCGAGCGAGCGCAGCCCGAGATCGTCGAGAAAGGTCTTGGTCGTCGCGTACAGGGCCGGCCGTCCCGGCGTTTCGCGATATCCGACCACGTCGATCCAGCCGCGCGCCTCCAGTGTCTTGATGACCTGCGGCGACACCGCAACCCCGCGGATGTCCTCGACGTCACCGCGCGTCACCGGCTGACGGTAGGCGACGATGGCGAGGGTTTCCATCACCGCGCGCGAGTAGCGCGGCGGCTTTTCCGGCTGCAGGCGCTCGACATAGGTCTGAAAATCGGCGCGGGTCTGAAAGCGCCAGCCGCTTGCCAGGTGGACCAGCTCCACCGCCCGTCCCGACCATTCTTCGCGCAGCTCCTGCAGCAGCCGGCGCAGCGTATCCGCACCGATGTCCTCGTCGAATAGGCGCCGCAACGCACCGAGCGACAACGGCTCGGATGTCGCGAGGAGCGCACCTTCCATCACGCGCTTGGCTTCAGTGGGGTTCGGCATCGCACAATTTTACGTAGATCGGCGCGAAGCACTCCGCCTGCGTGATCTCGATCAGCAACTCGCGCGCAAGCTCGAGCACCGCCAGGAAGTTCACGACCAGCACCGCGACGCCTCGCGCCGGATCGAACAGCTCGGAGAATTCCAGTACGCGGTGCTCGCGCAGACTGCGCAGGATCGCGCTCATGTGCTCGCGCACCGAAAGCTCCTCGCGCGACACGTGGTGGTGTGCCGACAGGCGCGCACGATACAGCAGCCGGCGCCAGGCCTCTGCCAGATCCTGCGCATCGACCGCCGGTAGTCGCTCGACGAGCGTCCGCTCGATCCAGACCGACACTGCGACGACATCGCGACCGACTTGCGGCAACTGATCGAGCGCCAGCGCCGCCTGCTTGATGCGCTCGTATTCCAAGAGCCGGCGCACCAGCTCCGCACGTGGATCCTCTTCCTCGGCCGCCTGTGCCGGCGGGCGCGGCAGCAGCATGCGCGACTTGATCGCCATCAGGATCGCAGCCATCACCAGATATTCGGCCGCCAGCTCGAGGTTGCGTGCGCGCATCGCCTCGACGTACGCGAGGTACTGTCGCGTGAGCGGCGCCATGGGCACGTCGAGTATGTTCAGGTTCTCCTTGCGGATCAGATAAAGCAGCAGATCGAGCGGGCCCTGAAAAGCTTCGAGCACGATCTCCAGGGCATCCGGCGGGATGTACAGGTCGCGCGGCAGCTCGATCACCGGCTCGCCGTACAGCGTCGCCTGGGCTGTCTGAATCGCGGTCTGCGGCGCCGGTGTCATGCCAGGCCTCAGGCGTACGACAGGCCGAGCGCTTCGCGTACGTCGCGCATCGTTTCAGTGGCCAAGCGGCGCGCGCGATCGCAGCCATCGGCCACGATATTGCGAATCAGCGTGGGGTCGTCGAGGTACATTTGCGCGCGCTCCCGCATGGGTGCGAGCTCGGCCTGTACCGCATCCACGATCGGCTGCTTGCATTCCAGACAGCCGATCCCCGCGCTCGTACAGCCCTGACGCACCCAGTGCTTGCGCGTCTCGTCCGAGTACACCTGGTGCAGCGACCAGACCGGACAGCGCTCCGGTGTCCCCGGATCGCTGCGCTTCACGCGCGCCGGGTCGGTCGGCATCGTGCGGATCTTTTTCTCCACGGACTCGGGCGCTTCGCGCAGCGCGATCGTGTTGCCGTAGGACTTGGACATTTTCTGCCCGTCGAGCCCCTGAAGGCGGGACGCCTCGGTCAACAGCACGTCGGGTTCGACCAGAATCTTCTTGCCGCTGCCCTCGAGCCAGCCGTAGAGCCGCTCACGGTCGCCGCGAGGCAGGTTCTGCTGCTCGTCGAGCAGCGCCTGGGCGCGCTGCAAGGCTTCGGCATCGCCCTGCTCGAGGTACCTGGCGCGCAGCTCCGAGAACAGGCGCGCCTTCTTCGAGCCCATCTTCTTTACCGCCGCCTTCGCCTTGTCCTCGAATCCCGACTCGCGTCCGTAGAGATGGTTGAACCGACGCGCGATCTCTCGCGTGAATTCGACGTGCGGCACCTGGTCCTCGCCGACCGGAACGTACTTCGCGCGATAGATGAGGATGTCCGCGGACTGCAGCAGCGGGTAGCCGAGAAAACCGTAGGTCGACAGATCCCGGTCGCTGAGCCGTTCCTGCTGGTCCTTGTAGGTCGGCACGCGCTCCAGCCAGCCGAGCGGCGTCATCATGGACAGCAGCAGGTGCAGCTCCGCGTGCTCCGGAATGTGCGATTGGACGAACAAGGTCGCTTGCGCCGGATCGACACCCGCGGCGATCCAGTCGATGACCATGTCCCAGGCGTTTTTCTGCACCTGCCCGGGACTTTCGTAGTCGGTCGTCAACGCGTGCCAGTCGGCGACGAAGTACAGACAAGGATACTCGGCCTGCAGTCGGATCCAGTTCTTGAGGACGCCGTGGTAATGCCCCAGATGCAGGCTTCCGGTGGGACGCATGCCGGACAGGACGCGAGGTTCGTACATTGACGCCTAACGCAGCAGGGACTCGGAGACGTACACCAGCGGCCTGAGCACGGTACCCAGCGTGCCCGTCATGAGCAGCAGGACGATCACGGGCAGGCCCCAAGGCTCGAGCTTCGCGTACTGCCAGGCGGCGCGTCCGGGAAGCAGGCTCGCCACGATCCGGCCGCCGTCGAGCGGCAGGATCGGCAACAAGTTGAGAAACATGAGCACCAGATTCACGCGTATACCGGCAAGCGACATCAGAGCCAGGGGCACTTCGAAGAACGATGGCATCAGCGGCGCGAGGTGATAAACGATCGCCCAGCCCAAGGCCATGACCAGATTCGCGCCCGGACCGGCGGCCGCCACCCAGGCCATGTGCTGCCGCGGCTTTCGCAGCGCGGAAAAATTGACCGGCACCGGTTTTGCCCACCCGAACAGGAACGCGCCGACCCCGGACAGCGTGCTCAGCACGAGAATCACGCCAGGGACCAGAATGGTTCCGACCAGGTCGATGTGCCGCAGCGGATTGAGGCTGATGCGACCCTGTGCGTACGCGGTGCGATCGCCGAAGTGCCGCGCCACGTAGCCGTGCGCCGCTTCGTGCAGCGTGATCGCGAACAGTACCGGAAGGGCGTAAATCGCGATCGTCTGTACGAGCGGGCCGACGTCCATTGACTCAGAGCTTTGTCGGACCGAATTCTATCAGAGCGAGCGCAGTGCGCTTTACGCGTCGACGCCGATCCGCGACAGCTCGCCTCTGCCCCGCCGCAACACGGTGACCTCGTCGGCGCTTAGGTCGACCACGGTCGTCGGCTCGACCCCGCAGGAACCCGCGTCGATGACGAGATCCAGCTCGTGCTCGAGCCGCGCGCGAATCGCCTGGGCGTCGGACAGCGGCACCGGTTCGTCCGGCAGCTGCAGCGTCGCCGACAACATCGGCTCGCCGAGCTCGGCGAGCAACGCGCGCGCGACAGGATGCGAGGTGATTCGAACGCCGATCGTTTTTCGCCGCGCGTGCAGCAAGCGGCGCGGCAGTTCGCGCCGCGCGCGCAGGATGAAGGTGAAGCTGCCCGGTGTCGCCGCCTTGATCAGGCGGTACTGAACGTTGTTGACGACCGCGAACGCCGCGACCTGCGCGAGCTCAGCGCACATGAGCGTCAGGTGATGGCGCTCGTCGAGCGCGCGCACGCGACGCAATCGCGTCAGCGCATGCACATCGCCGAGGTGACAGCCCAGCGCGTAGCAGGAATCGGTCGGATAGGCGATCAGCCCGCCCTGCGCGACGATGTCGGCTGCGCGGCGCACGAGGCGCGCCTGCGGGTGCGTCGGGTGAATCTCGAAGAACTGCGCCACGCGTTCAGGTCCGCAAGAGGTCCCAGATCGCCCCGACGGGCGGCGCGAAAGGCGACAAGGCGCCGAACTCGGCGCGCTCGCCCGGCGCATGGAAATCCGAGCCGCGCGAAGCGAGCAATCCGAAGGCCCGCGCGAGCGCGGCAAACAGATGAAACTGATCCTGCGAATGGTTCGAGGTGACAACTTCCAGGCCGCGGCCGCCCGCCTCGCGGAATTCGGCGAGCAGATTGTTCATGGCGGTCGCGCTGAGCGCGTAGCGGCCGGGGTGCGCAAGGACCGCCTGCCCCCCGGACCCGCGGATCAGGCCGACCGCTTCTCGCAGACTGGCCCATTCATGCGGCACGTAGCCGGGCTTGCCCGGCACCAGGTAATGTCGAAACGCGTCCGACATGCTGGCGACGGCGCCGATCGACGCGAGATGTCGCGCGAAGTGCGTGCGGCCGATCATCGCCGCATTCTGTGCGTGGCGCAGCGCCCCTTCGAACGTATCCGGAATGCCCGCGGCCGCGAGGCTGCGCCCCATGGCCTCGGCACGGCGCCTGCGGCCGGAACGCACCCGCGCCAGGCCGCAGGCAAGGGCCGCCTCCTGGGGGTCGATGCCGAGGCCGACGACATGCACGGTCTTGCCACGCCAGGTCACCGAGACCTCGACCCCGTGCACGAAACCGATGCCGAGCGCGCTTGCCGTCTGCGCGGCCTCGGCGAGACCGTCGAGCTGATCGTGGTCGGTCAGCGCCAGCAAGCGCACGCCCCGTGCAGCTGCGCGCCGCACGACGTCTGACGGCGCAAGCAGGCCATCCGATACGTTCGAGTGACAGTGCAGGTCGACGTGCGTCATGCTTCAGTCACGAACGACTCGATCAGCCGGGCGACGGCTTCCGGTTGGTCATGGTGCAGCATATGCCCTGCATCCTCGAGCGTCACGTAGCGCAGCTGCGCGAACGCGGCGCGCCGTGCCGCATGATCCTGCGCTGAAATGTTTGCGCGCTTGAGCAGGGTCGTGTCACGGGTGTCGACCCAGAGCACCGGCGCGGCGACCGCGTTCCAGCAGGCGCGCACCTCCGCGTATTGGTAGAGCAAGGGATTGACGATCCTGTGTGCGGGATCGCCGCGCAGCACCACCGTACCGTCGTCGGTCTGCCGGCCCCAGTGCCGGGCGAGGAAATCCGCCCGGTCGCGGCTCAGCCGCGGGTTGCCTTTCTGCATGCGATCGGCGAGCGCGGCGAAATCCGCGTACGGCCTGAGGCTGGGCGGATCGTGCAGCTCGTCGAGCCAGCGTCGGTAGCGCGCGGGGGCCTGGTCGGGCGCCGTCGCGGCGAGGCCGAAACCTTCGAGATTCACCAGTCGCGAGACCCGCGCGGGCCGAATGCCGGCATACAGCGCCGCGACGTTGCCCCCGAGACTGTGGCCGACCAGGTTGACCGGCGCGTCGGCATGAAACGCCGCAAGCAGTGCTTCGAGGTCCGCGATGTAGTCGGGGAACCAGTAGCAATCCGATTGCCCCCAGTCCGTCAGGCCGTAGCCGCGCCAGTCCGGTGCATAGACATCCCAGGCACCCGCCAGCGCGTCGACGAGGAACTGGAACGACGCCGAGACGTCCATCCAGCCATGCAGCAGAACCAGACGCCGGCGTCGATCGCCCGGCCAATGCCGTACGTGATAGCGCAGGCGCCGGATGTCGAAGAACAGGGATTCGCTTTCGCGCATGTCGAGATGAGGCACGGGGGCGCGATGTTAACAAGCGCAGCGCCCCGCGCGGGGCGCCTACCGCAGCGCATCGTCGGACAGCCCCGGGCCCGGGGCATGACCGGAAATCAATGCCGCCAGCGCGCGTGCCGAGCCGCAGGCCAGGGTCCAGCCGAGCGTGCCATGGCCGGTATTGACGAACAGATTCTCCACGCGCGTGCGTCCGACGATCGGCACGTTGCTCGGCGTCGCGGGGCGCAGGCCTGCCCAGTACGCCAGCTCGGCTTCGCGCGTCAGTGCCGGGAACAGCGTGCGGACGCGGCGCGCAATCGCCTCGCAGCGCCGGCGGTTGACCGTCGTGTCGTAGCCGGCGAGCTCGGCCGTGCCGGCCGCGCGCAGACGGTTTCCGAGGCGCGTAATGACGATCTTGTGCGCTTCGTCGGTGAGGCTCACCGAGGGTGCCTCGGCCCCGTCCGCCGACAGCGGCACCGTGATCGAATAGCCCTTCAGCGGGAAAACCGGCAGGCGAATGCCGAGCGGTGCGAGCAGCCGCCGGCTGTAGCTGCCCATCGCGACCACGGTCGCGTCCGCCGCGATCGCCTCGCCGTCGGCCAGACGAACCCCGTGCACCCGGCCCGCCTCGAGCTGGAGGGCGCCGACCGATGCGCGGTAACGAAACGCGACGCCGCGCGACGCCGCCAGCGCCGCAAGCGCCTCGGTAAACAGCCGCGCATCGCCGGATTCGTCGCTCGGCGCATAGACGCCGCCGGCGATCGGAACCTGCGATTGGCGCAGCGCCGGCTCAAGCGCCATGCAATCGCGTCCATCGAGAACGCTGCACGCGGCGCCGCGCAGGCGCATCGCCTCGGCATGACGCGCCAGGGCCTCGAACTCGCCCACGTCCGTGCAGAAATGCAGAATGCCCCGCTGCAGACCGTGGTACTCGATGCCGGTGCGCGCGCGCAGCGCGATCAGCTGCTCGCGACTGTCGCGTGCAAGCTCGGAGAGCCGGAGCACGTTGCGTTCGAAGCGCCCCGGCAGGCATTCGGCGAGAAAGCCCAGCGCCCAGCGCCACTGCGCCGGGTCGGCACGCCAGCGAAACAGCAGCGGCGCGTCCTCGCGCCCCAGCCAGCGCAGAATCTTGGGCAACACCGCGGGTTTCGCCCAAGGCTCGGCCTGCGCGACCGAGATCTGCCCGCCATTGGCCGCGCTCGTCTCCATCGCCGGCCCGGACTGGCGCTCGAGCACGACCACCTCATGGCCGCATTCGGCGAGGTACCACGCGCTGGTGACGCCGATAACGCCCGCGCCGAGAACCAGCACTTTCATGCCGTTATCATAGCGGCCCCGGGTCAGCCGTTCACCCATCGAATCGAGCGCAATGCCGCTGTATTCCTTCGAGACACGTCGCGTCGAGCTGCGCGGCACGCATCACTACATCGCGCCGGACGCGACCCTGCTCGGCTCCGTGATCCTCGAGGAGAGCGCCAACATCTGGTTCAACGTCGTCATCCGGGCGGACAACGACCAGGTTCATATCGGCGCGAAAACGAACGTCCAGGACGGATCGGTGCTGCACGTCGACCCGGGCTTCCCGCTGACGCTCGGTGCGCGGGTCAGCATCGGCCACAAGGTCATGCTGCACGGCTGCACGATCGGCGACGGCACGCTGGTCGGCATCAACAGCGTCGTTCTGAACGGCGCGCGCATCGGCCGCGGCAGCCTGATCGGCGCAAACAGCCTGATCGCCGAAGGCAAGGAGATTCCCGACGGGGTGCTGGTGCTCGGTTCGCCCGGGCGGATCGTGCGCGAACTCACGGCCGACGAGCGCGCGAATCTGTTGCGCATCGCCGACGGCTATGTCGCACGCTCGATCCGCTTCAAGGCCGAGCTGCGCACGCAGCCGTACCCGGATTCGGCGCGCTAGCCCAACGACCGGCGCGCTTACTTTGGCGCCATCCGGATCGCGCCGTCCAGACGGATCGTCTCCGCGTTCAGCATCTCGTTCTCGATGATGGCGCGCGCCAGTTGCGCATACTCGGTCGGGCGCCCAAGCCGTGAGGGGAACGGCACCTGCTTGCCGAGCGAATCCTGCGCTTCCTTGGGCAGACCCATCAGCATCGGGGTCTCAAAGATCCCCGGCGCAATCGTGCAGACGCGAATGCCGTTGCGCGACAGGTCGCGTGCAATCGGCAGCGTCATGCCGACCACCCCGCCCTTCGAGGCCGAGTAGGCCGCCTGCCCGATCTGGCCGTCGTATGCGGCGACCGACGCGGTGTTGACGATCACGCCCCGCTCGCCCGCCGCGTTCGGACCGGCCTTCGCCATCTCGAACGCAGCGAGCCGGATCATGTTGAACGTTCCGATCAGGTTGACGGTGATGATCTTGGCGAACGACGCCAGCTTGTGCGGCGCCTCCTTACCGAGCGTGCGCTCGGCGGTCGCGATCCCCGCGCAGTTGATCAGGACCTGGAGTCCGCCGAACGCTTTCACGGCGGCCTCGACCGCCGCCTGTCCGTCGGCTTCCGAGGTCACGTCGCACTTGATGAAGCGGGCGTTCGCGCCGAGTTCCTTGGCGAGCTTTTCGCCGGCCTCGACCTGCATGTCGGCAATCATCGCCTTGCCGCCGTTCTCGAGCGCCATGCGGACCGTCGCCGCGCCCAGCCCCGACGCGCCGCCGGTCACCAGAAATACGCTGTCTTTGATTTGCATGTTGACCTCCTGCTAGAGGCCGCGGATGGTATGCGCTTTTGGCGCCGTGCGGCAAGCACGCCGCCCGGCGCCTGCCCATTGGCTATAATCGATCGAATAGTTTGGGTCCCAAACGATTTTCCCGATGCCTCGCCTCGCCTTCGGCCTGGATGTTGCCGATCTCTACGCCCGCGAGGGCCTGGTGCGGCTCGACGCGCAATTCGTCGAGTTCCTGACGCAGGGCGATGCCGGACTCGCCGCGCGCCTGCTTGCGGCGCGCAGCGCGCCGCAGACGCTCGACGCGAAGAGCGAGGCCGCGCTGCTGATCGATCTCGCCCCGCAGCTGGAGGACTTTCTCGCCCAGCTGTTCGCCATCGGGACGGAACTCCGGGCGCTGGCCGCCCGCCACAACGTCCTCGCGCCGCTTTACGCGGTGAAGCGTCAGTTCGTGCAGCGGCGCGCATTGCACAAGATCAAGCCCGAGGAGGCCCTGCAGATCGACGGGCCTGCCCTCGAGGCGCAGCTTGCGGCCTGGTTCGGCGAGCCGTTCTCCGAGCTGGCGTTCGCGCGCCACGTAAGCCGCTGGCAGGCCGACGAAGCCGAGCATGCGGAGCGCCTCGAGGCCGCCGCGCGCTACGCCGCCTGGGCCGCGGGCACGCCGCAGGGCCGCAGGCGCAGTGCCGCCGGCGTGCTGTTCCGGTCGCCGCGCAAGCTCGACATGATGCGCCTGGTGCCCGTCCATACCGAGGCGCGCGACGGCACGACGCGCCACACGCTGAGCGAGGACCACCGGCGCCGGCGCGAGGGCTTTGCGCTGACCGATCCGGGCACCGACCTGGCCGGCGCGCTCGACGAGACGAACTACTGCATCTGGTGTCACGAGCAGGGCAAGGATTCCTGCTCCAAGGGGCTGAAGGAAAAGCCGCCCGCCGCCGGCTATCGCAAGACCCCGTTCGGGGTCCCGCTCGCGGGCTGCCCGCTGGAGGAGCGCATTTCCGAATTTCAGCTGCTCAAATCGCGCGGCCAGCCGGTTGCCGCGCTGGCGATGATCTGCGTGGACAACCCGATGGTGGCGGCCACCGGGCACCGGATCTGCAACGACTGCATGAAATCTTGCATCTACCAGAAGCAGGACCCGGTCAACATCCCGCAGGCCGAGACGCGAACGCTCAAGGACGTGCTCGAGCTGCCCTGGGGCTTCGAGCTGTATTCGCTGCTCACGCGCTGGAATCCGCTCAACCTGCGCCGGCCGCTGCCGTTGGCTTCGAGCGGGCGGCGCGTGCTGGTGGTCGGCCTTGGACCGGCCGGCTTCACGCTCGCGCATCACCTGATGAACGACGGCCACACGATCGTCGGCGTCGACGGGCTCAAGATCGAGCCCCTGCCGCCTGAGGTCTCGGGCGTCGATGCGCGCGGGCGGCGCGTGCCCTTCGCTCCGGTGGAAGACGTTCATGCGCTGTACGAGCCGCTCGATGCGCGCGTCATGGCCGGTTTCGGCGGGGTCGCCGAATACGGCATCACCGTGCGCTGGGACAAGAACTTCCTCAAGCTGATCCGCCTGCTGCTCGAGCGGCGCGCGGCGTTCGCGATGTTCGGCGGCGTGCGCTTCGGCGGCACGATCACGCTCGAGGACGCCTGGGCGATGGGCTTCGATCACGTCGCGCTGTGCGTCGGCGCCGGCAAGCCGACCGTGCTCGACATTCCGCACGGCCTCGCGCGCGGGGTGCGCGCAGCTTCGGATTTCCTGATGGCGCTGCAGTTGACGGGCGCGGCGAAGCGCGATGCCGTCGCCAACATGCAGCTGCGCCTGCCGGTGGTGGTCGTCGGCGGCGGTCTGACCGCGATCGATACGGCGACCGAATCGCTCGCCTATTACGTCGTGCAGGTCGAGAAGTTCCTGATGCGCTTCGAAATTCTGGCCGTCGATCAGGGTGAGGACGCGGTGCGCGAATCCTGGGATGACCAGGAACGCGAGATCGCCGAGGAATTCCTCGCCCACGCGCGGGCCATTCGCGCCGAGCGCGCCGCGGCCGAGGCCGCCGGACGCGCGCCGCGGATCATCGAACTGCTGCAGGGTTGGGGCGGCGTGACGATCGCCTACCGCCGGCGCCTGATCGACAGCCCGTCCTATACGCTGAACCACGAAGAAGTCGAAAAGGCGCTGGAAGAGGGCGTGGTGTTTGCCGAAGGGCTGGCGCCGCGCGCGGTCGACGTCGACAATTACGGCGCGACGCGCGGCGTGCAGTTCAGCGTCCAGCAGCGCGATGCGGACGGCGGCTGGCGTGCGCTCGGCGAGCACTGGCTGCCCGCCCATACCGTATTCGTCGCAGCCGGTACGCAGCCCAATACGGTGCTCGCACGTGAGGATGCCGAACACTTCACGCTCGACGGTCGCTATTTCGCCGCCTGCGACGAGCAGGGTGAACCGCTCAAGCCCGAATACGCATCCTCCAAGCCTCGATCGGCGGACGTGCTGCTGTCGCGCCGAGCGGACGGCCGCTTCGTCAGCTACTTCGGCGACGTCCACCCTTCCTATTTCGGCAACGTCGTCAAGGCGATGGGCTCGGCGAAGCAGGGCTACCCCCTGGTCAGCCGCGTGCTCGCGCAGCGCGCCCCGGCCCTGGCGGAGGATGACGCGACCTTTGTCGGGCGCGTCGACGACGCGCTGCGCGCCACGGTGCACGCGGTGGCGCGCCTGACGCCCACGATCGTCGAGGTGGTTGTCCATGCACCGCTCGCCGCCCGACGCTTTCAGCCCGGGCAGTTCTATCGTTTGCAGAATTTCGAGACCCTTGCGGCCGCGGTCGAGGGCACGCGCATGCAGATGGAAGGCCTCGCGCTGACCGGCGCCTGGGTCGACCGCGAGGCCGGGCTGGTTTCGACCATCGTGCTCGAGATGGGCGGCTCGAGCGACCTTTGCGCACAGCTCCAGGTCGGCGAGCCCGTCGTGCTGATGGGGCCGACCGGCGCGCCCACCGAGATTCGCGGCGGCGAAACGGTACTGCTCGCCGGCGGCGGACTCGGCAACGCGGTGCTGTTTTCGATCGGCCAGGCTTTCCGCGCGGCCGGCTCGAAAGTGCTCTACTTTGCGGGCTACAAGAAGGTGATCGACCGCTACAAGGTCGAGGAAATCGAGAAGGCCGCCGACGTCGTGGTGTGGTGCTGCGACGAAGCGCCCGGATTCAAGCCGGGCAGGCCCCAGGACCGCGCCTTCCTCGGCAATATCGTCCAGGCGATGGATGGCTATGGCTCGAATCGCCTCGGGGCGGCGCCGATCCCGATGGCTGCGGTCGACCGGTTGATCGCGATCGGTTCGGACCGCATGATGGCCGCGGTCGCGCGGGCGCGGCACGACGTGCTCAAGTCACACCTGCGCGAGGGCCACGTCGCGATCGGCTCGATCAACTCGCCGATGCAGTGCATGATGAAAGAGATCTGCGCGCAGTGCCTGCAGCCGCATCATGATCCGGCAACCGGCGAGACCCGCTACGTGTTTTCCTGCTTCAACCAGGATCAACCCCTCGACTGGGTCGATTTCGCGACCCTGAATGAGCGCCTGAAGCAGAACTCGCTGGCCGAGAAACTGACCGCCCAGTGGATCCGCCATTGCAAGCCAGGGCTCGCGCGACAACGGACGTTCATCTAGGGTTCCAGCCCGCCAGCCGGGCGCCACATCCGATTGCCGTCGACTCGTCCTTGGCAGGTATTTATACTGTTCAAACAATTGACTTGACAATCTAATTAGACAGTATATAAATCTCTCTGGACTGTCTAATAATGAGCTCGAAGGGTCGCTCTGGCCGAAGGGGGACGGCATGATCAGCAGTAAGGAATTGATCGAAAAAACAGGTATTTCAAGAGCAACATTAAACAATTACATTAATCTTGGGTTGCTGCCTCGGCCGGATGTGCGCTTCCCGGAACCGGATGACGGCGACGCCCGCCGCCTGGGCTACTTCCCCGAGGCGGCCCAGCAGCGCATCGACGAGATTCAGCAGTTGAAGGACCAGGGCCTCAGCATGGCCGAGATCGTCGCGCGTTATGCAGCGCAAGGCCTGCCCGAGGTCGAGGACGAGAGGCCCCAGGCTCGGACGGCCGCCGGCCACGACGCGCCAACCCCGCGCCAGGAGCCCGCCCCAAGGGGCGAAATCGCCGACGCCGCGCTGCGGGTCACGCTCGCCGACCTGCCGACGCCCTGCTACATGGTGAACTACAACTTCGAGATCGTCTGGCATAACGAGCCGGCACGCCGCAGCCTGCTGGGCGGGTTCGACGCCCTGCCCTCGAGCAGCGAGTCGCGCAACGTGTTTGCGTTCCTGCAGCGCGGCGGGGCCTGCGCGGCCTGCGGCCCCTGCGACGATCTGCTTCGTTTCCACTTCGCGGTGGCCAAGCGGCGCTCGACGAAAGGGGGCTTCTTTGCGCTGTGCAAGGACGCCCCTGCGAATCGGCTGGGGACGCTGGAGCGCCTGTATCAGCAAGCCGACGCGCTTCCGCAGCAGGCCATCTCGCAGCTGACCGTCAACGCACCCGATGCCGACGGTCGCTGCCAGCCGCACAGCGTCTACGCGACCCAGTTTCGCGAGGGTATCCTGTTCGCCTACGTTCCGGGCGAGCCCGGCTCAGACAGCCTGCTCGCCCTGCTCGCGCGGCGCGACGAGGTCATCCGCGATCTCGTGCGCAAGCGCCTGCCCGTGCTCACGCATGTCGCCGTGCTGGTCGCGGACCTGCAGGATTCCGTGAAAATCTGCGCCGAGCTTCCGCCCGACGAATACTTCGAGCTGGTCAACCAGATCTGGTCGGCCATGGAGCCGGTCTTCCGTCGCTACTACGGCACCTATGGCAAGCACGCGGGCGACGGCATGGTCTACTACTTCTTTCCCCAACCCGACTGCAACTACGTCATGAATGCGCTCGCCGCGGCGCACGAGATGCGCGAAGCCATGCGCCGCATCAGCAAGGCCTGGCAGCTGCGCAAGGGGTGGTCGAACGAGCTCTACCTCAACACGGGCTTGAACGAAGGCCAGGAGTGGCTGGGAACCTTCCAGACCGCAACCCACGTCGAGTTCACCGTGCTCGGCGACACCATCAACCATGGCGCGCGGCTGTCGGATTTTGCCCGTTACGGCGCAATCTGGGCGACCAAGAACATGCTGGGAAAGCTCGATGCCGACGAGCGCAAGCGCATCAAGTTCGGCGTGCACCGCGTCGCCGAAGGCGATCGGCCGGTGTTCGTCGAGTCGACCTACGTGAGCGTCGGCAGCCTGCTCGACCCCGCCCAGCCGCGCATCGACAAACTGCGCGAAATCGCGGCCCTGCCGGTGACCGAAATCGTCGAAGTGCAGACCACGGGCTAGCGCGGCGCGCGCCGAGGGGTCGGCCCGAGCGCCGCGGGAGGTCGCACTATACTGGGCCCGCAATGACCGGCCCCGATCGGACGCTCGAGCGATACGCGCTGCTCTCGGTGGCCGCGGCGATCCTCACCATCGCGCTGAAGACGCTCGCGTGGTGGTTGACCGGTTCGGTCGGCCTGCTATCGGATGCGCTCGAGTCGGTGGTCAATCTGGCAGGCGCCCTGCTGGCGCTGTGGATGCTGCGTCTATCCGCGATGCCGCCGGACGAGGCCCATCCGTTCGGGCGCTCGAAGGCAGAGTACTTTTCAAGCGGAGTCGAAGGTGGGCTGATCGTCATCGCCGCCGTCAGCATCGTCTGGGCGGCGCTGCCGCGCCTGATCCTGCCGCAGCCGATCAGCCTTCCCGTCCTGGGCATCGCCTTCTCGGTCGCCGCATCCGCGGTCAACCTGGGCGCCGCGTTCGTCCTGTTGCGCGCGGGCCGCGAATATCACAGCATCGCGCTCGAGGCGGATGCGCGGCACCTGCTGACCGATGTATGGACCTCGGCCGGCGTCATCGCCGGCGTCGTTCTGGTCGCGCTCACCGGCTGGCTGCGCCTCGATCCGCTGATCGCGCTGCTGGTCGCAGTGAACATTCTGTGGACCGGCGCGAAGCTGATGCGCCGTTCGATCGCCGGATTGCTGGACCCCGCGATTCCGGAGGCCGAACGCGCCGACATCACGCGCATCTTCACCGAGTATTCACGCCGCTACGGGGTCTCGTTCCACGCCCTGCGCACCCGGCACGCAGGCGCGCGGCGGTTCATCTCGTTTCACCTGCTGGTTCCCGATGCCTGGACCGTGGCGCATGCGCACCAGCTGGCCGAGGAGATCGAATCGCGCATCCGCTCACTGGTGCCGAACGCCTCGACCTTCACGCATATCGAGCCGGTGTCACACCCCAGCTCCTACGACGACATCACGCTCGACCGCTGAGCCCCGGCCGCAGCGGAGAGCGCAACCGCCTGGTAGGCCACTTTCGACGGCACGTCAGGCGCGACGTGCATGACGCCAGACGCAAGCTCCATGACCACCGAAGCCACGGTCTCCACGCGTGCTTCGCGCGGCAACTGCGCGTCCGGGTGGCGGCAGATCGACATCGCGCCCTCGGACTCATCGCGCAGCATCGCCTGCAGATCGCTGACGGTGATCGCGTCGCGATGCCCACAGGCGAGGCTCTGAATGCGGTCCAGGCGCTCCTCGGTCGACAGCGTCGGCGCGCGTGGCGCTTCTCCGGCACGCCCGGCCGGCCTGAGAAAGTGGTTCGTGTGGCACACGACGCCCGCTTCGGGCCGCAGGATCTCCAGTCCGCTCGGCGAGAGCTCCAGACTCGCGGCATCGCCGCTCCGGTCGGCGCACAGGACGTTCGAGGAGGCGCCGTGCGTCACGCTCGACGCGAGCTGGATCGCTTCGCCGACGCTGCGCTGCTTCAGCAGCGCACGCAGCAGCACGTGCACGGGCACCCCGGGACGCTGGCCGTCGTGGCGCGAGCGCATCAGGTTCAGGCACAGGCCCAGCCCATGCCCGTTCAGACCGATCTTGGCCAGCATCCCCGCCTCGGTGAACGCGAGGCAGGCCGATCCGTCGGTCTCACGGCTGCGCAGCAGAATGACCGCCTCGCGCTGTGTGCCGAGCCAGTCCCAGTTCTGCGCGAGCAGGGTCGCCCGCGTCGCGCTGCGCGCCGGCTGCACCGCGAGCGCCGTGCACTCGCCCCAGTCGGGGATGCCGGCGCCGCGGTTGACCTCCTGGACCTGCTGCCAGTGCGGCGACGGCTCGCCCGGGTAGCTCGGTGGCAGGATCTCGGTGCGCGCGTTCAGCGCGAGAATTTCGTCGAGGCCGACGCCGGCACCGGCGGCGATGCCCTCGATCTCCTCGAGCAGCGTCGCGTCCAGATTGCCGACCGTCTCGCGATAGCGCGCCGCGCGCCGCTGCGCGTCCTTCCAGTCGAATCCGCAGTACGCGAACAGGCGCGCGTAGGTCGCGATCGAACGCGCGATCTGCGGCCGGGCCAGGGTGCCGTGCAGGCGTCCGCGGACAAACGCATCGCCCTCGAGATCGATGACTGGAAACATGCTTGAACTCCGTTCGGTCCGTGACCTGCCGCGTCCCTCTTCGCCTCAGCGCATCCTAGCGCCGCGCCGGACCCAGCGTAACCCGGTGGCGCGAAACACCGCATCGGCAGACGACGCCTAGCCCCGTAGCATGCCGTCGACGGAGGTCACCGCGTCGCCGCCGAGCCAGATCTGCCTGCCGCCATCGGCGATCCGCAGCGCGATGCGGCCGTCGCGGTCGAGTTGCATGCCCTGACGCGCCAGATACTGGCTGCCGATGCGTTTAACCCACCCCGTCCGCGCCGCGAACGCGGCGACGCTGATGTTGCCGCTGCCGCAGACCGGATCCTCCGGTACGCCATGGGCCGGGGCAAAGGCCCGCACGTGGATTGCGCTCAGACCATCGTCGGCCAAGCCGAAGACCACCACGCCGGTCAGGCCCAGCGCCGCGCTGAGTGACGCGATTGCCGCGAGGTCCGGGGTCAGCGCGCCGACGCGCTGCGCATCGGCCATGCGCGCCACCAGCCAGACGGGTCCGACAGCGACCCGCTGCGGAAGCGGATCGCGCTCGATCGGCGCGCCCAGCGCCTGTTCGAGCCGTTCGAGTTGCGTCGTCTCGACCGGCGCCACGCGCGTCGGCGGTGATTCCAGCCACAGCCGTGCCGCCGTATGCGCTTCGATCGCGATCTGGACCTGTCCAGCACCGCACTCCTGCCGCAGTCGACCGTCGCGTGCGCGCGCGATCCCGGCCTCGAGGACCGCGTGCGCGCTGCCCAGCGTCGGATGACCGGCGAACGGCAGCTCGGCGCGCGGCGTGAAGATGCGCAGGCGGTAATCCGCCGCGGGCGTGGTCGGTGGCAGCACGAACGTGGTTTCGGAGAGATTGGTCCACCCGGCAATGCGCTGCATCTGTGGGTCGCTCAGCCCCTCCGCATCCAGCACCACAGCGACCGGGTTGCCGAGAAACGGGAACCGGGTAAAGACATCGACTTGCTTGAAGCGACGCGGGCTCACGTCGCCTCGGGCGCAAGGATCGCTTCGAACTGCGCCTTCAAAAAAGCGATCTGCCGGTCGCGCATCCAATAGGCGCCCACGATCCAGGTCGCGGTGAGACCCGTGATCCCGCAGCCGAACAGGAGGACGTCGCCCGCGCTCGGACTGCCCGTCAGCCGCTGCAGGACCCCGCTCGCAGCGATCACCAGCCCGAGCACCAGCAGGCCGATGAACTGGATCTTGGTCGCCGCCCTGTAGCAAAGCGTACCCTCGATGACCGCACCGGCCTCGCCCTGCACGATCTGGCCTTCCAGCTGCACGATGTCGGCCGAAGCCCCGAGCAGGGTGCGCTTCCAGACCCGGAAGCGCATGCCGTCCATCCGCCCGAGCAGGCGCTCCTCGGCCGAAAAGCGCGCCGAAGTCGACAGCAGGCTGCGCAGGCGCCCGGCCGCCTGATCGGCCGTGCAGGCGCCGACGATGCGCAACGGCTCTCGCCAGAAGATCAGCCTGGCGCCCACGCGTCCTCGCCCGGCAGGCGCTGCGCCGCGAGCCGCGCAATCGCGTCACCGGTCATGCGTTGACCGATCCAGCCATCGAGCGGACGCGCGCCGAGCCCGCGGTAGAAGTCTCTCGCCGGCGTATTCCAGTCGAGCACGCTCCACTCGAGACGCCCGCAACCGCGCGCCTGTGCCAGGCGCGCGACAAACACCATCAGCGCCTTGCCGTAGCCGCGGCCGCGATACGCGGGACGCACGAACAGATCCTCGAGGAACAGGCCGGGTCGACCGAGAAAGGTGGAGAAATTGTGAAAGAACACGGCGAAGCCGACGGCCGCTGCGCCCTCCTCGGCAAGCACTGCCTCGGCCGCCGGCCGCGCGCCGAACAAATGGGTCCGCAGGCTCTCCTCGGTCGCGCTGAGCTGCGCGAGCAGTCGCTCGTATTCCGCCAGGCCTCGAATCAATTCGAGCAGGATCGGGACGTCCGCCGCCGTACTGTGACGAATGCGAAACCCGACCGCCATCGGCGCGTCGACCGTTCAGGCCAGCGTGCAGGCCTCGTCGAACGCGAGCCGCGGATTGCGCGGAAAGACCTTCGACGGATCGCCGTAGCCGAGGTTGCACAGAAAATTCGATTTGATGCGGCCATCCGGAAAGAACGCGGCGTCGACTTTGGCATTGTCGAATCCCGACATCGGCCCGCAATCGAGGCCCAGGGCGCGGGCAGCGAGGATCAGATAGGCGCCCTGCAGCGAGCCGTTGCGCAATGCCGTCGTTTGCACGTGCGCGGCCTTTGCTTCACCCTCGAAAGCCGATTTTGCGTTCGGGTTATTCGGAAAGGTACGCGGCAGGTTCTCGTAGAACCGCAAATCGTAGGCAATGATCGCAGTCACCGGTGCCTTCATCGTCTTGTCGAGGTTGCCCGGACTGAGCGCCGGCGCGAGCTTTTCCTTGCCGGCCTTCGAGCGCAGGAACACCAGCCGCCCGGGCTGGGAATTCATCGTCGTCGGGCCCCATTTCATCAGCTCGTAGAGCGCGCGCAGCTGCGCATCGCTCACCGGCTTGTCGATGAACCCGTTCTGGGTGCGGGCGCTGCGGAACAAGATGTCGAGTGCCTGATCGTTCAGCATGCGTTCGTCGATTCCCGGGAGGCAACAGGATGTCGATGGTAGCATCGCGCGCGCATGCTGGATCTCTCCAAGCTGATACGGCCCGGCGACGCTGTGCTGTGGGGACAGGCCACGGCCGAGCCGCAGACCCTGGTCGAAGCCTTCCTCGAGCAGCGCGCCGCCTACCCCGGCGCCAGCGTGTTTCTCGGCATCAACTATTCGGGCGCGGTGCGCGCCGAGCATGCCGATCGGCTGCGCTTCACGGCGTATTGCGGCGCCGGTCACAATCGCAAGCTGATCGACGCCGGCATCGCCGACGTCGAGCCGCATCCCTACTCGCGCTTCGGCGATTTGATTCGCGCCGGGCGGATTCGCGCCGACGTGGTGCTGGTCCAGGTCAGTCCGCCGAACGCGCAAGGCGAGCACAGCCTTGGAATGTCCGCCGAGTACCTCATTCCGGCGCTGGCAAAGGCGCGCGCGATCGTCGCCGAAATCAACGACCAGGTGCCATGGACGCATACGGAGCGCACGCTGCGCACGAGCGACTTCGCGCTGAGCCTTGCGACCTCCCGCCCACCCGCGACGGCGCCGGCCGTCACGCCGGGCGAGCTCGAGCGACGCATTGCGGCACAGGCCGCGCCGCTGATTCCGGACGGCGCCACGCTCGAGTTCGGCCTCGGCACCCTGCCCGATGCGATTCTTGCGGCGCTCGGCGAGCGGCGCGACCTTGGCGTGCACTCGGGCTCGCTCGGCGATGGCATCGTCGAGCTGATGCAACGCGGGGTCATCACCAATGCACGCAAGCCGATCGACGCGGGCACCACGGTCGGCGGCGTGCTGCTCGGCTCGCGCAAGCTGTTCGACTTCGCGCATTGCAATGCGCGCATCGCGCTGCGCAGCGCCGACTACACCCATGCGGCAAGCGTCCTCGGTCAGCTGCCGAAGTTCGTGGCGATCAATTCCGCGGTCGAGGTCGACCTGACCGGCCAGGTCAACGCCGAAGTCGCCAACGGCGCCTACGTCGGGGCGGTCGGCGGCGCGCTGGATTTCATCCGCGCTGCGAACGCGTCCCCCGGCGGTGTCTCGCTCGTCTGCCTGCCCGCCGCGCTCGGGGCCAAGGCGTCGCGCATCGTTGCGCGCCTCTCCGGCCCGGTCGCGACACCGCGCAGCGAAGCCGGCGTGTTCGTCACCGAATTCGGAACGGCCGACCTGCGCGGCCTGCCGCTGCGGGCGCGCGTCGCGCGCATGCTTTCGATCGCGCATCCCGCGTTTCGTGCGTCACTCGAGCGCGAGGCGCAGGCGCTCGACCTGTTGCGCGGCTGAAGCGCCGTCAGCGGAAGTTGCGCAACGCCCGGACGGTCCAGAACGGCGCCGCCGCGAGCAGGATGAACGCGAGCGAGCAGGCGAACCCCGTCCGATAGCCGTCGGTCAGATCGTGCAGCACGCCGCCGAGCAGCGAGCCGCAGGCGGCGCCGAGCGCGTTGGTTGCGTAGATCGTGCCGTAGATCGTCGCAACCCGCGGTCCGGCGAAATGCTTGGCACAGACCGAGGAGATGATCGGTCCGCGCACGCCCATGCACAGGCCGAAGACCAGCACGAAGGCGACCAGGAGCAAGCCCGAGGGGTTGGTGGCCAGCGCGATGAGCAGCAGCATGCCGCTCGCCGTGCCCACGAAGCTGGTGCTTACGGTCTGCCGCACGCCGAAGCGATCCGACAGAAACCCGCTGCCCATGACGCTCATCGCCGAGAGCATGCCGACGAAGCCGACCGCGGTCGCTGCCGTCAGCGGCGGGAATCCGGCGTCGATGAAAAACACGACGAGCTGCACCAGGATGATGAACATCGCGACCGAGGTGCAGAAGAACGCCTGCGCGAGGGCCCAGTACATGCGGGACTTGAGCGCCCCGCGCAGCGTCCAGCCGCCGCCGCCCTCGCCGCGCAGCACATCGACGCGGTACGCCGGATGCCCGGCCCTGAATCGCTTCCACGGCAAGCCAAGCGCCACGCCCAGCGCCGCGACCAGCAGGATGGCGCCGAGCACGCGATAGGCGCTTTGCCACTCGAAGCGGCTGATGAGCAGCTGCGCAAGCGGCACAAACACCACCGAACCGACGCCGAACCCCGAGTAGGCCACCCCGAGCGCGGTCGACAGCCGGGCGCGGAACCAGCGCGAGAGCAGACCCGAGCTCGGCACCATCCCGGTGAAGCTCACCCCGATGCCCACCGAGACGCCGACCAGCAGATAGAACTGCCACAGACGCTCGAGGCTGCCAGCGAGCAGGAACGCGCCGCCGAGCACGACCAGGCCGAAGGTATAGGCCCAGCGCGGCCCCATCCGGTCGAAGGCCATGCCGACGAACGGCGCCGCAAACCCGTTGACCAGCAGGTAAAGGGAATAGACGCTCGTCAGGCTCGAGCGGCTCCAGCCGAACTCGGCCTCCAGCGGCCTGAGGAACACCGAATAGGTGTCGCCGATGCCGCGGCCAAGCATATTGAGCAGGAAGCAGCTCGCCAGCACGGCGAACGCCGTGCGCTGCAGCTGAGCGGCATCGGAGGCTTCGCGGCTCACCGCGTCGCGATCAGATCTGCGGCGATTCGAGACCGAACACCTGGCGAAGGTACGCGAGGTAGCGCGGGTCCTTGCTGACGGTTTTGCCTGGCGAATCGGATACCTTGGCCACCGGCTGGCCGTTGCACTCGGTCATCTTGATGACGATGTTGAGCGGCTCGTAGCCGAGATCGTTGGTGAGATTGGTGCCGATGCCGAAGGCGGTGCGTATACGTCCGTGAAAGCGGCGGGCGATCTCGATCGCCAGCGGGAACGACAGCTGATCGGAGAAGATCAGCGTCTTGGTGTGTGGATCGACCCGATTAATCTGATAGTGCGCAATCATCCGCTCACCCCACTCGAATGGATCGCCCGAATCATGGCGCGCGCCATCGAACAGCTTGCAGAAGTACATGTCGAAGTCGCGCAGGAAGGCATCGAGCCCGTAGGTGTCGGATAGCGCGATCCCGAGGTCGCCGCGGTATTCCTTGGCCCAGGTGTCCATCGCGAATACCTGCGAGTCACGCAGGCGTGGGCCGAGCGCCTGGCAGGCCTGCATGTACTCGTGCCCGAGCGTACCGAGCGGGGTCAGGTCGTTTCTCATCGCGAACCAGACGTTCGACGTTCCGGCAAAGTACTGAGGCACCTCCTGCTTGAAGGTCTGCAGAACCCGCTCCTGCCAGTCTCGCGAGAAGCGCCGCCGCGTGCCAAAGTCGGAGATCCTGAAATCGAGCGCCGGCTCGACCTTGCGCACCAGATCGATCTTCGCCTGGAGGCGACGCTGGCCTTCGGCGACATCGGGCGCCGGTTGCGTGCGACGGAAATACGACTCGGAAACGATCGACAGCACCGGGATCTCGTAGAGGATCGTGTGCAGCCAGGGGCCACGGATCCTGACGTCGATCCCGCCTTCCGGCCCGCCCTCTGCAAGGTGGATGTACTTCTCGTTGAAGTGGAACAGCGCGAGAAAATCGACGAAATCCGATTTCATGAAGCGCAGGCCGCGAAGGTAGTCGAGCTCCGCCTCGGTGAAGCGCACCGCGCACAGGCCGGCGATTTCCTCGCGGATGCGGTCGAGATCAGGCCGCAGATCGACCCCTGCGGTGCGGCAGGTGAACGCGTACTCGACCTGTGCACCCGGAAAGTGATGCAGCACCACCTGCATCATGGTGAACTTGTACAGGTCAGTGTCGAGCAGCGACTGGATGATCATCGCGGATTCGCGCCGGGAGCCGCGGGCATTGTACATTGGGGCCATGTGTGGCCGTTACGCCCTGCACAGTCGTCCCGAAGTCATCGCGCTCGCATTCGGGCTGAGCGAGCTGCCTGCCGGCCTCGCGCCGCGCTTCAATATCGCGCCGACCGCCGAGGTGCTCATCGTGCGTGAGGCATCCGCCGGCACGCGCGTGCCTGCCCTCGTGCGCTGGGGGCTGCTGCCACGCTGGGCCAAGGACCCGAAGCTCGCGGCGAAGCTGACGAACGCACGCGGCGAGACGGTGGCCGAGAAGCCATCGTTTCGCGACGCCTACCGCAAGCGCCGCTGCCTGGTGCCGGCGAACGGCTTTTACGAATGGCGGCGCGTGGACTCGCGCAAGCAGCCCTACTACGTCTACCCGGCTCAGGGCGAGCTGTTCGCCTTCGCCGGCCTGTGGGAGCGCTGGGAAGGCGCCGGCGGACCGCTGGAGAGCTGCACCATCGTCACCACAGAGGCCAACAGGCCAATGCAGGCGATCCACGATCGCATGCCGGTCATCGTCGCGCCGCAGGACTACGCACGCTGGCTCGATTGCCGCACCGGCGCGGACGTCGAAGATCTGCTGGTACCGTGTCCGGCCGAGGCGATCGGCGTGCATGCCGTCAGTACGGCGGTCAATCGTGCAAGCAACGACGTGCCCGAGTTGATCGAGCCGCTCGAACAGGCTTAGTGCGTGTCCGCGCCGCTGAGTCCGACGGTCCGCGGCATGCTCTGGATGGTTGCCACCGGGTTGCTGTTCATCGTGCTCAACACCACGATGAAGTGGCTCACCCATGATCTCGACCCCTGGCTGGTCGGATTCCTGCGTTACTTGATGGGCGTGCTGGTCATTCTGCCGCCGGCGCTGCGTCTCGGACTGCGCGCGCTGTGGCCACGTGCCCCCAAGCTGCAGCTGGTGCGCGGCCTGTTCCACGCCGGCGGCATGACGTTGTGGTTCGCCGCCCTGCCCATGGTCAGCATGGCCGAGCTGACGGCCATCGGCTTCACCGGCCCGCTGTTCATCTGCATCGGCGCGGTGCTGTTTCTGAAGGAGCACATGACTGGTGCGCGCTGGCTCGCAGTGCTCGTCGGCTTCAGCGGCGTGCTCCTCGTCGTCAGTCCCTGGAAGGGTGGATTCGGTGGCGTGTCGGTCGGCGTGCTGCTAATGCTCGCTTCCGCGCCGGTCTTCGCGGGCTCGTTCCTTGCCGCCAAGGCGCTGACCCGGTTCGACCGGCCCGATGTCGTCGTGCTCTGGCAGCACCTGTGGGTCTCCCTGCTGCTGCTGCCGGTCGCGATCGCCTACTGGACGATGCCATCGCCGGCGCAGTGGGGGCTGCTCGTCGTCTGTGGCGTGCTCGGTGCGGCGGGGCACTACTGTATGACGCGCGCGTTCCGGATCGCCGACATCTCCGCGGTCCAGTCGGTCAAGTTCCTCGAGCTGGTCTGGGCGTCGATCATGGGCTTCATCGTCTTCGGCACCGTGCCCGGGTTCTGGACCGTCATCGGCGGCATGGTGATCTTCGTCAGTACGCTGTGGCTCGCGAGCCGCGAGACACGCAGCGTGGAAAGGAGCGCCTCCGCGTCATGAGCATCGCAACCGGTAACCATGAATTTCTCGCCGAGGATCGCGACCTCTGGGAGCTGCCCGCCGCCGCAGTCGTCGCCGAGGCCGACCGGCATGCCGCGCCGCGCAGCGCAGCGCAGCGCCTAGTGGACCGCGCGCTGCTGGCCGCCCCAGTAACGCGCGCGCAGCAGCTTCTTGTCGGGCTTGCCCAGGCCCGTGACCGGCAGCGCGTCGACGAACTCGACCGACTTCGGCGCCTGCACCGGACCCTTGTGCTCGCGCACCAGCGCGATCAGCGCCTCCGGCGCGACCGTCTCGCCCGCCTTCAGCACGACCACCGCCTTCACCGCTTCGCCCCACTTTTCGTCCGGCACGCCGATGACCGCCGCGGCGGCGACCGCGGGATGCCGCGTCAGCACGTCCTCGACCTCGCGCGGAAAGACGTTGAAGCCGCCGGTGATGATCAGATCCTTCGAGCGGTCAACGATGTAGATGAAGCCCTCGGCGTCGCGCCGTGCCATGTCGCCCGTATGCAGCCAGCCGTGGCGGAACGCCTTTTCGGTCTCCTCGGGCTTGTTCCAGTAGCCGAGCATCACCAGCGGCCCGCGCACGCAGATCTCGCCGACTTCGCCCACCGGCACTTCGTTGCCGTCGTCGTCGAGCAGCCGCAGCTGGCTTGGACCGCTCGGCGTTCCGCAGGACGCGAGCCGCTCGGGATGGTTCTCCGGATCGTGCTCGTACCGGTGCAGCGCGGTGATGCAGTTCGGCGCTTCGGATTGGCCGTACAACTGCATGAACACCGGTCCGAAGCGCTTCATGGCCTCGATCAGGCGCGCCGGTGACATCGGCGATGCGCCGTAGATGACCAGCTCGAGGCTCGACAGGTCGGCCTGCGCCATGCCGGGGTGATCGAGCAGCACGTAGACCATGGTCGGCACCAGGAAGGTGGCCGTGATGCGATGGCGCGCGACCAGCTCGAAGAAGCGCTGCGGCTCGAAGCCCTTCGACATCACGAAGCTGCCGCCGCGCGACATCACCGCGACGATCATTGCCCCCGCCGCGTGCGTGATCGGCGTCATGGCGAGAAAACGCACGGCCTGCGGCCAGTCCCAGTCGGCGAGCTCGGTCACCACCATGGTCACCTGCACGCGGTGCGTGTGGATCACGCCTTTCGGCCTGCCGGTCGTGCCGCCGGTGTAGATCAGCACGCAGATATCGTCGGCCTGCGCCTTGGTCGTCAGCGATCCGGGCGCGTAGGCCTCGAGTGCGGCGAGGACGTCCTCGCCGAGATCGTTTGCACCGAGGCCGAAGATCGTCTTCAGGCCGGGCACTCGCGCGCGCAACGCTTTGCCGCGTTCTGCGAACGTGCCCGGGTCGACGAACAGATACTGCACGCCGGAATCCTCGAGCAGATAGGCGTGGTCGTCCTCGGAGGCGAGCGGGTGCATCCAGGTGGCGCGCAGGCCCATCAGGTAGCCCGCCGCGCTCACCAGAAACGCCTCCGGTCGATTCGACGACAGCACCGCGATCGCATCGCCGTGGCGCAGCCCGCGCGCCTCGAGCGCCTGCACCATCCGGCTGAGCTGTTCGCCGAATTCGCGATAGCTGATCGCCTGGTCATCGAGCGCGAACGCGATGCGCTCGCCGCCCCTGCGGATCGCGCGCAGGATCAGCTCGCCCATCGTGCAGCCCTCGTGCAGGGCCGCGGGCAGTGCCATGCTCATTGGCTTCTCCTGGCGGGTGCGCCGGATTTGCGACGCCGAACGATGCCGCAACCCTCAGCCCGCCGCAAGCCGTTGCGGGCTTGCGGTTTGACGGGTACTGGATATAATTCCAGCACTGTAAGCATGCCCAGTGACTGGGCGGGACAACCGCATGGACGCCCTGACCGACCGCCAGACCGAGATCCTCAAGCTGATTCGCGAGCTGACCGAAAGCTCCGGCTACCCCCCGACCCGCGCGGAAATCGCGCGCTCCATGGGCTTTCGCTCGGTCAACGCTGCCGAGCAGCATCTGCGCGCGCTCGAACGCAAGGGCGTGCTGGAGATTTCCTCGGGTGCGTCGCGCGGCATCCGGCTGCGTCCCCGCGGCACGGCGCGCCTCGGCCGGCTGATGGAGCTTCCCGTCGTCGGCCGGGTCGCCGCCGGCAGCCCGATCCTCGCCGAAGAGAATGTCCAGGCGCGCGTACAGGTCGATCCCAATCTGTTCACGCCGCGCGCCGATTACCTGCTGCGGGTACGCGGCCTGTCGATGCGCGACGCCGGCATCCTGGAAGGCGATCTCCTCGCGGTGCACCGCGCGCCGGAAGCGCGCAGCGGCCAGATGGTCGTGGCGCGAATCGGCGACGAGGTCACGGTCAAGCGCTACCGCCGGCGCGGCCCGCTCGTGCAGCTGTTACCGGAAAATCCGGATTTCGAAGCGATCGAAGTCGATCTGCGGCGTGACAGCTTTGCCATCGAAGGCATCGCCGTCGGCGTCGTTCGCAACGGAAAAAGTCTGTAAGGCAGCGGACTTGCGGCCGCCGCCGCGCGCCGATTTATCCGACAATCCGTTTAGAATCGGGCAGGTTCCTTCCTGCCCATGGACTTCGTCAACACGCCACAGCGCTCACTGCACGACGATCCGAATCGCGCGCCGCTCGCTCGCGAGCGTCCCCAGCCCGACCCGCGCAGAATTCTGGCAGATCGCGTCGAGCAGCTCTACGACCAGCTGTGGATCGCGATTCTGGGCGCATTCGTCGTCGGCGGGATCGCCACCTTCGAGCTCTGGGAGCCGGAGTATCGCGCTCTGGTGCTGTTCTGGTGGGGTCTGGTCAGCCTGATGACTGTCGCCAGTGCATGGCTTTTGCTGAGCTACCGGCGCAGCCGCAACAAGCTCGCCGAGGCCGATCAGTGGCTGCGCTGGCTCGGTCTTTCGGCGCTTGCCATCGGCTCGGTCTGGGGATTCGCCGGGGCGGTCTTCTTCCCTTCGCATACCGACGAGCAGCAAGTGTTCCTCGCGTTCCTGCTGGCGGGCGTGGTGACCGGCGCCATTCCCCTGTTTTCGGGCTCATGGCCCGTGTACGCGCTTTTCGCGGCAAGCATTCTGGCGCCCTTTAGCTACGTGCTCGCGACGTTCGGCAACCGGATGTTCACCGAGCTCGCTCTGCTCGTGCCGGTGTTCTACCTGGTCAACGTCGCAATCGCCTACCGCCTGACGAACGTTTTCACGCGGGGCTACCGCCTGCGCTACGCCTACAGCGAGCTGACCGATGACTACCGGAACCTGAACCAGCGCCTCAACGAGCGGCTGCTCGAGCTGCAGGAAGCGAGCCGCCAGGTCGAGGAATCGGGGCGCAAGCTTGCGCTGTTCGCGGACCGCGCACCGATTGCAGTCATGGAAATCGGCGCCGACGGTCGCATACAGCAGATCAACCCGGCAGCCGAGCTGCTGTTCGGCTACGCGCCGTCCGAGTTGATCGGCAGACCGATCGAGACCTTGGTCGCCGCCGCGGCGCAACCCGAGTTTTCGCAGCGCTGGCAGACGCTGCTCGAGCAGCACAGCCCCCTCCTTGCCCAGCTCATTCAAAACGTGCGCCGCGACGGGCTGGAAGTCGTCTGCGAGTGGACGGTGACCCCGCTCGTCAACCACGATGGACGGATCCTGTCGGTCGTGGCGCAGGGACGTGACATGTCCAGCCAGCTCGAGGCCGAGCGCATGAAGAAGGAGTTCACCTCGACGCTCAGCCATGAGTTGCGCACGCCACTGACCTCGATCATCGGTTCATTGCAGCTGGTGAATTCCGGCGCGATCGGCGGCGTCGATGCGCAGGTGCTGGAGCTTACCGAGATTGCCGAGCGCAATGGCCAGCGGCTGCTCGATCTGATCAACGACCTTCTGGATCTGGAAAAAATCCGCGCGGGCAAGTTCGACATCACCGTGGAAGTGCTTTCCATCGACGACGTGCTGCGGGAGGCCCTGGTGCTGAATCAGGGCTTCACCGAGCACCACAAGGTGCGCCTGAACGCAACCGCAAGCCTGCCGTCCGCGCGCGTCCACGCGGATCGCAAGCGCCTGCTGCAAGTGCTGACCAACCTGATCTCCAACGCCGCGAAGTTCTCGCCCGCGGGGGCCACGGTCGAGGTCGGGCTGGAGGAGACGGATGAGCGGATACGCGTGAGCGTGCACGACCGCGGCCCCGGGATCCCGGAGGATTTCCGTGCGAAAATCTTTACCCGGTTCTCGCAGGCGGACGCGACGGCAGCGTGGCAGAAGGGTGGTACCGGACTCGGCCTGGCCATTTGCAAGCACTTGGTCGAACGCATGAACGGACGGATTGACTTCCAGGACCGCGCGGGCGGGGGCAGCACTTTCTGGATCGAACTACCGAAGCACGCACTCTCGCAGACCGAAAAGGAAAACTGATGCCAACGCGCCCTTTGCAGAAAGTCCTCTATGTCGAGGACGACGAGGACATTCAGCGTATCGTGCGCATGTCGCTCGAGCGCGTCGGCAAGCTGACCGTCGACATCGTGAGCAACTCCACCGAGGCGATCGACCGGATGAAGGCCTTTCAGCCCGATCTGGTGATGCTCGACTGGATGATGCCGGAGATGGATGGCCCGGCGCTGTTTCGCAAGATGCAGGAAGACGCGGCAGTGGCCGGCTTGCCGGTCATCTTCATTACCGCGAAAGCCTCGCCGCGCGAACTTGAAGAGCTGATCCGGCTCGGCGCCAAGGGCACGGTTTCGAAGCCGTTTTCGCCCAAAGACCTGCCGGACCAGCTGCGCAGCCTGTGGGCCGGCATCCCCGACTGACGCGGGTGGCGTGATCCGCCCCCGCCGGCGGCCTCAACCCTGCAGCTTGACGGTGGTTTCGGCGCCGAGGGCGCCGGTGCCCTGATAGAACTTGCGCGACAGGAAGCCGATCACCTCATCGGCATTGCGGAACCGCGCGTCGCGGTCCTTCTCGAGCAGCTTGTCGAGCAGGCGCTGATAGGCGGATAGCTCGTCCGGCAAGGGCTGGGGCGGCGTGTTCAGGTGATGCAGGGCGACCTCGACCGCCGTTTCGCCGTCGAACAAATGGCGCCCGGTCAGCATTTGGAACAGCAGGACGCCCGCGCTGTAGATATCGGTGCGCAGATCGAGCGCGCGCCCGGAGACCTGCTCCGGGCTCATGTAGCGCGGCGTGCCCAGCACCTCGCCGGCGCTCGTCCGGTCGACCGCATCGATGTGCTTGGCAATGCCGAAATCGACGATCGCCAGGCTACCGTCGGCCCGAAACATCAGGTTCTGCGGCTTCAGGTCGCGGTGCAGGATGCCCTGCTCATGGATATCGCCGAGGGCAAACATGAGCTCGCGGAAGATGCGCAGCGACTCTTCCGGCGCCATCGCCTTGCCCCCCAGGCGCTTGCTCAGGTCACCGCCGTCGAAGAACTCCATGACCAGATAGGCGAGATCTTCGGAAATGCCGTGGCTCTCGATATTTGCCACGTGACGGCTCTTGATGCGCTCGACGAGCTCGTACTCTTCCATGAAGCGCTCGAGTGCCTTGCGATCCTTCATCACCTCGCTGCGCAGCAGCTTGACGACCAGGGGATCGTCGTCGCCCTCGCGCGAGGCAAGATAGACGCGCGACATGCCGCCTTCGCCGATCAAACGCAGCACGCGCACGCCGGGGATGTTGAGACGCGAGCCGAGCTGCTGTCCCTCCATCCGCGCAGCCACCTCGGGCGAGGCCGTCTGCTCGAGCTCATCATGGGTCAGCTCGCGCACCGAGGCGACGAGCTTCTCGCGCGTCAGCTCCTGCTTGCGCTGGTAATCGTCCGCCCCCGCCTTCATCGCGCGCACCGCGATGGACTCGTTGCCCGCGCCGGTCAGGAAGATCACCGGCGGACAGTCGCCGCGCTTCTTGAACTTGACCAGCCAGTCCAGGCCGTCGCCCCGGCCAAGCATGTAATCCAGGATCAGGACGTCAAAGTCGCCGAGGCGGAAGCTCTTGTCGGGGAAGTCGCGCACGAGCGGATCGAACAGCTCGACCTCGACCTGTGGAAATTCCTGCTTCAGGTAATGCGCGAGCAGATTGCGCAGATCCTCATCGTCGTCGATGATGAGAACGCGCATGGCTAGTCCACGACCGCGACGCGCGCGGCGTATATCGCGATCGGCTCCGCCTTCCCACGCAAGGTGACTTCGCCGCGCGGCTCGACGCTGTTCTCCGGCAGCAGTGCGCGGACCTTGTGGTATACCGAGCCGCACATCAGGACTTCGTTCGCGGGAGCGGTTTGCATCAGCCGCGCCGCCGTATTCACCGGATTGCCGATGATCGTGTAGCTCGTGTAGTGCGGCGATCCGACGTTTGCCAGAATCGCTTCGCCCATGCAGATTCCGACGCCGACGCCCGTCGCTATACCGTAGCGCTGCTCCCAGCGCGCGGCGACCGGCGCAAAGCGTGCCACCATCTCCTGCGCGGTGAGACAGGCGCGCTCGGCCGCGTCTTCCTGCGGAAACGGGACATTGAAGCCGACGAGCAGACTGTCTCCGGCCATGTTGAAAATCGTCGCGTCGTGGTGGTAGGCAGCGTCGGTCAGAATGCTGAAGTACTCGTTCAGCATCGCCACAACCTCGACGACCTCGGTGCGCTCGGTGATGCGGGTGAAACCGCGCAGATCAGCGAACAGCGCGACGACCTCGATACGCTGCGCGCGTCGCGAAAACAGCTCGCCCTCGGAGCCGGCATCCTCGATGATGCGATCGGCGAGCCGCGGCGAAACGTAGCGTGAAAACGCGCGCCGGATGGCTTCGCGGCTCTCGACCTCCGCCGCGAGGCGTCGCCGCTCGAGCTCGCGCCGTGTCTCGTGCAACCGGCGCAGGGTCTTAACGCGTGCGATCAGCTCTTCGCGGCGCACCGGCTTGGACAGGAAATCGTCGGCACCGGCCTCGATGCCGCGCACCCGACTGGCCGAATCGTCGAGCGCGGTGACCAGGACAATCGGCACCATGGCCGTGGCCTCGTCCGATTTAAGTCGTGAGCAGACCTCGAATCCTGTCACCCCGGGCATCATCACGTCGAGCAGGACGAGGTCGGGGGCTTCCGCGTACACCTTTGCAATGCCTTCCTCGCCGTCGGTCGCGGTCGTCGCATCCATACCCTCCGCGCGCAGCATATGCGCGAGGAACTCCGACATGTCTGGATCGTCGTCGACGATCAGGACGCGGAACCCCGAGGAGAGACCCAGCGGGAGCCTTGCGGCGACTTCACTCATACACGATCTCGAGTTTCGCGAGATAGTCTTCGTAGGTATCGAGATTCGAGCCGATCACGGCGGCATCGCTCGCCTTTGCGGCGTCCTCGATCGCCTTGCCGATCGCGGAGACCAGGTCGAAGCCGTAGGAGCTTCCGGCACCTTTCATCCGGTGGCCGAGGCGGCGAAGTTCCTCGAAATCGGACTTCGCGAGTGCCGCGCGAAGCGTTTCGAGCTCCTTACGTCGATTGTTCATGAACGACGGAATGAGGTCGGCGAGATCCTTCGCTACGGTCACGGTGTAGGCGCTCTGCGTCATGGATAGGTCGTATCGTTTTGTTATGTGCGGCCTGCTGGCGCGGCCGGGATCGGCAATTAGCTTGGAATTATAGGGATTTTCGCCCCCGCTGCTGGGGCGATTTGTCATGGGATGTCAAGCGCTTATCCGTCAGCCCGACAATGTCAACGCGCGCTGCCCGCCACGACCGCACGCGCGCGTGGCAGGAACGGATGCAGGGCGAGCGCTGCGGAAAATGCGAAACACGCCCCTTCGGCGTCGCCTTCGCCGAGCAGGATCTCCGCGAAGCTGCATAGCGCAGCAAAATGCCGTGGCTCGCGCTCGAGGGTGCGACTGAGGTCCTCGACGCACTGCGCGTCACGGCCCAGCAGGTAATACAGGGTCGCACGCTTGTGCCAGGCCTCGACATAGTCCGGCAGGCAGCGCAACAGCCGGGTCAGTCGGGTCTCGGCGACGTCGAAGCGCCGCGCGGCGATATCGTCTGCGGACCGATCGAGCGCCTCGTTGGCGATGCGATGCGGATGGTGCATCCAGACATGCCAGATGCGCTCCTCGATGGCGAGCGCGTCCGCTTCCGTGCCGCAGCCCGCAAGCCGCCGAAAGAGCGCGTCGAGCGCCGGTGTGCTGTGCGCCGGCCTGCGCTGATGCCGCGCGGCAATGAGGCTCAGGGTATTCGCATAGAGCACCATCGCAGCGCGGATGGTAGCAGGCTCAACGGAAGTTGCGTGCGCGCGCCGTCAGCTCGCCGAGAAGCGCGCTGTAATCGTGCAGACGACGTGCCACGAGATGGACCACCTCGCCGTCGCGCTCGATGGTGCCTTGTACCGCGAGCAGCGTGGCCCCGAGAAGGGCGCGGCGTTGCTGCTCGACCAGGGCGCGCCAGACCACCACGTTGACGGTGCCCGTTTCGTCCTCGAGGGTCACGAATACGACGCCGCTTGCGGTATCCGGACGCTGCCGACAGGTGACCAAGCCAGCGGCGCGCACCGCATCGCCATGCGCACGCGAGCGCAATTGCTCGGCGCTCACCACGTGAAGTCGTGCCAGCCGGGTGCGCAGCAACGTCAGGGGATGCGGCCCGAGCGTGAATCCCAGGCTCGCATAGTCGGCGACGATCCGCTCGCCCGTGCTGGGCGTCGGCAGCACGACCGTGGGGTCGCGTTGCGGGACCGGGCCGAGCAGGTCCGGCGTGGCCGCCACGCCGGCCGCGAGCCAGGAGGCCTGTCGCCGGTGCCCGGCGAGCGAGCACAGCGCATCGGCGGCCGCCAGACATTTCAGTTCCTGCCGACCGAGCGCAGCGCGTCCGGCAAGATCCTCGACAGACCCGAACGCGCGCTGGGCGCGTGCTACGGCAATACGCTCGGCAGCCGCCTCGCCGAGTCCGCTCACCATGCGCAGTCCCAGGCGGACCGCGCCGGCTTCCAGCGTACAGTCCCATCGGCTCGCGCCGACATCGGGAGGATGCACCGTCACGCCGTGGTGCTGCGCGTCCCGGATCAATTGCGCGGGGGCATAAAACCCCATGGGCTGGCTGTTGAGCAGCGCCGCGAGGAACGCCGCCGGCTCGTGGCGCTTCAGCCATGCAGAGACGTAGACCAACAGCGCAAAACTCGCCGAATGCGACTCGGGAAATCCGTATTCCCCGAAACCGAGAATCTGCCGATAAATGCTTTCGGCAAACGCGCGCGTGTAGCCGCGCTCGAGCATGCCGCGGATCAGCCGTGCTTCGAAGGGCTCCAGCCCGCCCTTGCGGCGCCAGGCCGCCATCGAGCGGCGCAGATTGTCGGCCTCGCCCGGCGTGAATCCCGCAGCCACCATGGCGAGCTGCATCACCTGCTCCTGGAAAATCGGTACTCCGAGCGTGCGCTCGAGCACCTGGCGCACCGCTTCGCTCGGATAGCGCACCGGCTCCAGTCCCTGCCGTCGCCGCAGATAAGGATGCACCATGCCGCCCTGAATCGGGCCGGGGCGCACGATCGCGACTTCGATCACCAGGTCGTAATAGTTCTCGGGCCTCAGCCGCGGAAGCATCGACATCTGGGCGCGCGACTCGATCTGGAATACGCCCATCGTGTCGGCGCGGCAGATCATCGCGTAGGTTGCGGGATCCTCCGGCGGCACGTCGGCCAGGGTGAAAGGCGCCCCGCGCTGCAGGCCGACCAAATCCAGCGCCCGGCGGATCGCCGTCAACATGCCCAGCGCCAGTACGTCGACTTTGAGCAGGCCGAGCGCCTCGAGGTCGTCCTTGTCCCACTGGATGATGCTGCGCTCGGGCATGGCCGCGTTCTCCACCGGCACGAGCTCGGCGAGCGGGCCGCGCGAAATGACGAACCCCCCGACATGCTGAGAAAGGTGGCGCGGAAACCCGATCAGCGCATCGCTGAGTTCGAGCAAGCGTCCGATCACCGGGCTTTCCGGATCGAGGCCGGCATCGCGCACGCGTTCCGGCAGCCGTGCCCGATCGTCCCACCAGGCCAGGCTTTTCGACAGCTGCCCGATCTGATCGAGCGACAGTCCGAGTGCCTTGCCGACGTCGCGCACTGCGCTCTTCGGCCGGTAGCAGATCACCGTCGCAGCCAGCGCGGCGCGTGCACGTCCGTACTTGCCGTAGATGTATTGAATGACCTCCTCGCGTCGCTGATGCTCGAAGTCGACGTCGATATCCGGCGGCTCGTTGCGTTCCTTGGACACGAAGCGCTCGAACAGCATGCTCATGCGCTTCGGATCGACCTCGGTGATACCGAGCGCGTAGCACACCGTGGAATTCGCCGCCGAGCCGCGTCCCTGGCAGAGAATGCCCCGGCGCTTCGCAAAGCCGACGATGTCGTGCACGGTCAGGAAAAACGGCTCGTAGCCGAGCTCTGCGATCAGCCTGAGCTCGTGCTCGACGAGCTGGACGACTTTGTCGGGTATCCCCTGCGGGAACCGCCAGGCGAGGCCCTGCGCGGTCAGCCAGCGCAGCCAGCTGGCCGGCGTTTCGCCTTTCGGGACCAGCTCCTCGGGATACTCGTAGCGCAGCGTGTCGAGCGAGAACTGGCAGCGCTCGGCGATCGCGCAGGTCTCGGCGAGCAGTTCGGGCGGATAGAGCTGCGCCAGGCGCATGCGCTGACGCAGGTGACGCTCTGCGTTGGGGTACAGCGCGTGACCGCAGTGCGCGATCGGCCGGCCGAGCCGGATCGCGGTAAGCGTATCCTGCAGCCGCCGGCGCGATCGCAGGTGCATGTGCACGTCGCCGGCGGCGACCAGCGGCAGCTTCACGGCGCGCGCGATCTCGCGCAAGCGGCCGAGCCAGGCCCGGTCCTCGGGGCCGCAATGCAGCGCGACTGCAATCCAGGCATTGCCCGGAAAGCGCTCCGCCAGCCAACGCGCCTGCGCCGGTTCGACGCTGCCCTCGGGGACGAGCAGCGCCAGCGCGTGACTGCCGGCCATCGCCTCGACATCGGCCGCCGAGAGCGCATAGTCGCCCTTTTTCGCCCGCCTGCGCCCCAAGGTAATCAGGGCGGAAATCGCAGCGTACGCACGGCGATCGGTCGCCAGCAGCACCAGCTTCATGCCGTCGTCGAGCCGCACCTCGGTACCGAGGATCAGCGGCAGCCCGCAACGTTTCGCCGCGAGGTGCGCACGCACGACCCCGGCGAACGAGCATTCGTCGGTCAGCCCGAGTGCGTCGTAGCCGAGCGCTGCCGCCCGCTCGACCAAGGCCTCGGGGTGCGAAGCGCCACGCAAGAAGGTGAAATTCGACAGACAGTGCAGCTCCGCGTACCTGGGAAGAGCGAACGACATATGCACGCCTGCTTTGTTGCGCCGGATCTCGCTGCGCCACGGCGCTTCAGGCGAAGATGCCGTGCAGATACCATCTACCGCCCGGCTCGCGGTAAATCCACAGCAAGGCCGTGTTCGTCGAGCAGGCGATGAAATAGTCGCGCTTGATCTCCGCACCGTCCCACCAGCCGGACTCGATGCGCTCGGGCCCTGCCAGCATCACCAGCGGACCGTTTTGCTGGGGAATCCCGCCGCGCTCCTCGAGCGCGCGCGGCGGTTCGACGAGCCAGAGCGGTCTCGGCCCGAAGGCGAGGTTCTCCGTTGCAGACCGGTCCTCGCCGGGTGGGCGGCGCCGCCAGGTCCGCTCCGGGCGGTAGTCCGGGTTGAGGCCGAGCCCGTGGACGGCGTCCTCGCCGAGACGGGCCTGCAAGCGCTCGACCAGACGATGCCAAGCCTCCGCGTCTTCGCGTGCATCCCCGAACAGCCCCGCCGTCTTGCCCTCCAGCGGCACAAAGCGGTCCGCCTCGACACGAACAGCCTCGACCGGCGCAGCGAGCGCATGTCCCGACAGCCGTTCGCGCAGCAGCTCGAGAAAGCGCCCTGCATCGCGTCCCGGCGAGGCCAGTCCGACCTCGATCCGGGTCGGCGCCAGGCGTCGGTGGCCGAGCACGACGAGAAACTGCCGGATCCCCGACTGTCGCGCGCTCAGCAAGCCTTCGAGCTGGAGGAGCAGCCGACGCAGGGCGAACAGCAGCGCCTCGGCATGTTCAACCTCGGCGGGCAGCTCGAGCGCCGCCGCAAACCGCTCGGGCAGCACGAAAAAGCGCCGCGGCTCGGGTTCGCGTCCCAGCGCACGATCCAGCTGCTCGAGCAGCGCCGGTCCGAGACGCCGTGCAACGCCCGCGCGCGGCAATCCGAGCAGCGCGCGTACGGTTCGTATCCCCACACGGCTCAACAGCACGCGCGCCTCCTCGCTTGTACAGAGAATCTCGATCGGCAAGCGTTCCAGCGCGTCCCTGAGCGCGAAGGCATCCTCGAGCAGCAATTCGGTCTCCGCGAAGCTGAGCAGCCATGCGCCGCGTGCACTCGGTGCAGCCGCCAGGCGGGTGCTGAAGCCGAGCGCCGCGACACCGCCGCGGATCTGCGCGGCGAGCGCCCGCAGCCCGCCGAAGCGGCGCAGGCTGCCATGGACTTCTGCCAGGACACCGTGCGGGAGTTCGAGTGAAACCGCGGGCGTGAAACGGCAAAGCCAGGCGGCAACGCCCTCGAGCGCGGCCCGCTCGGCGGCCGGATCCCGCGCCCGCAACTGCAGGCCTGGGGCAAGCGCCCAGGCGGCCGCCAGCCCCATGCCGGCACGGACACCCAGCGACTCGGCCTGCGCATCGCATGCGAACACCCGGCGGTCCTCGGCGATTGCCCAGGACATGCCGTCGCGCTCACGCGGGGCACGGCTGCGCGACAGGGTCTCGAGCGCGAGCTGCGGCAAGCGAAGGGCGATCCAGAGCATGAACAGGGCGATTGACGCGCAGTCGCAGCGGCGCCTCGCTGCGCGGGCCGCGACACTTGAGAATGCGGACATCGAGGCCATCCGCCGCCGATGCAAGCACGAGACGCAAAGCCGCGGGAGAAGACATCTGCATGGCTTGCAGCGGGCGAAACAGCACGACCAGCGCCTGGCTCGCGTCGGCCGCGACCGCGAGCCGCCGCAGCTCGGCATAACGGACCTCGCGGCACCACAGCAGCAGCGCATGACAGGCGCGTGCGCGCAGGACCTGCTCTGCAGCCCACAGCACCTCGCGGCGCCCCGGCGGACGTACCAGCGCGACGTTGCGCAGATCGATCCCGGCGGCCGCGAGCGCGGGTGCGAACGGCAGATGCGGCGGTGCCAGCCAGACGATGCGCCGTCCTGCGGCAGTCAGGGATGCCAGCGGCGGGAGAACGAGCTGCAACTCGCCGCCGCCCTCGAGCGCCGTCAGGATCTCGGTCAGCGCGCCGCTCGGCCAGCCGCCCCCCGGCAGCTGCCGGTCGAGCACGGGGAAGCCGCTCGGCAGCGCCGGCACGGCGATTGCTGCCCTGCGGCCGCCGCGCCATACGCGCTGCCGCCGGAAGAGGTCTTCAAGGGTCGCCGGAAGAACAGTCACGCGATCGATCAGGAGTCGGATACTGTATTTATATACAGTACTGCGTGCCCTGACAAGCCTTGCGCCGATCCGGTGCCCGTCACGAAAACGCCCCATGCCCGGGTTCCCTGGGCGTCGCGCTCGGCCGCGGTAGAGGAAAAAGCCCGTCCCCTCTCCGCACCGGGCCTTCTCAGGTGTTGCTTGGCGCAGGCGATTGCGGTTACTTTTCCCGTGGGATGCTGAGCCGGGAAGAAAACGACTTCCTTACGCGAACGGGCGCCGGGACGCCGATGGGCGCCCTGGTGCGGCGCTACTGGATACCCGTGCTGCGTGCGGACGAGCTGGCGCCGGGCGGGCGGGTCAAGCGTGTCCAGCTGCTTGGAGAGCGCCTCGTCGCCTATCGCACGCCGCGGGGAATGCCGGGCCTGATCGGCGAGTTTTGTCCGCACCGCGGCGCCTCGTTCTACTTCGGGCGCGTCGAGGACGACGGCATGCGCTGCGTCTACCACGGCTGGAAATTCGGTCTCGACGGCCGCTGTCACGAAACACCCAACGAACCCCCGGAATCGAATTTCGCGGCGAAACTTTCTCACAGCGCCTATCCGTGCGTCGAGCGCGGCGGGCTGGTCTGGACCTATATGGGGCCGGGCGAGGCACCCGCGCTGCCGGCGCTCGAATGGATGAACCTGCCGGGTGCGCACGTCTTCGCCTCGAAGCGCGTTCAGGAGTGCAACTGGTTTCAGGGCCTCGAAGGCGGCATCGACTCGAGCCATATTTCCTTCCTGCACGCGCCGCTGCAGCACAGCAATACCCGCGTGACGCGCGACATGGACCGGGTCAGCTTCGGCGTCGGCGCGGCGGTCGAAACCGGAGACCGAGCACCGCGTTTCGACGTGCGCGATACCGAATACGGCGTGCTGATCGGCGCACGGCGCACCCAGCCCGACGGCCAGTGGCACTGGCGCGTCTCCCAGTTCGCGATGCCCTTCTACACGATGCCGCCGGCGGGTATTGGCGAAAAGATTGTGCAATCACATATGTGGGTGCCGATGGACGATGGCCATGTCGTCAACTGGATGGTGACCTGGCATACCGAGCGTCCTTTGACGTCTGAGGAGGTCCGGCTGCACGTGGAAGGCAAGGGTTCGCATGTATGCGATTACGCGCCGGCGACTTCCGACCCCTACGGAGATATTCGAACGGCCGCAAACCGCAGCAACGACTACCACATGGACTGGGAGGTCCATCGCACGACGATGTTCTGTGGTATCCCCGGGTTCGGTGTCCAGGACCAGGCGATCCAGGAGAGCCAAGGCGCCATCGTCGATCGCTCGCAGGAGCGGCTCGGCAGCGCCGATTCCGCGATCATTCAGGTCCGCAAGCGCCTGTTGAGCGCGGCGCGCGGGTTGCAGGAGCCTGGTGCGCTCGCGCCGCCCGGGCTCGATCCCACGCCCTACGTTCTGCGCACGGCCTCCGCCGTGCTCGCGCCGGATGCGGACTGGGTGGAGGCCATGAAGCCGATCATCCACGTTCCGGTCGGCGACACGCGTCGCGTCGCCTGAGTACCGCTGTGCCGGCAAGAATGGCCGGCCGTGTCGCCCTGATTACCGGCGGCGGCGGCGGGATCGGCGAGGCAACCGGTCAGTTGTTTGCCGAGGAGGGCGCGACGGTATCGCTGGTCGACCTTGATCGCGCGGCGGTCGAGAACGCCGCTGCCGGGATTGCCGCGCGAACGGGCGCCGCATCGCTTGCGCTTACCGCGGACGTCGCGGAGGAAACGCAGGCACGGCGTGTGGTCGAGGAGACCGTCGCGAAATTCGGCGCGCTGCACTGCCTGGTCAATGTCGCCGGGATCCGCGTCTATGCGTCGCTCGCCGAGGCCGACGCGGCGGACTGGCAGCGCATTCTCGGGGTCAATCTTCTCGGCACCGCGCATTGCTGTAAGGCAGCCATTCCGCATCTGCGGGCAGCCGGCGGCGGGACGATCGTCAACCTGTCTTCGGTCTACGGCGTCATGGGGCGCGCCGGCATGGGGCAGTACGACACGACCAAGGCGGCGCTCCTCGGCTACACGCGGGCACTGGCGCAGGAAGAGGCGCAGCACGGCATTCGCGTCAACGCGGTCTGCCCCGGGGGCACGATAACGCCATATCACCTTCGTCGCGCGGCCGAGCGCGGCGTTTCGGAGGCAGAACTCCGCGGCTCGCGCGCCAGTGAAAATCTGCTCGGCCGATGGGCCGAGCCTCGTGAAATGGCCTATCCGATCCTGTTTCTCGCCTGCATGGAGTCGTCCTACATCACCGGTGCCACGCTCATGGCGGACGCAGGCCGCTCGATCATGTAACCATGACCAGCCGCGGCAACCAGGTGACGATTTCCGGGAACGCGATCAATACGCCAATGGTGATGACGTCGGCAATGAAGAAAAGCGCGACGCCACGAAACACGTCGCCGAGCGGTATGTCTGGACGCACGCCATTGACGACGAAGCAGTTTAGGCCGATCGGCGGCGTGATCAGACAGACCTCGGCCATCTTCACGACGATGATGCCGAACCAGATGCCGTCGTAACCCAACGCGATGATTGCCGGATGCACCACCGGAAGCGTCAGCAACAGCATGCCGATCGCATCCATGAACATCCCGAGAATGGTATAGCCGAGGAGGATGCCGATCAGAATCGCGAGCGGCGGCACGTCGAGGGTGGTGATGAACGTGGTGAACGCCTCGGGCAGACCCGAGAAGCCGAGAAAGCGCACGAAGATGAGCACGCCCCAGATCAGCGAAAAGATCATGACGGTGAGCTTCGCGGTCTCCATCAGCGCGTCGCGCAGCGTTCTCCACTTCGTGCCGCGCCACAGCGCCATCAAAAATACGACGAACGCGCCGAGTGCACCCGACTCGGTCGGCGTCGCCCAGCCGAGATAGACGGCAGAAATGACGATCGTGACGACGGATATGACCGGAAGAACACCTGGCAGCGAGCGCAGCCGATCACGCCAGGCGTAACCGCGCATCGAAGGACCGAGTTCCGGCCGCACTTTCACCGCGACGATGATGATGCCGACATAGATCAGCGCCGAGACCAGCCCCGGCAGGAAACCGGCAAGCAGAAGGGCGCCAACCGACTCCTCGACGATGATCGCGTAAATCACGAGGATCGCGCTCGGTGGAATCAGCGTCGCGAGCGTCCCGGCAGCCGCGACGACACCGGCAGCGATCTTGCGGTCATAGCCATACTTCAACATTTCCGGGATGGCGACGCGCGAAAACACGGCGGCGGTGGCCGTGCTGGCGCCCGATACGGCGGCAAATCCGGCGGTCGCCATCACGGTCGCGACCGCGAGTCCGCCCGGCAGCCAGCCGAGCCACTTGCGTGCCGCGTCGAACAACTGCTGGGTAATGCCCGCGTGATAGGCGAGGAATCCGATCAGGATGAACATCGGCAGCACGCTGAGCGGGTATGACACCACCTTGGAGTGGGGAATGGTGCCCACCATGGCGGCGCCCGCATCCCAGCCAATGATTTCGACGAGGCCAAGCAACCCGACGATCGACGCGGCGTACACCACGCGCACGCCAGCGAAGATCAATACGAGGAGCAGAATCACGCCGGCGATGCCGACGTTGAAGGGGTCTTCGATGCCGAGATACATGGGCGTCGCCGCTCAGCGCGGGGCGTCGCCGTCGACGGCGTCTTCGCCGAACGCGTCGCGGATTTCGGCGCGCGCAATTTCCGCGACGTCGTGGACAACCGGGACCGCGACGGGCTTGGCGCGGGGGTCGAGCGCGAGGCGAACGAAACCCGCCAGTTGAACGAGCAGGCGCAGCCACAATACGGCGAACGCGATGGGCACGAGAAGCTTCGACGGCCAGACCGGATACTCGGCGTCGATCGTGCTGTCGCCGAGTTCGTAGGCGCGAACGGCATGGTCCCAGCCGAACCAGCCTAGGACACTGACGATCGCCAGCGCGACCAGCGTCCCGAGTATTTCGGCGACCCACAGCGTGCGTCCGCTAACATGGCTCACGACGAATTCCATGCGTACATGGCCGCCGAGGCGCTGGCAATACGCCACACCGAGAAAGGCGAAGCTTGCCATCGACAATTCGACCAGATCGATGTAGCCGAACATCGGCGCATTGAACAATTTGCTGCGCAGGATGATCTGGGAGACGCCGAGCAGCATCAGGCCAAAAATCGCCGCGGCGGAAACCAAGTTGAACGCGTCTTCAATGGGCGACAGCCATCGATCTACGCGCCCGAGGAGCGAACGGCTGTTCTCCGGATCGGCCGTATGCGAGGTCAAGTCTGCCATCGGGCGTCCCAAGACGTCAGTTGGAGATACAGGAAAACCAAGCGGTCGCCGTGTCGCGACGACCGCTTGATCACTACCGCCCTGCTACTGCTTCGCCTCTTTGGCGAGCGTGAACACAGCGTCGAGCACGCCCTGCGCGTCGAACTGGTCCTTGTTCTTGGCCACCCATTCGTCCCACACGGGCTTGCCAGCGACTTTCTGGAACCGCTCGAGTTCGGCCTCGCTATAGGTGATTTTCTGCAGCTTCTTCTCGAACATCGGAAGGTTCTTCTTGTCAGCCGCGTCATAGACCTTGAAATAGACTTCGTTGATCTCCGGCCTCAGGTCTTCCAGCAGCTTTTTGTACTGCGGCGGAAGCTTGTTGTACGACGTCTTGTTGAAGACAATCGGGCAATCGCTGGTGCCGGGTGCCAGGTTGCTCGTAAACCAGGTCGAGATCTCGGGCGTCTTGTAGGACTGGTGCGCATAGGTGAATGGCAGCGACACGGCATCCAGCGCACCGCGCTGCATCGTGGTGTAGATTTCGACCGCCGTCACCGTCATTTTGGTCGCGCCGAGCTTGACCATCGCGTCACCGATGCCACCGCCGGCGCGCACGCGCATGCCCTTCCAGTCTTCGAGCTTGAGCGGCGGCTTGCCCTTACCCAGGAATTCGTACTGCGGCAGCAGCGTCGACATGTAGGCGATCGCATTCCAGCGGTCCATGTCGGCCTTCAGTGCCGGATGCTGGTAGAGCTTGTTGCGCACGTAGGCAGACACCTTGAAGTCCGCCAGCGGCAGGAACGGCAGCGAAAACACCATGAACGCCGGGTTCTTGCCGGGGGAGTAGAAGTTGCAGAACGTGGCGGCGTCGAAGGCGTTGATCTTCAGTCCGTCGAGCTGTTCCTTGGATTTGGACAGCGTCTCGCCATAGAAGATCTTCATCGTGAACTTGCCGCCGGTCTCCTCGGCGAGACGCTTCACCATGAGCTCCGGCCCCTCGGTGAATGCCCGCCGCTTGCCCCAGGTCGAGAATCTCCAGCTCACTTCAGGGCCATCGACCTTGGCCTGAGCAACGTTCGTTGCTGCATCCACGGCAGGCAGCGATATCGCCGCCGTTGCCACGACTGCCAGTTGTACCGATCGAAGTGATCGTCGCGCCATAACAGTTCCCTCCTCGCGGGTAGTTGCAATCGCCTCCACGAAATTCCTCGGCAAGGAATTCCCTCGGGCATGTTCTACGCGGGCCGAGACGGTGTCAAATGCGGAAGCGGGCGGCGAGCCGGACGCGGGCTTTCCCCGGTTCGCGAAACTGTATGGACATACAGTCCTGCGCACCCTGACCGGTCTTGCGCCGATTTGTTGCCAGTCACGAAAACGCCTCGCGGCCCGGGTTCCCTCCGCGTCTCGCTCGGCCGTGCAAAAGGAAGAGGCTCGTCCCCTCATTGGACCGGGCTTTCTCAGCGATCGCCTGGCGAAGCTAATTGCCGATCGCGGCGTGCTGGCCGTGCCGGGGCGGCATCGATGCAGCGCCGCATCCCGCAGCATGACGCCCCGCGCCCGGGACTTCACCGCCCTCGCCCGCCGCAGCCTGCGTGACGGTCACCGCCGGGCGGCCATCGAAGGCATCGAGCAGCAGCGCGGTAAGCTCGTGCATCCCGCCGAGCGTCGGGTGCGCGGGCTCGAGTCCAGGCCGGAAGCCGGCAGCGACCAGCCGATCGAGCAGCTGCCCATTCCTGCCGATGACGTGTACCGGCACGTCCCACGAGGCGCCCTCGCCGGTGACACCGCCCATCGGCTGGTGGTCCCCGAGCAGGATCAGCACGAAGTCCCGGCGACGCGGCTGTGCCATATAGCCCGCAAGCCAGCGGTAGCTGTATGCAATCGAGCGGACGTACGGCGCGCGCAGCTCGGTCCAGTCGCTCCGCTCCGCGAGTGCACGCTTGACCTCGAGCGCCGGGTACGGCTCGGGCGACAGCAGCTTCGACCAGTCCGGTTGGTAGGGCGGCAGCGGCCGGAACGGCGCATGGCTATTGATCGTCGCAAAAAACACGAAGCGCGGCGCAGAATCCTGCCGCAGGGGATAGAGCTGATGAAAGCGGGCGATCGAGTACTGGTCGGGGATCTTCCAGTAGCCGAATTCCGGGCCGTGGTAGCCCAGGCCGCGCGCCTCGAGAAAATGATCATAGCCGTAGAACGCGCGCTCCGGCCATTCCCAAGAAAGCGCCGGATAGAAACCGTAGGTTTCGTAGCCGCAGGCCTGGAAATGCCGAATCAGCGTCGGCCGGTCGCTCGCGAGGAGCATGTGGTGGCGCAGCGGATCGCTCAGATCGATGCCCGAGAGCAGGCTCAGATGAGCGAGGTCGGACGCACCGCCGAAGGTGGGTGAACGCACGAAGGCCGAGACGATCTGGCGGCCACTCGATTTGATGGAACGCGCCAGCGCGGACCTCGACGCGGCAAGGCTCGAGCGCGCAGCCGGGTTGTCGAACGCGAACGCACCGTAGGATTCGAGGAAGAACAGTTCCACGTCGCTGCCGGCGAGCCCGGACAGATCCGAATCGAACGCAGGCGAAGCCGGCAGCGCGACGGCAAGGCGCGTGGGCGATAGCGCATCACGCAATATGATCGCCTGTCGGACGAAGCTGGGCATCACCGGCCGCGAGACCACCGGCCAGGTCGCGCGCACCCCTGCCGTATTCGCGATCACCAGAACGACCGCGACGCCGGTGAGCGCCAGCGCCGTTCGTGACTGGAGCGCGAACGGCGCCGCGGTGTTTGCCAGGACGCCGATCGCCGCTCGCAGGATCCAGTACGCGCCCCACAGCGCGAGCGTCGCCGCGGCGGCGATTGCGAGCCCCTGCCAGAGCGGTAGATGCTGCGCGGTGACCCACAGGAAGCGCGGGAGCTGCGCGCCATCCCAGTAAAGGTTGATGTCGCGACCGAACAGCGCGGGTGCGGTGACGTCGGCATAGCGACCGACGACGAACAGGAAGTAGACTGCGGCGAGCCAGCCGAGCAGCGCTTGCGACACCCGTCCCGCGCGGCGTACCGCGATCAGCAACACCACCCAAAGCAGCACGAACTCCGGCGCGAGCCGCGCGTCGGGCCAGATCGCGAAGCTGGGCCACCAGTTGTTGAAGCTGAGGGCGGCGTTCAGGAACAGCATCGCCACCAGCGCTTTGCCAATCGAGCGGCCCGACATCAACGCCCTGCGTTCCCGGTTTTGTCGTTCACGCGTCATCGGATCGATCGCGGCGCGCGTGGCCGTCTGCAGGCTGCGCGCCTAGCCGCCGAAGCTTGGAACGGCCTCGGCGCGGACCGGCGCGGCGCCGGGGCGCCACATCGGCGCGGGTTCCGGCCCGGCATGCCGCTCGAAACCGAGCAGCGCCCGAATGTCCCGATGGCGTGCATAAAGGTCCTCGCGATCTCGTCCGCCGACATTGACGATCGCAAAGCGATGGCTGCCGAGCCACTTCATCTCCCGCGCAAGATCTGCGCCGCGCTTGAGATAGAGCATCAGCCGCGCGTCGGGATGCCGTTGTTCGACGCGCGCGATCTGCACGCGGCTCGGCACGGGGCGAAGCGGTCTTCCGTCAAACTTGCGAAACACGAAGCTCCCCGCGCAGCGGTACGGCTGTGGATTTCGGTCGAGACGAGGTGATTCGCCGAGCGCGAGATCGAGCATCAGCTCGTACAGCTTGATGCCGTCGACACCTTCGTAGAGCGTGACGAACTGCGACGCGATGCGTGGATTGATTTCAATCATCCGGATGGCGTCGCTGCGCGGATCGTAGGCAAGCTCGACATTGAAAAGGCCGTGATCGAAGCCGACCGCGCGGATCGCCTTCTGCGCGACGTCGCGCAACCGCAGCTGCACCCCCGGCGGCAGCGAGCTAGGGTATTCGAAGCGGTTGAACGCATGCGTGCCCGGGTACATCAGCTCGTCGACGATGCCCAGAATGCGGATCTGCCCGTGGTCGGCATAGCCGTCGACGTTGACCTGCATGCCCTCGACGAGGCCTTCGGCCAGCAGGTGATGCGCGTCGATCACCGATCCGAGATGCTCGCCGAGCAAGTCGTTGAACGGACGCTGCAGGCGCCTGATGACGTAACGCTCGAACGGCCGGAAGGCGAAGTGACGTCTGAGCTCCGCGACCGTGTCCACGCGACGCGCGAGGACCGAGAACGTGGCCTTGACCGGCTTGACGAAGAAGGGGAATGGGAGCGGCAGGTCCGCTTCGCAAAACCGATGAGGAAAAGCGGCAAACGCCGGGTTGGTCTCCGCCATGACCGCAGCGATCGCGGTGCGGGCGTAATACTTGTGCTGCGCGATGAGCACCGCCTTCGGGTCGGGACCCGGCAGACCCAGCCGCCGCGCGATCACCGCCGCGATCAGTACGCCGAACTGCTCGTTCGGACTGATGACCGCGGCGACCGCATGGCGCCGCGCCCAGGCCACCCAGCGATCCACGGCCCGGCGAACATCGAACGTCAGGAGCCGCGCGTTCTCGGGGAAGCGAAACAGGTCGAACCCTGCGTGAACGAACTCGAAGCGCGCGCGTAACCCGGGATCGGACAAGGCGAGCCTGTCCCACTCCTGCGCAAACAAGACCAGCACGCGTTTCCTTGCCATCGCTTGAGTCGACCGTGGTCCCGGGTCAGCGTTAGAGTGCGGACTGTACAAACGGTTCGTGCGGCCTGTCGACGGCCTGGCAAGCGCCTCAGCGGGCCTTGACCGTGCCGTGGCCGATGTAGCCGGTCATGAAGTGGACCGATGCCCACTCGAACCGCTCGAGGTAGGCCAGCAGGGGCCGCCAGGGCGCCTCCAGCCCCGCGTACGTCGTCAGATAGGGTCGCGCCCGCGCGCGCACGAACGGATTGAGCGGCGCGAGCCACCAGGGTGCGTATTTCATGCCCGCCACGGCAACCCGTGCGCCCGGCCGGGCGGCGGCGAAAATCCGCGCCAGCGCGCCCGGCGAGTGAATCACGTCGTGCGTGAAGTTGAACAGGATGGCGTCCAGCGGCGACGGCAGTTCGGCGGTCTCCATCGCCGATTCGATCAGGGTCACGTTACGCCAACCCGCCTGCGCGCAGCGCGCGCGCGCCAAGGCCAGCATCTCCGGGCTCAGCTCGACGCCGATCACCCGACCGGCCCCGCCGACGCCGTCCCGCAACAGGCCGAGGCTCAGACCGGTGCCACAGGCGACATCGAGCACCGTCTGACCGGATTGGAGCTCGAGCAGGCCGATCGTGCGCCGCCTCAAGGGCATCGTACGCTGCGCAGACCGATCGTAGCCGGCCGCGTGCGCGCGATACAAAGCACGCGCCCGTGCGGGATCCGGCGGCGACGGCGACCGGCCGTTGCGGTGCTCACGCGACATCGGGGAGGGTGCTTGCAAGCGCCTGTAGACGGGAGGCAACAAAAAACCCCGGTGCTCCTTCGAGCCCCGGGGTTTCTTGTTTGAAGATGGCCTGGCGGTAACCTACTTTCGCGTACGCAATTGCACACTATCATCGGCGCAAACCCGTTTCACGGTCCTGTTCGGGATGGGAAGGCGTGGTTCCAGGCTGCTATGGCCGCCAGATTGGCTCTGGGCCCAGCCGGCACGCAGCGCAGAGGCTGCGGCCCCGGGCCGCGATTCGGAAAAGATGAAGCTAAGAATTCGAGATGCGCTTCCGCGCCGACCGCGCGCCGCGACGGCGCGTGGTCTGCTCACGGTTATAGGGTCAAGCCACACGGGCAATTAGTACGGGTTAGCTGAAGGCCTCACGGCCCTTGCACATCCCGCCTATCAACGTCCTGGTCTAGGACGACCCTTCAGGGAGGTCAAGCCTCCGGGAAGTCTAATCTTGAGGCAAGCTTCCCGCTTAGATGCTTTCAGCGGTTATCTCTTCCGCACATAGCTACCCGGCAATGCCACTGGCGTGACAACCGGTACACCAGAGGTGCGTCCACTCCGGTCCTCTCGTACTAGGAGCAGCCCCTCTCAAACTTCCAGCGCCCACGGTAGATAGGGACCAAACTGTCTCACGACGTTCTGAACCCAGCTCACGTACCACTTTAAATGGCGAACAGCCATACCCTTGGGACCGGCTACAGCCCCAGGATGTGATGAGCCGACATCGAGGTGCCAAACGACCCCGTCGATATGAACTCTTGGGGGTCATCAGCCTGTTATCCCCGGCGTACCTTTTATCCGTTGAGCGATGGCCCTTCCATACAGAACCACCGGATCACTTTGACCTGCTTTCGCACCTGCTCGACTTGTCAGTCTCGCAGTCAAGCACGCTTTTGCCAATGCACTTTCGAGCACGATTTCCGACCGTGCCAAGCGTACCTTCGTACTCCTCCGTTACTCTTTGGGAGGAGACCGCCCCAGTCAAACTGCCTACCATGCACGGTCCCCAGCCCGGATCACGAGCCAAGGTTAGAACCGCGAACAGGTCAGGCTGGTATTTCAACGACGGCTCCATGAGAGCTAGCGCCCCCACTTCAAAGCCTCCCAGCTATCCTACACAGATCGGTTCACAGTCCAATGCAAAGCTGCAGTAAAGGTGCACGGGGTCTTTCCGTCTAGCCGCGGGTAGATTGCATCATCACAACCACTTCAACTTCGCTGAGTCTCGGGAGGAGACAGTGTAGCCAGCGTTACGCCATTCGTGCAGGTCGGAACTTACCCGACAAGGAATTTCGCTACCTTAGGACCGTTATAGTTACGGCCGCCGTTTACCGGGGCTTCGATCCGGAGCTTGCACCCCATCACTTAACCTTCCGGCACCGGGCAGGCGTCACACCCTATACATCCACTTTCGTGTTAGCAGAGTGCTGTGTTTTTGATAAACAGTCGCAGCTACCGATTCTCTGCGGCCTCTCTCGGCTCCGGCTGTACGCCTTCACCTGGCAGAGGCACACCTTCTTCCGAAGTTACGGTGTCAATTTGCCGAGTTCCTTCTCCCGAGTTCTCTCAAGCGCCTGAGAATATTCATCTCGCCCACCAGTGTCGGTTTGCGGTACGGTCTCACTACGACTGAAGCTTAGAGGCTTTTCCTGGAAGCATGGTATCTGCAACTTCCCACCCCGAAGGGTAGTCGTCATCACGCCTCAGCTAAGCCGCACGGATTTTCCTGCGCGGCACGCCTACACGCTTAAACCAGGACGTCCAACACCTGGCCTGCATAACCTTCTCCGTCCCCCCATCGCATCGCAGCGAGGTACAGGAATATTGACCTGTTTCCCATTAGCTACGCCTTTCGGCCTTGCCTTAGGGGCCGACTCACCCTGCGCCGATGAACGTGGCGCAGGAAACCTTGGGCTTACGGCGAGCGGGCTTTTCACCCGCTTTAACGCTACTCATGTCAGCATTCGCACTTCCGATACCTCCAGCAGACCTCTCGGTCCACCTTCGCAGGCGTACGGAACGCTCCCCTACCACGCAAGCGCTCCTTTTAGCTCTTGCCACTTCTCGACCGTGTTTGGCGCTTTGCGCGCCTTGCGCAAAGCCCAAGGTTGTCGCCGGCGTAGCCGACGACAAACCTCTCAAACGGCGATCGGGTTTTGAACGACTTCGCGCAGGGCGCGCAAAGCCATTCGAGAGCTAAAAGGAGCGCTCGCATCCGCGTCTTCGGCTACTAGCTTGAGCCCCGTTACATCTTCCGCGCAGGACGACTCGACCAGTGAGCTATTACGCTTTCTTTAAAGGATGGCTGCTTCTAAGCCAACCTCCTGGCTGTTTGTGCCTTCCCACTTCGTTTCCCACTTAGCTAGCGATTGGGGGCCTTAGACGGCGGTCTGGGTTGTTTCCCTTTCGTGTCCGGACGTTAGCACCCGGTGCACTGTCTCCCGTGAAAGCACTCATCGGTATTCGGAGTTTGCCATGGTTTGGTAAGGCGTCATGCCCCCCTAGCCATAACAGTGCTCTACCCCCGACGGTGTATCACGAGGCACTACCTCAATAGTTTTCGGGGAGAACCAGCTATTTCCAGATTTGTTTGGCCTTTCACCCCTACCCACAGCTCATCGACGCACTTTTGCAACAGTGGTTCGTTCGGCCCTCCAGCTGGTGTTACCCAACCTTCAGCCTGGCCATGGGTAGATCATCTGGTTTCGGGTCTACATCCGGCAACTAAATCGCCCTGTTCAGACTCGCTTTCGCTACGCCTTCCCTAAACGGTTAAGCTTGCTACCGAACGTAAGTCGCTGACCCATTATACAAAAGGTACGCGGTCACCCTTGCGGGCTCCCACTGTTTGTATGCATGCGGTTTCAGGATCTATTTCACTCCCCTCCCGGGGTTCTTTTCGCCTTTCCCTCACGGTACTGGTTCACTATCGGTCGACGACGAGTATTTAGCCTTGGAGGATGGTCCCCCCATCTTCAGACAGGATTCCACGTGTCCCGCCCTACTTATCCTGCGCCTAGTTCCACCACCTCTTTTTCGCTTACGGGGCTATCACCCACTATCGCCGGACTTTCCAGACCGTTCAGCTAAAAAGATGGCTAAAACGCAGAGGCTATTCCGA
>Ga0210060_1000005_pt1:80000-161768 | contig 161768 bp, 142 predicted proteins | sample Joice_CattailNLB_FD_184871 | JGI IMG/M metagenome (GOLD analysis project Ga0210060, IMG submission 184871) | Wetland microbial communities from San Francisco Bay, California, USA, that impact long-term carbon sequestration - Joice_CattailNLB_D2... | ecosystem: Environmental >...
TCAAGCGCCCACACTTATCGGCTGTGAATTGTTAAAGAGCGAACGCCCGAAGGCGCTGTCAAGCTGGTTGCGGGGAGAGGATTTGAACCTCTGACCTTCGGGTTATGAGCCCGACGAGCTGCCAGACTGCTCCACCCCGCGCCTGAAGAGCGAGAGTTTAAGCTGTATGGAAATCAGGTGTCAACAATTTGCGCGGAAAAACGTCTGCGTACGGTCATCCGCCGCCCGCGCTGCCCCCTGGTGAGGCGTCACAGCCCGCGCCGGTCGAGCAGGGCCTGGGAGATCGTCCCGACGTCGACGTACTCCAGTTCCCCGCCCAGCGGGACGCCGCGCGCAATACGGCTCGCCCGAATGCCCCGCGCGCGAAGCATTTCGGCAATGTAGTGCGCAGTCGCCTCGCCCTCGTTGGTGAAGTTGGTCGCCAGGATCACCTCCTCCACCTGCCCGTCGGTCGCCCGCGCGATCAGCCGGTCGAGCCCGATTTCGCGCGGCCCGATGCCATCGAGCGGCGAGAGCCGGCCCATCAGGACGAAATACAGGCCCGAGTAGCTCAGCGTCTGCTCGACCATCGCGAGATCGCTGGGCGTTTCGATCACGCACAATAGGGACGCATCGCGCCGCGGTGACCGACACAAGGCGCAAACCTCGCCCTCGGTAAAGTTGTTGCAGCGCGTACAGTGCCGCACCCGCGCAAGCGCGCCCTGCAGCGCCTCGGCAAGCTGTGCCGCGCCGTCGCGGCCATGCTGCAGCAGGTGATAGGCCATGCGTTGCGCCGAGCGCGGCCCGACACCGGGCAGCACGCGCAACGCCTCGATCAGGCGTTCCAGCCCTCTTGCGGTCTCAACGCGTTCGTCCGTGGTCATGCCACAGGCTGCCGAGCAAGAGGACCCAACGGCGCCCGCCACCGCGCCGGGGGCCGAAGCGCCATCAAAACAGCTTCAGCCCGGGCGGCAAGCCCATGCCCGCAGTCAGGCCACCCATCCGCTCCGCCACCGTGGCCTCGACGCGCCGCGCGGCATCGTTGAACGCGGCCGCAACCAGATCCTCGAGCATCTCCCGGTCGTCGCCGACCAGAGAAGGGTCGATCGACACCCGCTTCACGTCGTACTTGCAGGTGACCGTGATCTTCACCAGCCCCGCGCCGGCCTGCCCTTCCACCTCGATCGTGGCAAGCTCCTCCTGGACGCGGCGCATGCCTTCCTGCATCGCCTGCGCCTGCTTCATCAACTGTCCGATGTTGCCCTTCATGTCATCTGCTCCCGTCCGGGCGCGAGCGGCCCGGATGTCTATTTACCGTTGTCAGACGCCGCGCGGATCGTCGAGGGCACCACCTTGCCGTCGAACAGCTCCACCAATTCCTGCACGAACGCATCCTGCTGCACGGCGCGCGTGGCGTCGGCCTGGCGCGCATCACGCGCCTGGGCCTCGCGCGCCGCGACCGATGCACCGCCGCTGGCCGCGTCTTCCATGACACGCAGCTTCAATACGATCTCACGCCCGAGCTGCGCTTCCAGCGCTGCCTTGAGCTTGTCCTGGTAGGCGCGCTCTGCCAGCGACGCCCTGGATTTCGGAATCGCCAGCTCGTAGATCCGCCCGTCGCAGCGGCTGAGCACGGCATGCCGCGCCAGCTCGCGTGCCGCGCCGGTCACGGCCAACTGCGCGACGAGCGCGGTCCAGTCGTCCGCGCCGGCCGGCGCCCTTTGGACCGCCGCGCTCGAGTTCGCCGGGGCGCCCCGCGGCGCGCTCGAAGCGGCCGTGGTGGCGACCGCGCCGCGCGTCCGTCCCGCAACCGGGCTCTTGCCCGCCTCCCGTGGCGCGCCTGCGTCCCGATCTTCGGGACGCTCGCCGCCCTCCGCGCGAAACGCGATCATGCGCAGCAGCGTCATGACGAAGCCGCCGTACTCATCGGGGGCCAGCGCGAGGTCGGCACGTCCCTGCAGCACGATCTGGTAGTCGAGCTGCACGATCTCCGGATCGAGTCGGCCCGCGAGCGCCTCGATTCGCGCGCGCTCGGGGAGATCGTCCTCCAGGGCCGCGGGTACCGTCTGCGCGAGCGCAAGCTGCAGCAGCAAGCCCGCAAGATCGGCCAGCGTGGCGTCGAACGACAGGCTGCGCAGCTGCATGTCGTCTGCGATGCGCATCACCGCAGGGCCGTTTTCGTCCACCACCGCCTCGAGCAGCGCAAGCAGGACGCCGCGGTCGATCGCACCGAGCATGTCCTGCACGCTCTCGGCCGAGACCCGTCCGGCGCCATGCGCGATCGCCTGATCGAGCAATGAGAGCGCGTCGCGCATGCTGCCGGCCGCGGCGCGACCGATCGGCGCCAGCGCCTCGGTCTCGAAGGCGATGCCTTCGGCCTCGAGCAGCTTGGCGAGATGCGTTGTAATTGCCGCGGGCGGCATCTGCTTCAGATTGAACTGCAGGCAGCGGCTGAGCACCGTAACCGGGATCTTCTGCGGGTCGGTCGTCGCGAGGATGAACTTGAGGTGTGCGGGCGGCTCTTCCAGCGTCTTCAGCATTGCATTGAACGCAGAGGTGGACAGCATGTGCACCTCGTCGATCACGTACACCTTGTAGCGCGCCCGCGTCGGCGCGTACTGCGCCGTATCGAGCAGCTGGCGCATCTCGTCGACCCGCGTATTGGTGGCCGCGTCCACCTCGAGCAGATCGACGAAACGGCCCGCGTCGATCTCGGTGCAGGCGCTGCATTCGCCGCAGGGCACGGCGGTCACGCCGCGCTCGCAATTGAGGCATTTCGCGAGAATGCGCGCCAGCGTCGTCTTGCCGACGCCGCGCGTGCCGGTGAACAGATAGGCGTGATGCAGCCGCTGTTCCTCGAGCGCATGCCTGAGCGCACGCACGACGTGCTCCTGCCCGACGAGGCTGGCGAAGTCGCGCGGCCGCCACTTGCGGGCGAGAACCTGATAGGACATGCGGCCGATTTTATCAGCGCCATCGAGGGCGGCGGCTGCGCGCGCCGCCCTCGATCGCATGGGTGGCGAGCCTAACCCCCGGCACCTGCAGTAACCGGCTGTGGCTGCTTCCTTCCGGATCTGACCAGGTTCACCAGGCTGCAGTGCGGGGAGGCCCGCCGTCGTTCGCTAAAACCGTCAATCCGCATTGGCGGAGAGAGAGGGATTCGAACCCTCGATACGCTATTAACGTATACACGCTTTCCAAGCGTGCGCCTTAAGCCGCTCGGCCACCTCTCCGAGGAGCGCGTATTGTAGCGCGTCGCGTCGTTTCGTCGTGTCGTCGTCCACGCGGCGCGCTGCGGCGACCTATCGGGCGACGGCGCCGCGCAGTCCGTTCATGATTTCGTCGAGCGTGCGCAATTGCCGTGCGAGGCTGCGCATGCTGTTGCGCGGCTGACCGTTCACCGCGACCCGGCTCGACGGCCGCACGCCGGCCTCGAGGTCGATGAGCTGCTGGCGCAGCACGCGGGTCATCAGGTCGGCATGGATGCCGGCCAGGGTCGTCGCGTCGGACTCGGCCAGACGTCCGGCCGCAGCGGCATCGCGCAGGCGATCGGGCGTCGCACGCGCAGTCGAGCCGACGCGCAGTGCCAGCGTGCGGGCGATGCTCACGATCGGCATGAGCCCGCCGCGCTTCAGGTCCACGCGGCCCTCTTGGCTGCGCAGCCGACCGAACATGCCGAGCGGCGGGCGCAGTCGGTCGACCCATTCGGCGAGCAGCGCAAGAAACGGCGGCGTGCGAGACGCTGCGAGGACCGCGTCGGCGTGCAGCTGGTGGCCGAGCTGCGCGTCGCCGGCGACCGGGATGAGATCGAAGAAGATGTCGATATTCATCAGGTCGTCCGGCTTCGCGCGTCCCAGCCAGGCGTCGATGCGCGATCGCCAGTCGGCAAGCGTCCCGCGCCATTCCGCGTTCGCCCCCATGACACCGCCCTTGCAGCGCGGGATGCCCGCCTCGTCGAGCAGCGCCGCGATTCCGGCGCCGAGCTCCGCGAACCAGGCATCGTCCTGCGGCCCGCCGGCGTGCACGATGGCATTGTCCTGGTCGGCCACCAGCAGGCTCTCGCCGCGCCCGCCCGAGCCGAGCACCAGCACGCACCACTCGGCCGGCGGCGCACCGCGACCCTCGGCCACCATGCGTGCAAGCGTCAGCTCGCTCGCGCGGGCAGTCAGCGCGCGCACCTCGTGCGAGACGACGCTCGCGATCTCGGCGCCGCCCATCCCCTCCGCGACCAGGCGGCGCGCGACTTCCGGCACCTGGCTGTGACTGGCCGCCATGGATACCGCGTCGCCGGCCGCCTGCAGCGCGTCGCCGAGCACCATCGCGGCGCTCACGCGATGGTGCAGCACGTCGCGTTGCGACAGCACGCCGATGGCGCGTCCGCGCGCATCGACCACGCACAGGTGGCGAAAGCCGAGCCGGTCCATGCGGCCCAGCGCACGATAGACGAGCTCGTCGCCGTGCATCGTCTCGACCGGTGAGGTCATCACGCTGCGCACCGGCGTCTGGTCGAAATCGAGCCGCGCCTGCGCGCTCTCGCGCAGCACGTCGCGCTCCGTAAAGATGCCTTCGGGCGGCGCCTCTGCGCGGCCCACCAGCACCGCGCCGACGCGGTGGGCGTGCATTTCCCGTATCGCGGCTCGCAGCGTCGCCTCGCCCGGAATGAACAGCGGCGGCCTGCCCATCATGTCCTTCAATCGCCGCTCGTAGAGATAGCTGTCGATTCGCGCCACGGGCAGCGTCGGGCGCGCCGACGGCGCTTCCCCGGGCACCGCGTACCAGCCGGCCTCGGCCTGCCGGCGCACCAGGTCGTCGCGTTTCGCGGCAAGCAGCAGCGCCTCGCCAAGCGTGCGCACATCCGCTTCGCGCAGCCGCGGAATCAGACGCGCGAAGACCTCTGCCGCGGCCATGCTGTCGCCGAGCGCGCTGTGCCGCTGCGCGATCTGCACGTCGAAGTCCGAGGCGATCGTCTCCAGTCCGAGGTCCGGCAACGCGGGCTCGAGCGCACCGATCAACTGCGCAATGTCGAGGGCCGGCGGATCGCGCCAGGCGAGGCCCGCGCGCGCCGCCTCGTGGCGCAGCACCGCGACATCGAAGGCGATGTTGTGGCCGACCACCACGCGCCCCGAAAGCATTGCCTGCAGCGTTTCGTAGACGCTCGCGAAGCTCGGCGCAGCGGCGACGTCGGCGTCGCCGAGGCCGTGAATGCGCTCGGCCACTGCCGGCATGGGAATCCCGGGATTGACCAGCTGCTCGATGCGCGGCGTATCGAGGATGCGCGGACCGAGCATGGCGATTGCACCGATCTGCACCACCCGGTCGCGGCGCACATCCAGCCCGGTGGTCTCGAGGTCGAGCACCGCCACGGGCAGCGCGGCAAGCGCGGTCAGATTGGACGGCGGAAGCGCGGGGCGCGTAGAAGACGTGGCGCTCATGCGGCGCGGCCTGTGGACTCAGTTCATGAACCTTGCCATCACCCGAGCCATGCTACGCGCGACCTCGCCTTCGAGCGGGAAGGAAAGCATGCCCATCACGGTGTAGCCCAGCAGCCAGGGCATCAGGTAGAAGCGGATCATGAAGAAGAACCACGCCACGTACAGCGGGATCAGCGGCGGCAGCAGAAAGGCCGGCGTGATCGGCGCGAACAGCTTGAGCAGCGGGTCGGTCACGCGGACGAAGAACCGCATGAAGAAAAACCGGCTGTTGATCGGCAGAAAGATGTTCATCCCCACCCGGCCGATCAGCGTCCACATCACCATGCCGAGGACGTAGTCGAGGAGGAGTACCCAGATCGGGAATTGTGCGGCCATGCGTTGGCTCCGAGTCGCGGAAGATTCTAAGCGCGTGGCGAAAAAAAGGCCGGGGCGATCGCTCGCCCCGGCCGCTGCGAAGTTGCGACGCTTAGTGTGCGGAACCGAGGATCGTCTGGCCCTTCGGAATACGGACCTCGTCGACCATGTCCATCGTCTCCTTGTCCGGCGCCGGCGTCAGCAGGCTCACCACGACCATCGAAACGAGGCTCGCCGTCGCGCCGATGATGCCGAAGCGCAGGTGATCGATCCCCCACCAGGGCTTCATGCCGCCCGCATACACCATGTACAGGTACCAGGTCCCGACCGCAAAGCCGATCACCATGCCGGCGATTGCCCCTGCGCGGTTGGCACGCTTCCACCACACACCGAGGACGAGCGGGAAGAACAGCCCGGACATGGCGAAGTCGAACGCCCAGGCGACCGCACCGAGAATGCCGGTCAGCCGCAGACTCGCGACCGCCGCGCCTGCCGCACCGATCACGATGAGCAGCACGCGCGCGACGATCAGCCGGTGCCGAACGTCGGCCTTCGGGTCGATCATCTTGTAGTACAGGTCGTGCGACAGCGCGTTGGCGATCGCGAGCAGCAGACCGTCGGCGGTCGACATCGCCGCCGCCATGCCGCCCGCTGCGACCAGGCCCGAGATCACGTACGGCAGTCCCGCGATCTCCGGCGTAGCGAGCACCACGATGTCGCCGCGCATGAAGAACTCGTTGATCTGCACGATCCCGTCGTGGTTGAAGTCGATCACCTTCACGCCGCCCACCTGGCTCCACTTCTGCACCCAGGTGTGGGCGTCCACCTCGGCGAGCGTCTTGCCGATGATCGCCGTGGGCAGGCTCGGATCCAGCATCTGCAGCTTGGTGAAGGTCGCAAGCGCCGGCGCCGTGAAGTACAGCATGAAGATGAACAGCAGCGACCAGGCGACCGACACGCGCGCGGCGCGCACCGAGGGCGTGGTGAAGTAGCGCATCAGGATGTGCGGCAGCGACGCGGTGCCCATCATCATGCACGCGACCAGGGTCACGAACTGCACCCGGCTGACGAAGGTTCCCGGCGGCCCGTTGTGCAGCGTGGTGAGCGCGCTCAGGCCCTTCACTGCCTCGGGGGGCTTCAGCACGCCGACCTGGTGGACCGTTTCGAGCCCGGCGATCTTGCGCACCGCATCGCCGTATTCGATCTGCGGGAACCAGCCGAAGCCCTGCTTGTTCGACATCCAGATCACCGGCACGAGGTACGCGATGATCAGCACGATGTACTGCGCCACCTGCGTCCAGGTCACTGCGCGCATGCCGCCAAGCATCGAGCAGATGAGAATCCCGGCGAGGCCGAGCCAGATGCCCACGCCGAAGGGCACCAGCAGTGCGCGCGAGGCGATGGTCCCCGTGGCGTTGATCTGCGCGGTCACGTAGGTGAACGACGCCACCACCAGGACGACCACGGCGCAGAAGCGCGCCACGTTGCCGCCATAGCGCGTGCCGATGAAGTCCGGCACCGTGTAGCAGCCGAACTTGCGCAGGTAGGGCGCCATCAGCACCGCCACCAGCACGTAGCCGCCGGTCCAGCCCACCACGAACGCGAGGTAGGGATGGCCACCCATGTAGATGCCGCCGGCCATCGCGACGAACGAGGCCCCGGACATCCAGTCCGCGGCCGTCGCCATGCCATTGAACACCGCCGGCACCTGGCGCCCCGCGACGTAGTAGGCATCGAGCTGCATCGTCCGCGACATCCAGCCGATCAGGGCGTAGATGACGATCGTGAAGCCGACGAAGAAAAGGCCGATCGTGTCGGCGCTCATCCCTGCCTTCTCGGCAAGCGACATGATGCCGATGAAGACGATGAAGCCGCCGGTGTAAAAGCCGTAGATCTTGGGCAGGTTGTCGATGAACGAGCCCTGCATTCTGAATATGCTCATGTCGTTCTCCCTCGCCTTATTCTTCTTCAGCCATGCCGGTTTCCTGATCGATCTTGTTCTGCTGCCATGCAAATGCGAACAGCTGCACGACGAACACGATCAGCGAACCCTGCGCGGCCATGTAGAAACCGAGCGGAAAGTGCATGAACGAGAATTTATTCAGTGCTATCGCGAACCAATGAACCACGAATGAAAACACGAACCAGATCGCCAGGTGGACGATCATCAGGTTGCGCGTGCGGTTCCAATGGATTTCTTTTTGTGAATTATCTGCGGCCATCGTCTATCCTCCTCCTGTTCGACGTGACGGAACGCGCTACAGGCGCCTGAGTCCCGGGGAGTTGTCGTGCCTCCCTTCGTCGACCCAAGGCTGCCGGATTCTAACCCATTTCGCAAAAATTAAACCCCCCTCGAACATCGACCGCATAACGGGCCCTATGGGACGCTTTTCGGAACTGCCACAGCTGCTTAGCAAGGCCTATGACGCACTGCGCAACGTGTTCGCTGTGCGCCGCAGCCGTGCCCGGCCGGTGGTCGACCAGGCAGGCCTGCGCCAGTTTCTCGAGACACGCGCAAGCTACGTTGCGCAGATGTCGCTCTATGGCTATCTGCGTACGCGCGCAGGAATGCGCTACCCGGAGCTGTTCGAGGAAGACGTATTCGTCGCGTCAGTCAACATCGCGAAATGGCAGATCTGGCTCGCCTGCCTGTCGGATCTCGCGGTATATGCAGGCTTCCTAATATTGCATCGCACGAACGCGCCGGTGGATCAGGTCCGCGAGCTGATGCGTCGCGCCCTCGACGAGGCGCTCGCCGCAACGGGGATCCCGGAAGAGGCCGGACCCGAATTTGCGTCACACGCCGATCGGGTGCGCGCGCGGCTCGCGCACTGCGACTGGCGCGAGATCGGCGACGACGCAAGCGCGTTCAGCGAAAGCCCCGACGCGCTGGTGCACTGGGCGCCGGTGGTCGACGAGCTGAAGGCGCTCGACACCGAGATCGTGCGCAATTCGATACGCTTCCGCTGGCAGGAGGTGCGCCGCGACTTGCGCCGCGACCTGCGCGCCGACGAAGTGCTCGGCCACGCGGGCGCCGCGACTGCGCAGGCGGACGCCGCGGCCTGAGTCGCGCGCCGCGGGCTCAGAGCCCGCGCTTCAACTGCTCGAGGATCGCCGGGTTTTCGAGCGTCGAGACGTCCTGCGTGATTTCCTCGCCGCGCGCAATCGAGCGCAGCAGCCGGCGCATGATCTTGCCCGAGCGGGTCTTCGGCAGGTTGTCGCCGAAGCGGATGTCCTTCGGCTTGGCGATCGCACCGATCTCCTTGCCGACCCAGTCACGCAGCTCCTGCGCGATCTTCTTCGCCGCCTCGCCCTCGGGGCGCGCGCCCTTGGTCACCACGAAGGCCACGATCGCCTCCCCGGTGAGGTCGTCCGGCTTGCCGACGACGGCGGCTTCGGCAACCAGCTTGGAATTCGCCACCAGCGCCGATTCGACCTCCATCGTGCCGAGCCGGTGGCCGGAGACGTTGAGCACGTCGTCGATGCGTCCGACGATGCGGAAATACCCTTCCTCGTCGGTGCTCGCGCCGTCGCCGGCGAGGTAGAGCTTGCCCTTGAAGTCGTCAGGGAAATAGGTCTTCCGGTAGCGGTCCGGATCGCCCCAGATGGTGCGCACCATCGCCGGCCAGGGTCGTTTGATGACCAGAATGCCGCCCTTGCCCCTGCCGACCGGCGTACCGGTTTCGTCGACGATGTCGGCAAAGATCCCGGGCAGCGGCAGCGTCGCCGAGCCCGGCTTGGTCGGCGTCGCCCCCGGCAAGGGCGAAATCAGATGTCCACCCGTCTCGGTCTGCCACCAGGTATCGACGATCGGGCAGTGCCCGCCACCGACCGTCTCGTGGTACCACATCCAGGCTTCCGGATTGATCGGCTCGCCGACCGTACCGAGAATGCGCAGGCTCGAGAGGTCGTACTTCTTCGGCAGGTCGGCGCCGGCCTTGATCAGCGAGCGGATCGCGGTTGGCGCGGTGTAGAACACGTTCACCTTGTGGTCCTGGATCAGCTTCCAGAACCGGCCGGCGTCCGGATAGGTCGGTACGCCCTCGAACATCACCTCGGTCGCACCGACCGCGAGCGGCCCATAGGTGATGTAGCTGTGGCCCGTGACCCAGCCGACATCGGCCGTGCACCAGAACACGTCCGTCAGCTTGTAGTCGAACACCCACCGCATCGTCAGCATGGTCCACAGCAGGTAGCCGCCGGTCGAATGCTGGATGCCCTTGGGCTTGCCGGTCGAACCCGAGGTGTAGAGGATGAACAGCGGGTGCTCGGCGTTTACCCAGGTCGGCTCACAGGTATCGGGCTGGCCCTTGAGCACGTCGTCCCACCACTTGTCGCGCGGCGCGGTCATCGGCACCTGGCTGCCGCTGCGCTTGTAGACGATCACGTTGCGCACGCCCTCGCAGCCGCCCATGGCGAAGGCTTCGTCGACCACCGGCTTGAGCGGGATCTCGCGCCCGCCGCGGAACTGCCCGTCGGCCGTGATCACTTCGGTCGCGCCCGCGTCGATGATGCGCTCCTGCAGCGATTTCGCCGAGAAGCCGCCGAACACCACCGAGTGGGTCGCGCCGATGCGCGCACAGGCCTGCATCGCCACCACCACCTGGATCGACATCGGCATGTAGATCAGCACTCGGTCGCCGGTCTTTACGCCGTGCGCCTTGAGCGCATTCGCCATGCGGCAGACCTCGTGATACAGCGCCTGGTAGCTGATCTTGGTGACCTTGCCATCGTCGGCTTCGAAGATGATCGCAACCTTGTCGGGCTGCGTCTTCAGGTGGCGATCGAGGCAGTTGTACGAGGCGTTCAGCTCGCCGTCGTAGAACCAGCGGAAGAACGGCGCCTTCGATTCGTCGAGCACCTTGGTGAACGGCTTGTGCCAGAGCAGCTGTTCTTTCGCGAGGCGGCCCCAGAACCCTTCGAAATCCTTCTCCGCTTCCGCGCACAGGGTGCGGTAGGCATCCATCCCGGAAACGTTCGCCTGCTTGACGAACGCGGGCGACGGCGGAAACACGCGGTTCTCGTGCAGGACGGACTCGATCGTCGAACTGGACATCGTTGCGCTCCTCTCCCAAATGGCGTGCGGCCGCGACCGGACCGCGAGTGGCGAGATGGAACCATCATGCCAAGGGGTTGTAAAGAGAGCAAAGGCCAGTCACGGCCGATGGCGCGATTCGACGGCGCCGTCGAGAGGACCTTGCGCTGTGCTAAATTGGCCGCCCGCCCTGCCCCGGCAGCCGCCGGCGCGCATGCCTCGGCCAGGGCCCCGAGCGGCGCCGCGCGAAGGCCGGGCGCAAAACATCGATGGAGTCGAGTCCCATGACGACGATTCGCCAGGATGACCTCATCCAGAGCGTCGCCGACGCCCTGCAGTTCATCTCTTACTACCACCCCGCCGACTACATCCGCGCGCTGGCGCGCGCCTACGAGCGCGAGCAGTCGCCCGCGGCCAAGGATGCGATTGCGCAGATCCTGACCAACTCGCGCATGTGCGCCGAAGGGCATCGGCCGATCTGCCAGGACACCGGCATCGTCAACGTGTTCCTCAAGATCGGCATGGACCTGCGCTGGGACGGCGCGACGCTGTCGGTCGAGGACATGGTGAACGAGGGCGTGCGACGGGCGTACAACGATCCCGACAACAGGCTGCGCGCCTCGGTGCTGCTCGACCCCGCGTTTACCCGGGTCAATTCGCGCGACAACACCCCCGCGGTCATTCACATGCAGGTCGTCCCGGGCGCGACGCTCGAGGTCGACGTCGCCGCCAAGGGCGGCGGCTCGGAGGCCAAATCGAAATTCGCGATGCTCAATCCGTCGGATTCGATCGTCGACTGGGTGCTGAACACCGTGCCGACGATGGGCGCCGGCTGGTGTCCGCCGGGCATGCTCGGGATCGGCATCGGCGGCACCGCCGAAAAGGCGATGCTGCTCGCCAAAGAGGCGCTCATGGCACCGATCGACATGGCCGAGCTCAAGGCGCGCGGCCCAAAGGACAAGCTCGAGGAATTGCGCATCGCACTCTACGACCAGGTCAACGCCCTCGGCATCGGCGCGCAGGGCCTCGGCGGGCTGTCGACCGTGCTCGACGTCAAGATCCTCAGCTACCCGACGCACGCCGCGAACAAGCCGGTCGCCATGATTCCGAACTGTGCGGCGACCCGCCATGCGCATTTCGTGCTCGATGGCAGCGGCCCCGCGGCGCTCGAGGTGCCGTCGCTCGAGGACTGGCCGACGTTTGCCTGGTCACCGGCCAAGGACGCGCGGCGCGTGAACCTCGACGCGCTGACGCCCGCCGAGGTCGCTGCGTGGAAGCCCGGGGAGACCCTGCTCCTCTCCGGCCGGCTGCTGACCGGACGCGACGCCGCGCACAAGCGCATCGAGGACATGCTGGCGAAGGGCGAGAAGCTCCCCGTGGACCTGACCAACCGAGTGATCTACTACGTCGGTCCCGTGGATCCCGTGCGCGATGAAGCCGTTGGCCCAGCAGGCCCGACCACCGCGACGCGCATGGACAAGTTCGTCGAGACGATGCTCTCGAAGACGGGATTGATCGCCATGATCGGCAAGGGCGAGCGCGGACCGGTCGCAATCGAGGCGATCCGCCGGCACAAGGCGGCCTCGCTCATCGCGGTCGGCGGCGCCGCCTACCTCGTTGCCAAGGCGATCAGGAAGTCCACCGTACTCGCGTTCGAGGACCTCGGCATGGAAGCAATCTACGAGTTCGAGGTCGCCGACATGCCGGTGATGGTGGCGGTCGACGCCAAGGGCACATCGGTCCACCAGACGGGACCGGCCGACTGGCAGGCGAAGATCCGCGAGTTCAAGCTGCCGGTCACGGCCGCCTAGCGCCCCATCGTGAACGACGCCACCCGGACCGACTGGCGCGCGGTCTGGGCGATTTTCGCCATCGGCGTGGTGAGCGCCGCGTACGTCGGCAAGGCGCCGCCCGCCCTGCCGATGCTGCGCGCCGAGCTCGGCCTGACGCTGGTCGAAAGCGGCCTCGTCGCGACCATGTTCAACGTCCTCGGCGGCATCGTCGGCATCTTTGCCGGCATGCTCGCCGACCGCTTCGGCCACAAGCATGCCGCGCTTGCCGGTCTCGCGGCGCTGATCGCAGGCAGCCTGCTCGGCGTGTTTGCGACGAACTATGCGGCGGTGCTGCTGGGACGCTTCTTCGAAGGCGCCGGATTCATGCTCGCCTCGGTCTCGGGCGTCGCCCTGATGACCCATGTCGCGCGCCTCGCCGACCGCCCGCGCACCATGGCGCTGTGGAGCGCGTACATGCCGACCGGTGGCGCCGCCGCGCTGCTCGCCGCGCCCTGGCTGCTGGCCGCCATCGGCTGGCGCGGGTTGTGGCTGGTCGTTGCTGCGCTTACCGCCGCCGGCTTCGTGCTCGTGCTGCGCGCGGTGCCTGCGGTGCCGCCGCATGCGCGGGTCGGCTTCGCGCGCCTGGCGCGCGAATCTCTGGCACAGCGCGGCAGCCTGCTCCTCTGCGCGGCGTTCCTGGGCTACGCGGCGCAGTGGGCCTCGGTGCTCGTCTGGCTGCCGACCTTCGCGATCGACGAGCGCGGCGCGAGCACCGAGCTGGCCGCGTGGCTCACCGCAGGCATGGTGGCGATCAACGTGCCGGGCAACCTGCTCGGCGGCCCGCTGATGGCGCGCGGTGTCAGCCGCTCGCGGCTGATCGTGTTTGCCGCCTGCGTACAGGGACTGTCGAGCGTCGGCGTGTTTCTCGAGGTCCTGCCCGATATCGGGCGTTACCTCTGCTGCCTCAGCTTTTCCTTTTTCGGCGGCCTGATCCCGATGGCGATCATGTCGGGCATCCCGGTGCACGCGCGCACGCCGGCGCACATCGGCACCACCAACGGCATGGTCATGCAGGTCTCGCAGGTCGGCCAGTTTTTCGGTCCCATGCTGGTCGCCTGGCTGGCGACGCGCTTTGCCTGGAGCGCGTCGCTGAGCGCCATGCTGGGCTATGCCGCGCTCACCCTGGCCGCGGGCCTGGCCATCGGCCGCGTCGAAGGGCGCCGAGGCCGCGCCGTCGAAGCGACGCGCTAAAATCGCGCCACTGCAAGGAGTGCTCATGAAACGCGACATCCAGATCTGCGAGGTCGGCCCGCGCGACGGGCTGCAGAACGCGAAGCATTTGATGCCCACCGAGACCAAGAAGGCCTGGATCAGCGCCCTTGCCGCCGCGGGCCTGAACGAAATTGAGGTCGGCTCCTTCGTTCCGCCCAAGCTGATCCCCGCCATGGCCGACACGGGCGAAATCGTGAAGCATGCGCTGACGATCGAAGGCCTCAAGGTCGTCGCGCTCGCGCCCAACGTGAAGGGCTTCGAGCGGGCCCGCGAGGCGGGCGCGCACAAGATCACCTTTCCCGTTTCGGCCTCGCAGCAGCACAGCGTATCCAACGTGCGCATGACACCCGATCAGATGATCGAAGAAGTGCGCAAGGCCGCCGCGTTGCGCGAAGGCAAAGTTCCCGAGATCGAGGGCGCCGTGTCCACCGCCTTCGGCTGCACGATGCAGGGCAACGTGCCCGAGGACGAGGTGCTGCGGATCGCCGTGAAGCTCGCCGCGTTCTGCGACTGCGTCGCGCTCGCCGACACCGTGGGCTACGCCAACCCGGCGCAGGTACGGCGCGTGTTCAGGCGCGTCAAGCAGGAGATCGGCGACAAGCTCGAGGGCGCACACTTCCACAACACCAGAGGATTGGGACTGGCGAACGCGCTCGCCGCCTGGGAGGAAGGCGTACGCTCGTTCGACGCCTCGATGGGCGGGCTGGGCGGCTGCCCCTTCGCGCCTGGGGCGAGCGGCAACGTGATCACCGAGGACCTGGTGTTCATGTTCGAGAGCATGGGCATCGCGACCGGGATCGACTTCGACAAGCTGCTCGAGGCGCGCAGAATCATGCACGCCGGCGTGCCCGACGAGCCGCTGTACGGTCACATGGCGCTCGCCGGCCTGCCGAAGAATTTCCGCCGCGCCGCGTGACGAGGTCCGCTTTGCCGCTCGATGGCATTCGTGTCATCGAGTTCGCCAGGCCGGTACAGGGGGCGCTACGGCGCGCCCCCCGTACCCCCCCGGCCTGGCCGGAACGAGACCCCGCCTCGTGAGTTCAACTGCCCTGCCGCTCGATGGCATCCGCGTCATCGAGTTCGCCCACATGGTGATGGGCCCATCCTGCGGGCTGGTGCTCGCCGACCTCGGCGCCGAGGTGATCAAGGTCGAGCCGCTGGAGGGCGACAACACGCGCCGCCTCGAGGCGGCCGGCGCCGGATTCTTCCCCATCTTCAACCGCAACAAGAAAAGCCTCGCGGTCGACCTGAAGAGCGATGACGGGCGCGCGCTCGTGCTGCGCCTGCTCGACGGCGCCGACGTGCTGACCGAAAACTTCCGCCCCGGCGCGCTGGAGAAGATGGGCTTCGGCTACGCGGCGCTCGCGCAGCGCAACCCGCGGCTCATCTACTGCTCGCTGAAGGGCTTTCTCGACGGCCCCTACCAGGACCGCGCCGCGCTCGACGAGGTGATGCAGATGATGGCCGGGCTCGCCTACATGACCGGGCTGCCCGATCGCCCCTTGCGTGCCGGCTCGTCGGTGGTCGACATCCTCGGCGGCACTTTCGGCGCGGTGGGCGTGCTCGCCGCGCTGCGTGAGCGCGACAGCACGGGCCGCGGCAAGCGCGTGACCAGCGCGCTGTTCGAAAACACCGCCTACCTCGTCGCCCAGCACATGGCGCAGTTCGAGCTCACCGGCGAAGCGCCGCCGCCGATGTCGGTCAAGCGCCCGGCCTGGGGGGTTTACGACATCTTCGAGACCGGCGACGCCGACCGCCTGTTCGTCGGCGTGGTCACCGACACCCAATGGGTGGTGTTTTGCAAGGCCTTCGACGAGCCCGAGCTCGCCGCCGACCCGCGCCTGCGCACGAACGGCGATCGGGTGAAGCAGCGCGCCTGGCTGATCCCGCGCCTGGGCGAGACGCTGAAGCGCTACACGCGCGCCGAGCTCGCTGCGCGGCTCGAGGACATCGGCCTGCCGTTCGCGCCGATCGCCAAGCCCTGGGACCTGCTCAGCGACCCGCACCTGAACGCCTCCGGCGGCCTCATGACGACGCGGCTGCCGGACGGCAAGGTCGCGCACATTCCCGCGCTGCCGATCGCGCTCGACGGCGCGCGCCTGCCGAAACGCGCCGATCCGCCGAAGGTCGGCGAGCATACGCGCGCCCTGCTCGCAGCGGCGGGCCTCAGCGACGCGGACATCGATGCGCTGTTCGCGCGCAGAGTCGTCGCCTAGCGCGCGATCAGCTTCGGCAGGAACAGGGTCAGCTGCGGCAGCACGACGAGCAGCACCACCACCGCGAGCGCAAGGCCGATGAACGGCGCGACCGACACGATGATGTCGCGCATCGGGGTCTGCGGCGATGCGCCCTTGGCGACGAACAGCAGCAGGCCGAAGGGCGGCGTCGCTAGGCTGATCTCGAGCACCATCAGCATCAGCACGCCGAACCACACCGGATCGAAACCGACGCTCTGCACGATCGGCATGAACAGCGGAATCGTGATCATCATCATGCTGACCTGGTCCATGAAGCAGCCGAGAAACAGCAGAATGAGCAGCATGCCGACCAGCAGCATGATCGGCGTCAGGCCGGCGCCGAGAATCGCCGCCGACAGTCCCGCAGAGGCCTGCGAGAAGGCCATGATCTGCGAGAAAGTGATCGAGCCGCAAATGATGAACAGGGTCATGACGGTGAAGCGCAGCGTCTGCCGCACCGAGACCGCAAAGCTCTTCCAGGTCAGCCGCCGGTAGGCCGCCGCGGCGAGCAGCGCCGCGGCGGCGCCGAGCGCCGCGGACTCGGTGGGCGTCGCAATCCCGCCAATGATGCTGCCCACCACGACGATGAAGATGCTCGACAGCGGCACGACGTACTTGACGAATGGCAGCAGCCGCTCGCGCCAGCCGAGCTGCTCGATCTCGTAGGCGGGCGCGAGCCTTGGATCGCGCCAGCAGCGGATGATCACGTAGGCGAAGAACAGCGCCGCGAGGATGATCGCCGGAATGATCGACGCGACCAGCAGCTCGCTGATCGAGATCTGCGCGATCGAGCCGAGCAGCACGGCGAGCGCCGAGGGCGGAATCAGCATCGCGATGCCCCCCACCGCGACGATCGGCCCGATCGCGATGCTCGGATGGTAGCCGCGGCGGTACATCTCGGGCAGCAGCGTCGAGCCGAGCATCGCCGTGTTGGCGATCGTCGAGCCGGAGAGCGACGAAAAGATCGTCCCGCCGACGATCGCGACCAGCGACAGGCGTCCCGGCACGCGCGCGATCAGCTTGTCGACCGCATCGATCGCGCGCGCCGCCACGCCGGTATAGAACATGATCTCGCCCATCAGGATGAATAGCGGGATCGGCAGCAGCGCAAAGCTCTGCACCGAGTCCACCGCATTGCGCACCAGCTGCACGATGCCGTTCTCGCCGCCCATGAACACGTAGGCGCCGATCAGGTTGGTGGCGAAGAACGCGAACACCACCGGCAGGCCGAGCGCCATGAAAAGCACCAGCGTGCCCAGCAGGACGAGCAGGACCTGGTACCAGGCCATCCTTCAGAGCCCTTTGCCGGGCGCCTCGCCGGCGGCGTGCGCGCTCGAACGCAGCATGCGGCGCAGGAACAGCAGCAGCAGGATCAGAAAAATCGGCGGCGCAATGACGTACAGATACCACTCCGGAAAGACGAAGGTCTGCTGAACGAGATTGTTCGCGCTGTACGAACGCCAGAACATGCGCAGCGCGTAGTAGCAGAGAACGGCGCAGACCAGCGCGCCCAGCCCGTCGGTGAAGCGCCGCAGTCGGCGGCGCGGCCCTGGCGCCAGGCGTTCGACCACGATCTCGATCACGATGTGGCCTTCCTCGCGCAGCACCCAGGGCGCGCCGAAGAAGGTGATGCCGTAGAGCAGGTACTCGGCGATGTCCAGCGTCCACGGCGTCGCGAACAGGCGCAGGCTGCGCGATGCGACGTCGACACAGATCAGCACGACGAGCACGCAGAGCATCGCGCCGGCAAGCAGCGCCAGGACGTTCACCAGAGCGTCGAGCGCCGAGCGCGGCGGCCCGTCGCCGCCCCCAGTGAACCGCAAGGGTTTCTTCTGACCGTTAGCTGCTGGCTCGCAGCGCGTACGCTGCGGGCCAGCATATGGTTGTGCTTACTTCGAGAGCAGCGGACGAATCTTCTTGACGAAGGCGGCGTCGCCCTTCGCCAGGTCGGTCCAGTAGATTTCCTCTGCGGAATTGGCGAAGCCCGGTCCCAGGTCGATCACCTTGATGCCGGCCTTCTGCTGCGCGGCGAATTGCTTTGCATCTTCCGCAGCGCGCCACTTGGGCCATTCGCCCTCGACCCAGAGCGCCATCTTGCTCAGGCACTCGCGCTGGTCGGCCGCCAGGCCCTTCCACTTGTCCAGATTGATGATGATCGCCACCGCAGCGCTGATGAATCCGGGGTCGTAGCGGACCTTGGTGTACTTGTCCCAGCCGAAGTCCTGGATGCCCCAGAGCGGCCAGCCGTAGCCGTCGACCGCGCCGCGCTCGAGCGCGGTGTGCACCTCGGGCGGCGCCATGCGCACCGGGTTGGCGCCGAGCGACTTGAAGAATGCGTCGTAGATCGGCACCGAGCGCAGGCGGAAGCCTTCGAACTTGCCGTCCTTGCCGGGCTTGGTGGTGTACAGATGGAAGCGTACGCCGTTGAACAGATGGGTCAGGTACCAGGCGTTGAGCTTCTTGTTGTATTCCTCGTTGATCCGCGCCCAGGCGCCGTTCTTGCGCTGCTCCGCCGATTCATTGCGCGCCACGCTGATCACGTCGCCCGCCGGCACGACACCGCGGAAGTAGTTCGGCGGGCCGTAGTGCATGTCGATGACGCCGTTTTTCAGCGCATTCCACTGCTCGAGTGAGGGAATCGCCTCCGGTCCGACGATGCTGATATTGACCTTGCCGGCGCACTGCTTGTTGGTTTCTTCGACGAAGCGCACGAACTGGCGCGAGACGATCGAGCGTACCGGCAGGAACGCCGCGGCCTTGAGCTTCACTTCCGCGGCCGCGACTGGCAGCGCCATCGCGCTGCCCGCGATCGCTGCCGCCACCACGGCGGTTTGCAGAATTTTCTTCATTGCGACCTCCTCTCCAGGTAAGCGGCGCAGTCTAGCGGCGCGGGTGGACCGCGGCAAGCCGGCGCATCGTCAGTCGCGAGACGGTCCGGGCGGCGGCAGCAACTCCAGGTGCTTCAGCAAGCCGACGAAACGGCCGAGCAGGTCGCGCTGGTAGGCGCCAAGGTCGCGACCGCGCCAGTCGAAGAAGCCCTGGCCTTCGCGCGCGCCGCGCCGGCCTTCCTGCATCAGGCGCGCGACGATCGGCGGTGGCTCGTAGCGCGGCGCTTCGAGCGCCTGTGCCATCGAGCGCGACGCGTAGTACAGGATGTCGACGCCGCCAAAATCGATGAATTCGCACACCCCCATGGTCGCGTAGCGTGGCCCGAAGCCGGCGCGCACCGCGCGATCGATGTCCTCGGGTGTCGCCACGCCCTCCTCGATCAGGCGCGCCGCCTCGTTCATCGCCGCGGCCTGCAGCCTTGGGACGATGAACCCGGGCGAGGCCGCGCAGCGCACCACGACCTTGCCCGCGGATTCGAGCAGCGCCTTCATCGTATCGAAGGTTGCTTCGGCGGTCGCCTGCGCGGGACTGACCTCGACCAGCGGGATCAGGTACGCGGGATTGAGGAAGTGGGTGTTGACGAAGCGCGCCGGATGGCTGACGAGCGCGGCGAGCGAATCGGAAAGCATCGACGAAGTGGTCGACGCGATGATCGCCTGCGCCGGCAGCTGCGCGCAGGCGCGCGCGAAGGCGTCGCGCTTGGCCTCGAGTGTCTCGGTCACGCCCTCGAACACGACGTCGGCGGCCGCGAGCACCGACGCCGCGTTCTCGAGCGGGTGCAGCGCGATGCGCGCCATGATCGACGCCTGCTGCGCGGCATCGAGCATGCCCAACTCGCGCAGCAGGCCGAGGTTGGCGTCGATCTCGGCGCGCGCCGCGGCGCGCAGCTGCGCACCCGCCGCGTCGTCGCGCGGCTTGAAGTCGATGATGTCGACCCGGTAGCCGGCGTAGGCGAACACCTGGCCGATGCCGCGTCCCATGCGTCCCGCGCCGAGCGCGACGATGCGCGTCATCGCGGCGCCACGAGTCGCTCGCGTCCATGGGGCAGCGAAAAGTCGATCTGCGGCCCCAACGGAACGATGCCGCTCGGATTCAGCGTGCGATGGCTCTCGTAGTAATGGCGCTTGGCGTGCTCCGGGTTGAAGGTCGCCATGATGCCGGGCGTCTGCAGCACGTCGCGTGTGTACGCCCACAGGTTCGGAAACTCGACCAGCCGGCGCAGGTTGCACTTGAAGTGCGCGTAGTAGACGAGGTCGAAGCGCAGCAGCGTCGGCAGCAGGCGCAGGTCGGCCTCGGTCAGCTGGGCGCCGCAGAGAAAGCGCCGCGCCGCGAGCTGTGCCTCGAGCGACTCGAGCGTCTCGAACAGCGGGCGCACCGCTTCCTCGTAGGCGCTCTGGCTCGTAGCGAAGCCGGCGCGATAAACGCCGTTGTTCACGGTCGCGTAGATTCGTTCGTTGAGCACGTCGATCTCCGCGCGCAAGCCGACCGGATAGTAGTCGCCCGCTCGGGCGCCGACCCCGTCAAAGGCCCTGTTGAACATCCGGATGATGTCGGCCGACTCGTTGCTCACGATGGTGCCGCGCCTGCGGTCCCAGAGCACCGGCGTCGTCACCCGCCCGGTATAGGCGGGGTCGGCCGCCTGGTAGACCTGGTAGAGGTATTCGGCGTGGTGGATCGGATCCGGCATCACGCCAGGCCCCGGCTCGAAGGTCCAGCCGTTCTCGAGCATGCGCCAGTGAACGACCGATAGCGAGATCAGGTCTTCGAGCCCTTTGAGCGCCCGATAGATGAGGGTGCGCTGCGCCCATGGGCAGGCCAGGCTGACGTACAGGTGGTAGCGGCCCGCCTCGGCGGCAAAGCCGCCCTCGCCGCTTGGGCCCGCGGCGCCGTCCGCGGTCACCCAGTTGCGGTAACGGCTTTGCTGGCGCTCGAAGCGCCCGCCGGTGCTTTTCGTGTCGTACCAGCGGTCCTGCCAGACGCCGTCAATGAGCAATCCCATGGCGTGGCTACGACCCTACAATCCTTCGGCGAGCAGCGTGCGCATCGCCTCGCGCGACAGGCCGGCGAGGCCGAGGTTCTCGAGCGTGCGGCCGCTCGCCCGCAGGTCGCGCCCGAGCACCGCCGAGGCGATCGACAGCAGGCCGCGCGCGACCGGACAGGCGACGCCGGCCCAGTCGGCGACCGAGACCAGGAACGCCAGTCCTTGCTCGATGTCCTCGCGCATGTAGCGGTGCTCGGTGAGCACGATCTTCTCGCTCCAGTCCTTCGAATCGGTGAGCTTCTTGTGCACCTTGCGGCCGTACATCCATTCGTCGCCGTCGGGTCGGTAGTGATCGGCGAGCGGAAAGTGCGGCGCGGCGTAGCCGAGCGCGATGCGCAGTGCGATGCGCTCGGCGTCGAGCGCATCGGTCACACGGCGGATCGAAGCCTGGGTGCCCTCGTTGTGGATGTCCCAGCGCTCGAAGTGCTCCAGCGGCCCCGCGTTCATCAGGATGAGCGGCGGATGGATGATCGGACCGGCGTTCATCAGCGCCGCGGACAGCGCATCCTCCACCGGCTCGAGCGCGGGAAACGCGCCCCGGATCACGGACACGGCCTCTTGCCGCGCACGCGCCGGAAACACCCCGGTCGGCAGGCGCGTCGCGCGCGCCGTGATCGCGGCGGTGCTCGGGCCGTGCCTGCGCGTCAGCCAGGGCAGCGTGCCGGTTTCCGCGAACGCGAAGCGCGCACGGTTGCCCGCGGCGCGAATCGCCTTCGTCATCAGGTACGAGCCGAAGGTCCCGGGCGGCAGGAATACGACCTGGCCGTCAGCCAGATGCGGCGCGATGCGCGCCGCGTTCTCGGCCTGGGTGAACGCGGGATCGGGCATCACCACGAGCGCCGCGCCGCGCAGCGCCCCGCCGATGTCTTCGGTCACGCAGGCGATCGGCACGCGGCGCTCGCCCTCGGCGTCCTTCAGCACGATCGCGCCGGCCGCGCGCAGCCCGGCAAGCGCCTGCGCATCGCGCCGCCAGTAGCGCACGCGGTGTCCCTGCGCCGACAGGTCGGCGGCGCAGGCCGTGGCGCCATTGCCGCCGCCGAGGACCGCGATCTCCATTCGCGACGGATGCGCTCGCCGCTGCGCGCCTACGCGTAGCGCGGGTAGCGCGGTTCGTACATCTGCGCGCGCACGTATTCGAGCAGGTCCGCCGGCGCAGGCGCGCCCGCGAGGCCTTGCGTGTACGCGACCCCGGCGACCGCGGCACCGATGCGCGCCGACACCTCGCGCACCGCAAGCAACGGCGGATAGAGGCTGCCTTGTGCGAGATCGCCCTCCGACACCGTCGCGGCGAGCGCCTCGGCCGCGGCGAGGAACATCGCGTCATTCACATGGCGTGCCTTGCTCGCGATCGCACCGAGGCCGACGCCGGGAAAGATGTACGAATTGTTGCCCTGACGCGGCACGAAGCGCCGCCCTTCATGGTCGACGGCGTCGAACGGACTGCCCGAGGCGAATAGCGCACGCCCCTCGGTCCAGCGGTAGGCCTCCTGCGCGGTGCATTCGGATTTCGAGGTCGGATTGGACAGCGCGAACACGATCGGGCGCTTGTTGAACTTCGCCATGCTGCGCAGCACCGGCTCGGTGAAGGTGCCGCCGACCGCGGCAACGCCGATGATCGCGGTCGGCTGCAGCGCGTCCACGGCGGCGGCAAAACCCGCCACTGGCGGGTGCGGATGCGCGTAGGGACGCTTGTGCTCGGCGAGGTCCTTGCGCTCGGCGACGACCAGGCCCTGCGAATCGACCAGCCAGCAGCGCTGCCGCGCCTCGGCCTCGGGCAGGCCCTGGGCGCGCAACGCGGTCACGATCAGGTCTGAGATCCCCGTGGCCGCCTCGCCCGCGCCGAGGAACAGCACCTTCTGGTCGGTGAAGCGCCCGCCGGTCACCCGCAGCGCCGAGAGCAGCCCGGCGAGCGCGACCGCCGCCGTGCCCTGGATGTCGTCGTTGAAGGTGCAGATGCGCGCGCGGTATCTGGAGAGCAGGCGGAAGGCATTGTGGTTGGCGAAATCCTCGAACTGGATCAGCGCCCCGGGAAAGACCTCCTGCGTCGCCGCGATGAACTCCTCGACGATCGCGTCGTAGTCCGCGCCGCTCACGCGGCGCTGCTTGAGCCCGAGGTAGAGCGGATCGTCGAGCAGCGTCGGATTGTTGGTCCCCACGTCGAGCAGCACCGGCAGCGTCTGCGTCGGTGGGATGCCGGCGCAGGCGGTGTACAGCGCCAGCTTGCCGATCGGGATGCCCATGCCGCTCGCACCCAGGTCGCCGAGTCCGAGAATGCGCTCGCCGTCCGACACGACGATGATCGCAACGTCCCGGTACGGCCAGTTGCGCAGCACCTGGGCCATGCGCCCGCGATCGGCCGCGGTGACGAACATGCCTCGCGGCCGCTGGTAGATGTGGCCGAATTTCTGGCAGGCGAGGCCGACGGTCGGCGTGTAGATGATCGGCACCATCTCGTCGGGATAGTCGGCGATGACGCGGTAGAACAGCGCCTCGTTGCGGTTGTGCAGCGCCTCCAGCGCGACGTACTTCTCGAGGGGATCGGGCTGTCGGCGGAGGTTCTCGAGGATGCGCTCGACCTGCGCCTCCTGCGTGATGACCTGCGTCGGCAGCAGGCCGCGCAGTCCGAGCGCATCGCGCTCCGCTTCGCTGAACGCAGTGCCCTTATTCACCGCGGGATCGCGCAGCAGCGCGAATCCGCGCAAATGCTCCGGCAGGGTTGCTTTGCTCATCAAGCTCTCCGCTGTTGCCTGTTCGTGATGCAGCCCGCTCAGGGCTTGAGTTCGATCTCGACGAAGGCGTACTCGCTGGCGTTCGCGTTGATCACGTCGTGCTCGACCCCGACGTTGCGGAAGTACGGCACGCCCTTTTTCAGCTCGGCGAACGATTCCTGGCCGCCTTCGGTGACGAGCTTCAGGCGGCCGTCGGCCATCGGCACGACGACATAGTCGAATTCGTGGCGATGCCAGCCGGTGGCCGCGCCCGGCGCAAAGCGCCACTCGGTCACCCGCACGCGCTCGTTGTCGATGAATACGGTCGGCTGCGCCGCCAGCGTTGCTGTCTTGGCGCCGCTCATGCCCCGGCCCCCTTGCCGCCGAGCGCGTCCTTGATCTGCTGCAGCGCCGTCGGGTCCTCGATCGTCGTCAGATCGCCCGGATCGCGCCCTTCGGCGAGCGCCTGGATCGAGCGGCGCAGCGTCTTGCCCGAGCGCGTCTTCGGCAGCAGCGTCACAAAATGCACCGCCCGCGGCCGCCCGATCGCACCGAGCTGCTTGTCGACCGTGGCCATCACCTCCTTCTCGAGCGCCTTGCGCCCTTCGGCGGAATCGAGCTTCGAGACGTCCTTGGCCACCGCGAAAGCGAGCGGCATCTGCCCCTTGAGCGCGTCCTCCACGCCGACCACCGCGCATTCGGCGATGTTCGCGTGCATGTTGACGGCCTCTTCGATCTCGCGCGTGCCGAGGCGATGCCCGGCGACGTTGATGACATCGTCGGTGCGTCCGAGGATGAAGTAGTAACCGTCCTTGTCGCGGATGCCCCAGTCGAAGGTCGAATAGACCAGCTGGTCCTTGAAGTCGTGGAAGTAGGTGTTGACGAAACGCTCGTCGTCGCCCCATACGGTGCTCATGCATCCCGGCGGCAGCGGCGGCGCGATCGTCACCACGCCCTTCTCGCCGTCGCCCACCGCCTGACCGGTGGTTTCGTGCAGCAGGCGGACGTCGTAGCCGTACACCGGAAAGCTCGGTGAGCCCATCTTGAGCGGCGTCTTCTCCACGCCCGGGTGCGCGGAGAGCAGCGGCCAGCCGGTCTCGGTCTGCCAGTAGTGGTCGATCACCGGCCGGCCGAGCGCCTCGGTGATCCAGACATGCGTCGGTTCGTCGAGCGGCTCGCCGGCGAGGAACAGGTGCTTGAGCGAGGAGACGTCGTACTTCTTGAGGAATGCCGGGTCCTGCTTTTTCAGCACGCGGATCGCCGTCGGCGCCGAGAACATGACGCTCGCCTTGTGCTGCTCGACGATCTTCCACCAGATGCCGGCGTCCGGCCGGATCGGCACGCCCTCGTACATGATCGTCGCCATGCCTGCGATCAGCGGCGCATAGATGATGTACGAGTGGCCGACGACCCAGCCGATATCCGAGGTGGTGAACATCGTCTCTCCAGCCTCGCCGCAGAAGATGTGCTTCATCGACGAAGCGAGCGCGACCGCATAGCCGCCGACGTCACGCTGCACGCCCTTCGGACGGCCGGTGGTGCCTGAGGTGTAAAGGATGTAGGACGGTTCGTTCGATTCGAGCCAGGCGCAGGGCACCTCGGCCTTGGCGTGCTGCGCGGCGAGTTGCTGCCAGTCGATGTCGCGCCCGGCCACCGTCGGCATCTTCGGGTCGAGCCCGCGCTTGTAGATCAGCACCTTCTCGGGCGGATGCTCGGCCAGCCGGATCGACTCGTCGACCAGCGATTTGTAGAGCACCGCCTTGCCCATGCGGCTGCCGCCGTCGGCCGTGACCATCAGCTTCGGCTTGGCGTCGTCGATGCGCGCCGCGAGGCTCGAGGCGGCGAAGCCGCCGAAGACCACCGAATGGATCGCGCCGAGCCGCGCGCAGGCGAGGATCGCGAAGCAGGCCTCGGGAATCATCGGCATGTAGATGATCACCCGGTCACCCTTTTTCACGCCGAGCGCCTGCATCATCGCCGCCGCGCGGTTCACCTCGGCGTGCAGCTCGCGGTAGGTGAAGGTCTTTTCCTCGTCGACCTCGGTCGAGATGTAAATCAGCGCCTTCTGCTCGGCGCGCGTCGCGAGGTGGCGATCGAGCGCGTTGTAGCAGAGATTGGTTTGTCCGCCGACGAACCACCTGGCGAACGGCGGCCGCGAAAAATCGAGCACCTGGTCGAACGGCTTTTGCCAGTGCACGAGCTTCGCCTGCTCGGTCCAGAACGCGTCCTTGTCCTCGATCGAGCGCCGATGAAACTCCTGATACTTGCCCATGACCCCTCCTCCTCTCTGCGACAGGCGGCTGCCTGTTCAGGCGTTCATGCGTTCATATCGACGACCACCCGCCGGCTCACCTTGCCGGCGATGAAGTCGTCGAACGCGGTCGGCAGCTGGTCGAACGCGATGGTGCGCGCCATTTCTTTCAGCATCGGCGGTCGCATGTCGGTGGCGAGCCGCCCCCAGATGCTGCCCTCGAGCTCGGCGCTCGGCGCGTCGGTCGAGTTGATCCCGAGCAGGCTCGCGCCGCGCAGGATGAACGGCATCACCGTGGCGTTCAGGCTCGGGCTCGCCGCCAGGCCGATCGAGGCGACCACGCCATTGATCTTCATCGTGCTCACCATCCAGGAAAGCACCTCGCCGCCCAGATTGTCCACCGCCCCCGCCCAGGTCGCCTTGTCGAGCGGCCGGATCTTGGCGAGATCGAGGCTCGAGCGCAGCAGGATCTCCTTGGCGCCGAGCTTTTTCAGCCAGTCGGACTCGGCTTCCTTGCCGGTCAGCGCGACGACGTGATAGCCGAGGTTCGCCAATGCCGCGACTGCGATCGAGCCGACGCCGCCGGTCGCGCCGTTCACCACCACCGGACCGTTGGCGGGCTTCAGGCCGTTCAGCTCCATTTTTGCGATCGCCAGCCCCGCGGTGTAGCCCGCGGTGCCGAAGGCCATCGCCTCCCACAGCGTCATGCCCTTGGGCAGCTTCACCACCCAGTCTGCGGGTAGGCGCGCGTACTCGGCGTAGCCGCCATCGTGCTTGACGCCGATTTCGTGGCCGACGCCGAGCACCGCGTCGCCCTTGGCAAAGCGCGCGTCGCTCGAGCTCACCACCGTGCCCGACAGGTCGATGCCGCCGATGCAGCTCGGGCGCAGCAGGATCCGTCCCTTGCCGGTCGCGGCGAGCGCGTCCTTGTAGTTGACGTCCGAGTAGGCGACCTTGATCACCACTTCGCCCGCATCGAGGTCGTCGAGCGCGCATTCGACGAACTCGGCCTTGACCGCGGTCTTGTCCACCTGGGTGATGCGAAACGCCTTGAACTTGTCCATGCCCCTGACTCCTCTGGTCTCGGTCGGCGCGGCCTAATGGCGCGCCCGCTCGCTGCGAAGGTATGCGAGCGACTGCATCTCGTGCAAGCGGCTTGCGGTGCGCGAAAACTCGGCGCTGTGCGCGCCCTCGACGAGCAGGTCCTCCGGCTGCGCCTCGGCCGAAACCACCAGGTTGACCCGGTCGTCGTACAGCACGTCGACCAGCCAGGTGAAGCGCCGTGCCGCGTCCGCGTTCTTTGGCGACAGGCGCGGCACGCCGGACAGGACGATCGTGTGAAAGCGCCTAGCCAGGTCGACGTAGTCCGTGTAGGAGCGCGGTCCGCCGCACAGCACCGCGAAATCGAACCAGACGACGCCGCCCGCGCGTTGCCGATAGGCAATCCGGCGACCCTCGACGTCGAGTGGATGGTCCTCCGGCTCGACGTCCTTGAGCGCGTCGAATATCCGCTGCAGCGCCGCATCGCCGCCCGGACCGACGTGGTAGACCTTGAGCTTTTCCATCTTGAGGCGCCGGTAATCGGTGCCGTTGTCGACCTGCAGGACGTCGAGCCGCGCCTTGATCAGCTCGATCGCCGGCAGGAAGCGCTCGCGCTGCAGCCCGTTCGGATAGAGCCGGTCGGGGTGGTAGTTGGAGGTCATGACGAACTGGACACCGCGCGCCAACACCTGCTCGAGATAGCGTCCGAGAATCATCGCGTCGGCAATGTCCGAGACGTGGAACTCGTCGAAGCAGATGAGCCGATAGCGCCGCGCGGTGCGCTCGGCGAGCCTCGCGATCGGGTCCTCTTCGCCCTTCAGGGCGTCGAGCTCGCGGTGGACTTCGCGCATGAAGTGGTGAAAGTGCACCCGACGCTTGCGCACCAGCGGCACGCAGAGGAAAAACGCGTCCATCAGGAAGCTCTTGCCGCGCCCGACCTCGCCCCAGAGGTACACGCCCTTCGGCAGCGGGGGCTTGACCAGCAAGCGTTTCAGCGCCGTGCTGCGTCGCCCCTTGTAGGCCTTCCATTCCTCGTACAGCTGCTGCAGCCGCTCGACCGCGCGCCATTGGGCGGGATCGGCAATGAATCCGCGACCGACCAGCTGCTGGCCGTAGAGCGAGAGCACGTCGGGGCTGGCGCTGCTCCGCGATCGCAGGATTCTGATCGCGGCGACTGGGTCGAGGGGGGGCTTGGCGGTCACCGGCATAGGCCCGGGGGAGCGCCGTCGTCGGACGGGGAGAATGCTCTGCCGGGGATGTCCGGATTCTAGCGGATTGGACCTTTGCGCTTGCTGCCCGGAACGCCGCGCAAACCGGTCGGCGCCAGGCGCCAGCCGCTCGCGTCGCGCGCCCGGCCAATCAGCCGTTCAGGCTGCGCTTGTCCACCGCCAGCGCCGCCTCGCGCATGACTTCCGACATCGACGGGTGGGCGTGGCAGATGCGCGCGATGTCCTCCGCGCTGGCGCCGAATTCGATCGCCATGACCGCCTCGGCGATCAGCTCGGAGGCCTGGCCGCCGAGCGCGTGCACCCCGAGCACCCGGTCGGTCTTCTCATCGGCAAGTATCTTGATGAACCCCTCGGGCTCGTCGCGACCGAGCGCGCGGCCGTTGTAGGCGAACGGGAAGCGGCCGCTGCGGTAGGCCACGCCTTCGGCGCGCAACGCCTGCTCGGTCTTGCCGACCCAGGCGATCTCGGGCGCGGTGTACATGACCCAGGGAATGGCGTCGTAGTTCACGTGACCGTGCTGGCCGGCGATGATCTCGGCGACCATCACGCCTTCCTCCTCGCCCTTGTGGGCGAGCATCGGCCCGCGGACCACGTCGCCGATGGCGAACACCCGCGGCAGGCTCGCCCGGCAGTTCTTGTCGACGTCGACGAAGCCGCGCTCGTCGAGCCGCAGGCCGACCGACGCGGCGCCCAGGCCGTCGGTATTGGGTACCCGACCGACCGAGATGACGAGTCGATCAACTTCTAATGTCTTAGATGAGTTGTCGCTCGCAACATACTCTATCGTAATACCTTTCTTTGTCTTCTTGACTTCGCCAATCTTGACCTCGAGCTCGATGTCGAGCCCTTGCTCGGCGGTGAAGATCTTCCAGGCCTCCTTGGCGACCGACTCGTCGGCGGCGCCAAGGAAGTTCGGCAGCGCCTCGAGGATCTTCACTTTGGCGCCGAGCCGCCGCCAGACGCTGCCCAGCTCGAGCCCGATCACCCCGGCGCCGATGACCCCGAGGCGCTCGGGCACCGCGGGGAAGGCGAGCGCGCCCTCGTTGTCGCAGACCAGCCGGTTGTCGACCTCGATGCCGGGCAGGCTGCGCGCCTGCGAGCCGGTGGCGATGATGACGTTGCGCGCCTCGATCGCCTCGCTGCCCTGCTCGCCGGCCACCTCGAGCTTCCAGGTCGTGCCGCCGCTGACGAATGACCCGCGGCCGCGCAGCCAGGTGATCTTGTTCTTCTTGAACAGGCCCTCGATGCCGGAGGTCATCTTGCCGACGATCGCCTCCTTGCGCGCCAGCATGCGCGCGAGATCCAGCTTGACCCCGGTGGCGGTGATGCCGTGCACCTTGAACTTGTGCAGCACGCGCTCGTAGTTCTCGGAGGATTCGAGCAGCGCCTTGGACGGGATGCAGCCGACGTTCAGGCAGGTCCCGCCCAGCGCGTACTTGCCCTGCGGGGTTTTCCACTGGTCGATGCAGGCCGTGCTCATGCCGAGCTGCGCTGCGCGGATGGCCGCGACATAGCCGGCCGGCCCGGCCCCGATGACGACGACGTCGAAGATTTGTGCCATGGGACTCCTCAAAGCTCGAGCAGCAGGCGCGCCGGATCCTCCAGCGCGTCCTTGATTGCGACCAGAAACAGCACCGCCTCGCGTCCGTCGATGATGCGGTGATCGTAGGACAGCGCGAGATAGTTCATCGGCCGGATGACGATCTCGCCGTTGTCGACCACCGGCCGCTCCTTGGTCGCGTGCACCCCGAGAATCGCCGACTGTGGCGGGTTGATGATCGGCGTCGACAGCATCGAGCCGAACACGCCGCCGTTCGAGATCGAGAACGTGCCGCCGGTGAGGTCCTCGATCGCGAGCTTGCCATCCTGGGCGCGCTGGCCGAAATCGGCGATCGCCTTCTCGATCACGGCGAAGCCCATCTGGTCGGCGTCGCGCAGGATCGGCACCACCAGGCCGCGGGGGCTGCCGACCGCGATGCCGATATCGAAGTAGCCGTGATAGACGATGTCGTTGCCGTCCACCGAGGCGTTGAGCACCGGGAACTTCTTCAACGCCGCGACCGCCGCCTTGACGAAGAACGACATGAAGCCCAGGCGCACGCCATGGGCCTTCTCGAACTGCGCCTGGTGCGCCTTGCGCAGGGTCATCACCGGCTGCATGTTGACCTCGTTGAAGGTCGTCAGGATCGCCGCGGTCGACTGCGACTGCACCAGGCGTTCGGCGATCCGCGCGCGCAGCCGCGACATCGGCACGCGTTGCTCGGGCCGTTCGCCGAGCATGCGCTGGATGTTCACCGGCGCGGCGGGCTGGGCCTGCGGCGGGCGGGCGGCGGCAGGCGGCGCGGGCGTGGCCGCGGGCGCATCGGCGGCCGCGGCATAGCTGCCCGCCTTGCCGACATGCGCCAGCACGTCGGCCTTGGTGACCCGGCCGTCGCGCCCGCTGCCCTGGATCTTGGCGGGATCGAGCCCCTTTTCTGCGGCGAGCTTCTGCGCGGCCGGCATCACCGGGGGGGCGATGCGTTCTGCGCCTGCCGCGGCGGGCGTCGCCGCGCTCGGCGGCGCTGCCGCGGCGGGCGCCGGCTTGGCCCCGGCCGCGGCCTTGGCCTCGGTGTCGATGCGTGCGATGACTTCACCCGAGGTCACCGCGCTGCGCTCGGCCTTGACGATCTCGATCAGCACGCCGTCGGCCGGCGACGGCAGCTCCATGACGACCTTGTCGGTCTCGATCTCGATCAGGTTTTCGTCGCGCGAGACGGGCTCACCCGCCTGCTTGTGCCATTCGAGCAGCGTCGCCTCGGCAACCGACTCCGACAGCTGCGGCACCTTCACTTCGATAATCATCCAGACTCCCGTTTGGTTTTCCCCGGTTTCGGCTTCACCGTCCCCGGGTTTGCAAAAACCAGCGCGTAACGCGCCGGGGTGCCGGCCTCGCGGCCGGCCATTTCGACGTTCGGCTAGCGCATCATTTGAATTTGCCGAAGGCCTGCTCGACCAGCGCCTTCTGCTCCTCGTTGTGCTTGGCGAGATAGCCGGTCGCCGGCGAGGCCGAGGCTGGCCGACCCGCGTAGTGCAGCTTCTGCTGCGCTCGCATGTTCGCCTCCAGGTAGTGGCCGCTCTGGTACCACGCGCCCTGATTCTGCGGCTCTTCCTGGCACCACACGACCTCGCTCGCGTTCGGGTAGTGCTTGATCACGGCGGCGAACTGCTTGTGCGGGAACGGGTAGAGCTGCTCGACGCGGACGATCGCGATATCGTCATGGCGCTGCTCGCGCCGTGCGGCGAGCAGGTCGTAGTAGACCTTGCCGCAGCACACCACGATGCGCTTCACCGCCTTCGGCTCGAGGCCGTCGATCTCGCCGATGACCGGCTGGAACGAGCCGCCCGCCAGGTCCTTGATCGAGACCGCCGCCTCCTTGCGTCGCAGCAGCGACTTCGGCGTCATCACGATGAGCGGCTTGCGGAACGGCCGCAGCATCTGGCGCCGCAGCAGATGGAAAATCTGCGACGCGTTGGTCGGCACGCAGACCTGCATGTTGTGCTCGGCGCAAAGCTGCAGGTAGCGCTCGAGGCGCGCCGACGAGTGCTCGGGGCCCTGCCCCTCGTAGCCGTGCGGCAGCAGCATCACCAGCCCCGAGACGCGGCCCCATTTCGCCTCGCCCGAGGAGATGAACTGGTCGATGACGACCTGCGCGCCGTTGGCGAAATCGCCGAACTGGGCCTCCCAGATGACCAGCGCGGTCGGCTCGGCGGTGGAAAAGCCGTACTCGAAGCCGAGCACCGCTTCCTCCGACAGCACCGAGTCGATCACCACGAACGCACCCTGGTCGGGTGCGATGTTCTGCAGCGGCGTGTAGGCGCCCTGGTCCCAGCGCTCGCGGCTCTGGTCGTGCAGCACCGCGTGGCGATGGGCGAAGGTGCCGCGCCCCGCGTCCTGCCCCGACAGGCGCACCTCGTAGCCGTTCGACAGCAGCGACGCGTAGGCCAGGGTCTCGCCCATGCCCCAGTCGACCGGCAGCTTGCCTTCGGCCATCTGGCGGCGCGCCTCGATCACCCGCGCGACCGACGGATGCAGATGGAAGCCCTCGGGCACGCTGGTCACCCGCTCGGCGAGGCGCTGCAGCTCGGACAACGGCACATGCGTGTCGGCCGCGTCGGTCCACTTGGTATTGGTATACGGCGCCCAGTCGACCGCGAACTTGCTCTTGAAGTTCGAAATCACCGGGTTGCTGGTGTGCTGGCCGGTGTCGAGCGCGGCACGGAACTGCTTGATCATTTCCTCCGGCGCGTCCGCCCCGAGCAGGCCCTGGGCGACGAGCTTTTCGGCGTACAGGCGGCGCGTACCCTGGTGCTGCGCGATCTTCTTGTACATCAGCGGCTGGGTCACGAACGGCTCGTCCTGCTCGTTGTGGCCGAGCTTGCGGAAGCACACGATGTCGACCACGACGTCCTTGTGGAAGGTCTGGCGATAGTCCAGGGCAAGCTGGGTCACGTACAGGACCGCCTCCGGGTCGTCGCCGTTGACGTGGAAGATCGGCGCCTCGACCATCTTCGCGACGTCCGTGCAATAGGTCGTCGAGCGGGTATCGCGCGGGTCGGAGGTCGTGAAGCCGATCTGGTTGTTGACGATCAGGTGCACCGTGCCGCCGGTGCCGTAGCCGCGGGTATTGGCGAAGGCGAGGGTTTCCATCACCACGCCCTGGGCCACGAAGGCCGCATCGCCGTGCACCAGGATCGGCAGCACCTGGTCGCCGGTCTTGTCGTCGCGCCGCCGCTGGCGCGCGCGCACCGAGCCCTCGACCACCGGATTGACGATCTCCAGATGCGACGGATTGAACGCGAGCGACAGATGCACCGGGCCGCCCGGGGTCGAGATGTCCGACGAAAAGCCGTTGTGGTACTTGACGTCGCCCATCGTCATCGCCGGCGCATGCTTGCCCTCGAACTCGAGGAACAGGTCGCGCGGCATCTTGCCGAGCACGTTGACGAGCACGTTCAGCCGCCCGCGGTGCGCCATGCCGAGCACGATTTCCTGCACGCCCAGGCTGCCGGCGCGCTGGATCAGCTCGTCGATCGCCGGAATGAGCGACTCGCCGCCCTCGAGCGAAAAGCGCTTCTGCCCGACGTACTTGGTGTGCAGGTAGCGCTCGAGCGTCTCGGCCTCGGTCAGCTTCTGCAGCAGCCGCCGCTGCTGCTCCGGCGAAAGTTTCGGCGTCGCGCGCAGCGGCTCGACGCGCTCCTGAATCCACAGGCGCTGCGCGCGCTCGCCGATGAACATGAACTCGAAGCCGATGTTGCCGCAGTAGGTCTCGCGCAGGGCCTGCAGCAGGCTGCGCAGCGAGGTGCGGTCGAGCCCGACATAGGAGCCGGCGTTCACCTCGCGGTCGAGGTCGGCCTCGGTCAGGTCGTAGTACGCCGGCTCGAGCTCGGGCGCCGGCAGGCGCGGCAGGCGCTTGAGCGGATCGAGCGTCGCCCAGCGCGAACCCGCGATCCGGTAGCTCGTCACCAGCAGCAGCGCGGCCACCTGCAGGCGCTCGTCGGCATGAATCGAGCTCGGCGCGCGCCCGCTCAGCGCGCCGGCCTTGGCGCGCTGCACGAAGGACTCGACCACGGGCGCATGCGCCACGTCCTTCTGGCCCTCGCCCCCCGCTCCCGGCATGACCTGCATCGCGTCGAAGTACTCGCGCCACTGCTCGGGCACTGCACCGGGGTTGGCGAGGTACTGCTCGTAGAGGTCCTCGACGAACGGCGCGTTGCCGCCGAAGAGGTAGGAATTGGACATGAACTCCAGCATCCGGCTCATGACATCGCCTCCTTGGGCTGCGCGGCGCTGCGTCCTGGCGTGCTCGGCTGCGGCAACGACCGCCTCAGCTGCGCTTGCCGATCGGCACCACGTCGCGCTGGGTTGCGCCCTGATAGAGCTGGCGCGGACGGCCGATCTTCTGGTCCGGATCGACGATCATTTCCTTCCACTGCGCGATCCAGCCCACCGTGCGCGCGAGCGCGAAAATGCAGGTGAACATCGACGTCGGGATGCCGATCGCGCGCTGCACGATGCCCGAGTAGAAGTCGACGTTCGGGTAGAGCTTGCGTTCGACGAAGTAATCGTCCTCGAGCGCGATCTTCTCCAGCGCGATCGCGAGCTCGAACAGCCGGTCGTTGCCCAGGCCCAGCTCGCCGAGCACCTCGTGGCAGGTCTCGCGCATCAGCTTGGCGCGCGGATCGTAGTTCTTGTAGACCCGGTGGCCGAAGCCCATCAGCCGCACGTTCGAATTCTTGTCCTTCACCTGCTTGATGAACTCGCCGACCTTGGAAACGTCGCCGATTTCCTCGAGCATCTGCAGGCAGGCCTCGTTCGCGCCACCGTGCGCCGGCCCCCACAGGCAGGCAATGCCGGCCGCGATGCAGGCGAAGGGGTTGGCGCCGGAGGAGCCCGACAGGCGCACAGTCGAGGTCGATGCGTTCTGCTCGTGGTCGGCGTGCAGGATGAAGATCCGGTCGAGCGCGCGCACCAGCACGTCGTTCACCGGGTAGTCCTCGCAGGGCGTACCGAACATCATGCGCATGAAATTCGCGGTGTACGAGAGGTCGTTCCGCGGGTACATGAACGGCTGGCCCATGTTGTACTTGTAGGCCAGGGCGGCGATCGTCGGCATCTTGGCGATCAGGCGGAACGCCGCGACCTCGCGATGACGCGGGTCGTTGATGTCGAGCGAGTCGTGATAGAACGCCGACAGCGCGCCGACCACGCCCACCATCGTCGCCATCGGATGCGCGTCGCGCCGGAACCCGGAATAGAAGTCCAGCATCTGCTCGTGGAGCATCGTGTGCTTGGTCACCATGCCGACGAATTCGTCCTTTTCCTTCTGTGACGGCAGCTCGCCGTAGATCAGCAGGAAGCAGACTTCGAGGAAATCGCAATGCACCGCGAGCTGCTCGATCGGGTAGCCGCGGTAGAGCAGCACGCCCTTGTCGCCGTCGATATAGGTGATGGTCGAGCTGCAGCTCGCGGTCGACATGAAGCCCGGGTCGTAGGTGAACGCACCCGACTGGCCGTAGAGCGCGCGGATGTCGATGACGTCGGGCCCGAGCGATCCGGAGAGCACCGGAAACTCGACCTTCTTGCCGTCTGGCAGCGTGAGCGTCGCCTTCTTTTCCATGGTTCTTCCTTCCAGCGTCTAGCAGGCGCGCAGCCGCGCCAGAATGCCGCGTAGCCGCGCCTCGACGCGGTCGCTGCGGCCGATCACCAGGTCCCAGAGGTCGTTGTCGCCCTGCTCCAGCAGCTCGCCGAGCGCGGCCAGGTCCTCGTTTGACAGCCGTGCCGCCTGGGTCTGCAGGAAGCGCTCGAGCACGAGGTCCAGCTCCAGCAAGCCGCGCCGGCACTTCCACGTCAGTCGATCGCGCTGCAGCCGGTCCATGCGCATCCGCGTCGCGCCTATACGGCGCGGCGCACCATGATGTCCTTGATCTTGCCGATGGCCTGCGTCGGATTGAGGTTTTTCGGGCACACGTCCACGCAGTTCATGATGCTGTGGCAGCGGAACAGCCGGTAGGGGTCCTCGAGATCGTCCAGACGCGCCGCGGTCGCGCGATCGCGGGTGTCGGCGATGAAGCGGTAGGCCTGCAGCAGGCCGGCGGGCCCGACGAACTTGTCGGGGTTCCACCAGAACGACGGGCAGGCCGTCGAGCAGCAAGCGCAGAGGATGCATTCGTAGAGCCCGTTCAGCGCCTCGCGCGCCTCGGGCGATTGCAGCCGCTCGCGCTCGGGCGCGGGCGCTTCGTTGATCAGGTAGGGGCGGATCGACTCGTACTGCTTGAAGAACTGCGTCATGTCGACGATCAGGTCGCGCACCACCGGCAGTCCGGGCAGCGGGCGCAGCGTCACCTGGGCCGGCAGGTCCGCGAGCTTCGTGATGCAGGCCAGGCCGTTCTTGCCGTTGATGTTCATCGCATCCGAGCCGCATACGCCCTCGCGGCAGGAACGGCGGAAGGCGAGCGAGTCGTCCTGCGCCTTGATCTTCACCAGCGCGTCGAGCAGCATGCGGTCGGTCGGCTCGAGCGCCAGCTCGTAGGCCTTCATGTAGGGCCGCGCGTCCTTGTCCGGATCGTAACGATAGATGTTGAAGCGCATCAGTGGGTCCTCGCAGGCCTAGTATGTCCTGACCTTGGGCTCGAAGCTCTCGACCGTGAGGGGATTGAGATGTACCGGCTTGTACTCGAGCCGGCTGCCGTCCTTGTACCAGAGGCTGTGCTTCAGCCAGTTCGCATCGTCGCGCTCGGGGAAGTCGCTGCGCGCCTGCGCGCCGCGGCTTTCCTTGCGCGCCTCGGCCGACACCACCGTCGACATCGCGGTTTCGACCAGGTTGTCGAGCTCGAGCGCTTCGATGCGTGCGGTGTTGAAGACCCGGGACCTGTCGTCGATGAAGCTGCGCGCCGCGCGCGCCGCGATCGCCTGCATTTTCTCGACGCCCTCGACCAGCAGCTCCGGAAAACGGAACACGCCGCAGTGTGCCTGCATCACGCGACGCAGATCGTTCGATACCTCCGCCACGCGCTCGCCCGAACGTGCGCTGTCGAGCCGCGCGAGCCGCGCCCGCGAGCGCTCTGCGGCATCGGTCGGCAGCGGCTTGTGCGCGGCGGGGCTCTCGCGGATCGCCTTGACCATCTGCTCGCCCGAAGACTTGCCGAACACCAGCAGATCGAGCAGCGAGTTCGTACCCAGGCGGTTCGCGCCGTGCACCGAGACGCAGGAGCATTCTCCCGCCGCGTACAGGCCGTGCACGACGGCCTCGCGGTTGCCGGGTGCCGGCGCCACCACCTCGCCGAGGTAGTTCGCCGGCACGCCGCCCATCTGGTAGTGCACCGTCGGCACCACCGGGATCGGCTCGCGAATCGGGTCGGCGTTCGCGAACTTGATCGCGATCTCGCGGATGCCGGGCAGGCGCTGGTTGATCACCGCCGCGCCGAGGTGATCGAGCTTGAGCATGACGTGGTCGGCCTGTGGACCGCAGCCGCGCCCTTCCTTGATCTCTGTGGTCATCGCGCGCGAGACCACGTCGCGGCTCGCAAGATCCTTGGCGTTCGGCGCGTAGCGCTCCATGAAGCGCTCGCCGTCCTTGTTCAACAGGTAGCCGCCCTCGCCGCGGACGCCTTCGGTAATCAGCACACCGGCGCCGTACACGCCGGTCGGGTGGAACTGATAGAACTCCATGTCCTGCAGGGGGATGCCGGCACGCGCCGCCATCCCCAGGCCGTCGCCGGTGTTGATGAACGCGTTGGTGCTCGCCGCGAAGATGCGGCCTGCGCCGCCGGTCGCGAGCAGCGTCGCCTTGGCGTGAAAGATGGATGTCTCGCCGGTTTCCATTTCGAGCGCCGTCACGCCGAGGACATCGCCGTCGGCGTCCCGGATCAGGTCGAGCGCCATCCATTCGACGAAGAACTGGGTGCTTGCGTGCAGGTTCTGCTGGTACAGGGTGTGCAGCATCGCGTGCCCGGTGCGGTCCGCCGCCGCGCAGGCCCGCATCGCCATCTTCGAGCTGCCGTAGTCCTGCGTGTGGCCGCCGAAGGGACGCTGGTAGATCTTGCCGTTCTCCAGCCGGTCGAAGGGCATGCCCATGTGCTCGAGTTCGACGACGACCTCGACCGCGCGCCGGCACATGTACTCGATCGCGTCCTGGTCGCCGAGGTAGTCCGACCCCTTGACGGTGTCGTACATGTGCCAGTGCCAGTTGTCCTCGCCCGAGTTCGCGAGCGGCGCGGCGACACCGCCCTGCGCGGCGACCGTATGCGAACGCGTCGGGAACACCTTGGAGAGCACCGCGACGCGCAGCCCGGCGCGCGCCAGCTCGAGCGCGGCGCGCAGCCCCGAGCCGCCCGCGCCGACGACCATCGCATCGAATGTGCGTACCGGCAGGCTCACCCTCACCTCCAGAGAATCTGAATCGTCCAGCCGAGATAGCCGGCAATCACCAGCAAAACCAGCACCTGCAGCGACAGGCGCGGGCCCGTCGGCTTCACGTAGTCCATCAGAATGTCGCGCACGCCGACCCAGGCATGCCAGGCGAGGCTCGCGGCGAACAGCAGCGTGGCGACCCGCATCCAGCCCTGCGCGAACAGCTCGCTCCACACGGCGTGGCTGATCGGCTGACCCGAGAGCAGGACGACCGCCATGATCACCGAGTACACCGCCATGATCACGCCGGTGATGCGCTGCGCGAGCCAGTCGCGCAGGCCGTAGTGCGCGCCGACGACGATGCGATTCACCACAGTCTTGCTCCAAAGAATGCCGTGAGCGCGAGGCTCACGATCAGCACCGCGATGCTCGAGCGGCGCGCGCTCGCCTTGTCCACGCCCTTGTGCAGGTCGAGCAGCACGAAACGGATGCCGGCGCACAGGTGATGGCAATAGGCCCACACCAGCACGAGCAGCGAGAGCTTGACCAGCGAAAAGCTCAGGTAGTGCTGGATCGACGTGAAGCCGGCGGCCGAGGACAGGCTGCGATCGAGCAGGAACAGCAGCCAGATTCCGGAGACGAAAAGCAGGATCCCGCTGACGCGGTGCAATATCGAAACCCAGCCTGCCAGCGGCAGGCGAATCTCGAACAGGATCGCCTGCAGGCTTAGGTACTTGGGGCGTTGCTCGTTTGTTGTGGAACCCGCCATGCGTTTGGTCTTTTTAAGTTTCCCGGGGTGCCTGCGGCAGCGCAGCATCGGCTCCGGTCACAAGCGGAAATTATATAGGCCGCGCCCACCGACGGCGAATGCGCGGCTGCGAGACAGAGACGCTAGCCGAGTTCGCTGCGGTAGTAATGCCGGTCGGTCTTGTACACGCCCTTGCGCCACTCGACCGGCGTATCGCCGTAGGTAAACGACAAACGCTCGACCTGCAACAGCGCGTGACCCGGCTCGACCCCGAGCAGCGCGGCCGCCGCGGCGTCGGCCGGCACCGCCTTCAGACGCTCTTCGGCGCGCACCATGCGGGTGCCGAATTCCGTTTCAAACAGGTTGTAGAGCGCGCCCTGGTGCTCGGTGATCGCCGCTGCGGTGACCCCCTTGAAGCGATTGCCGGGCAGCCAGACCTCCTCGAGCAGCACCGGAATGCCATCGAAGGCAATGCGGCGCTTGAGCATGATCATCGGCTCGCCCGGCTTGAGCTCGAGCAAGCGGGCGAGCTCGGCCGAGGCACGCGCACGGCGGAAATCGAGCAGCTCGCGCTCGGCGGCCACCGCCTCGCCGCTATCCGGGGTCAGCCGCAGGAAGCGAAAGCGCACCTGGGGCTCGCCATGCGTAGCGACGAAGGTCCCCTTGCCCTGCCGGCGCACCAGCAGATTCTCGGAGGCCAGCTCGTCGATCGCCTTGCGCACCGTCCCCTGACTGACGCCAAAGCGCGCCGCAAGCTCGATCTCGCTCGGGATCGCTTCGCCCGGACGCCATTCCCCCGCGCGCAGCCCGTCGAGCAGCAAGTCCTTGATCTGGCGATAAAGCGGGCTGAAGGTCGGCGAGGCCATCGCTGCCTATTGGACCACAGGCAGAGGAACTCGTCTATCTTCTGTGTTATGTCTTATAAAAGACAAAAGACACGTTGACTTCCACCGAGGGCGCGCATACCATCGCCCCGCCGGGCGCGGCGGCGGCGCATCGCGGCGCCCGACACCGCACGCCAGCACTGCGTTTACCCTACATAGAGCGTCCTTCGGAGCCCTCGATGTCAAAAGCCCCCGTACGCGTCGCCGTCACCGGTGCCGCCGGCCAGATTGGCTACTCCCTGCTGTTCCGTATCGCCGCCGGCAACATGCTCGGACCCGACCAGCCGGTCATCCTGCAAATGCTCGAAATTCCCGACGACAAGGCCCAGAAAGCCCTCAAGGGCGTCATGATGGAGCTCGATGACTGTGCCTTTCCCCTCCTCCAGGGCATGGTCGCCGCCTCGGATCCGAACGTCGCGTTCAAGGACGCCCAGATCGCGCTGCTCGTCGGCGCTCGGCCGCGCGGTCCCGGCATGGAGCGCAAAGACCTGCTGTCGGCGAACGGCAAGATCTTTCAGCCGCAAGGCCGCGCGCTGAACGAGGTCGCGGCGCGCGAGGTGCGCGTGCTCGTGGTCGGCAATCCGGCCAACACCAACGCGCTCATCGCAATGAAGAATGCGCCGGCCCTCAAGCCGACCCAGTTCACCGCAATGATGCGCCTCGACCACAACCGCGCGCGCAGCCAGATCGCGGCCAAGCTCGCCAAGCCGGTCAGCGCGGTGCGCAAAACGATCGTCTGGGGCAATCACTCGGCGACCCAGTACCCGGACATCTTTCACGCCGAATGCGAGGGCAAGAAGGCCTGGGCGCAGATCAACGATCAGGACTGGCTCGAGAAGACCTTCATTCCCACGGTCCAGAAGCGCGGCGCCGCAATCATCGAGGCGCGTGGCCTGTCCTCGGCGGCGAGCGCGGCGAGCGCCGCGATCGATCACATGCGCGACTGGGTGCACGGCACGCCCGAGGGCGACTGGGTATCGATGGGCATTCCGGCCGATGGCAGCTACGGCATCCCCGAAGGCATCCTCTACGGCATGCCCGTCGTGTGCAAGAACGGCGCCTACCAGGTCGTCCAGGGGCTGGAGATCAGCGCGTTCGCGCGCGGCAAGATGTCGGACACGCTCAAGGAGCTGCACGAGGAGCGCGACGGCATCAAGGACCTGCTCGGCTGAGGTGCACCATGACACCCGGAGAAAAATTCCGCCAGGCACTGCGCGAAGAGTCGCCGCTGCAGATCGTCGGCACGATCCTCGCCTACCACGCCCTGCTCGCCAAGCGCAGCGGCTACCGCGCGATCTATCTCTCGGGCGGCGGCGTGGCGGCGGGCTCGCTCGGCATGCCGGATCTCGGCATCTCGAATCTCGACGACGTGCTGATCGATGTGCGCCGGATGACCGATGTCTGCGACCTGCCGCTGCTGGTCGATGTCGACACCGGCTTCGGCGCGAGCGCCTTCAACGTCGCGCGCACCGTGCGCTCGCTGGTCAAGGCGGGCGCCGCGGCAATGCACATCGAGGACCAGGTCGGCGCCAAGCGCTGCGGGCACCGTCCCGGCAAGGAGATCGTCTCCACCGAGGAGATGTGCGACCGTATCCGGGCGGCGGCCGACGCGCGCAGCGATCCCGCGTTCTGCATCATGGCACGCACAGACGCGCTCGCCAGTGAAGGCATCGAGCGCGCCCTCGAACGCGCGGCGCGCTACGTCGAGGCCGGCGCCGACATGATCTTTCCGGAGGCGATGACCGAGCTGGCGATGTACCGCCGCTTCGTCGAGGCGGTGAACGTGCCGGTGCTCGCCAACATCACCGAGTTCGGCCAGACGCCGCTGTTCAGCGTCGATGAACTGCGTTCGGCCGGCGTGGCGATGGCCCTCTATCCACTGTCGGCGTTCCGCGCGATGAACAAGGCCGCGCTGAATGTCTACACGGCGCTGCGTCGCGACGGAACCCAGCAGGCGGTCGTCGACGCCATGCAGACGCGCGACGAGCTCTACGACTACCTGAACTACCACGCGTACGAGGACAAGCTCGATGCGCTGTTCGCCAAGGAGAAATCCGCATGAGCGCCCAGAAGGCTGGCACGCCCAACGTTCGCAACGTTCCCAACGTTCCCAACGTTCCCAACGTTCCCAACGTTCCCAAGGCTCCCAAGCCGAAGAAATCCGTCGCCCTGTCCGGCGTGCCCGCCGGCAACACGGCGCTGTGCACCGTCGGGCGCACCGGCAACGACCTGCACTACCGCGGCTACGACATCCTCGACTTCGCCGATACCGCCGAGTTCGAGGAGGTGGCCTACCTGCTGGTGCATGGCAAGCTGCCGAACGCCGCCGAACTCGAGGCCTACAAGACCAAGCTGCGCGGCCTGCGCGGCATCCCGGCGGCGGTGCAAGGCGTGCTCGAGCGCATCCCGGCGGGCGCGCACCCGATGGACGTGCTGCGCACTGCCTGCTCGGCGCTCGGCGCCGTGCTGCCCGAGAACCCCGATCACAAGCTGGCCGAGGCGCGCGATATCGCCGATCGGCTGATGGCGAGCTTCGGCTCGATGCTGCTGTACTGGTATCACTACGCGCAGGCAGGGCGACGCATCGACGTCGAGACCGACGACGAATCGATCGGCGGGCATTTCCTGCACCTGCTGCACGGGCGCAAGCCGAGCGCGCTCTGGGTGCGCGCCATGCACACGTCGCTGATCCTGTACGCCGAGCACGAATACAACGCTTCGACGTTCACCTGCCGCGTCATCGCCGGCACGGGCGCCGACATGCACTCGGCGATCACCGGCGGGATCGGCGCGCTGAAAGGACCCAAGCACGGCGGCGCCAACGAGTTCGCCTTCGATGTCATCGGGCGCTACGACGGCCCGAACGAGGCCGAAACCGACATCGTGCGGCGCGTGTCCGAAAAGCAGGTGATCATCGGCTTCGGCCACCCGGTGTACACGATTGCCGACCCGCGCAACCAGATCATCAAGGAAGTCGCGCGGCGCCTGTCGAAGGACGCCGGCGACATGAAGCGCTTCGAGATCTCGGAGCGCATCGAAAAGGTGATGTGGCGCGAGAAGAAGATGTTCCCGAACCTCGACTGGTACAGCGCGACCAGCTATCACATGATGGGCGTGCCGACCGCGATGTTCACGCCGCTGTTCGTCATCTCGCGCACCTCCGGCTGGTCGGCGCACGTCATCGAGCAGCGCATCGACGGCAAGATCATTCGTCCGAGCGCCAACTACGTCGGCCCGGAGAACCAGAAGTGGACCGCATTGAAGAACAGGAAATAGCCATGGCCCAGTACGAATCAGACCTCACCAAGTTCATGCGCCGTTACCTCGAAGCGCATCCCGAGGAACTCGCCTCGCAGGCCGCCGGGCGCGGTGCCTGGTGGGACAAGGCGCCCGGCGAGCGCAGCGCACCGGTCCCCGCGCACAATGCCCCGCGCTCGGGCGGTGCCGAGTACACCTTCGAACCGCTCTCGGACACCGAATAGACCGATGTCGAGCCACATCTCCAACGTACGGCCGAAGCCGGACGAGGTTCTCGTCCGCATCGGCGATTACGTCAGCAAGACCCGCATCAGCAGCAAGGACGCCTACGAGACCGCGCGCTACTGCCTGATGGACACGCTCGGCTGCGGGCTGGAAGCGCTCGAGTACCCGGCCTGCACCAAGCTGCTCGGGCCGATCGTCCCCGGCACGGTGGTGCCGAACGGCGCCAAGGTGCCCGGAACCCAGTTCCAGCTCGATCCGGTGCAGGCCGCGTTCAACATCGGCGCGATGATCCGCTGGCTCGACTTCAACGATACCTGGCTCGCCGCCGAGTGGGGCCATCCTTCGGACAACCTCGGCGGCATCCTCGCCGCCGCGGACTGGGTCTCGCGCAACGCGCTCGCCGCCGGGCGCAAACCGCTCGTCATGCGCGACGTGCTCAGCGGCATGATCAAGGCGCACGAGATCCAGGGCGTGCTCGCACTGGAGAATTCGTTCAACCGGGTCGGCCTCGACCACGTGCTGCTGGTCAAGGTCGCCTCGACCGCGGTGGTCGCGCAGCTGCTCGGCTGCAGCAGCGACGAGATCGTCAACGCGGTCTCGCAGGCCTGGGTCGACGGCCAGAGCCTGCGCACCTACCGCCACGCGCCGAACACCGGCTCGCGCAAGAGCTGGGCCGCGGGCGACGCGACCAGCCGCGCGGTGCGCCTCGCGCTGATCGCGAAGACCGGCGAGATGGGCTACCCCTCGGTGCTCACGGCGAAGACCTGGGGCTTTTACGATGTCTCGTTCAAGGGCAAGAAGTTCAAGTTCCAGCGCGACTTCGGCAGCTACGTGATGGAGAACGTGCTGTTCAAGATCTCCTATCCGGCCGAATTCCACTCGCAGACCGCGGTCGAGTGCGCGATGGACATTCACCGCGAGCTCGAGCGCGTCGGCCGCAGGCCGGAGGACATCAAGAAAATCACCATCCGCACGCACGAGGCCTGCATCCGCATCATCGACAAGAAAGGCCCGCTCGACAATCCCGCCGACCGCGACCACTGCGTGCAGTACATGGTCGCGGTGCCGATCCTGTTCGGTCGTCTCACCGCGGGCGATTACGAGGACGCGGTGGCGCGCGACCCGCGCATCGACGCGCTGCGAGCGAAGATCGTCTGCGTCGAGGACCGCCAGTTCACCAAGGACTACCACGATCCGAGCAAGCGCTCGATCGCCAACGCGTTGACCGTCGAATTCAATGACGGCAGGAAGCTGGGCGAGTTCGTCTGCGAGTACCCGATCGGGCACAAGCGCCGGCGCAAGGAAGGCATGCCGGTGCTGGTCGAGAAGTTCAAGACGAATCTCGCGCGCCGCTTTCCGGAGAAGCAGCGCGCCGCGATCCTCGCGCTGTGCCTCGACGCGAAACGGCTCGAGGCGACGCCGGTGCAGGCGTTCGTCGACATGTTCGTCATCTAGCCTGGCCGAGGACCGAACGATGGCCCCGCTGCCTGATGCCCACGCCTCTGTCGCAACGCTCGAAGGCCGCCTGCGTGACCGCGCGGCGGCGCTGGCGCAGGAGGTCCGCAGCTATCCGACGCCGATCGCGCGTTGCGACGACCAGCTGACCGGCCTGCTCGAGCGTCGCTCGCGACTGTTCCGTGCATGCGACGCGCTCGAGGCGTTCGCGCGGAGCGCCGGTTCGGCCGCCGCGCTGGCCGCGCTCGAAGCGGCCATCGGCGCCCTCGTGCCCGGCGACCTGAGCGCCGCGCTCGCTGCGACCTGTGAGGCGACGATCGGCAGCCTGCGCGCCGAGTTTCGCGCCCGCCCCGGCGGCTGCGGGCCGGCCGATGCCTGGGCAAACGACGGCGCGCCGGCGGCATGATGCGCCCGCTCGCCGGTCTGCTGCTGCTGTTCGCCGGACTGGCGCTGCTGGCGACTGCGCGGGCCGAGACGCGCGACCCGGACAGCTATTTTTTCAACGCCTTCCTCGGCGATCTGCGCGAGGAGCTGGCGCAGGCCCGCGCGAGCGGGCGCAAGGGCCTGCTCGTGATGTACCACTTCGAGGAATGCCCGTCCTGCCAGCGCATGCGTCGCCAGGTGCTCAACCAGCCGGAGGTGCAGGACTGGTTCCGGCGGGAATTCGTCGTCGTGCCGATCGACGTCCGCGGCGCGCAGCCGATCACCGGCCTGGACGGCAAGACGCTGCCCGAGCGCGACTATGGCCGCGCGATGGCGATTCGCGGAACGCCGACCTTCGACTTCTATGCCCCGGACGGCGTTCGCCTGTACCGTCACGTCGGCGGACTGTTCGCGCCGGCGGATTTTCTGCTGCTCGGCCAGTTCATCGTCTCCGGCGCCTACCAGAACCGCACGTTCAAGGAATACCGGCAGGGTGCCGGGAAAGGAAGCTGACATGACGTCCTCCGCACGCGATCCATTCAACGCGAAGACGACCTTCGACGCCGGGGCGGGGCGCTCGGGCACGCTGTACTCGCTGCCCGCGCTCGGCCGTGCGCTCGGCCTCGATCTGTCGCGCCTGCCGGTGTCGATCCGCATCGTTCTCGAGTCCGTGCTGCGCAACTGCGACGGCGACAAGCTGACCGAGGCGCACGTGCGCCAGCTCGCCGGCTGGAAGCCGAACGCGCAGCGCAGCGAGGAGATCCCGTTCGTCGTCGCACGCATCGTGCTGCAGGACTTCACCGGCGTGCCGCTGCTTTGCGACCTCGCCGCGATGCGCGGCGTTGCGCAGAAAATGGGCAAGGACCCCAAGCGGATCGAGCCGCTGGTGCCGGTCGATCTGGTGGTCGACCACTCGGTGCAGATCGACCACTACGGCTCGAAGAACGCGCTCGACCTCAACATGAAGCTCGAATTCAAGCGGAACCAGGAGCGCTACCAGTTCATGAAGTGGGGCATGCAGGCCTTCGACACCTTCAAGGTGGTGCCCCCCGGGATCGGCATCGTCCACCAGGTCAACCTCGAATACCTCGCGCGCGGCGTGCATCGCGCGGCCGACGGTACCTACTATCCCGACACCCTCGTCGGCACCGACAGCCACACGACGATGATCAACGGCATCGGCGTCGTCGGCTGGGGCGTCGGCGGCATCGAGGCCGAAGCCGGCATGCTCGGCCAGCCGGTGTACTTCCTCACCCCGGACGTGGTCGGCGTGCACCTCAAGGGCCGCCTGCATCCGGCGGTCACCGCGACCGACCTGGTGCTCACGATCACCGAGATGCTGCGCAAGGCCAAGGTGGTCGGCAAGTTCGTCGAATTCTTCGGCGAGGGCACCGCCTCGCTCGCCCTGCCCGACCGCGCCACGATCGCCAACATGGCGCCCGAGTACGGCGCGACGATGGGCTTTTTCCCGGTCGACGACAAGACGATCGAATACTTCCGCGGCTCGGGCCGCAGCGACCGGGAAATCGCCGCCTTCGAGCGCTACTTCAAGGCGCAGCAGCTGTTCGGCATCCCCCGCGCCGGGGCGATCGACTACAGCCAGGTGCTCGAGCTCGACCTGTCGAGCGTCATGCCCTCGCTCGCCGGGCCCAAGCGCCCGCAGGACCGCATCGACCTGGACAAGGTCAAGAGCAGCTTTGCCTCGCTGTTCAGCGCGCCCGTTGCCAATAACGGCTTCGCCAAGAAGGCGGAAGATCTCGGCAAGACCTACAAGGCCTACGACGGCACCGAGCTGAAAAACGGCGACGTCCTGATCGCAGCGATCACCTCCTGCACCAACACCTCGAACCCGGGGGTGCTGCTCGCCGCCGGTCTGGTCGCGAAAAAGGCGGTCGCGCTCGGCCTCAAGGTCAAGCCGCACATCAAGACCTCGCTCGCGCCCGGCTCGCGCGTGGTGACCGAGTATCTGAAGAAGGCGGGCCTGCTGCCCTATCTCGAGAAGCTCGGCTTCTATCTCGCCGGCTACGGCTGCACGACCTGCATCGGCAACGCCGGCCCGCTCAGCCAGCCGATCGAAGAGGCGATCGTCAAGAACGACCTGGTCTGCGCCGCGGTGCTCTCGGGCAACCGCAATTTCGAAGCGCGCATTCATCCGAACATCCGCGCGAATTTCCTCGCCGCGCCGCCGCTGGTCGTCGCCTACGCGATCGCCGGAACGGTGCTGAAGGATCTGCGCACCGAGCCGCTCGGAAAATCGAAAGACGGCCAGGATGTCTACATCGGCCATATCTGGCCGACGCGCGAGGAAATCGAGTCGCTGCGCAGTCTCGCCATGGACGCGCCGACCTTCCGCCGGCTGTACAGCGATCTCGCCGACGCCACGCCGCTGTGGAAGAAGATCTCCGCACCCGGCGGCCAGGTCTACAGCTGGCCGGCCTCGACGTACATCGCCGAGCCGCCGTTCTTCAAGGACTTCGCGATGCAGCCCGCCGCGGTCGGCGATATCCGCGGCGCGAAGATTCTCGGCATCTTCGGCGATTCGGTGACCACCGACCACATCTCGCCCGCGGGCTCGATCAAGCCGACCTCGCCGGCCGGCATCTACCTGCAGGAGAACGACGTTTCGGTCGCCAACTTCAACAGCTACGGCGCGCGCCGCGGCAACCACGACGTGATGATGCGCGGCACCTTCGCCAACGTGCGCATCAAGAACCTGATGCTCCCGGGGACCGAAGGCGGCGTGACGCGCTACAAGGGCGAGACGCTGCCGATCTACGACGCGGCCATGGCCTACATGGCCGATGGCACCCCGACCGTGGTGTTCGGCGGCGAGGAGTACGGCACCGGCAGCTCGCGCGACTGGGCCGCCAAGGGCACGCAGCTGCTCGGCGTCAGGGCGGTCATCGCGCGCAGCTTCGAGCGCATCCACCGCTCGAATCTGGTCGGCATGGGCGTGCTGCCGCTGCAGTTCCTGGGCACGGATTCGGCGCAGTCGCTCGGCCTCGACGGCAGCGAGACGCTCGACATCCTCGGCCTCGACGATCTGCGCCCGCAGCAGGAGATCACCGTGGCGATCACCGCGGCGGACGGACAGCGTCGCGAGGTGCGCGTGAAATCACGCATCGACACGGCGATCGAGGTCGAGTACTACCGCCACGGCGGCATCCTGCCCTACGTGCTGCGCGGGCTGATGGCCACGCCGTCACCGGCCGCGGCGCGCGCGGCCTGATGGCGGGCTAGAGGAACGACGATGCCGCCGCGCGGCAGCCGGCTCGCCTGTTCGCTCCGCAGCGAGGACCAGTGCCACGGGTCCTTCGACGCCTACCCGGGCGAGGCGCCGGGAAGCGTTTCGCGGGTCGAGCCGGTCAAGTGGGACAAGCCGCCCGAGAAGCCGGTGATCGAGGGCGCCTTTTCGGTCATCGGCGAGCTCGGGATGACCGGACAGGTGATCCTCGTCAACCAGGCGCAGTGGCAGGCGCTCACCGAGACCAAGCTCGAGCCGTTCTTCTACGGCGCGCTGCTCTGGGGCAAGAGCCCGTTCAAGGTCATCGAGGACGCGCAGGTCATGCTGAAGCGCAAGAAATGAGCGTTCAGCGGCCGCTGCGGAAGCGCTCGAGCACGCGCCGGTCGCGCTTGGTCGGCCGTCCATGCAGTGCGCGAGACGGCTCGACGCTCAGCCTGCGTTCGGCAAGCATCGCCTCGCGCCCGAGGCGGCTCGCCTCGGTCTCTTCGTAGAGCGTGCGCGCCTCGCTCGCCGGCCCGCGCCGCGCGCCGAGGCGCTGAACCACCAGCGCCCATCGCAGCTCGCCGACCGCGACCTCGAGCCGGTCGCCGGGCTTCACCTCGCGCGCGGGCTTGACCAGCGCGCCCTCGCGTCTGACGCGCCCGCGCTCGATCGCCTGCTGGGCGAGCGCACGCGTCTTGAAAAAGCGCGCCGCCCAGAGCCACTTGTCGATGCGCATCGGGCCGGCGCTTGCAGCCCGAGGCTAAGCCGGGCGGCCGCCGCTGCGCCGGTCGGGCCCGCCGCCGCCGCGCGGACGCTTGCGCCGGTGCCGGCCCTTGCGTCCCGGGCCCTGTCCGTTGCCGCCGCGGGCAGGCCGTTCGCCACCGCCGCCGGGACGCTCGCCGCGCCCCTCCCGATGCCGTCCGCCGCGATCGGCCGCGGGATGCGCGCGTTCCATCGCCTGGAGCTTCTTCGCCTCCATCGATTGCGCGCGCCGCGCGAGGCTGTCCTCGTCCTCTTCGTAGAGCTCCTGCGGCTCCGGCACGAAGCCATGCGCATACTCGGTGACCGAGAGGACCGTCACGTCCCAGGTATATTCGCCGAGCTGAATGTTCAACTGGTCACCGACGGCGAGCATCGTGCCCGACTTGCTGCGCTCGCCGTTGACCTTGACGCGGCCGCTGTCCACCGCGGTTTGTGCCAGTCCGCGCGACTTGAAAAAGCGCGCGTTGCACAGCCACTGCTCGATTCGCATGCCGATCGCGTCCGCGTTCAGGCGTTCAGGCGCCCACCACGACGCCGCTCGGGCAGGCGACGCCGGTTCCGCCGAGCCCGCAGTAGCCGTTCGGATTCTTGCCGAGGTATTGCTGGTGATCATCTTCGGCGTAAAAGAACGCCGTCGCGGGCGCAATCTCGGTCGTGATTCGTCCCCTGCGGGCCGCATCGAGCGCGGCCTGGTAGCGCTCGCGCGAGGCGCGCGCCGCGGCGAGCTGCGCGTCGTCGCTGCAGTAGATCGCGGAGCGGTATTGGCTGCCGGCATCGTTGCCCTGGCGCATGCCCTGCGTCGGATCGTGACCTTCCCAGAACACCCGAAGCAGGGTTTCGTAGCTGATCGCCTTCGGATCGAACACCACGAGCACCGCCTCGGCATGGTTCGTGAAGCCGCTGCAGACTTCCTCGTAGGTCGGATTCGGCGTAGCGCCACCGGCATAGCCGACTGCCGTGCTGTAGACGCCCGGCGTCTGCCAGAACAGCCGCTCGGCGCCCCAGAAGCAGCCCAGCGCGAACTGCGCCGTCGCGAGCCCCTCGGGGAACGGCGGCACGATCCGGTGACCGTTGACGAAGTGCGTCTCCGCCACCGGCATCGGCGTCGCGCGGCCGGGCAGCGTGCGCTCGGCAGGCAGCAGCGACTTCAGCGTCTTCATGAAGGCGAACATGGCGTTGGCGTGCATTCCATGCCGCGGGCTCGCGCGGCGGCAGGTCTGGTGACTCGAGTCTACCTCATGCCGCGCCGCAGTTCATCCGGCGCGCTGCAGCAGCCGGCCGAGGTTGTTCGCCCCGGCGCTTTCCGGTAGCTTCGACGCGCTCTCGACAGACCACCGACATGAAGATCTGCATTTACGGCGCCGGCGCAATCGGCGGCCTGATGGCCGCCTGGCTCGCACGCGCCGGACACGAGGTCAGCGTCATTGCGCGCGGCGCGACGCTCGAGGCGATCCGACGCGACGGTCTGCGCGTGCGCACGCTCGCCTCCGGCGCCTTGCTGACGACCCGCCCCGCCGCGGACCGCGATCCTGCGCGCTTCGGCGCGCAGGACTGCGTCATCGTCGCCGTCAAGGGACAAAGCCTGCCCGAGGTCGCCGCGTCGATCGCCCCGCTGCTCGGAACGTCCACCACCATCGTCACCGCGATGAACGGCGTGCCCTGGTGGTTCTTCGACCGCCTGCCCTACGGCAAGGGCAAGCTGCACCTCGAGAGCCTCGACCCGGGCGGTGCGCTGTCGCGCGCGATGCCCACCGAGCAGATCGTCGGCTGCGTCGTGCACCTCGCCGCCTCGACACCCGAGCCCGGGCTGGTGAGCCACAACCACGGCAGCCGGCTGATCCTCGGTGCGCCGGGCGGCGCCGAGCACGGCCGTCTGCAAACGACTGCCGACGCGCTCGAGGACGCCGGCTTCGAGGTCGTGCGCAGCACGTTCATCGAGAAGGATTTCTGGGTCAAGCTGCTGGGCAATGTCAGCTTCAACCCGGTCTCGGCGCTGACGCTGTCGACCGCCGATCGGCTGATCGACGACCGTGACGTCAAGGACTACATGGTCGCGATCATGCGCGAGGTGCTCGCGATCGGTCGGGCGGTGGGCGTCGACGCCGACATCGACCCCGAAGCGCGCATCGACATGGCGCGCAGCCTGGGCAGGTTCAAGACCTCGATGCTGCAGGATCTCGAAGCCGGCAAGTCCCTCGAGGTCGACGGCCTGCTCGCCGGCACCCTCGAGATTGCGCACAAGGCCGGGGTACCCGCGCCGTTCACGGCCAGCCTGATGGGGCTGATCCGCCAGCGCGCGCGCTCGACCGACCAGCGCTGAGCCGATGCCGTCTGCATCGAGCCCGCACCGCCTGTGCACCGCGCCGATGATGGACTGGTCGGACCGCCATTGCCGCTATTTTTTCCGCCAGCTCGCCCCGCATGCGCGCCTGTACACCGAGATGGTCGGCACCGCTGCGCTGCTGCACGGCGATCCTGCCCGCCACCTCGATTTCGACCCGGCCGAGCATCCGCTCGCGCTGCAGCTCGGCGGCTCGGAGCCCGAAGCGCTCGCGCGCTGTGCGCGCCTCGGCGCACGCTGGGGCTACGACGAGCTCAATCTGAACATCGGCTGCCCGAGCGAGCGCGTGCAGAAAGGCGCCTTCGGCGCCTGCCTGATGGCCGAGCCGCGGCTGGTCGCCGAGTGCGTGCGGGCCATGCGCGCCGCTGCGGATCTCCCGGTGAGCGTCAAGCATCGCACGGGTGTCGAGCGCATCGAGTCCTACGACTTTCTGCGCGACTTCGTCGGCATCGTGTCTGAGGCGGGCTGCGCGGTGTTCATCGTGCACGCGCGCAATGCCTGGCTGAAAGGCCTGTCGCCGAAGGAGAACCGCGAAGTGCCGCCGCTGCGCTACGACTTCGTCCACCGGCTGATGCGCGACTTTCCCGCGCTGACGATCGTCATCAACGGCGGCATCGCCGATCTGGCGACGATCGAGGATCAGCTGCACCACGTCGACGGGGTGATGCTCGGGCGCGCGGCTTACCACGACAGCTGGCTGCTCGCCCGTGCGGCCGCGGCGCTGCACGGGTCGGCACCGGCATCGCGCCGCGAGGTCGTCGAGGCCATGCAGCGCTACGCGCGCCGCCAGGCCGCGCACGGCGTCGCCCTGCGCCAGGTTGCCCGTCACATGCTCGGCCTGTACCACGGCGCGCCGCGCGCGCGGCTTTGGCGACGGCTCCTCTCCGACCCGGCAAGGCTCGGCGCAAACGATGCCGCACTGCTCAGCGAAGCGGCCGAGACGGCCGAGGGGCGGCTCGCTGCCGCGGCCTGATTCCCTGCCCCGATGCGTCCCCTGATCGGCAACCGGACGGCCGCCGCGCTGCTGCTCTCGATCGGGCTGCTCTTGCCGGCGCGCGCGGGCACCCTGTTCCCCGGCGATGCGCTGCTCGCACTCACGGATCTCGACTTCGACGGCGCGACGCAGAGCGTTGCCGCCGAGCGGGTCGATGCGCTGTTCCAGCGACTGGAAATTCCCGCTGCGGATCGCGCACGCTACGCGTTCATGCGCGGCGCGCGCTTCGCCAAACAGAATTCCTACTTCGAAACCGAAGAACTGACGGAAACCGTTCTGATCGCGCAGGCCGGCGTGCGCATTGCCTTCGCCAACAACGTCGTCATCGTTGCCGGCGGCGACGTGCATGTGATACATGGCTCCGGCCTGCTCATCATCTCCGGCGGCTCGATCGATGTCACTCACGCCGAGTCCCTCGGCAAGGTTCCGGGAACCTTCGTTGCGAAGGGCCGTGTGCACGTAGATTCTGGCAGCAGCGCCACGGTGTACGCGGTTCAGGGGGCGCGGCTCGACCGGTTCGCCGAGGCGATCGCGTACAACTGCGACGTCAGCGGCGTGCAGTATGGCAAGGTCTATCGCCACGCCCGCGCCGCGCTGTTTCGCGGTGAACCGATTCGCGCTCCGGAACCACCGTCGATGCGTATCTCGAGCGGCGAGACGCTGAAGTTCACCGGCGAGCGCTGCCGGGGCGGCGTCGATCTGCAAATGCTCGCCGACCGCCTGCCACCCTACGCACGTCGCGAGGCGAATTGTCCGAAGATCGACTCGGTCAGCGTACGCTGCGAAGCCCCGGGCAGGGAGCGCTGGACCTTCGATCTGTGCGGACGCACGCAGGACATCATCGTGAGCGGCGCCGCGAGGTCGTCCAATATTTCGATCGCCGCCGTACCGGCGCGGGGAACGAACCCGCCAGGCCGTTACGGAAGCCAGCCACGCGCGGTACCGTCCGGGCCGCGCGATCTGGCGCTCGAGCGGCGCCTCCGAGAATTCGCCCAGCAGGCCGCTGCGGCCTCGGCGTCCGGACGGCGTGAAGACGCGATCGCGGCATATAGCGAGATGATCGCGCTCGATCCCGGCAATGGCGCCGCGTACCTCAATCGGGGAAACCAAAAGTCGGCGCTGGACGACGTACCCGGCACAGTGGCCGACTACACGCGAGCGATCGAACTCGGGCAGCAGGCCTCGACGACCTACTCGATGCGAGGTCTCGCCTACCTGCGCCTGGGCGACGCCGCGCGCGGCCTTGCGGACCTCAAGCGATCGGTCGCCCTGAGCTCGAACGCCACCGAGCTCTTCAACCGCGCGCTCGGCTACCTGTTCGTCGGACAGCTCGGCGCGGCGCATGGCGATTTCGATCGCCTGATCGGTCGCAATCCCCGCGACGTCAGAGCGTATCTCTGGCGCGGCTGGGTCAATTTGCTCAGCGGCGACGGGGCTGGCGCGACGCGAGATGCGTCCGCGGTGTTCGTCGTCGACGGCGAGCGTATGTTGAAAAACTTCCGCTACTACGGTGGTGCCTACGCGGTGCTCGCGGGCTATTACGGCTACCTGCTGCTCGCGCGCGACGACGAAGCGAAGGCCTGGCTCGGGCAATGGCGCGATGCGCTTGACGGCGATGCCTGGCCTGACGCAGTCGCCCTGCACCTCCTCGGCACGCTCGATCGCGATGCGATCGGCAAAGCGGAGCACCGGGCCCGGCAGCGCATCGGCACGCAGGCATTTCTCGCGCTCGACGCAATGCTCAAGGGCCGGGTGGATGAGTCGCGTGTCACCTTCAGCAGGCTGGCACAGGAGAACGACGCCTACGACCTCGCGCGCGTGATCACCGAGCGCGCGCTCGCGAGCGGCCCGGGCTTCAAGCACTAGCCCGGAGCGCGGCCGGCGGGTCGCTGCGATCCGGGCGCTTGAGGTAGACTCGCCCCCCAGCAGGGGTGCGGCACAGGACGCGCCGCGAAAACACGATCCAGTTGGTTCAATCCGCAATGACCCCGAACGCACCCCTCGCCGGCAAGGTGGCGCTGGTCACCGGCGCCGCGCGCGGCATCGGCCGCGCGATCGCGCGCAAGCTGGCCGCGGCCGGCTGCGACCTCGCCGTCAACTACTACAACAGCCACGACGAAGCCGAGGCGCTGTGCGCCGAGATCCGCGGGCTCGGCCGGCGTGCCTGCGCGCTCAAGGCGAGCGTCGGCCTGCCGGACAGCGTCGATGAGCTGTTCGAGGAACTGAAAAAGGAATTCGACCGCATCGACATCGTCGTCAGCAACGCAGCGAGCGGAGTGCTCAAGCCGGCGATGGAAATGAAGCTCAAGCACTGGCGCTGGTGCATGGAGACCAACGCGCTCGCGCTCGCCCTGCTCGCGCAGCACGCGGTGCCGATGATGCCGGCCGGCGGCCGCATCATCGCCCTGTCGAGCCTCGGCGCGCAGCGCGCGATGCCCGCCTACGGGTTCATCGGCGCCTCCAAGGCGGCGCTCGAGGCGCTGGTGCGCAGCCTCGCGCAGGAGCTCGGCCCGCGCGGCATCCGCGTCAACACGGTCAGTGCCGGCGTTGTCGACACCGACGCGCTCGCTTATTTCCCGAACCGGGATCAGCTGCTCGCATCGTTTGCCGAGCGCACGCCCGCCGGGCCGACCCTGACGCCCGAGGACGTCGCCGGCGCGGTGTACCTGCTCTGCCTGCCGGAGGCGAGCATGATCAACGGCCACACGCTCGTCGTCGACGGCGGGTTCGCGATCTCGGGCTGAGCGCGGCGCATGGACGCGAAACTTTCGGGCAAGGTCGCGATCGTCACCGGCGGCAGCCGCGGCATCGGGCGGGCGATCGTCGAGCGGCTCGCGGCCGACGGCGCCGATGTCACCTTTTTCTACAAGGGCAACCGGGATGCGGCAGACGCGGTCGTCGCGGCGGCACGCGACGCCGGCCAGGCGGTGCACGCCGAGCAGGTCGACGTGACCGACCCCGCGGCCTGCGCGGCCGCCGTGGAGCGCGTCGCCGATCGATGCGAGCGAATCGACGTCCTGGTGAATAATGCGGGCGTGATCCGTGATAATCTCCTTGCCTTGCTCGAGCCTGACGACGTCAAGGCGGTGCTCGACACGAACGTGGGTGGCGTCTTCAACGTCACGCGTGCAGTCGTGCCGCACATGATCTCGCGGCGCGCCGGCAAGATCATCAACGTGAGCTCCGTTTCCGGCGAGAAGGGCGGCCGCGGCCAGACTAACTATGCGGCGAGCAAGGGCGCGATCAATGCGATGACGCGCGCGCTCGCCGTCGAGCTGGCCTCGCGCCGCATCACGGTGAATGCCGTCGCCCCGGGCGTCATCGAGACCGAGATGTCGCAGGCGGTGCGTGACCTCGCGGGCGACGAAATCAAGTCACGCATCCTGCTCCGGCGATTCGGCAAGCCGGAGGAGATCGCGCACGCGGTGTGGTTTCTCGCCTCGGGCTTTGCCGATTACATCACCGGCCAGGTGCTGCACGTGGACGGCGGATTCAAGATGGAGTAATGCGAATGACACAGCAGGCAGAAATCAGCAAAGAAGAGATCATGGCGGTCTACCCCACCGTCGCGGCGACGATCGCCGACGCGCTGGGCTGCGAGCCCGAGGACGTTCAGCTCGACGTCTCGCTGATCGAGGGACTCGACGCGGAGTCGATCGACTTTCTCGATCTCGTGTTTCGCCTCGAGCGCGCCTTCAAGGTCAAGATTCCCCGCGGCAAGATCGTCGAGGATGCGCGCGGCGATCTGCCCGAGGCAGAGTTCGAGCAGAAAGGACTGGTCACCGACGCCGGCCTCGCGCGCCTGCGCAGCTTCCTGACCGAAGTGCCCGCGGACCGCATCGCCTCGCCGCTCAAGGTGGCCGACGTGCCGCGCCTGTTCACCGCGGAGACGTTCTGCAAGCTCGTGATCCGTTCGCAGAAGGCCGCCGGCTGACCCGGCGCCCACGAGACCCAGAGCACCAATGGGCGGGCGCTTCGGTGCGTTCTCCTTTGTCGATCGCATCACCGACGTCGTTCCCGGGGTTCGCGTGCGCGGCCTGTATCGCGTGCCCGCCGCGCTGCGCGCGTTTCCCGCGGCGCTCGTCGCCGAAGCCGTAGGCCAGCTTGCGGCCTGGGCCGGCATGGCGGCACTCGAGTTCCGGCGACGGCCGGTCGCCGGACTGGCGCGCGACACGCGGTTCCTGCGTGATGTCGGCCCCGGCGAGCTGCTCGAGCTCGAGGCAGAGCTGGAAAGCTGCACCGACGATGACGTGGCCTACGCCGGACGTGCAACGACCGGGGGCGCGCCGGTGATCGCCCTCGAGCAATGTCTCGGACCGATGCTGCCGGCCGAGGACTTCGATGCGCCGGAGGCACTGCGCGGCGACTATGCGCTGCTTTGCGGCGCGGGTGCGCCGCCCGGGCGCTTCGGCGGATTGCCGGACTTCGACCTGCAACGGACCGAATCGGTTGCCGGCGAGCGCGCCAAGGCGATGCTGCGCGTGCCGGCATCGGCGCCCTTCTTCGAGGATCACTTCCCGCGACGCCCGGTGTTCCCGGCGACGCTGCTGCTCGATGCCCAGATCCGCCTCGCGAGCGCGCTCGCGCGCGAAGCCCTGGCGCCGCGCGAAGACGCCGTGCCGGCGGCCGCACGCATGCTCGACGTCAAGGTCCGCGCGTTCATTGCGCCCGGGCAGCTGCTCGAGCTCGGCGCAGAGCGGGTCGCCGCAGAGGCCGACGGATTCACGGCCAGACTTTCGGCGCGCGCCGACGGCAAGACGGTCGCGACCGCACGCGTCGAATTCGCCGCCCGGACGCGCGTATGAGCACGACCCGCCGCAGAGTTGCGGTCACCGGCCTGGGGCTGGTCACGCCGGCCGGCAACGACGTCGCGAGCACCTGGGAGGCGCTGCTCGCGGGGCGCAGCGGCGTCGCCCCGGTGACGGTGTTCGATGCGAGCGGCTTTTCGACGCGCATCGCCGCCGAGGTGAAGGGCTTCGACCCGCGCGCCGTGATCGACGATCGCAGGCTGCTCAAGTACGCCAACCGCGCGCACGGCTTTGCGCTCGCCGCCGCAGACCAGGCGATCCGCGACGCCGGCATCCGCCCGACGCCCGAGAGCGCGACACGCTGGGGCATCTCGGTGGGCACCGGCATGATGGGCGTCGATTACCCGAGCCTCGCGGCGGTGCACGCGCATTCCGCGCTACAGGGCGAACTCGACGCGACGCGCCTGCCGAGCGACGAGGCGGCGCGCGACCCGATGGTGTTCTGTCGCAGCCAGTCGACCGCGGGCGTCTCGATGCTCGCACGACGCTTCGGCATCCGCGGCTACGCGACCTCGGTGCACACCGCCTGCGCCTCGGGCGGCCAGGCAATCGGCACCGCGCTCAAGCTGATCCGCCGCGGCACGGCGGATCGGGTACTCGCCGGCGGCTTCGACTCGATGATCTCGCCGCTCGGTCTGGCGGGCTTCTGCCTGCTCGGCGCGGTTTCGCCCGACAACGACAGCCCCGAGCGCGCGAGCCGCCCGTTCGATGTCACGCGCAACGGCTTCGTGCTCGGCGAAGGCGCAGGCTTCCTGGTGCTCGAGGAATGGGCGGCGGCCGAGCGGCGCGGTGCGCGCATCTACGCCGAGCTCGCCGGGGACGGCAACTCGCTATCGAGCTATCGCATCACCGACTCGCCGCCCTCGGGTGACGGCCCGATCCAGGCGATGCGCCAGGCGCTCGGCGATGCCGGCGTCCAGCCGGGTGAGGTCGACTATCTGAACGCGCACGGCACCTCGACGCCGATGAACGATCGCAGCGAGAGCGCGGCCGTCAAGGTCGTGTTCGGCGCGCAGGTCGGCCAGGTCGCGGTGAGCTCGACCAAGAGCGTGATGGGGCATCTGATCGCTGCCGCCGGAGCCGTCGAGGCGGCGGCCTGCGTGCTGGCGATCCACCACGGACGCATTCCGGTAAATGCGAATCTGCGCACGCTCGACCCCGAGTGCGAGCACCTCGACGTCGTGCGCGATCGCCCGCGCGAGCGTCGGGTGCGCGTCGCGATGTCGAACTCGTTCGGCTTCGGCGGCTCGAACAGCTGCCTGGTGCTGCGCCATCCCGGGGAGCCCGCCTGATGGCGGCGACGCCGCGCATCGTCGTCACCGGCAGCGGCGCGATCTGCGCCGCCGGCCGCAGCCCGGCGGAGATCTGGCAGGCGCTGCAATCCGGGCAGAGCGCGATCGGACCGATCGCGCAATGGGACACGACCGGCTGGTCGCGCAGCGTCGCCGGCGAAATCCGCGACCTGCAGCCCGGCAAGCTGCTTGGCGATCGCAAGATCCTCAAGTTCATCCGGCGCTCGGACGTGCTCGGCCTGTATGCCGCGAGCCGTGCGATCGAAACCTCGGGATTCGCCGCCTGGCGCGACGCGCTCGAGGAGGCCGCGGCCACCGAGGTCAATGACCGCACCGGCGTGTTCGTCGGCTCGGGCGGCGGCAGCTACGACAGCCAGTACGACTACTTCCCGCTGATGACCGCCGCGGCGGGCAGCCTGCCGGAATTCGGCCGTCAGCTGCCGGAGGTGGTCAATCCAATGTGGCTGCTGCGCGCGCTGCCCAACAACGTGCTGTGCCATGTCGGCATCAAGTACAACCTGAAGGGCACCAACGCCTGCATCACCAACCACAGCACCAGCGGCATGCTCGCGATCATCGAGGCCGCCGCCGCGCTGCGCGAGGCCGAAGCCGACCGCGCCGTGGTCGCCGCGCACGATGCGCCGGTGGAGCCGCAGATGCTCGCCTATTACGACAGCGTCGGCGTCGTGGCGCGGGATACGCTGCGGCCTTTCGATGCCGGGCGCGACGGCAGCCTGCTGGGCGAAGGCGCCGGCGGGCTGGTGCTCGAGACCGAAGCGTCGGCCGCGGCGCGCGGCGCGCCGCTGCTCGGCGAGTTTCTCGGCGGCGGCGCCGCGACCGAAGCCGAAGGGCTGCTGCCGATTCGCAACGATGGCGAGGGACCCGCCGCGGCAATGCGCGCGGCGCTCGAGGCGGCCGGCCTGCGCCCGGCCGACGTCGGCATGGTCGTCGCGCACGCCAACGGCACGCGCAACTCGGACGCCTCCGAGGCGGCGGCGATCCACAGCGTGTTCGGCGACGCCGCGCCGCCGGTCACCGGGTTCAAGTGGGCTTTCGGCCATCTGATTGCCGCTTCGGGGATGCTCGATTGCGTGCTCGCGCTCGAGGCGCTGCGCGCGCGCGCCGTCCCCGGCATCGCGACGCTGCGCTCGCCGGACCCGCAACTCCCGCGCATCCCGGTGTCGTCGAAGGCGCAGACACCGCGCAGCGACATCGCGCTCGTGGTGGCGCGCGGCTTCGGCGGGACCAACGCGGCGCTGCTGCTGCGCGCCGCGCCCGCCGCCTAGTACCGCTGCGTCGATGGCCGAGGCGCCCGCGCGGTCGGACCCCGGGGCGCGCTGCGGCATCGATTCGATCGACATCGCCCGCATCGAGCGGCTGCTGCGCGAAACGCCGGCGGAGGATCTCGGCAAGCTGTTCTCGCCGGACGAGCTGCGCGAGAGCGGCGAAGGCGCGGGACGCGCGGCCAGCCTCGCCGCGCGCTTCGCCGCGAAGGAAGCCTGTCTCAAGCTCTTTCCCCGCGAAGCCGCGCTGAATCTCATCACCGCGATGGATTTCTCGGTCGTGCGCGACGCCTATGGCGCGCCCAGGATCCGCTGCAGCCCGGCCGCCGAAGCGGTGCTCGGCCGCCACCGGATCGCGTCGATCGCGGTGTCCCTCACGCACGATCGCGCAAGCGCCTCCGCGGTCGCGCTCGCCGAGCCCGCGCAGATGCCGGTGCCGCTCGCGGGCAAGATCCTCTATCACCTCCTCCCCCTGCGCCGGGGCGTGGTGCTCGAGAACCTGCGCCGCGTGTACGGTGCGACCGTCCCCGAGGCCGAGATCCGGCGCATCGCGCAGGCGCACTACGCGCATCTGTGGCGCCTGCTGCCCGAGTTCATCGCCTTTCCCTGGCTCACGCCCGCGCAGCGCGCCGCGCGGGTACGCATCGAGAACATGGAGACGATCCTCGCCGCCTACGCGCGCGGCAAGGGCGTGATCATCGTCACCGGTCATTTCGGCAACTGGGAGGTTTCGACCGCGGCGGGCATCGCGAGCTTTCCCCCGGCCGAGGGAAGGTTCTTTTTCGTTCGCCGGCCGTTCAAGCCGGCCTGGCTCGATGCGCTCATCATCCGCCGCTTCCGCCAGGCGGGCTTGCGCGTGCTGCCGAAGAGCGGCTCGCTCGACGCGATCCTCGAGCGCCTCGCCGCCGGCGACCTCGTCGTGTTCCCCTTCGACCAGCACGCCGGTCCCAAGGACGGCGTGCGCGTGGACTTTTTCGGCCATCCGGCCGGCACTTTCCGCAGCGTCGCGCTGATCGCCCAGGCGAGCGGCGCGCCCGTGCTGCCCGGCGCCAGCTGGCGCGAGCCCGACGGCCGGCACGTGCTGCGCTTCGAAGATCCGCTCGCGCTGGTCGCGCGCGACGATGTCGGCGAGGAGATCCGCGCCAATACCCGCCTGTTCAACGTTGCCCTGGAGCGCATGATCCTGCGCCATCCGGAGCAGTGGTGGTGGGTGCACCGGCGCTGGAAGGACTGGCCGGCGCGCAACAAGCGTCACGCGTAGAATCGAGGCTCGCCCGCAGATTCGCCGGAGAAGCGCCATGCCGACCAAGCTGAAATCCGTGAAGACCCCGTCGCTGCGCGACCGCGTGTCGAAGGCCGAGTGGGACGTGCGCGTCGATCTCGCCGCCGCGTACCAGCTCGCGGCGCTGTACCGCTGGACCGACCTGATCTACACGCACTTCTCGGCGCGCGTGCCGGGCAGCGACGACTTCCTGATCAATCCCTACGGCCTGATGTTCGACGAGATCACCGCCTCGAATCTGGTGAAGATCGATCCGGCGGGCAGTGTGATCGATGACCCCTCGGGCATGGGCTACAACGCCGCCGGCTTCGTCATCCACGGCTGCGTGCACGCCGCGCGACCCGAGGTCCACTGCGTGATCCACACCCACACGCGCGCGGGCGTCGCGGTGTCGGCGATGAAATGCGGTCTGCTGCCGATCAGCCAGCACGCGATGCGCGTGCAGGGCGAGCTGACCTACCACGACTACGAAGGCATCGCGCTCGAGCTCGACGAGCGCACGCGCATGGCGCGCGACCTCGGAGCGCGCTCGAAGGCGATGATCCTGCGCAACCACGGCCTGCTCGCCCTGGGCGAGACCGTGCGTGAGGCCTTCGAGGTCATGTACTACCTCGACACCGCCTGCCAGATCCAGGTCGACGCGATGGCTGGCGGCATGGACAACGTGCTCAGGATGTCCGAGGCCGCCGCCCGCACCACGCATGATCAGTTCCACAAGCCCGACCGTCCGGCCGAGCACAAGGACTGGCCGGCGCTATTGCGCCTGCTCGATCGGCGCGGGATCCGCTACCGCGACTGAGGCTTATCGGCTTTGCGCCGCTGCCGGCGCGGCGCGGCTGCGCGCCGGCAGCTGGAGCACCGTCGCCACGCTGAGCAGCAGCACGGCGAACACCGCGTAGAACACGCCCGAGGCGAGCGCGCGGTCGAGCATCCAGCCGTAGATCACCGGCGTCGCCATCGAGCCGACGTCGAGACCCGAGTAGACAAAGCCATAGACCTTGCCGCTCGCCCCCGGCGGCGTCGCGCTGCGCACCAGCAGGTCGCGCGAGGGATTCGTGAGTCCCGAGCAGAACCCGGCCAGCGCGAGCGTCGGCGCGATGAACGCCAGCGGCAGCGCGCCGCTCGCCAGGGTCAGGACCGCAAGGCCGCTCGCCAGCATGCCGCCCCCGGCGACCAGGTCGTGCCGGCGTGCGCGCCCGGCGACGTAGCCGCCGGTGAGGATGCCCGCGGCGCCGCCGATCAGGAACGCGGTGAGCGCGCTCGAGGCGAGCGCCACCGGCGCGTGGTACAGCGACATCAGGCCGGCAACGCCGAAATTCTGCAGACCGATCAGGGCGGCGGCGAGCAGCAGGAAATACAGGAAGCACATCAGCACGGGCGTCGCCGTGAGCACCTGCAGGTCCTCGCGCAGCGTGGTCGGCGCCGGCGCCGCGACGGCCCGCCCGCGCGCGACGCCCTGGACCGTCTCGCCGTTCGCGAGGATCAGGACGATCATGATCGCGCCGAGCCCGGAGGCGGTCATGAGCGCCACGTGCCAGCCGTAGAGCGCCGACAGTCCGTAGCTGAATGCCGGGGCGAGCGCCCAGCCGAGCGTGCCGCCGATGCCGTGGAAGCTGAAGGCATAGCCCAGGCGCTTGGCGTCGACCCGCGCGTTCAGGATTGCGAAATCCGCAGGATGAAACACGCTGTTGCCGAGCCCGGCGACCAGGAACGCGACCACCAGCATCGCATAGCTCTGCGCGAACCCCGCGAGCAGGATACCGAACGAGCACAGGGCGAGACCGATGAGCAGCACGCGTCGCGCGCCGTAGCGATCGACCGCGAAGCCGGCGAGCGTCTGGCAGATGCCGGAGACGGTGTAGTAGACCGCGGTCGCCGCGCCGAGCGCCGCGTAGCTCACGCCGAGGTCCTGCTTGATGAGCGGGAACAGGACCGCGATCACCAGCTGGTAGAAGTGCGACAGGCCGTGCGCGACCGCGATCAGGCTGATCACCTTGACGTCCTGGCGCAATGTAGAGGTCGCGGCGGTCATGCGCTCAGGCCGCGTCGCTCTTGCGCAGACGCGGCAAAGCGTCTGCCGCACACAGGCCATCGACGAAGCGCACGATCGCATCCTGGGATGCCGTCGGCTGATCGCGGAACGGACTGTGTCCGCAGGCCTCGAGCTTCACCAGCGCGCAGGGCCCGCGCACCTGGCGCGCGATCGCCTCGAGCTGCGCCATGGTGCCGTACTGGTCGTCCTGCCCCTGGATGGCGAGCACCGGGCAGGCGACGCCCGGCAGATATTCCTCGATGTTCCAGCCGGGGAATGCCGGATCGAGCCAGACGTCGGCCCACAGATAGAAGGTCTTGCGCGGGTCGCGGTGATGGCGCCCGAGGCGTTGCGCCAGGTCGGTCGTTTCAAACTGCCTGCGCGCCTCGACGATGCTTTCCGTACAGATCGGCTCGACGAACACATGCGGTGCCATCAGCGCGAGGCCGCGCACCGCGTGCCCTGCCCCGGCGTGAATCAGCGCGATCGAGGCACCGTCGGAGTGGCCGACGAGGATCGGCGCCTGAATGCCGAGCGCCGCGAGAACCTGCGGCAGCGCCTCGAGCGCCTCTTCGTGCATGAAACGGATGCTGCGGCGCGCTTCGAGCATCACGTCCGATTGCCCGTAGCCGTAGCGGTCGTAGACCAGCGCGTTACAGCCGGTGGCGTTCGCCACGCGCGCGGGAAAGTCGCGCCATTGGCGGATCGAGCCCAGCCCTTCGTGCAGGAACACCAGCACCGGGCGATCCGTTCCGCCGACCTCGATCCATTCGTAGGCAAGCGTATGACCGGCAGCGACGAGCGTCGGCATGGGCGTCAGGCAGCGTGGGTGGCGGCGGGGAACGCCGGAGGATAGCATGCGCAAGACGACCGATTGGAGCGCGTCCATGGCGCAGAGCTTCGACTATGTCATCGTCGGCGGCGGTTCGGCGGGCTGCGCACTCGCCGCGCGCCTGAGCGAAGATCCTGCGGTCAGCGTTGCGCTGCTCGAAGCCGGCGGTCGCGGCGACAGCACGCTGATCAGGACACCGCTCGCGGTGATCGCGATGCTGCCGACCAGGATCAATAACTGGGCCTTCGAAACCGTGCCGCAGGCCGGACTGAACGGCCGGCGCGGCTACCAGCCGCGCGGCCGCGCGCTCGGCGGCACTTCGGCGATCAACGCAATGGTCTACATCCGCGGCCATCGCAGCGACTACGATCACTGGGCCGCGCTGGGCAATGCCGGCTGGGGCTACGCGGACCTGCTGCCCTACTTCAAGCGCGCCGAATGCAACACGCGCGGCGCCGACGACTATCACGGCGATGCCGGCCCGCTGAGCGTCGCCGACCTGCGCACCGACAGCCCGTTCCACGCCATTTACCAGCGCGCGGCCGAGGAAGCCGGGTTCGCGCTGAACGCGGATTTCAACGGCGCCGAGCAGGAAGGCCTCGGCGTGTATCAGGTCACGCAGCTGAACGGCGAGCGCTGCAGCGCGGCCCGCGCCTACCTGCTGCCGCAGATCGGCGTACGACCCAAGCTGCAGGTCATGACCGAAGCGCGCGCCCTGCGGATCCTGTTCGAGGGCCGGCGCGCCGTCGGCGTCGAGGTCCTGCGCGGCCGCAGGCGCGAAACCCTGCGCGCGCGACGCGAAGTCGTCGTCGCCGCCGGCGCGTTCCAGTCCCCCCAGCTGCTCATGCTTTCGGGCATCGGCGACGGCGCCCAGCTGCAGCAGCACGGCATTGCGACCCTCCATCACCTGCCCGGCGTCGGCCAGAACCTGCAGGACCACATCGACTTCATCTTCGGCTACAGCGTCGACAGTCTCGATCTGCTCGGCTTTTCGCCGCACGGGGCGCTGCGCATGCTGCGCGAATTCAGCCGCTACCGGCGCGCGCGACGCGGCATGCTGACGACGAACTTTGCCGAATGCGGCGGTTTCCTGAAGCTCTCGCCCGAGTCCCCGGCGCCCGATCTGCAGCTGCATTTCGTCGTCGGCATCGTCGACGACCACGCACGCGCGCTGCATCTCGCCCACGGCCTTTCCTGCCATGTCTGCCTGCTGCATCCGAAAAGCCGTGGCAGCGTGACGCTCGCCACGCCGAATGCCCTCGACGCGCCGCGCATCGATCCGGCGTTCTACGCCGAGCCGGAGGACCTCGAGCGCATGGTCGAGGGCTACAAGCTGACCCGCCGGCTGCTGGAAGCGCCAAGTCTGTCGTCGCTCTACAAGAAAGATCTCTTCACGGCGGGAGTCGAGACCGACGAACAGATCCGCGGTGTTCTGCGCGCGCGCAGCGACACCGTCTACCATCCAGTCGGCAGCTGCAAGATGGGCGTCGATCCCCTCGCCGTGGTCGATCCCGAGCTGCGGGTGCACGGGATCGAGGCGCTGCGCGTCGTAGACGCCTCGATCATGCCGACGATCGTGGGCGGCAACACCAACGCAGCGGCGATCATGATCGGCGAGAAGGCGGCCGACTTGATGCGCGAAGCCTAGAAGGGGTCAGACCCCTTTGTGAACTTCGAAGGCCTTCAGTGATCTAAAAGGGGGTCTGACCCCGTTGTCTCCGTTGTCTGACCCCGTTGTCTGACCCCGTCGTTCAAAGCGTCATCGGCTTCCAGTAGCCCGTAAGCTCGAGATAGCCCTTGCCCACTTCGCGCCCCTCGCTCGAGACGCGCACCGCGCCTTCCCAGTAGATCGTCCCGGTGCTCAGCCGCGAGTCGAGCTCCTGGTCGTCCATCAACGGCTCGAGTATCCATTCCCGCCCTGCGGTGGTCACGCGCATCGCGACCGGGTACTCGACGCCGGTACGCGGCGATCGCCAGCGGCGCAGCGGCTCGAAGCGCACTTCGTCGGGCGCGAAAATCTGCCGCGTGCCGTCGGCGCGCGCGAGCGTGCCGCCCGCGTAGTGCACCCCGCCCCCTTTGGCGCGCATGACGAAGGCCATCAGCGCGCCGCCGTCGGCCAGATTGATGCCGATCCAGTCCCAGCCCGCCGCTTCGGGCGGCAGGTAGGCGCTCGACCATTCGTGGTCGAGCCAGGCGCGTCCCTCGACCGGCGTCGCGGCGCGCCCTTGCGCGAGCGTTCCGCGCACCGCGAGCTGCGGCTGGCTGTAGTAGTAGCTCGCTTCCCGCGGCCGCCGCCCTTTGCGGCTGAAGCCGTCCTCGCCCTCGAGCAGCGGCGCCCGCGAGACCGCGAATTCGAGGCGCAGCGTGAATTCGCGCGCCGGAATCACGGCTTCATAGCCGCCCGTGGTCTGCGCCAGGCGCCAGTCGTCGATCCAGACGCGCGTTTCGCTCCTCTGCGCGCCGGCGAGCGTCAGCCCTTCGCGCGCGGCGCGCTGGTCGTGCTGCAGCCGGCCATGCCGCGGATCGGCGAGCGCGGCGTGCGCGAACAGGATCTGGCGCGGTGTGAAGCGGCTCGGGTTATCGGTCGCGGCCGCGTTGCGCGCCCGAAAGAAGGTGATCTGGAAGCCGCGCGCCTGCGGACCCAGCCAGCCGGTGATGTACCACCATTCGATGCGGAACGCCGGATGCGCGCCGAAATCGCGCGGGAAAACGAGCGGCCGCCCGCGTACGACATCGGCAAAATCGAACTGCCGCGCGGCACCGAGCGCCGGCGCACCGAGCGTCGCCGCGAGCGCAGCGAGCGCGCGCAGCATCGCGCGCCGCGTCATCGTCACGCTCACCAGTCCTCCTTCACCGCGCGCACCGGGCCCATGCCCATCGCCTCGCGTCCCGAGAGGTAGGCCGTCAGCGCAGCGAGCACGACCAGCGCCGCGGTGAACCCCGCCAGCGTCGCGCTCGGCGCATGCAGGTCCATGCTCCAGTTGAACGACTGGCGATTCACCACATGAATCAGGATCAGGCTGATCGCGCCGCCCACGACGAAGCCTGCGGCCGCGCCGAGCAGGGCGAGCAGCCCGCCTTCGGCCGCGAGCATCCGGCCGATCTGGCCGCGCGTCATGCCGATATGGCGCAGCATGCCGAACTCCCGCCGGCGCGCGAGCACGATCGATCCGAGGCTGGTCGACAGGCCGAACAGGCCGACCAGCACCGCCACCGCCTCGATTGCGTAGGTCACCGCGAAGCTGCGATCGAAGATGCGCAGCGATGCCGTACGAATCTCTCCCGGCGCGGCGATCTCGAGCTCGGCGCCGCCGGGCAGCGCACGCAGCGCCGCCATCGCCTGCGCCGGCGTGACGCCCGGCGCGAGCCACAGCGCAGCGTCGTTCGTGCGGCGATCGCCGGTGAGCGCCACGTAGTCGGCCCGCCGAACGAGCAGCGCGCCGAGCTGGCGCGCGTAGTCGCGCCACACGCCGGCGACCACGAACATCTGCTTCCTGCCGGCGAGCGGAATCTCGATGCGCATTCCGGGCGCAGCGCCGTACAGGTCGGCAATCGCCTCGCTGACCCACACCGGCGGCGGATCGCCCGGCTTGGGCAGGTAGGTCTCGCCGACCAGCGGATAGCGGCGCATCTCCCCCGCCGGCATGTCGCGCGCGAGCAGCGACACCTCGGCCCGGTCCGCCGCGAGCGGCACGCGCACGCTGCGCAGGAACTCGGCGCGCGCGATCTGCGGCAGCGCACGCACCCGGGCTTCGAAGCCCGGCTCGATGAACGCGGTCTCGCCGGCGTGCGTCGTGCGGAAGTACAGGTCCGCGGGCAGCACCGCATCGAGCCAGTGGTCCACCGACTCGCGGAACGACGCCACCATGATCGCCATGGCCGCCATCAGCGCGAAGCTCGCGACGATCGCGGCAAGGCTCACCATCGCCTGCCCCGGGGCGCCGCGCAGCTGGTTGAGCGCGAGCGTCAGCACCGGGTCGCCCGTGCGCGGCAGCAGCGCGAAAGCGAGCTGCGCCGCGCGCGGCATCAGCGCGATGCTGCCGACGAGCAGGCAGGCGATCGCAAGGTAGCCAAACAGCGGCACGCCACCGACCGGTCCAAGTAGCGTCAGCGCGCCGCCGAGCGCGAGCAGGCCGAGTCCCGGCCAGATCCGCGCGACCGAGGCGAACATGGCCTGCTCGTCGCCCGCCTTGAGCGCCTGCGCCGGCGGATGGCGCGCCGCGTCGAGCGCCGGCAGCAGCGCGCCGATCAGCGCGATCGCGACGCCGACCAGCCCGTAGAGCAGCGCGATCCCCGGCGGGAACGCGATGCTCGGCGCGAGACCGCGGAACATGCCTGCACCCAGGTCGGCGCCGAAATTGCGTATCGCAAACCCGGCGAGCAGCGTGCCGAGCGCGATGCCGAGCACGCTGCCGAGCACGCCGATGCCCGCCGCTTCGGCGAGCACCAGGCGAACGATTCCGGCGCGCTCGAGACCGAGTACGCGCAGCAGCGCGTGCTCGCCGCGCCGGCGCGCGACTTCCAGCGCCTGCGCGGAAAACACCAGGAATCCGCCGGTAAACAACGCGACCAGCGCAAGCACGTTCAGGTTGACCCGGTAGGCGCGCGACGGCCCCGCGCTCGCCTCGGCCGCCGCCTGCACCGGCTGCACGCGCACCCCGGGGGGCAGCAGCGTTGCGATGCGCGCCTGCAGCTGCGCGCGGTGTACGCCCGGCGCGAGGCGCAGATCGATCCGGTTGAGGTTGCCGAGGCGCTCGAGGCGCCACTGCGCGGTGGCGATGTCGGTCAGCGCCGCGATGCCGCGCAGGGCCGCAGCGGCGGCCACTCCGGCAACGCGCAGCCGGACGCGCTCGAGGCCCACGACGATCACCAGCTCGTCGCCCTTGCCGAGGCCGAGCGCCTGCGCGGCGCCCACCGAGAGCAGTACCGTGTCGGGCTCGAGCAGCGCGTAGCGCAACGCCGGGTCGGACGCGAACAAGGCCGGCTGCAGCTGCGCGCTGCGCAGCGCGTCGATGCCGAGCACGCGGATCGAAGCGGGTGTGGACCGGCCCTTCGCTTCGTCCGTCGGCCCGCGCGCGCCGGCGATCCCGGCCTGCAGCTCCAGGCCCGGACTTGCGACCGCGACGCCCGGCAATCGAGCGAGCTTCACGTACAGCGCATCGTCGAATCCGCTGCGCCCGCCGCGCACCTCGAGGTCTGCGTCTCCCGAGAGCGCGCGCACCGCCGCGGCGAGCTCTTCGACCGCGGCGCGGTTCATCAGATGCACGCCGAAACCGAGCGCGACGCCGAGCGCGATGCCGACGACCGAGAGCAGCGCGCGCAGGCGCTGGTGCGCGAGCCGCGCATTTAGGACGAGAAGGAGACGCCACATGGCTGGCAACGCAGGCCGTTACTATACTGGCATCATGCTGCGCGCCCTCGCCGCCACCGTCTTGCTGAGCGCCTCGCTGTCTGCCGCCGCGCAGCTTGCGAGCCCCTACGCGATCGAGCATCCGGCCTGGTTCGCGCAGACCTTCCTCGATTTCCGCGAGGACATCGCCGACGCCAGGCGCGACGGCAAGCGCCTGCTGGTGTATTTCGGCCAGGACGGCTGCCCGTACTGCGCGCGGCTCATGCGGTCCAACTTCACCCAGCGCGCGATCGTCGACAAGACGCGCAAGCATTTCGTCGTCGTCGCGATCAATATCTGGGGCGACCGCGAAGTCACCTGGGTCGACGGCACGCGGCTCGGCGAGAAGACCTTCGCCAGGCAGCTCAAGGTGCAGTTCACGCCGACGCTCGTGTTCTTCGACGAAAAGGGGAACATCGCCCTGCGGCTGAACGGCTACTACCCGCCGCGGCGCTTCGAGGCAGCGCTCGACTACGTCGCCGCGCGCATGGAATCCAAGCTCACATTCGGCGAGTACCTGAAGGCCATCGTGAAGGACGAGGCCAGCGCGACGCTGCACGCCGAGCCCTTTTTCATGCCCGCGCCGCAGAATCTCGCGCGCAAGGCCGGCGGCAAGCCGCTCGCGGTCGTGTTCGAGACCCCCTACTGCGACGGCTGCGACGAGCTGCACCGCGAGGGCTTCCGGCGCCCCGCGGTCCGCGCCGAGATCGACAAGTTCGACGTCGCGCGCTTCGCACTCGGCGAGCGCGCAACGATCACTGCGCCGGATGGCAGGACGCTGCGCGTCGACGAATGGACGCGCGAATTGAAGATCCTGTATACGCCGAGCATCGTATTCTTCGATGCCAAGGGGCGCGAGGTTTTCCGCACCGAGGCCTACCTGCGGCCGTTTCATCTCGCCGGCGCGTTCGCCTACGTCTCGAGCGGCGCCTACGCCAGGGAGCCTTCGTTCCAGCGCTTCCTGCAGGCGCACGCCGAGGACCTGCGCAGGCAGGGCAAGCCGGTCGAGCTGTGGAAGTAGGCTGCGCCCGCGGCGTCGATCATCCTTTGCACAACGAGACGGGAGCATTCCAATGGCAATTCGGGACCACAGTCGCAGGACGTTCTTGAAAGGCGCGGGCTGTTCGCTCATCGCAGCCGGCGCAGCTGCGGGATTCGGACGATCCGCGCGCGCCGCGGGCGCCGGCCAGTCCTGCGCGGTTCCGACCAGGGCGGCGCAACAGGCGATCACGCCGCAGACGGCCCTGCGGATGCTCGAGGAAGGCAACGCCCGGTTCGTCCAGGGGAAGATGCTGAACTGCGATTACCTGCAGCAGGCGAAGGCGACGGCGAACGGCCAGTTTCCCTTCGCCGCGGTGCTCGGCTGCATCGACTCGAGGGCGTCGAACGAGCTGATCTTCGACCAGGGCATCGGCGACATCTTCAGTGCGCGCGTCGCGGGCAACTTCGTAAACGACGACATCCTCGGCAGTCTGGAGTTCGCCTGCGCGGTGACCGGCGCGAAGCTGGTCGTCGTAGTGGGTCATACCGAATGCGGTGCCATCAAGGGCGCCTGCGACGATGTCGTCATGGGCAACCTCACGCAGACCCTGGCCAATATCAAGCCCGCAGTCGCCGCGGTAACCGGTTACGAACCGAACCGATCGTCCAAGAACGCGGCGTTCGTCCAGGCCGTCGCGGACAAGAACGTGGCATTGACGATCGCGAAAATTCGCCAGCGCAGTTTGATCTTGAGCGGGCTGGCGGACCGGGGTGAGATCGGCTTGGCGGGCTGCATGTACGATGTCCACACGGGTCGCGCGCACTTTATGTAACCTGTCGCTCGGCCTGCGGCAGCCTGTTGCGGCGTGCGCAGCACGCAGCGCCTGAATCCGAGGGAGCGCCGGCATGGCCAGCATCAAGAGAATCGATCACGTGGCGATCGCGGTGCGCGACGCCGACCGGGCGAGCGCGCAGTACGTCAGGCTGCTGAACGCGGTACACATCCGTACCGAGGTGCCGCGCGAGAAGGCCGGCATGGTGAAGGTCGCCTACCTGCAGATCGGCGAGAACGTGCTCTCGCTCGTGCAGTCGCTCGAAGCCGATGGATTCATCAACCAGCACATCGACAAGCACGGCGAGGGCCTGCATCACCTGGGCCTGGAGGTGGACGACCTCGCCGCGTTCGTCGAGGAGGTCGAGGGCAAGGGATTCAGGATTCCGCTGCGCGACGATTTCTCGAACCGCAGCGAAGTGGTTCTGCGACCGCGCGATGCCGCCGGGGTGGTGCTGCAGGTGCTGCAATGGAAGGACGGCAGCGACGCCACTGTCGAAGAGCGGATCGAGCGGATCAGGCGCCTTCAGAATCAGCCCGAGTAGCGGCCGGTGGGTCCCGTCAGGGGCGGCCGCTACCGGCCTATTGTGTTGAAAAACTCCACTGCGCGCTGAATCTCTGATGAGTTGAAGTGTCTGATCTTGCAGCGCATTGGCGGAGTGCTGCGAGATGATGGGGCAACAGGGCGGTGGGCAAGAGCAGCTGTTTTACTCGTTCAACCTCGAGGCACACGTGCCTCAGGATCATCTGCTGCGGGGTATTGATCGGTTTGTCGATCTGAGCGAGCTGCGTGAGCATCTCGCGCCGTTCTACAGCCACACGGGGCGCCCCTCGATCGATCCGGAGTTGATGATCCGGATGCTGCTTGTGGGTTACTGCTTCGGCATCCGCTCGGAGCGCCGGCTGTGTGAAGAGGTGCATCTGAACCTGGCCTATCGGTGGTTCTGCCGGCTGGGGCTCGAGGAGGCGATCCCGGATCACTCGACGTTCTCGAAGAATCGCCATGGGCGGTTTCGCGACAGTGACACGCTGCGCCACGTGTTCGAGAAGGTGCTGCGTCGGTGCATGAGCGAGGGGCTGGTCGGTGGCGAGGGCTTTGCCGTCGATGCGAGCGTGGTGAGGGCTGATGCCAACCGTGCGCGCGGGGTAGCGGGTGAGCAGGCCGTAGGCTCGATGAGCAGCGAAGCCGCACCCCGGGCCGTGCGCGAGTACCTGGCCGCATTGGAGAAGGCCAACCCGAGCGAGGCCGCCCCGAAGTCGATATCGCTCACCGACCCCGCCGCACGCTACACCGCTGCCCCGGGCGGACCGGCGTTCTACGGCTACTCGGCTAATTACCTGGTCGACCTGCGTAGCGGCGTGATCGTCGATGTCGAGGCAACGCCTGCGGCTCGGCGCGATGAGTTGGATGCCACCAAGACGATGCTCGAGCGTGTCGAGGAGCGCTTCGCGCTAAAGCCGCAGCGCCTGGTAGGTGATACCGCCTACGGCACGGCGGCCATGCTCGAGTGGATGGTCAATGACAAGGGCATCGCCCCGCATGTGCCGGTATGGGATAAGTCAGAGCGCAGCGACGGCAGCTTCGGTCGGTCGGAGTTCGTCTTCGATGCCGAACACAACCGCTACGTATGCCCTGCGGGCAAGTACTTGAAACCGGCTTGGCGAAGCAAACAGAAGAACCCCTATCGCTACCGCGCAAGCCTCTACGACTGCCAGAGCTGCCCCTTGAAGCCACGCTGCTGTCCCAATATGCCGATGCGCAAGATCGACCGCAGCCCACATGAGCCCGCGCGCGATGTGGCGCGCGCGATCGCCAAGACCGATGCGTACCGGCAATCGCGCAAAGACAGGAAGAAGGTCGAGATGCTCTTTGCGCACCTCAAGCGCATCTTGAGGCTCGATCGACTGCGGTTACGGGGCCTCAGTGGCGCAACAGACGAGTTCCTATTGGCCGCGATCGTCCAGAATCTGAGACGAATGGCGAAGTGGCTCGTGCCTAGAGCACCAAGAGGTGCATTGGCACCAGCCTAGGAGCAAATGGGAAAGAAATGCCCTCGTTCGAGGGCATCGAGGACGAAAAACGGACGACCCGGACCGCCGCAAGCGCCAGAGCCGTCAGTTCAAAGCCGAGTTATTCAACGGAATAGGCCGGTAGCCGCCTGCCTCAGCGGGCTCCTACCGATCCTTAGCAGTCGCTGGCCGCAACCGCGACTAGTCGCCCTACAGGGCTCGTCATCTGCCTTGTCCAGGTTGAAAAGCGTAAAGTTCCTGCCCGGCCTATTGAGATGGGGGGAGCATGGGCTCATACGTTCGCCTGCCTATCCGAACAGCTGATGTTAGGCACATGCTGCGTATAAGGTCGATCGCGCTCGCGTTTGTGCTGCTTGCCTCGTACGCATTTTCGACAGCGTCCATCGCGGACGACACAAGGTCGCGTTACCGGATTGGCATTTTGAGCGACGCGTTCGAAACGTCTGCGTTTCTCCGCTCTCCCAACGGGGAGGTCAACATTCTGGAGCGACTTGGCTACGCTGTAGGCAAGAACATCGAAATAGAAAGAAGGAGCGCCATTGGCTCCGACGATGGGTTGCCCAAACTCGCCGCAGAGTTGATCTCCTTGCGGGTTGATTTGATTATGGCGATCAGAATGGGCGCAACTCGGGCCGCCCGACAAGCTACAAGGATGATTCCCATCGTTATGTTTGTCGAAGGCGACCCCGTGGCAGCGGGCCTTGTGAAGACATTTGCGAAGCCGGGAGGAAACGTGACCGGCATCATGAAGCGAACCCCGGAAACCAACCGAGGCCGTTCCCGGCCTTAAGCGCGTCGGGGTATTGTGGAACACCAGCAATCCCGAAAATACCGCGGAGTGGAAGGCGCTCGAGACGAGTGCGCACGCACTTGGGCTGGAACTCGAACTCCTGGCGATCGGCTTTAATGCGGAAATTGACCCCGCTTTCGATGGCGCGGTTAGAGCAGGGTGCGGCGCGCTGCTCGTACCCATCGACCGCGCGACCATTCAGCATGTTGCAAGGATCCGCGATCTTACGATCGCGAACCGTATTCCGACGATCGCTGCAGAAAGTAACTTTGTCAGTTTTGGGGTCGGCTTAATGTCCTACGGACCGAGCGGAATCGAACTGTCGAACCAGTTCGCCGAATACATCGACAAAGTGCTTAAGGGTGCGTCGCCGGCCGAGCTTCCGATCGAGCAGCCCAGAAGGTTCGACCTCTACGTTAGCACTGCTTTCGCCAAGGCCATCGGCGTGAATCTTCCGTCGTCCTTGCTACTTCAGGCGGACAAGGTCGTCGAGTGACCGCTTCTCGCCGGTAGGGGCAGGCCCGGACCGGGTCCTACCGACCCTAATCGGTCGTTCGGATGATAGGGCTTCAAAGCATGTCCCATCGGTCCGCGGCAAGGCAAGCTGGTGCGACTTGCACGGCCGGATGGCTGCCCGATGGTCGTAATATGCGGACCGAATATCGACGACTCAGCGTTCCGCCATGCAACCTACCCCTGCCAGGAAGATCGGGCGCCCGAGGTCCGCACACTTGGCGGTGGTGGCGAAACGCTAATGCGTTCGGCACGCGTCGGTACGATCACCCGATGATCACGCGAGATCAGCGGTCTTGATGGGCGGCAGATTTACGGCCTCGGTCGCGGCAGTCGTCGGCCTCGTCCTCGCGATCCTGGCCGGTCTCGTGGCGTTCCGCGCGGGCGTTGCCACGAGCGCAATCGTTCAGACCCAGGTCGTCGGAATCGCATACCTTATCGCCGGCGTGGTCGCGTGGTTGCGGCGCCCAGACAACGCCACCGGACCGCTGCTGATGACCATCGGCTACAGCTGGTACATACCCGAGTTCCAGGCCGCGCCCCTGCCGGTCGTCGCCGGGCTGGCGTTCGCGACTCGCCGACTGGTGAACGCGCTGTCAGCCTACTTGCTGCTCGCGTTCCCGTCCGGTCGCCTCGGCCCACGGCGACATCGCATCGCCATGGGCCTCGTGATTGCCATCGCCACGATTCAGATACCGACGCGCTTGCTGCTGACGGATCGAATTCCGGCCGAACTCGGTCACGTCGATCGCGTCACCACTCCCGGCTGTGACTGCGCCAATCCCTTCGGGATAATGCCCGCCCCCGACATGCTTGCGAGCATTGAGCAGTGGACGGGCTTCCTGTCCGTGGCGGCGGCCCTGATCATCATGGGGCTCGTGATCCTTCGTCTCGCCCGGGCGACCGCCCCGATGCGTCGCGTCCTGTGGCCGGTGCTCTTCAGTGCGATCGTCGGGCTGCTCGTCTTTGCATTCAACGTGCTCTCGTCTACGCTGGCCGTGCACGCTACGTTCACGGGTGTGCTGGGCTGGGTGCTCTCGCTGGCGCGAGCAGCCGTTCCGATCGGATTCCTGATCGGACTCGCACGAATGAAGATGGACAAGGCTGCGGTCGCCACTTTGGTCGTGGGACTGCGCGGCGAACGAACGCCGGACTCGCTGCAGCGTTCGATCGCCAACGCGCTTCACGACCCCGCGGTTAAGCTTGGATACTGGTCGCCAGCGGCACGGACATACGTCGACGGAGCAGGCAAGGTTCTGGCACTGCCTCGACCCGGAACGGGTTTGTCAGCAGCCGTCGTCGAGCGCGCCGACGAACCCCTCGGCGTGATCATCCATGATGCGGTGCTCGACGACGACAAGGCGCTTCTCGATGCGGTGTCGGCCGCATTCGCGTTAGCGGTCGATCGAGATCGCCTCGCCTCGACTGTCCACGCCCAGGCCTCCGATGCGCGCCAGTTGCCCGGCGGACCGGTGACGTTCCTGTACGCCGATGTCGAAGGCTCAACTGAACTGCTAGACCGGCTCGGCGAACGGTACGCAGACCTGCTGGCCGAGGAGCGGCGCCTGATTCGGTCCATCGTCCGCGACCACGGCGGCGTCGAGGTCGATTCCCGGGCCGACGAGTTCTTCGCGGCTTTTCCCGAGACCGCTGATCCGGCCGCTGCGGCGCTAAAGATCCAGCGGCGTTTGCGTGACCATGCCTGGCCCGATGGCGTGACCGTCCGTGTTCGAATCGGGCTCCACAGTGGTCAGCCTCAAACGACCGATGAGGGCTACGTCGGCCTTGACGTGCACCGAGCCACGCGGATTGGTTCGGCGGGCCACGGCGGCCAGATTCTCCTGTCGGACGTGACGCGATTCCGGATCGAGCCACGCCTACCATCGGACGCAAGGCTGGAGCGGCTCGGCGCCTTCGGCTTGAAGGGCCTGTCCGGCCTCGAGTCGATCTGGCAGCTCAGCGTGTCAGATCTGCCGAACGCATTTCCGCCGCTTCGTCTCGACACGCCTGCGCCTGTTGCCAAGTGAACCCTCGCAGGTCGATGGCGGGCCGCGGCGGCTGCGGTCGATTGCACGTTGAGATTCGGATGTCACGCCCGCCATTGCGAAGCGCGCTGACACCGGATAGCCGACCCACTGGCCTGAGCGGAACGGCGTAACGCCAACCGCTCAGCGTGCACGCAAGGTCAACGTCCGCGCCTGGCCGCTGGCAGCCCGTTCGCGGCCTGCCTTGCGTCGATCGTGCCGTACCCGACCCTGGACGTTCGGGACGTCAGAGCGATCGCGGCCGCTAGGTCAAAAGCGGCAGACCCTCGAGGCCCGCGGTCTCCGGCTGGCCGGTCATGAGATTGGCGTTCTGCACCGCCTGCGCGGCGGCCCCCTTGCCGAGGTTGTCGATCGCGCCGATCGCGATGACCAGGCCCGTCCGCGGATTTATCGCATAGCTCAGGAACGCGAGGTTGGAGCCCGTGGCCCAGGCGGTATGCGGGCTGCGCCCCTGTTCGGTCGGCACGATCTTTACGAAGGGCGCGTCGCGATAGCAGACCTGTGCCGCGTCGTAGAGCCGTGCCGACTCTAGCGTTCCCCGCGGATGCGCATAGCATGTCGCGAGGATTCCGCGCGACATCGGGGCGAGATGGGCCGTAAAGGCAAGCGTGGACTTGCGCCCGGATAGTTGCTCGAGTGCGCGCTCCATCTCCGGGACGTGCGGATGCGACTCGAGACCGTAGGCGAATACGTCCTCGTTGGTCTCCACGTACCCGTAGTCGCTGCCGCCCCCGCGGCCGGTCCCGGTGATGCCGCTGATGGCGTCGATCACGATGTTCTGCGGCTCGATCAGGCCTTCTTTCACGAGCGGTGCGAGCGCCAGCAGGGCCGCCGCCGGGTAGCAGCCGGGATTGGCGAGCCGCTTCGCGTCTGCGATCTTGGCGCGCTGGCCGGGAAGTTCCGTGAGCCCATAGGTCCAGCCGTCGAGGAAGCGGTGGTCGCCCCCCAGGTCGACGACCTTCACCGACGCAGGCACCCGTGCGAGCAGATCTCGCGACTTGCCGGTGGGCAGCGATGCGAACAGCAAATCGAGCGCGCCCACGTCTTCCGGCACGAAGCGCCGGATGGGAAGCGCAGCTTCGGGCCTTCCGGCGAGCGCCGGAAAACGCTGCGCGAGCATCTGGCCGGCGGTGCTGTCGCCGCCCGCATAGCTGACTTCGAAGGCCGGATGCCCTGCGCAAAGGCGCAGCAGCTCGCTGCCTCCGTATCCGCTCACGCCGACGATGCCGATCCGCATTGGACAATCATATAGCGCTGGGTGCGCACTTCGGCAAGCCGGTGTCGTCGGCGACCCTTCGTCCGGAACGCGGCCTCGGGTTTCCGCGCTTTCATTCAGCCCGGATCGACCGGGCAATCGAATATCCCGGACAATTTCCACCGTGCCGCGAGCTTCGTGGACAAGATCCTGAAGGGCGCCAGGCCCGGCGATCTGCCGACCCAGCAGCCGACGGCGTTCGAGCTGGTCGTCAACATGAAAACCGCGAGGGCGGTGGGATTCACCATCCCGCCCTCGATCCTGCTGCGCGCCGACCGGGTGGTCGAATGAACAGGCGTCGAATCCTGTTTTCCGCGTGATCGATGCCTGCGGCGCCTGGATTGCGGGTGCAGACGCCGCCGGCTGAACGCGGGCTGAGGTCGATCCTGCGGCATGCCGAGCCTCGTCAGGATGGCATACTGGCCGCCCCCGCATTTCGAGGCGTTCTCATGACCACCGTTCGATTGCTGACCGACGAACAGGCAAGCCCGCAGGCCCGTGAAGTCTTCGACGACATTCGCAAGACGCGCAATACCGATTACGTGAACAACAGCTGGCGGGCGATGGCAAACCATCCGGCCATGTTGCGGCGCAACTGGGACAAGGCAAAGCAGGTCATGGGACCAGGCGAGCTGGATGCGGTCACCAAAGAGCTGATTTACCTGACCGTGTCGATCATGAATAACTGCGAATACTGCATCCACACGCACACCCACTTCGCACGCCAGAAAGGCATGACCGATCGGCAATACGCCGAGATGCTCGACATCATCGGTCTGGCAACCGAAGGCAACCGAATGATGACCGCGATGCAGGTACCGGTCGACGAGCGCTACCAGGTGCGCTGACGGGCATGGCGCCGGCTTCGACCCGGGAAGCGCAGTGACGCTGGCACGAAAGGGCCTGCGGCGGATCAGCGTCGACGGCGCCCGATACGTCTGGAAGCTCTCCATCGACAGCGGCTACTTCACGATCGTCGTCGAGCTTGCGTCCGACGCCGGTCAGCGGCTCGAGGCGCGAACCCGGCGCGACCGCCACCATGGCGACGCACGCGCCATCACGCCGGCCGGCGTTGCCGCAGTGATTCGCGCCGCGATTCACGACGGCTGGCAGCCGGCCGCGCGGAAATCACCGTTTCGAATGACGGACATCGATTCGCACATCGACCTGGTCGGCACGCATTCTGCCTAAAGGCCGTCGGCGCCTGCGCCCCGGCCTCGCTACAATATTTGCGGCCCGCAGCAACGGCGCTCACGCATTGATCGCAAAGGAAGCAACCATGCCGAAAACCGTGCTCATCACCGGTGCCGGAAGCGGCTTTGGCCGCCTCGCCGCAGTGCAGCTCGCCGCGCGCAAGCACCGCGTGATCGCCACCGTCGAGAATGACCAGCAGGCCGCGGCGCTCTCGGCGGCCCACCCCGAGCTGACGGTCGCGAAGCTCGACATCACCAACGCGAAAGACGTGGCCACGATCGACCGCTGGGACCTCGACGTGTTCATTGCCAACGCCGGCATGGGCCAGACCGGTCCCTTGAGCGTCATTCCGATGGCGCGGCTGCGCGCCGTGTTCGAAGTCAACGTGTTCGGCACCTTCGCCGTCACGCAGCGCGTGGCGCAGGCCATGCGGCGCAAGCGCGCCGGCCGGATCCTCATCGTGTCGTCGATCGCCGGCGTGCGCGCCGGCGTCGGCTCGGGGCCCTACGCGATGACCAAGCACGCGCTGCAGGCGATGGGCACCGCGCTGCGCAGCGAGCTGCTGCCCTTCGGCGTCGACGTCGCGCTCATCAACCCGGGCCCCTTCGCCACGGGCTTCAACGACCGCATGGCGAACGATCCGGGCCCGTGGTTCGATCGCAAGCGCGCCGACCCGGAGGACGTGAAGGTCATGGACGCGCTCGTGAAGCGCATCACCATCGGCCAGCTCAACCCCGCCGACGTCGTCAGGCGCTATGTCGAGCTGGTCGAAGCCGACAAGACCGAGCTGGTCAACTTCATTCCCCCGGACATCCTCGAGCGCCTGGGCAAGCCCGCGCGCCCCTGAGCGGCGTTCCTAACCCGCACCGTGCGCCGCGACGCCGGATGCGAATTTCATTCATCATGGACGAGGATCGAGAGGCTCGAATGCGAACCAAGACTGTCGCGAAAGGGATTGTCGGACTGGGACTCATCGTTGTGACCGCGTTTCACCTCGCATCGGCGCAAGCTGCCGGCGCCAGCAAGACGGAGATTCAACGCGGTCGCTATCTGGTCGACTACGGCGGATGCAACGACTGCCACACGCCCAAATTGATGACCGCCAAAGGGCCCGCGCCGGACAGGTCCCGCCGGCTGTCCGGTCATCCGTCCAACGCGCAACTCCCACCGATCCCGCCGAACGCCATTGGCCCCCGCCCCGACCAGTGGGGCGCGATCACCAACAGCGACCTGACGGCCTGGGCAGGTCCGTGGGGGATCAGCTTTGCCGCCAACCTGACGCCCGACCCGCAAACCGGGCTCGGCGGCTGGACCGCCGAGCTATTCATCAAGACGATGCGCACCGGCAAGCATTTCGGCGTCGCCCGCCCGCTGCTGCCACCGATGCCCTGGGCCAGCCTGGCGGTGCTTTCCGATCGAGACCTCAAGGCGGTATTCGCGTACCTCAGGTCGATCAAGCCGATCCGCAATCAGGTCCCCCCGCCGGTGCCGCCCAAATAGGCTTCCGCGGCCCTCAAGACCGACCGTCGACGTAGGGCTTGAGCGCCGCATGGACCGCGTGGTTCGCCGGCGCTTCGAGACCCGCCTCGCGCGACATGCGCGCCACCGCCCCGGAAAGCCACGGCGCCTCGAGCCTGCCGCCGGCCTCGAGATCGGCGGCCATCGACGCGCGCATCTCCGCAGGCAGGCCATCAACAAACTTGAGCGTCTGCGCGACGAGGTCGTCGGCAAGCTTGACGCCGCGCTTGCGGCCGAGCGCCCAGGTCTCGCGCATGCAGGTTTCCAGCAGCCAGCGCAGATCGGGATCGGCGCGCACCACGCCGACGGTGCTGCGCGCCACCGTGGTGGTGGCGGAGATCGAAACCAGGAGCACGAACTTCTCCCACAGCACGCGCACGATGTCGTCGGTGAGCTCCGCTTCGATGTTCGCGTCCTTGCAGGCTGCGAGGAAGGCTTCGGCCGCGGTGTTCTGCGAGCGGCGTACCGGGCCGAAGCGCAGCCGCGCCATGGCGCCCGTCTGGACGATGACCCCCGGCTCGCCGATCCTGCTCGCGATGTAGGCCGCGCCGCCCATGACGCGCTCGGGCCCGAGGACCTTGCCCACGCGATCGATCGACTCGACGCCGTTCTGGAACGGAATCACGATCCCGCCGCTTGCGAGCAGCGGTCGAATGCGTTCCGCGGCAGACTCGGTGTCCCACAGCTTCACTGCGAACAGCACCACGTCCGCGGCGCCGAGCGCGGCCGGATCCTCGCTTGCGCGCACCTTGACGGTGGCATCGCCGAGCGGGCTTTTCAGCGTCAGTCCGCTCGCCTTGATCGCCTCCAGATGCCTGCCCCGTGCGACGAACGACAGGTCGTGCCCCGCTTGCGCCAGGCGCGCGCCGAAGTAGCCGCCGACACCGCCCGCGCCCATGACCGCAATGCGCACGCCAGGCGCCTAGTTCTTGCTTGCGAATCCGGCGAAATCGATGTCCACGTCGGCCACTTTGACCGAGGCCTTCTCCTTGGCTTCCTTCGCGGCGCGGGCGACCGGATTGAATTCGAGATTCGCCGCGATGAATGTCTCGGCGAGCCTGAACGAAAGCTGCGCGACCGCCTTCGGATCCGGCTTCTTGGATTCCGCAACGGCGTAGATGTTGCCGCACAGCCGCGTGTAGATCGTTCGCGCCAGCTCCTGAATCGGATCGTCGACCGCCTTGTGTACCGCGGATTGCTGTTCACTCATGGTGTGCCTCGTCGTTTCGTCATATCGCTCGGTTCG